>Ga0316220_1001626_pt1 | contig 23899 bp, 24 predicted proteins | sample TBH18005metaG_FD_203632 | JGI IMG/M metagenome (GOLD analysis project Ga0316220, IMG submission 203632) | Freshwater microbial communities from Trout Bog Lake, Wisconsin, USA - TBH18005 | ecosystem: Environmental > Aquatic > Freshwater > Lake > Hypolimnion/Profundal zone | place: USA: Wisconsin...
TCCTGCCGGGCCTCCAAAAGCACAGCGCACCGGAGAGGAACGGGAGGCTGGAGCCTCCAAGACAGGGGCGTTCCCAGGCTGGAGCCTGGGAACGAGACCGCGAAACGAACGTCGCGATCGCCTCGTGAGATTCCTTCGACAGACTGCCAATGAGCCTGCCGGAAAAACGGGGCGTTCGGGAGCGGGAATCCGGGGAGCACACGCGTCTCGCGTGTTGGCGTCGGCGTCCCGCCGACGCGGACTTTTTTGCGCTGCCGACGCGATCAGCCGCGAAGATGCCTTTGGCGAGGGCGCCAAAGGCCACACGCGAGGGCGCGTGCGCTCCCCGGAAGCTGGCGCGACCACAATGCGCCACGGCTTCGCCGCTCCGAATGGTCTCACGTCCATTCCAGGTAAAGGTCAGGAGGTCTGAGGCTGGAGCCTCCAAGACCGGGGGCGTTCCCAGGCGGCAGCCCATGGGAACGAGTCCTCATGGGTGGGTGCCCAGTGCCATTCAGGCTTGCCCCCGATGCCCGCTCGAATGCTCTCCCGGCAGGGCGGCGACGGCTTGCGCGATCATATGGGCCGCGGTCTGAAAACTGAGCCGCCCGGTGTTGAGCACCATGGTGTAGTTGAGCGGATCGTCGATGGCGGTGTCGAAATAACGCTGCACGTAACGGCGCCGGGCGCGGTCCCACTTGTGGATATAGTCGAGCGCCTCGGCATGGCTCAGCCCCGCCACTTTGGAAAGGTGGCGCGCGCGGGCATCGACCGGCGCGACCAGGCGCACATGCACCGCGGTCGGCACCTGGGCTGTAATGATGTTGGCCGCGCGCCCCACCAGAATCGCATGGCCCAAACTAGCCAGGCGGAGGATGGTCTGGGTGGTGTGCTGCACGAGCGTCCACGAGGACGGATGCAACCCAAGGAGTTCTTCCACGGTGTCGGTCATGTACGGGGCGACATCCTCCGGCATGAAGCGCTTTAATTGTTCGGGAAGATCGTGTTCCTGCAGTGCGCGTTCCACGAGGTTCTTGTCGAAGATCGTCCAGGGCGGTCCCTGTTCTTCTTTTTTTGCGTTAAGAAGTCTCGCCAGTTCCTCCGCCACGCTGCCGGCTCCCGCGCCGGCTTCGCGGGAAATCGTCACGACCGGCAGCCGCATGCGGTGAGAATCGCTCAGTCTGGAGTGCGCATGAAGATAGGCTCGGCAGCCTTCCATCGCGTGGCTTGGGGAGGTTTGCGTCATCGCCACAGTGTGTCAGGGCGAGGTGCCGGTTGCAAGCTTCGTTGACGGCGCCCAAACACCCCGGTATCTTGCGCAATTCTATGGATATCGACCTCCAAGCCATCGACACCGCCGCCTTGAAATCCCGCCTCGGGGAAATGCGGAGGTATCTTTGACGTCCCGAAGCTGCAAGCCCGGCTTGGCGAGCTCGACCTCCTCATGGCCGCACCGGATTTCTGGAACAACCGGGAGCGCGCGCAGGCGCTGGTTGAGGAGGTTTCCCGGTTGCGGGGAAGGGTCCAGCCGTTTCTCGGGCTCGAACAGGCCTTCGAGGATCTGGAAGTCCTGAAAGAACTGGCTGCGGAAGAGTCCGACCACGCGCGGCAAGAGAGCGCCGTCAAGGAGGTCGTCGCCGAGCACGAAGGGCTGCTGAAGAAGCTGGAAGCCTTCGAATTGCGCAGCTATCTCTCCGGCGACCACGACAAGAGCAACTGCTTTTTGGTCATTCATTCCGGCGCGGGCGGCACGGAGTCGTGCGACTGGGCCGATATGCTCATGCGCATGTACCAGCGCTGGTGCGAGCGCAACGGCTTCAAGACGGAGATCGTCGATATCCAGATGGGCGAAGAAGTCGGGATCAAGTCCGCCACGCTGCAAGTCACCGGCGAATACGCTTACGGCTATCTGGCGACCGAGCGCGGCGTGCATCGGCTGGTGCGCATTTCGCCCTTCGACGCCAACAAACGGCGCCACACGTCGTTTGCGAGTATCGACGCCACGCCGGAAATCGCCGATTCGGAACCGATCGACATCAACCCCGCCGACATCGAGCTGGACACGTTCCGTTCCGGAGGCAAAGGCGGGCAGAACGTCAACAAGGTCGAAACGGCGGTGCGCATCGTGCATAAGCCGAGCGGGATCGTCGTGGCCTGCCAGGCCGAACGCAGCCAGGGGCGCAACCGCGAACTGGCGATGAAGATGCTCAAGGCGAAACTCTACCAGATCGAGCAGGACAAGAAGAGCGCCGAGTTGGAGCGTCAGTATGGGGAGAAGGGCGACGTTGCCTGGGGCAGCCAGATTCGCTCTTACGTGTTCCAGCCTTACCAGATGGTGAAAGACCACCGCACCGGTGTGGAGACCAGCAACGTCGCGGCAACCATGGACGGGGACATCGACCACTTCATCCACGGAAAACTCCGCGGATTGGTGAACAAGAAAGGCGCCCAGAAGGACGAGGGGCTGGATCTGTAGGGGCGGGAGGCGCGTTGGTCGGCGTGTAATCGGAACTGACGGAGAATTGAGCGGCGCTGCCAGCTTCGAGAACGGTGAATGCTGGCATAACGCCGGATGGCGTGCTGTGAGATCCTTCGCAAGCGCAAGCTGCCAATGAACCTGCCGGTTGCGGGAGGGCGACATCCAACGTTTGCCGTGGGACGTTCGTGAACGCGACAGCGTCGTGGAGTGCGGCAGTCCTGTGCCGCCTTCGCGAGCCGGACCGATTTTCGACCCACCGGAAGACGTCGCCGCAAAGGAAGTCTTCGTTCGGAGTGTCTCATTCCTTCAGAGAGCGTTAGTCGCAGACGACGTCTTTTCCCAAGGCGGCACAGGACTCTTTCCATTACCCACAACCTTGAAGACCAGACGCCCGAGCGAGGACGGAGCCCCGATTGCTGTCATCCTGAGCTTGCGAAGGATCTCACGAGGCGACCCCGACGTTAGATTCAGTCGGCGCGCAATCGGAACTGATGGCTCATCGGGCGGCGCTGTCAGTTTCGAGAACGCTGAATGGTGACATAACGCCGGCTGGCCTACTGTGAGATCCTTCGCAAGCTCAGGATGACAAATAATATGGGCCGCTCCGGTTTCCGTGCTCGGCTTCCGTTTTGTGGGTAATGGAAAGAGAGGACTGCCGCACTCCACGACGCTCGCGCGACTGCGAAGCCGCTCCCGCGTTCTTGCCCAACAATCAACGCCGCGCTTTGGCGGCGTCGAAGTCTCAGGATGACAAATAACGAGAGCCGCTTCGATCTCTCTGCCCGGCCTCGGACTTGTGGGGAATGGAAAGAGAGGACTGCCGCAGAGTTGACAATTTCACATTTCACGATAGTGCTCTAGCCACCGTGACATCCTCCTTCACCGGTGTTCAACCACCCGTTTCCCGCCCCGTGCCCGACGTGCTGGAAAAGCTGCTCTCGATCCGCCGCTTCGAGGAGTTGCTGCTTTCCCTGTTCCAGGCGGGAAAGCTGAACGGCACGACGCACACTTGCCTCGGCCAGGAATACATCCCCGTTACGATGATGCACTTCCTGCGTCCGGACGATTTCATTTTTTCCAATCACCGCGGCCACGGGCATTACCTGGCTTTTTTTGACGATCCCGAGGGGTTGATGGCCGAAATCATGGGCCGGGAAGGCGCCGTCTGCCGGGGGGTCGGCGGCAGTCAGCACATCAAACGCGGCAACTATTACTCCACGGGAGTGCAGGGGGAGAGCCTGCCGGTGGCGGTGGGAGCCGCTTTGCAGCTCAAGCGGCAGGGCGGTGGGGCGCTGGCAGCCCCGTTCATCGGAGACGGCACCTGGGGCCAGGGGGGCGTGTATGAGGCGCTCAACATGGCCGCGCTCTGGTCCGTGCCCCTGATGGTCGTGGTCGAAAACAACGGCATTTCCCAAACAACGCTGCCTTCGCAAAACATGGCCGGAAAGATCGAAGACCGCGTGCGGGCGTTCGGCATTCGGTACCTGCGCTGCACCGGGCACGACGTTTTCGCCTTGCGCGAACAAATCGCGCCGGAAGTCGCCCGGGTCCGCGAAGCGCGCACTCCGTTGGTCATCGAGTTCGTCACGCACCGGCTAGGCTCCCATTCGAAAGGCGACGATACGCGCGACCCCGACCATGTCGCCGGGTTGCACGCGCGCGGCTGGCTGGCGCAATGCGAGACGGCCTGGCCCGAGGCGGTCAACGAGATCGACGCGCGCGTCCGGCGGCGCCTGGAGGCGATCGCCGCGAAATTGGAAGGAGCGGGCGAATCCCGGTGGAGCCCCGTATGAACGAGCGCGTGGTCGAAAATCTGAACCGGGCGTTGCATTGCGCGATGGCGGCGGACGAGCGGGTCTGGTTTCTGGGAGAGGACGTTTGCGATCCCTACGGCGGCGCGTTCAAGGTCTCGCGCGGTCTTTCGACGAAATTTTCCGGGCGGGTCCTGACGACGCCCATCAGCGAACTGGGAATCGGCGGTGTCGCCAACGGCCTGGCGCTGGCGGGACAGCGGCCCATCCTCGAATTCATGTTCGGGGATTTCATTTTCCTGGCGTTCGATCAGATCGTCAATTTCGCGGCGAAATCGGTAACGATGTACGGCGAGCGGCTGCCGTTTCACCTGCTGGTGCGTTGTCCGGTGGGCGGGCACCGCGGGTACGGCGCGACGCACAGCCAGTGCGTCCAGAAGTTCTTTATAGGCGTGCCGAATCTGGAGCTGTACGAGCTTTCGCCGCTCCATGACAACGGCATCCACCTGCCGCGCCTGCTGGGGCGCGGGGTTCCGTCGATCCTTTTCGAAAACAAGCTGCTCTATTCGCAACCGCAACTCCAGCCCGGCGAACTCGATGACCTCTTCGCGTTCGACTTCGCCGACCCGGCGGGAAACCTCGCGCGGGTGCGGATCGATTCGCGTCCGGACGCAACGCTTATCGCGGGCGGCGGCATGTTCCAGGCCTGCCTGAAAGCCGCGCGCGAGCTCTTTCTGGAGCACGAATGGGAGGTGCAAATCCTGGTGCCCTTCCAGTTGTATCCCGTTCCCAGCGTCGCTCTTGGCCAGGCGCTGGCGGGGAGTCGGTCCGTTTACGTCGTTGAAGAGGGCACCGCGGGTGGAACGTGGGGCGCGGAAGTGGCTGCGGCCCTTGCGCGCGACGTGCCCGATTTCCGGACGCCGGTGCGCCTGATTCATTCCGCCGATTCCATTATTCCCTCCGCGCGCCACCTCGAACGCGCGGTGCTGGTGCAACCCGAGGATATCGTCGAGCGCCTCGTGCGCGATTTGTCGAATGCAACCGATCGTCGTTCCCACCATTAACTCCAACGACACCGACGCCGTGCTCCAGGCCTGGTGCAAGGCCGACGGCGACCAAGTGCGCGCGGGCGAAACGCTTGCCATTCTGGAGACCACCAAAGCCAGCTTCGATCTCGCCGCCGAGACCGATGGCGTTCTCGGTATTTCGGCCACCGCCGGCGAGCGCTATCTCTATGGGGCGTCCCTGGGCTGGGTTTTTGCCGACCGGGCCGAGAAGGAGCGCTTCCTGGCCGAACATGCGGCGGCGGCGACCGGCAGCGCATCGGCGGATCAACCGGTGGTAACCCGGGCCGCGCGCGAGTTGGCGGCAAAATACGGCATCGCCGAGGCCCGGCTGGCGGCGCTCGGAAAACGGGTGATCCGGGAAGCGGATGTGGAAGCGCTCGTCGATGGCGGAATCCGGAGCGCGGAATGCGGAACGGCGCAACTGCCCGTGGCGCGCAACGACAGTGCGGATGCGTCCGCAACGTCGGTTCCTCTCTCCCCGCAGCAGCAGGGCATCGCCAGGGTGGTCGCTCACTCGCGCTCCACCATTCCGGAAGCGTTCCTGCTCAAGAAAGTCCTCGTGGACAACGCGCTTGCGGCCCTCGGGGAATTCAGCCAGACGCAGAAGACGATGACCGGCCTGCCCGACCTGCTGGTGTGGATCGTGGCGAAGCTCGCACCGGAGTTTCCTTTCTTTTTCGGCGCCCTCCGCGACGACCTGACCTTTGCCGGGTCCGTCGCGGGCAACGTCGGAGTCACCTTCGACGTGGGCCACGGCCTGTTCATCCCGGTCATTCGCGATGCCGCCAGTCTTTCCCTCAAGGAGGTGGCCAAACGAATGATGCAGTTTCGGATGCGCGCAGCCCGCAACAGCTTCAAAACAGAGGAATTGACCGGCGGCGACATCAGCCTTTCCATCAATATGGACGCCGACATCCTATGCGTGATCCCGGTCATCCTCAAACCGCAGACGTGCATGGTTTCGCTGAGCGCCGTCCTGTCTGAGGTGGCGCTTGACGCCGGCCAGCCCGTCACCCGCCGGTACGTGCAGCTCGGCGCCGCGTATGACCACCGGGCCATCAACGGCTACCACGCCAACGCGTTCCTCAACTCAATCAAAGCCGGTCTGGAAAATCCCGAGGCCGCGGAGTGGCAACGGTAGGTTCAAACCCCGGCAACGCGGAACCCATCGGCTGCGAGGAGTTCGCGAATGCGGGACGCCTGGTCGCCCTGAATCTCGATCGTGCGCCCCTTGACGGCGCCGCCGCAGCCGCAGGCGGCGCGCAGCCGCCGTGACAGGGCTTCGAGGAAAGCGTCGTCGAGGCAGGCGTCGAAGCCGTCCAGTACGATCACGCATTTCCCGGCGCGATGGGCGGTTTCCCGGCGCAACACGACCCGACCAAGCCGGGGCGCAACAGGCGCCGGGGCCTCGTTTGCAGCCGGACCCGGCGGCAATCCGTCGAGATTCAGTCCGGAAAACGGTTGAAAGAGACCGCTGCCGGGCGCCGGCAAATCGGTCGAAACTTTGGTCTTGTTCGGGCGCGACATTCGATCCAGGCAGGTGGAATGGGGTGGTCGACGGGATTTGAACCCGCGACAGCCAGAACCACAATCTGGAGCTCTACCGACTGAGCTACGACCACCATACGAAGCGGGTAATATACAAGCCCGCCCCAAATTTGGAAATGAATTTTTTCGAAAGCGAGGCGGGGTGGGCGCAGGACAAATGTCTTCTATTATTTGGCCCGCCGATTCTTGCGAGAACGTCGGAGACCGGGCTCTGGGGAGCGCACGCGCCCTCGCGTGCGGCCTTTGGCGCCCCGCCAAAGGCATCTTCTCTCAGGAAGCTCGCATTCAACCGATCAACCACGGAGTACACGAATGAACACGGATAGGTTTTATCCGTGCCAATCCGTGAAATCCGTGGTTTCGATGAAGCAAAAGTTCGCGTCGGCGAGGGCGCCGACGCCGACACGCGAGGGAAAATTAAATGCTCGCAGGCGTTCTGGAAGCGTGAGATCGTCGGCGCTTTATGAAATCCTTTGCCATCCTCACGCCCATGCTGTGCGCGGCGGCGCTGGTCGTCTGTGCAAAAGCCGCCGAGACCATTGCCTCCGGGACCGCCGCGGTTTCCGGAACTGCCACCCCCTCCGGAACGACTGCCGCTTCCGGCACAGCGACCGCCGCCATCGCGCCTGTCCTGAAGCCGGCCTCGCCAAAACTGAAACTGCCCAATCCGGTGGCCGTCGTGGAAGGGAAGGAAATCAAGCCCGAGGATGTCCAGATGCTGTTTGAGGCGACTTTAAATCGCGCGGGAAAGACGGCTGCGGACCTGACGGACGCGGAGAGGGACCGGGTTCTGCACAAACTGGTATGGGACATGATCGGCCAGCAGTTTGTCGCCAACCGGGCGGCGATCGAAACCAAGATTACCGACGAGGAGTTGGAGGCGCGCTACAGTCGATTCCTGGCGGGGATTCCCGACAAGGCCAAGTTCGAGGAACGTCTCAAGGAAACGAACATGACCGTCCCTAAACTCAAAGAGAAGCTGCGGGACGAGATGCGCCACCAGAAATGGTTGCAGGAGAAGGTGGGCAAACAGGGCGCCATCGACGAGGCCGACGCCAAGAAATACTACGAGGCGCATCCGGAATTCTTCAACCAGCCCGAATTGGTCCGTGTGAGCCATATCCTCGTCGCTGTTCCCAGGAACGCCACGCCGGAAGTGGCGGCAGCCAAAAAGAAGCTCATTGAGACACTTGCGTCGCGGCTTGAAAACGGGGACGATTTCGCGGCTTTGGCCAAAGAGCACTCGGACGATCGGGGCACCAGCGCAAAGGGCGGAGATTTGGGCTATATCCCCAAAGACAAGACGATTTCGGAGTTCTCCGATGCCGCGTTCGCGCTCAAGCAGGATCAAATCAGCCCTCCGGTCAAAACACGGTTTGGCTTTCATCTCATCAAATTGGTGGACCGCAAAGCGCCTCGAAAACTGCCGTTCGATGAGGTGAAAGAAGCGATTATCTCCCGCGTGACGCAAAAGAACCAGGAGCACCTGGCGTCGGAGATCGTCAAGAAACTCATCAAGAGTTCCGATGTGAAGAATAACCTGCCTGGAGACACGGGAATGCCGGATTCCAGCGCCGATGAACCCGCCGCCAAAACTCCCGCCGTTAGCTCCGCCAAGGCGGGTCCGGCTCCGGAGAAAAAATAGCCGACGCCATGTTTCGACGAAAACCGATTAGCGTTGGAATTATCGGTCTCGGCATCATCGGGACTCGCATTGCCAGTCATCTGAGGTCGGCCGGCTTTGCGGTGTCGGTATGGAACCGCACGCCGAAGCCGGAGCCGAATTTTCTCGGTTCGCCGGCTGAAGTCGCGGCGGCAGCGGACATCCTCCAGCTTTTTGTCGCTGACGGGCGTGCGGTGGAGGAGGTGCTCGAAGCGATCGGCGACGCGCTGACCCCGCACCACACGGTGATTTGCAGCGCGACCGTCGGGCGCGCCGCCACGCTGGAAATCGCGCAGCGGGTTCGCGAACGCGGCGCGCGCTTTCTGGACGCGCCATTTACGGGAACCAAGGGAGCGGCCGACAAGGGGCAGCTCGTTTATTACATCGGAGATGACGACGACACGCTTGCGATCGCCCGGCCTGTGCTGGAGGCGGCCAGCAAAGCGATCGTGCCGATCGGCAAAGTCGGCGACGCGGCGGTGCTGAAGGTTGTCACCAACCTCCTGGCAGCGGCGGCGGTGGAGACGCTTGCCGAGGCGCTGGCGATCGTCAAGGCGGCGGGAATCGCGCCCGAAACCCTTCCCCGCGCCCTGGAGCACCACGGGGTTCGCAGCCCATTGATGGATTTGAAGCTGCCCGCGCTAATTGAGGAAAACTACGACACTCACTTCTCGTTGAAGCACATGCTCAAGGACGTGCGCTTCGGGCTCGAACTGGGGGCGCAACTGAAACTCGACCTGCCCGTCACCGCCGCAACCGCGGACGCGATGTGCCAGGGAATGACCCTGGGATGGGCCGAGCTCGATTTCGCTTCGGTGATGAAGCGGTATTCCTGAGTATGTTACTTTCGGTCAGAAACTGGATGGTTGTGCTGCTGGCCGCCGTCGCCGTGGCGGGAAGCGCTTTCGCCGACGATGTCGCCGTGATGCACATCAGGGTCGGGAAAGACAAGGGATCGCGGCGCGTGGTGTTCGAGTTTTACGAAGACGCCGCGCCGAAAACGGTGGCTAATTTCAAGAAACTGGCGCGGAAGAATTTCTACAACGGCACGGCATTTCACCGGGTGTTTCCCCACGTGATGGTGCAGGCGGGCGACCCACTGAGTATTCACCACGACCGGAGCGAAGTCGGAACCGGCGGGCCGGGTTACACGATCCCCACGGAGACCAACGGGCATCTTCACCTTCGCGGCGCCGTGTCCGCCGCGCGGTTGCCGGACGCTATCAATCCTATGCGGCTTTCCAACGGCAGTCAGTTCTTCATCGCGCTGACGGAGTTGCCGGATTACGACGGGCAATACACCGTGTTCGGAAACGTGATCGAGGGCATGAGAACGCTCGATGACATCAGCGCGCTCCCCGTGGACACCAACGACAACCCGATCGAGCGGGTGACCATCCAAAGCGTGCAGATTGTCCCCCGGGAGGCATCGCGCGCGGTGAAGGCGAAGCGGACCGGGGTTATGCAACTGCTGCGGCGTGTCCTGTAGGGCAAGCGTTCACGGGGAAAACGGAAGCCAGGGATGAAGCAGGACTCCGCGATCGCCTCTGCGCCGATTTTTCTCGGGGCGCTGCTTTTATTTGCGGTGCTTGCGGTGTACATTCCCGCGCTCGGCGCCGGGTTCGTCTGGGACGACCCCGTCCTTCTCACCGAGAACCCGCTCATGTGGCTGCCCGGTGGGTTGCGCGACATCTGGACCGGAGCACGAACCCCGGACTACATCCCGCTGACGCTCACCGGATTCTGGCTGGAGTGGCGCCTGTGGGGAACCGATCCGGCGGGTTATCATGCGGTCAACATCGTGCTGCATGCGGGCAACGCGCTTCTGTTCTGGCGCCTGCTGGTCCGCCTCGGAATCCCTGGCGCTTGGCTCGCGGCGCTCTTTTTCGGACTGCATCCGATGAATGTCGCGTCGGTGGCGTGGATCGCCGAGCGCAAGAACACGCTCTCGCTCTTCTTCGCCCTCATTTCGGTATTGCTTTATCTGCGCGATACAAAGCTTCGAACCGCACTGTCCGTGTGTTTCGGGCTCGCCGCTATGCTGAGCAAAGGGACAGCCGTGGTTTTGCCGGCGGCGCTTCTTTTCATGGAGATCTGGCGCCGACCCAATGCGACGAGGGATGACTGGAGGCGCATCGCGCTCCGGCTGGCTCCGTTCGCAATCGCAGCCGGCGCGATGGCGTGGGTGACGATCCATTTCCAATCGCACGCGGCCGTTGCGCCGCATGCGCCGGAATCGCTGCTGTTCCGCATCGCGCGAGCATCGGGTGCGCTGCTGTTTTACGCGGAGAAAACGCTTTGGCCCGCTGGACTGGCGCCGATTTATCCGCTTGGAATCCTTGATTTTGGCCCGTTCGCCTTGCTGCCGGTTGCTGTGGTGTTGCTGGGTGCATTGTGGCTGGCAGGCTCGACCACCGTCGTTCGCCGGGGTGTCGGCTTTGGTTTGGGCGTGTTCGTTGTCTCGCTCCTGCCCGTCCTGGGGTTCGTGATGCGTCCCGCGTTTTTCGAGCAGGCTCCGGTGGCGGACTGGTGGAACTATGTTCCGATGCTCGGGATCTGCGGGCTTGCCGGGGCCGGCCTGGCTCGCGTTGCTCATGGACCCGGAAAGGCGCTCGGATGGCTGGCGGCGGTCTGCATCGCGACCGCGTTCGGCACGCTTACCTGGAACCAAGCAGCCACCTATTTCGACATGGAGACGTTTTGCCGGAACGCTCTTGCCCGAAATTCGCATGCCTGGATTGCCCGGAACAATCTTGGCCTCGCGCTTGCCGACCGATGCCAGACCGAGGCCGCCATCGAGCAATATACGCTGGCGCTACGGGACAACCCGAATTGTCTGGAAGCGCACACGAATCTCGCCTCGTCCCTGACGGATCAGGGCAAGTTGAAGGAAGCCGAGGGGCATTTGAGAACAGTGCTGGCTGCCTGGTCGGGCGATGCCAAGGCGCGCAACAACCTGGGCATCGTTCTTTTCCAAACGGGACGCACGCCGGAAGCGATCGCCGAGTACCGGGCCAGCCTTGCCCTGTTTCCCCACAATGGGCAGGCGGAAAACAACCTCGGACTGGCGCTGGCGTCCACCGGCCAGTACGCGGAAGCGCTTCAATGCTGCCGGCGCGCGCTGAATCTCGATCCGCACAATGCCGGCGCGTGGTTCAACGCCGGCAACGCGCTCGCCGCCCAGGGCCGCCACGACGCCGCTGCCAGCGCGCTGCGCAACGCCACGCGCTGTTCCCCGGCCATGGCATCCGCCTCCCACCGGTTTGCACAGGAGTTGCTCCTGCTCGGCCGCCCCGCCGAAGCCGAAGCCGAACTCCTGCGCCTCTTCGGCGTAAACCCCAAGATGGCCAGCAACCCCGCCGTCGCGAAAACCCTCGAAGCCGCGCGACAAAAGCGCGGGCAGAGTTTCGCGCCGGCGAGGTGAGGACTGGGCGGGCGGGCCAATACTGTTTACGCAATCCGATTTCCGCCGTTTTCAGCGTGCTGGCGGGACGCATCTGCCACATTTGAGGGTCATGCAGCCTCCTTCGTGTGAGTATCTAAATCTGCGAAAATCTGCGTAATCTGCGGACCATTCTCTGCCTCTGCGGATTTGTTGCGGCTATCTCGCACCAGATTACATCACCCCGAACTGCTCCAGCGCTTGGAGAATATCAAACTCCTCCGCGGAAATTGGGCTGCGGCTATACAGGCCGTTTCGGAACGGTGCGGCGTTGGTGGATGCGCGGACGCGTAGCAGCCATTTGCTGTCCAGCGGACACTCCAGCAGCTCGCGCCGGGTCGCGGCGATGGTGGTCTGATCCTTTTCGCCGATCGCCACGCCGGTTCCCACGAACCAGCCTGCCAGCGCCATCGTTACCCGGGCGGCGGTGGAACGCGTGTAATTGGTCATTACACAGTCGAGACCGGTTTCCTCGCCCACACGCGCTCTCATGGCGCGGAAGATTTCCAGGCTCCACATCTCCGGGTTTCTCGCCGGAGAATACGGGTCGAACAAAATCGCGGTGGGCGGCGGGGCGTTGTGCAGGAGTTCCCTGAATTCGCCGCAATGGAATTGCCAGCGGATATTCGGATTGGGAAAAGCGACGCCGTCGGCCAGCAGCGCTGTGACGGCGGATTCCCAGCCCGCCATGTACTCGAGTTCCGCGGCGTGCCGCAGAGCAAAGGCGATGACTTCCCGCGAGCGGTCGAAGCTGTGGATTTCCACGGGCGTTGCGATGCCGCGCAGGGAATCGAGAACGACCAATGCGTTTCCGCCCGGCCCGAGTCCCACGTCCCATAGGACAAATGGGCGGTTGTTCCGGTGCTTTGCGATTCGCTCCACCAGACGCTGCTGGCGGACATGCAATTCCAATGCCTCGGTGCGGGGTCCCGTGCCCACATGCATGGTTTCGCCATGGGTGCGCGAACGCACGCTGCGCTGCCCGCTCTTGAGAGCCACCAGTTCGTAATCGGATTGCTTCACACCGGAACATGTTCCGGTCCCGATGGAAGGGGCAAGGGAAAAGCGTTGCGTGCCCAATCCCGGCAGGACAACCGCCCGGCGTGCGCTTCCCGATACCATCCATGAACAGGTTTCCCTCTCCCGCCGAGAGCCGGTTCGAAAACAAAATGACACACTACTAATGAAATTCATCGACAACAAAGCAGCGTGGACAGTGGCGGTCGCCGCGGCCCTCGCATTTAGCAACACCACATGGGCGAAGATGCATGGCTCGCCCTCGCCATCCGGAGGCCAGCCCGAATCGAGCGCGAACTTGCCGCCACAGCAACGCACCAGCCTCAACGCGAGCGAACGTAACTTTTTGCAAACCGCAGCGGAGATCAGCGCAACGGAGGTGCAGCTCGGGCAGCTCGCCGAGCGACAGTCCAACGACTCGAACATCCAGAAAATCGGCAAAGAGCTGGCGAAAGATCACAGCGATGCGATTCAGCAGGTTGAGAAACTTGCGGCGAGCAAAGGGCTGAGCATTGTCGCGCAGCCAACTTCCATGCAGGAAAAGAAGATCCAGTCGCTGCAAAGCAAGAGCGGGGCCGATTTCAACAAGCAATTCCTGCGGCAGAACGTCCTGGGCCACGAACGGGCGATCTCACTCTTCGAGCGCATCTCGCGGCGGGCCACCGATCCGGACGTCAAAGCCTGGGCCAGCCAGATGGTTCCGCAATTGCAGAATCACCTTGCGATGGTCAAGAGCGGCAAACCCGAAGCGGTGGCCGAAAAGATTAAATCACAGCCTTCACACGGCCAGCCGCAGCACCAGACGAAACCTTCGGGCAGCCCGAGCAGCGGTTATTAAGAATTTACCTACGCACCTTTGTTGGCAACAGAGCGCACGACTTGCACGGATGGCGGGTCGTGCGTTGTTTTGTCGAAGGACGTTCGGCGGCATGATCCGGGGAGCGCACGCGCCCTCGCGTGCGGCCCTTGGCGCCCTCGCCAAGGGCATCTTCGAGAGACCCAATCGCGTTCGGCAACCCTCAGAACGGCGTCGGCGGGGGCGCCGACACCCGCACGCGAGGCGCGTGCGCTCCCCGAAAACGCCACTGACGCGCCAACCGAATCGAAAATTTCTTTTGGAAAGCGATCTAACCGCGCTTCATCGTGTCGAGCACGTCGCCGCCGGGCCCGAGGAGCTGGATTTGCAGCGGCATCTGGCCGAGGGCGTGAGTGGAGCAACTCAGGCACGGATCATAGGTGCGGATGACGGCCTCGACGCGGTTGAGCATGCCTTCCTGAAGCTTGTCGGACTTGACGTAGTGCTGGGCGACCTGCTTGACGCTGCGGTTCATCGCCAGGCTGTTGTGGCCAGTGGCGATGATCATGTTGGCCCACACGATCAGACCTTTTTCGTCGATCTTGTAGTGGTGCATGAGCGTGCCGCGCGGCGCTTCGGAAACACCGATGCCTTCGAGCTTGTTCGGCTTGGCAAACGCGCGGACGTGGGTGCTGAGAATGTCCGGTTCGTTGAGCAACTGCTCGATGCGTTCGATGCCGAAGAGAATCTCCACGAGGCGCGCATAGTGCTGGTGGAATGAACTGAGGATGACGCCGCGGCGCAGAGCGCGGAACTCGGTCCATTCCTGATCGGCCTTGGGCGTTCCGCAACGGTCGATGATATTCAAGCGGGCGAGGGGACCGACGCGGTAGATGCCTTCCGGATACCCGAGCGGTTTGTAATAAGGCGATTTCAGGAACGAGAACGACTCGACTGCCTCGCCGATGTAATCGTTGAAGCTGGCGGCGGGAATCTGATCCTTGACGATGTTGCCGGTGGAATCGATGAAGCGCAGGACGCCGTCGTAATGTTCCAGCATCGCGGTGTGCTTGCCTTCCTCCTGCGGAGTCACCAGGCCCATGAACATGCTTGGGAAGTTGCCGAAGGTGCGAATCTCTTCGCGGAATTGCTCCAGCACGCCTTTGAACCAGGTGAGGGTCCGCTCGGCGATGCACATCGCGTCCGGGATCATCTTCAAAATGGCTTCGCGCATTTCGGGCGCGAGCGGGGAACTCACGCCGCCGGGTACCACCCAGGCCGGGTGAATGCGCTTGCCGCCGAGCATCTCAATGATTTGCTGACCGAACTTGCGCAGCATCACGCCGTCTTTGGCCAGCGTCGGGTGCGATTCGACAACGCCGAAGATGTTTCGCTTGGCGGGATCGGCGTCCATTCCGAAGAGCAGGTCGGGCGAGGACAGGTGGAAGAAGCTCAGCGCGTGGGATTGCACCAACTGCGCCAGATTCATGATTCGGCGCAGCTTCACTGCGGTTGTCGGGATTTCCACAGCCAGCAGCGCATCGCAGGCTTTGGCGGAAGCCATCAAGTGGCTTACCGGGCAGATGCCGCACGTGCGCCCCGTCAGGGACGGCATTTCGCTGAAGGGACGGCCTTCAGAGAATTTCTCGAACCCGCGGAACTGGGTGACGTGAAACTGGGCGTCCTGAACGGCGCCGGCTTCGTTGAGGTGGATGGTGATTTTCGAATGGCCCTCGATGCGAGTGACCGGATCAATCAGAATTTGTTTGGACATGGAAACCTCCTAGGCGCCAAAGCGGGTCTTTGCGGTGAGATCGGGCATACGCCCGGCGAGCAGTTCGGTCAGGACAAAATGGATGGTGTCGGCCGACGGCGGGCAGCCGGGCACGTACACATCCACCTTCACGAACTCGTGCAACGGACGCGACTTCGGCAGCAACGGCGGGATGACCTGCCGCGGCGCGCCCTGGTTGAAAGTGGCGTTCTCGACGTAAGCGCGGTGTTCGATTTCCTCGACCGTGAACTGGTTGCGCATGCCGGGGACATTGGAAGTCACCGCGCAATCGCCCAGAGAGACGAGAATCTTCGAGCGGCTGCGGACCTTGAGCAGTTTTTCGAGGTCTTCCTCGCTGCTGCAAGCGCCTTCGATAATGACGACGTCCACGTTTTCGGGAAACTCTTTGGTATCCACCAGCGGACTGTAGACCAGGTCGATCAGCGGCGCCAGGTCGATGATTCGTTCATCCATGTCCAGAAGGGACATGTGACAGCCCGAACAGCCGTCCATCCATACAGTTGCAATGCGTGCTTTACTCATTTGTGGGACTTCCTCATTAGGGTCAGGTAGGGCAGGAACTGGCTGCGCTTGGACATTTCGGCGACAGATTTGCCTTGTTCGGAGAGAGCTCCGGTCGGGCACACCTGCACGCATTTTCCACAGGAGGTGCAGGTGTCCGAAGTGCCCCAGGGTTGATTCAAATCGGTGATGACGCGCGCTCCGACGCCGCGTCCCATGACGTCCCAGGTGTGGGCGCCTTCGATCTCTTCGCAAACGCGCACGCACCGCATGCAGAGGATGCATCGATTGTGGTCGACCACGAAGCGCTCGTGGGAAGAATCGACGGCGGCTTTCGGATAGAGATACGGCATCCGCACATGCGTGACGCCTTGCTGCTGGGCGAGGCCTTGCAGATCGCAGTGACCGTTGGAGACACACACCGAGCAAACATGGTTGCGTTCGGTAAACAGCATCTCCAGAACCATCTTGCGATATTTGCGCAGCGTTTCGGTTTCGGTCTGGATCTCCATGCCTTCCTGCACGCCGGTGGTGCAGGCGGGCAGAAGCCGGCGGGCGCCTTTGACTTCCACCAGGCAGAGGCGGCAGGAGCCAACGGGCGTCAAACCGTCGAGATTGCAGAGGGTGGGAATTTCAACGCCGTGCTCGCGAGCCACGTCGAGGATCGTTTGATCTTCGCGCGCGCTGACTTCGCGGCCGTCGATCTTCAGGGTCTTGATTTGGCCTGATGGGTTCATGCGTGGGCGTGTTCCTTTCCGAATTTGCAAACACCGGCGGGGCAGCGTTTTTCTTTGATGTGAGCCAGGTATTCGTCTTTGAAATAGCGAAGGGTGCTGAGAACGGGGTTTGGCGCCGTCATGCCAAGCCCGCACAGGCTGGTGCTGCGAACCATGTCGCAGAGTTCTTCCAGCAGGACGAGGTCGCATTCGGTTGCCGTGCCCTTGGTAACTTTCTCCAGGATTCGATGCATCTGCGTGGTGCCGACGCGGCACGGAACGCATTTGCCGCACGATTCGGTCATGCAGAAATCCATGAAGAACTTGGCGACATCGACCATGCAGGAGGTTTCGTCCATGACGATCATGCCGCCCGATCCCATGATCGATCCCGCTTTGGTAAGGGACTCGTAATCGACGGGCATGTCCAGGAATTGTTCCGGAATACAGCCGCCGGAAGGACCGCCGGTTTGCACAGCCTTGAACTTCTTGCCATCGGGAATGCCGCCGCCGATTTCGAAAATGATCTCGCGCAGGGTAATGCCCATCGGCACTTCGATCAGACCGGTGTTGCTTACCCGGCCCGCCAGCGCGAACACCTTGGTGCCCTTGCTGTCAGCGGAACCAATTCCGGCGAACCAGGCGCCGCCATTGCGGATGATCGGCGCGATGCTGGAGAAGGTTTCGACGTTGTTGATGAGCGTCGGACCGCCCCAAAGACCGACTTCCGCCGGGAACGGCGGACGGGGCCGAGGCTGGCCGCGCCGGCCTTCGACGGAAGCGAGCAGAGCGGTCTCTTCACCGCAAACAAACGCTCCCGCGCCGAGTCGGATTTCAAGGCTGAAATTGAACGTCGTGCCGAGGATGGCGTTGCCGAGCAACCCCTGGCGTTCGGCTTGCTTGATGGCTGCCTGCAATCGCTTGACCGCCAGCGGGTATTCCGCCCGCACGTAGATGTAGCCTTTCTCGGCGCCGATGGCGTACCCGGCGATCGCCATGCCTTCGACGATGCGGTGCGGATCGCTTTCGAGAACGCTGCGGTCCATGAATGCCCCCGGATCGCCTTCGTCGGCGTTGCAAACCACATACTTCGGTTTGCGCGCAGCCTTGGCGACGGTGCTCCACTTCAGGCCAGTCGGGAAACCGGCGCCACCGCGTCCGCGCAAGCCGCTGGTGGTGACCTCCTTGACCACATCGGCCGGGCTCATTTGCGTCAGCGCCATCATCAGCGCTTCATAACCCGAAGCGGCGATGTATTCTTCGATGCGCTCGCAATCGATGGTGCCGCAATTTTCCAGCACGATCTTCTTCTGGCGAGTGAAGAACGGCTGGGCTGTCTTGCACTCCAGGCGCTTGAGCGGCGCCTTGCCCAGCTGTTCAATAATTTGCGGCGCATCGGTCTTCGCGACGTGCTGGTAAAGCGTCTTGTCCCCGTCCACGGAGACGAGCGGACCCGCCATGCAGAGCCCCATGCAGCCGACGCCCCTGACTTTGCAGTGATCCTTGAGGCCGCGCGAGGCGACTTCCGCCTCCAGCGCTTCCTTGACCTTGTCCGCCTGCGTCGAAACACAGCCCGCAGCCACGCACACGTTCAGCGTGTGTGTGGCGAATTGCTGCGCATCGCGCTCGGTTTCAGCGATTTTGTTGAGATCTTCAGGTGTCATTTTGCCATCCACTCATTGATTTTTTGCGCACACTTGGAGGCATCGGCCTTGGCGCTGACTTCGCCGTCGAAAATAAGGGCCGGAGCCAACCCGCAGGAACCGAAGCAACGCGCCGTGAGAACGGAGACTTTCCCGTCTGGCGTCGTTTCCCCGGCCTTGACCCCGGCGGCTTTTTCGACCGCATCGAGAATCTGGGGCGCGCCCTTAATGTAACAGGCTGTGCCCATGCAAATAACGCAGTTGTGCTCGCCCTGCGGCTTGAGGTTGAAAAAGTTGTAGAACGTGGCGACCCCGTACACTTTGCTCAACGGCACGCAAAGCGCGGCGGAGACAAATTTCAGGGACTCTTCGTCCAGGTAGCCGAAGCATTCCTGAACACAGTGGAGCACTTCGATGAGCGCATGCGATTCGTAGCCGTAACGGCGCATCTTCGCATCGACGATCCTCCAGCGCTTGTCCTGCGAGGGCAGGGCGGGTTTGGTGACCTTCAGTGTGGGCATATCCTTGTGAGTGGGCGGTTGGAATTGCGGGTCGTTAAAAATTGATTATGTAAACTGGGGAAAAACTGATTCGGTTGCAGAGTAAAGCCGGTTTCGAAGACCGGCGTAAATCTGACCGCACTCTCCAATTCTTCTATTCGGATGTCTTATCCGTGATTGTCAAACCCTGACCATGGTTTGGTGTGGATTGTTTTTTGGCGGCGGCGGGGATGCTTACCAACTAAGGATCGAGGAGCGCTAACAGTTTTTCTATTAAAGTTCGATCCCGTGATCTGGAAGCAGCAGCGGAATGCCGCGCTGAACGGCGTAGCAAACGCGCCCATCTTCGCGCACCAACGCCGCTTCGACCGGTTCGTCCATTGCGAGTTGGGAATCAGCCGAACGAACCCGGAGCGTGCCGTCGCGCCGCCGCGCCTCCAAGGTTTCAAGCTGTCCTGATGTTGCGGGCGCCAGGCGCTGGCCCGTTTCGGGGCAACGGAGGAGCGCCAGCAGTTCCGGAACCATCGGCTGGGGCTCAGTAATCGAAGCCATTGGCGCGGACCCGGGTCATCGCTTCGCCGCCCGGATGCTGAAGCGCCGCGTCGAACACCTCGGCGATGTAGAGGATATGATCGCCGGCCGGCATACGGCGCACCACTTTGCACGCCAGAAACGCCATGGCTTCCTCCAGTTGCGGAATGCCGAAGAGATTCTCCGCCAGCGCATGCCCGGCGAACGGATTTTCGGCGTCGGGCCGCGCGAACGATTTCATCAGCGCCCCGTTGTTCTTTCCCAATACGTGCAGGCCGAAAAGGCCGTGCCCGTCGAGCGCCTGAACGATCGGGCGCGCGGGAGCGAAGACGGCGGAAAGCATCGGCGGCTCGAAGCTGCACTGCTGGACGAAGCTGCACAGCATCCCGATAGGCGTTTCGCCGATCCGGGCGGTGGCGACGTACAGACCGCTGGCAATCTTTCCCAATGCGGGTGCGATTCGTTGGCGGTCTGTCGATTCTTGTGCGGATGGAAGCATGGGTTTGGGTGTGTGATTGTTACCAGTATTTTGGCAGGCTCGGGTCCACTTCTTCGACCCATGCGCGGATGCCTCCCGTCAGGTTCCGAAGGTTTTCGAACCCCGCTTGTCGAAGCAGAGAGAGCGCTTTGGCGCTGCGACCGCCGCCCTTGCAGTGGAGCACAATTTCATCGGAGCGGTCCAGTTCCCCAACACGAGCCGGCAGTTCGCCCAGGGGGATCAGGCGCGCACCCGGAATCCGGCAGATCTCGTATTCGCCCGGTTCGCGCACATCAACGAGGGTGAACTTGTCGCCGCGGTCGATCTTGGTCTTGAGTTCGGTGACGGTAATGGCTGGCACGGAGGGATCTCCGCCTGTCTGCGGAAGCGCGCAGAACTGGTTGTAGTCGATCGGTTTCATAATGGTTGGGCGGTCGCCGCAGACCGGGCATTCGGGATCGCGGCGTAGCTTGAATTCACGGAACTTAAGCTTGAGGGCGTCAAAATGCACGAGCCGTCCGGCGAGGGTTTCGCCGGCGCCCAGAATCAATTTGACGGTTTCGATCGCTTGCATCGTCCCAATCATCCCCGGCAGGACGCCCAGCACGCCGCCCTCGGCGCAACTTGGAACCGATCCAGGCGGGGGCGGTTCCGGAAGCATGCACCGGTAACAACCTCCGGCCAGGTGTGGCGCAAATACCGCGCACTGCCCCTCGAAGCGGTACACCGAGCCGTAAACGTTCGGAAGCTTTAGGAGCACGCAAACGTCGTTGGAGAGATAGCGCGTGGGAAAGTTGTCGGTGCCATCGACAATGACATCGTACCCGCCGGCGATCCGCATCGCGTTCTCCGCAGCAAACACGGTCTCGTGCAATTCGACGCTGACGTGCGGATTTACCTCGCGGATGCGGTCGCGTGCTGACTCCAGCTTTCCGCGGCCCACGTCCGAAGTGCCGTGGAGGATTTGGCGTTGCAGGTTGGAGACTTCGACGGTGTCCGCGTCCACCAGGCCGATCCGACCCACCCCGGCCGCGGCGAGGTAAATGACCGCCGGAGAGCCGAGTCCGCCGACGCCGATGCAAAGGACAGCAGCGGACTTGAGCCGGCGCTGCCCCTCGATGCCCACCTCAGGCAGGACAAGGTGCCGCGAATAGCGGGCGAGTTCGTCCGCCGTGAACTCGGCGCAGCGGGTTTTGCTCGGATGGATGATGCTATCGGGCATGGAAGAGAGAGCGAATCGCCTCAGCGCCGAAGGCGCGAGAACAATGTACGGTTCAGTCTTCGATATCGTTGAGCACGTCGTCGAGCGTGCGAGTAGGCTCCGTTGCGGCGGACACCCTTTCGTCGCGCAGAGTTCGAAGGTCATCGTAATCCTCAAGAGCCTCCTGAACCTGAAGAAACTCGTCGTAGGAAAGGACTACAAACTCCTTCTTTCCGTCTTTCTCGATGATCTGCGGATGAATGCTTATGGTCATTTAGCGGTAGGACTCTTTTCTGTGAAGGATACGATACACGATCACCCGATTGCCTGCGACCTCGAAAAGAGCCCTCCAATCTCCGGCCCTCATCCGATACTCGGGGATGTGGTTACTGAGCCTCTTGACGTCGCCGCGCAGATCATCTTCGAGCCACCGCAAACGCTCGACGATCCGCTCCCGGTCTGAGACTTGCATTGCCTTCAAATCCTTCTCAGCCTTCGGCTTCAGTTCAACGCGGTAAGTCACGGGCGAGAATTCTGGTTATCCGGCCTACTAATCCCTCCGCGCCACGATCTCAAAGCGCTGCTTGTATTTCACAATGCTGCGCTCAGCGGCGACTCCGCGCCACTGGCTGCCGGGATAGATTACTGTATTCCGCCCGATCACCGAGCCGGGACTGAGCACCGAGTTGCAGCCGATTTCCGAGCGATCCCCGATAATCGCGCCGAATTTCTTGAGGCCGGTCGGCATCGGTCGCTGAGCGCCGGGAACACAGACAGTGATCTCGCTATGGTCGAGCTTCACGTTGGAGAGAATTACCCCGGCGCCGAGATGTCCCTTGTAGCCGATGATCGAATCGCCCACATAGTTGAAATGCGGCACCTGCGCTTCGTCGAAAAGGATCGAATTCTTGAACTCGCACGAGTTTCCCAATACCGCGCCGTTCCCCACGATGACGTTCTCGCGGATGTAGCAGCCGCTGCGGATTTCGCAGCCTTCGCCAATCCACGCCGGGCCCTTGATCATGGCGCCCTGCTCGACCACCGTGCCGCGCCCGATAAAAACGGCGTTGCTGATGAAGGGCTTGCCGATCAAGCGCGCGTGAATGGCCGGCTGCAAACGGAACTGGAGATAGCTGCCGATCTGCTTCAGAGCGTCCCAGACGTGAGTGACGTTTTCAAACAACGCCCGGTGGTCGGTGCGTTCGAGATCGAGATATTCGGCGGGAGAGAAGTTCATCGTCATTTTTTGGAGAGTTTTTGTCCGTCCTTGGTGTCCTTGACCAGCCACCCCTGGACGTCGATTCCAGCGCGCAACGTGTCGCTCAAAGCAAAATCTTTGGCGGCGCGCGCCGCGGCGCGCTGTTCGACCAGCGCAAGCACCGCCGCCGGTATCGCCTCTTCCTCGCGCTGGAATTGCAGCACGGAGTTGACCCGCTGCCACCAGTTGAGCATGGCGCGCGCGTCGGATGGCGTAAACGACTGCTGGTTCATGGCGCGGTTGGACTCGCGGATCGCCTCAAAGAGGTGCCCCAGCGCCCCGGAGATGTTCAAGTCATCATCGAGCGCCTCCTCGAAAGCCGTTCGGGTCGCGAGCGGATGGATCGACTGCGATTGCTCCGAAGCGGCCAAATCCAGCAGCCGTGCGGTCCACTCGTCGATGCGACCCAAGGCGCTTCGGGCCGCTGCCATTCCGTCGAACGTGAAATTCAGCGGCAACCGGTAATTCACGGCGATGAGCGCGTAGCGAATTTCGCGGCCGGTCCAGCCTTTGTCCAGAAGATCGCGCAGGGTGAAAAAATTGCCGAGCGACTTCGACATCTTCTGGCCTTCCACCATCAGGTGGGCGCAGTGCATCCAGTACCGCACGAAACGATGCCCTGTGCAGCACTCCGACTGCGCGATCTCGGCTTCGTGATGCGGGAAAATGTTGTCCACGCCGCCGCAGTGGATGTCGATCTCCGCCCCAAGGAGTGCCGTGGCCATTGCGCTGCATTCGATGTGCCAGCCCGGGCGCCCCCGGCCCCACGGGCTCTCCCATGCCACGTCGCCGTCGGCTTCGTCCCACGCCTTCCAAAGCGCGAAATCGCCCACGCTCTCCTTCTCGTATTCATCGTTGCGGATGCGCCCGGTCGGCCGCAGTTCCTCCAGGTTCAGGTGGGCGAGCTTGCCGTAATCGGGAAACTTGTTGAGCCGGAAATAGACGCTGCGGTCTTCCGCCTGGTAGGCAAACCCGCGATCGACCAGAAGCTGGATCATCTCGATCATCCGCGCGATGTACACCGGATCGGTTGCCGCCGGGAACGTCCCCGCCGGTTTGACGCGCAACGTCTTCAAATCGTCGAAAAATGCCTGCTTGTATTTGCCCGTGAACTCCTGAAGAGGCAACCCCGCTTCCCGGCAGCCGCGGATCGTCTTGTCGTCCACATCGGTAAGATTCATCACGCGATTGACGGAAAATCCGCGCAATTCCAGATGCCGTTGCAGGAGGTCTTCGAAGATGTACGCCCGGAAATTGCCGATATGGGCGAAGTTGTAGACGGTGGGCCCGCAGGTGTAGACCTTCACGAAGTTCCCCGCGGGATCGAGCGGATGAAAATCCTCCACCTGTCGGGAATAGGTATTTTGGAAACGGAGCGGCATGTGGGAACCAGTCTAACGCAGGTCACCCCACGAACCGAAGCTTTTTTCAACCTTCGCACGAGAGGGCGCGGGACAAATTTCTTGCGGCGGATCGCAATCACCAGGAGGTCCGTGAATAACGGGGAATATATGCGGAGTAAGAAAACGGCGTC
>Ga0316220_1001628_pt1 | contig 23831 bp, 22 predicted proteins | sample TBH18005metaG_FD_203632 | JGI IMG/M metagenome (GOLD analysis project Ga0316220, IMG submission 203632) | Freshwater microbial communities from Trout Bog Lake, Wisconsin, USA - TBH18005 | ecosystem: Environmental > Aquatic > Freshwater > Lake > Hypolimnion/Profundal zone | place: USA: Wisconsin...
ACGCGCTTCACCGTGCTGTTCGTCACGCACTCGATTCCGGAGGCGATCCGCTGCGGCAGCCGCATCCTGATCCTGTCGCCGCATCCCGGCCAGGTACGCGCCGAACTGCCGAGCCTTGCGCGCGGCGATGATGACCCGGAGCGCTTCAAAGCCCTCGAAGCCGAGATCCACGACATGCTGTTCGCCCGCGCGGTGGAGGAAACCCATGCAGACTGAAACCCTTTCCATGCCGGCCACCACCGACATCAGCAACCGCGCGCCCGTCTACAGCACGCCCGTGGCGTTCGAGCGCATCGGCGTGGTGGAAAAACCCCTCTCCGTTGCGGAGCGTTTGTACGAACAGGCATGGCTGCGCAAGGTCGTCATCCTCGTCGTGCTCGCACTGGTGTGGGAAGGCGGGGCGCGCTGGCTCGACAACCCGCTGTTGCTTCCGACTTTTTCCGACACCGTGCAGGCGCTGTGGGCAGGGTTGGCGAGCGGCACGCTGTTTGCTCGCATCGGCACGTCGATGCAAACGCTGCTTGCAGGCTACGCGCTCGGCTTGGCGTTGTCCTGCGCGCTGGTCGTGCTCGGCATCAGCAACCGGCTCGGGCAGGACTTCCTGGAAACGCTCACCGCCATGTTCAACCCGCTGCCGGCCATTGCGCTGCTGCCAATCGCCCTCGTGTGGTTCGGCCTGGGCAACGGCAGCCTGATCTTCGTGATCGTGCATTCGGTGGTGTGGGCGGTGTCGCTCAACACGCATGCCGGTTTCCTGTCGGTATCGAACACGCTGCGCATGGTGGGCCGCAACTACGGGCTATCCGGCATGGGATACCTGACGAAGATCCTGATCCCCGCCGCATTCCCGTCCATCCTCACTGGCCTGAAGATCGGCTGGGCCTTCGCATGGCGCACGTTGATCGCCTCGGAACTGGTGTTTGGCGTCAGCTCCGGCCAGGGCGGCCTCGGCTGGTACATCTACGAGAACAAGAACCAACTGCAAATTCCCGAAGTGTTCGCCGGCCTGCTGACGGTGATCATCATCGGCCTGCTGGTAGAGAACCTCGTGTTCCGTACGCTTGAAGCCCGTACCGTCAAGCGCTGGGGCATGCAGAACTAAGGGAGCGCGCGAGGCTACCGAAACCGTCCAGGCGCTTACAGTCGCCCCCAGACGGTTTGGCCGTACCCTGCCCTATGCGGCGCCTTGAATTTTTGTGAGTGGGCGGAAAAAAGAAGGAGGCCTGTTTGAGCGAAGCGAGTTTGCCTCCTTCTCCGCACGGTCACAGAAATTCAAGGGGTCTTTCGCCGCATCGGGCGCGCCTTTCTTTGCTTACTTTCTTTGGCAAGACAAAGAAAGTGAGTCGGCCCCGGCAGGGGACGAAACCCAGGATGCACCACCAAGAAACAACAAGGAGACAAACCCATGCAGCAACCCCGCCGCAACATCCTCCGTTTCACCATGGCCGCCACGCTGGCCGCATCGCTCCTGGCCGGCGCCGTCAGCACCGCGCATGCTGAAGCCAGCGAAGTCCGCATCTCCCACGGCTACGGCATCCTCTACCTGCCCATCATGGTGATGGCCAGTGAGCACCTGCTGGAGAAGCAAGCCAAAGCCGCCGGCCTGGGCGACGTGAAGGTCAGCTACCGCATCCTGGACGGCGGCAACGTCATCAACGACGCCATGCTCTCGGGCGCGCTGGACATCGCCTCGCTGGGCGTGCCGGGCTTCCTCACGCTGTGGGACAAGACGCGCGGCAGCGCGATAGAAGTGCGCGGGCTCTCGTCGCTCAGCTCCTCGTCGATGTACCTGATGACGCGCAACCCGAACGTGAAGACGCTGGCGGATTTCTCCGACAAGGACCGCATCGCCGTGCCGGGCATCAAGACCTCGCTGCCAGCCGTGGTGCTGCAAATGGCCGCCGCCAAGACCTTCGGCGACAAGCAGTTCAACAAGCTCGATCCGATCACCGTGCCGCTGCCGCACCCTGACGCCACCGCCGTCATGCTGGCCGGCGGCAGCCAGATCAACAGCCACATGGCCTCGCCACCGTTCTCGTACACCGAGGCTGCTGCACCCGGCCTGCACCGCGTGTTCAACACGGTCGACGTGCTCGGCAACATCACGCTGGACATGACCTACACCAGCAAGAAGTTCTACGAGGCCAACCCGAAGCTGTCGGCGGCGTTCGTGGCGGCGCTGGATGAGGCGAACGCGCTCATCGCCAAGGACAAGTCGAAGGCTGCGCAGATCTACATCACTCAATCGAAGGTGAAGAGTTCGCCGGAAGAGGTGAAGAAGATCCTGGACGATCCGGACTCGCGCTTCACGACCACGCCGGTGGGCGTCGCACACTATGCTGAGTTCATGCAGCGCGTGGGTACGCTCAAGAACAAGCCGGCGTCGTGGAAGGATCTGTTCTTTCCGACGGTGCAGAGCAGACAGGGTTCGTAAGCAGGCAGCGCGCAGCATCCACACGGAGACATTCCATGGCACTACGCATCGTCCGGCTCGGCGAGCCGCGTCACCCCGATGAAGGCTTGCGCATCGGCACCGTGCGGCGCCCACCGCGCGGCGTGCCCAAGGAAGAATTCGCCAGCCGCGATTTCTACGACGTCTGGATGCCGCTGCTTTCGCCAACGCCCGAGCTTGTCAAGCAAGCGCAGGCCGCGCAATCCCAGCACGACGAAAAAGCCTGGCAAACCTTCGTGCGCCACTTCCGCACCGAAATGCGCGACGGCGATGCCGCGCGCCTGCTCGACATGCTGGCCGCGCTATCGCACCAGACCCACCTGTCGGTCGGCTGCTATTGCGAGGATGAAGCGCATTGTCATCGGTCAGTGCTGCGCGCGTTGTTGGAGGAGCGTGGGGCGAAGCTGGCTCCATGAACGATCTTTCCACCTGCACAAGGAAAACCATGCCGAACCTGCCCCGCACGTCGCGCTGCGCAGTCTCATCTGCCCTCTTGCTCGCGCTGGCCATGACGGTCGCGCAGACGGTGACGGCGCAAACAGCCCCCGCCGCACTGCAACCGTCCGAGTCTCACCACACCGTCGCCACGCTATCCGCTACGGGGGTGCAGATCTACGTTTGCAAGCGCGACGGCGACAAGCCCCTGGCGTGGGTCTTCAAAGCTCCGCTGGCTGATCTTTACGATGGGAGCGGCAAGCTCATCGTCAAACACGGTGCGGGCCCAAGCTGGGAAGCCTCCGACGGCAGCAAGATCACAGGGAAAGTCTTGCAGCAGGCACCCAACACCGCGGAAGCCGGCGCCATTCCGCTACTGTTGCTGCATGCCACCAATGCTGGCAGCGCGGGGCTTTGAGCAGTGTGCGATACGTGCAACGGCTGCAGACCCATGGCGGCATCGCACCGGCACAGCCCTGCACGGAAGAAGGCCAGGAAGGCCGCAGCCCGTACCTGGCACAGTACGTTTTCCTCGACTGACGCAGCGTCGCACATACAGCGCCATACCCCATACAGGGGACGCCGCTCTCCCCTGGCACCCCTATAACGAAGACACACGCGACCGGTTGTTCACCGCGTCGCGCCGTCGTCATTCGTCATTCCAGGAGCACTGCCATGGGCCGCCGCTACATCGATTGCCGCGCCTTCCCCAGCGAGACCAACTGCTCGGTCGCCATCAGCGCCGACAGCGATGCCGAACTGCTGGAGGCGGCTGTGCAGCATGCCGTTTCCGTGCACAAGCACACCGATTCGCCCGAGTTGCGGGCGCAACTGCAAACGCTTTTCCAGGACGGCACCCCCGCCGTGGCGCCACCAAAGATGGCCACGGTCTGATCCAGATGCAACACCGCCTACCGGCGCGCAGACAGCGCCAGCATCAGCCGCACCACGTCGCACTGGCTGTGCGTGTTGGTCTTGCGGTAGACGTGTTTGAGGTGCGTGCGCACCGTGTCGAGTGAAATGCCTAGCGTGCGGGCAATGCAGGCTGGGTCGGAGCCGCTTGCGAGCAGATCGGCAACATCGGCTTCGCGGCGCGTCAGGTGGAATGCGTCGGTCAGCCAGAGGCTGGCCGGCTGCGCAGGCGAAATGCCCGCGCGCGCCGCAACGCGTTGCCAGCACAACGGCAGTGCTTGCGCAAAGTGCGGCAGCAACGCTTGTGGCGCCGCACCATGCTGCATGGGTTGCGGCACGCCCGCCTTGCGGTAATCGAGCCACACCGCCCCGCGCACTTCCGCATCGGCCATCGGCCACGCGTCGACGCCGTCACCGCGTACCGCATGCAGCAGCACGTCGGCCGAGCGTGCGCCGCGCGATGCCGCCCAGTGCCACCTCCCATCGACGCGCCACCGGATCATGGCCGCTGCATGGTCCGCGCCGCACGCATCGCGCAGCACGTTCATCACGCCCACGGCATCGCCCGCGCACGCCGCTACGTAGCATTGGCGCAGCACGGTTGCCGAGGCATGAGGTGACGTGACAGAAAGACGCGGCATGAAGGCAATACGGGCGCAGCGGCTTGCGACCGCTGCGCCCGTTTCGAAAGGGACTTCATTATAGGAAGAGTGTCACCGCCCGCACTGCCCCTTTTGCCCTAAGCCCATGGTGGATCAGGCCAGCGCGCGACGCGACATCCAACGTGCGCGCAGATGGTCGTATGCGAGGTTGAAGAAGAAGGTGTACGGCAGGAACAGCAGCATGATGCCGATGTCGAGCACGAACGCTTCCCACAGCCCCACGTCGAGCCACCAGGCGGCCAGCGGCACCAGCATCAAGACCAACCCGCCCTCGAACAGGCAGGCATGCACCACCCGCAGCACCAAGGTACGCGAGAGCCTGTAGCGACGCTCCACGCGCTCGAAGATGGCGTTGAACACCATGTTCCACACCATCGCCACCGCAGCAAACATGAGCGTCATCACACCCATCTCAGCCAACGGCAGTTCCATCAGCCAGCTGAACAACGGCGCACAAATCAGCATGGCAACCAACTCGAACGTCAGCGCATGCACAAGGCGCTCAGCTGGCGTTTTCTGTATGACTTGCATTGCAATTACCTCCAAAGAACGAGGTGCATTTTCATCGGTATGAACGGTATGATCCAGTTCATTAATATCGGTTTTTCCGATATATTGGACGATACATCGCCGTCCGGAGTGCCCAATGCGTCATTCACCCGAAGCCTTACTGGCCTTTGCCGAAGCCGCCACGCTAGGTTCCTTTTCCGCCGCTGCCCGAAAATTGGGCAAGCGGCAATCCACGATCAGCGAGGCGATCGCCAATCTTGAAATCGACCTCGGTCTGACACTGTTCGACCGCAGCACGCGCCAGCCCACCTTGACCGAAGCGGGCCACGCGATGCTCACTCAGGTGCGCCGCGTGCTCGACGCCAGCGCGCAGATGGACCGCATGGCCGCCCAGATGGCCGGCGGTCTGGAAGCGCGCCTGACGCTCGTCATGTCTGACACCTACCAATCCGATCGCTACGAGCAAACGCTGGCCACACTGGAGCAGCGTTATCCCGACCTTGAACTCGAATGCCTGATCGCCGAACACGAAGACGTGGTCGACATCATCCAGCTGGGCCGTGCCCAGATCGGTTTGGTGGCCGCGCAGGCGGCATATCCGGCCGATATCGGCTGGGCGACCATTGCAGAGCAATCGGAGATCGGGCTGTTCGTGGGGCTGCAGCACCCACTCGCCCGATACGGCGACGAGGAAGTGCCACACGCCATACTGCGCGAGGCGCGCGAGCTACGGCTGAACACCTTCGTCGACCCAACGGGGCCACGCACCGACGCGGTGCCCGTGCGCAGCCTGCGCCGCTGGTCTGCACCGAGCTACCTAATGCTGCTGGAAATGGCCGTGCTGGGCTTCGGGTGGACGGAGCTGCCGCGCTGGCTGGTGGATCACTTCGCGGCAGACCGGTTGCATGAGGTGCGTGCACGGGGCTGGCCCCGCCTCGTGCCGGTGGACGCCGTATGGTCACGCAATCGCACACTTGGGCAGGCCGGCGCCTGGCTCCTTGAAACGATGCTGGCGGGCTAGGCACTCACGCGTTTTCGTCCAGCCGTTCGATGATCAGATGCGAGAGTTGGGCTGTCTGCTCTTTCGACAGCGTGAATTCCACGCCAAACGAAGGAAACGCAGATGCGGTTGTGCCCAGCGCAGGCGACCCGCTTGCCACCCGGCCGGTCAGGGAAAACGTCTCCAACTGGCCGTCCACGTAGGCATTGAAATCCAGGGCGAGTCTGTCGCCGGGTTGGAACGCGGGGTTGGCGCTCTGCACCAGCGCACCGTTCAGGCAGATGTCGCGGATCACCGCCACGCGATCCGCAGCCGACGCGGCCTGCCCCTGCGCACGCACGCGCGCCCCGATCCGGACCTGCACGCGCTTGGCACGGCGCAGCGGCATCTTCTGCATCTTGATGGGCGCCGACAAGACCAGATACGGCGAGGGAAACTGTCCCACCGACACCACGCTGCACATCATGGTGAATACCGAGCGGCCGGAAAAACCGCGCAGTATCAGCACGTCTCGCGGCTCGGGCCGCAGCGTGCGCTTGGCGTCGGCTGGCTGCGTGACAAACAGCGCTTCGCCTTCGATATAACCGATCAGGCGGCACGGGAGCAGGCCACGTAGCGGTGCGGACTTCTCCTGCACCTGCAAGACCGTGCCGACACTCAGGCCGGCCGACCCAATGCGGGGCGGAGCTTCTGCGGGCGCGGTGGCAGGCACGGCGGCAATGTCATCACCTTCTGCCAGTGCCAGCACCGGGCCGTGATGGAACAGAAGGCGAACGTCTTCGGCATCCGGCACGACAGCACCGGCGGGCAGCAAAAGCCGGCCCACACTGTCAGCCAGGGGAAACGGCAGCGGTTGACCGACCGGAACGTCTTCCTGCGTGAGTTGCCGCGTTTTCTGAAGGATCATGGGTGGCAAAGGATCGCGTCTGTCATGGGCGGGCCAAGGCAAATGCCTTGGCAGGTACGCCCGCCATTTTGTAACAATGGCCGGCAAATCGCCTGAGAGCAACTCGCATCAACCCTCCCCGCCTGACCTGCATCAACGGCAAGCGTTTTCGTCACCCAGCAACTGCAGTGGCCTCAATCTCGACAGCCAGCCTGTAGTGCAGCGTCGGTACCGGCACGACGGCGCGCGCCGGACGCAACTCGCCGATCCACGCGCTATAGAGCGCATCGAACGCGGGCCAGTGCGATTCCATGTCTGTCACGTACACGCGCACCTGTACCAGGCGCGAGCGGTCCGTGCCTGCGGCGGCAAGCACAGCGTCCAGGTTGGACAGCACCTGCCGCACCTGCGTCTCGAACGGCGCGTCAACGAGCTTTTCGCCGGTGGGCGTCACGGGAATCTGTCCGGCGACGAACACGAAGCCATTGGCGCAGACCGCGTGCGAGTAATGCCCCGCAGGCGGGCGCAGTTGCGGCGCGTTCAGGTAGCGTGCATCGCTCATTTCGCTGCCTCCGCGCCCAGCACAAGCTTGGCGAAGAGTTGCAGATCCACATTGCCGCCCGACAGGATCACGCCGACGCGCTTGCCTCGCACATCGACCTTGCCGTTCAGCACCGCAGCTGCAGCCAGGCAGCCGGTGGGCTCGACCACCGCCTTCATACGCGAGGCGAAAAACTGCATGGCGCTGACGAGTTCTGCATCGCTCACGGTCACGATGTCGTCAACCAGTTCGCGAATCACGGCAAACGTGTAGTTGCCCAGGTGCTGCGTCTGCGCGCCGTCGGCCAGCGTCTTGGGTGTATCGATGTGGACGATCTCGCCCTTGCGCAAGCTCTGCTGACCGTCGTTGCCTGCCTCGGGCTCCACGCCGAAGATCTTGCACGCCGGGTTCAGCGCGCGCGCCGCCGTGGCGCAGCCGGAGAGCAGACCGCCACCGCCCAGCGGGGCCAGCAGCACATCCAGTGGGCCGACCTCTTCGATCAGTTCCTTGGCAGCCGTGCCCTGCCCGGCCATCACGTGCGGATGGTCGTACGGCGGGATCAGCGTAAGGCCGTGTTCTTCGGCCAGTTGGCGGCCGATGGCTTCGCGGTCTTCGGTGTAGCGGTCGAAGAACACCACCTCGCCGCCGTAGCCACGCGTGGCCTCCACCTTCACGACAGGCGCGTCCTTCGGCATGACGATGACGGCGCGCATGCCGAGCAGCTTGGCCGACAACGCAATCGCCTGCGCGTGGTTGCCCGACGAGAACGTGATCACGCCGGCCCTGCGCTGCTCCGGCGTGAATTGCGACAGCGCGTTGTACGCCCCACGAAACTTGAACGCGCCCATGCGCTGAAAGCTCTCGGCCTTGAAGAACAGTTCGGCGCCGGTCATGGCGTTGGCGGTGGCAGAGGTCAGCACCGGCGTCTTGTGGGCGACACCCTGCAGGCGGGCGTGGGCGGCAACGACGTCGTCGTAGGAAATGGGCAGGCTCATGCGAGATCCTCGGGAAGATAGGTGTAGACGGTGGAGCGCGCCACGCCGAGTGTCTGGGCGACTTCGGTCAGCGCGCGGCGCAAGTTCAGCAGGCCACTGACGGCCAGTTCGCGCATAGCCTCGCGGCGCTGGTCGAGGGTCATGGCCATGGGTGTGGTGTTGCGGGCGGCAGCAAACTGTTCGAGCGCGATGCGCACGTCTTCCACGCGACGGGAGCCAAGCGACTCGGGCACTGGCGGCGCAGCCGCATCAACGCGCATCAGTTGCGTGAGGCCGGTGGTCACGGCATGCAGCATGGAGACATCCATGTTCAGGCAGATGGCCGCCACGTAATCGCCGCGGCTGTTCTTCAGCCCGATCGATGTGCTCTTGGCCGGGCGCCCGTCGGGAAACCGGTTGGCGTAGTTCTCGATGACTTCCGGGAAGTCGGGGTCGGCCAGGCGCGCGAGTCCCAGTTCCGTCACGGCGTCGCCCACCTGGCGGCCGGACAGGTTGTTGGCGATGGCGACGACGGCATGATCGGGATCGGTCAGGTCGTGCAGGACGACTTCCACCAGCGGCGCCAGCGTCTTGCCCAGCGCCTCGACGATCTTTCGGCCTTCGCGCAGCAGAAGGCGGTTTTCTTCAGTGGGCTTCATAGCACTGACGATACGTCAGTTACTGACATTTTGTCAACGCCTTCCTCGATCTCTTCGCGCGCCACCTCTCAATATCCGGGCGTACGGCAACGCACAGTCCGGCAACTTCATCCCCATTCAGCCCGGCCGCACGCTGAGATTACGCGTGGCACACAGCTTCTGAACTTGGTTGGTCCAACAGAAGGCGCTTGTTTGGGCGCCCCGTTTGTCCGCCGAAAATGCAGTCCGCGACGGGACGGCGAGCGGGCTTGTGAAACCCGTCCGCTCATGCCGGTGACAGCGGCCAACGGATGGGCTTAAAGCTGGCTCATGCCGCCATCGGCAATGATTTCCGTGCCGACAATGAAGGCCGATTCGGGCGCCGACAGATGCAACACCGTCGACGCAATCTCTTCCGGCTGACCAAAGCGGCCCAGCGGCACCTGGCCCTGGATCTGTGCGGCGGTGGCGGCCAGCGTGTCGGCATCCAGCCCGAGCTTGCCGTACAGCGGCGTCGTCACCGGGCCTGGGCTGACCACATTCACGCGGATTCCCGAGCCAATCAGCTCACCCGACAGCGTCTTCGCCAGCGAGATCAGCGCAGCCTTGCTTGCCGCATAGACCGACGAATTCGGCATGCCGATGTGCGCGTTGATGGAGCCGTTCAGCACGATCGACGTGCCCTTGTTGAGGATGGGCAGCAGCGCCTGCATCTGGAAGAACGCGCCCTTCACGTTGGCGTTGAAGGTCGCATCCCACAGGGCTTCTTCCACGTCCGGGACGGCGGCAAACTTGGCCATGCCGGCGTTAATGAACACAGCGTCCAGACGCACGCCGGCCTCCTGCAGCTGGCGGGTCAGCTCGCGCGCGGCTGCCACGGTGCCGGTTTCGTTACGGATGGCGAGGGCCGCATTGCCGCCGGCCGTGCCCAGCGTGGCGCGCGCCGTTTCCAGCGCTGCCGCATCGCGGCCGGTGATGACCACACGGGCGCCTTCCCGCGCAAATGCCTGGGCGGCTGCCAGGCCAATACCGCTGTTGCCGCCAGTGACCAGAACGGTCTTGCCTTCGAAGCGATTCATGATGTCCTCCAGTAGGAAAGTTGAACTTGAACAATCGCGTGACTGCAGTGTGGACGCTGGCAAGCGGTTTGCCATACGATCCGGACGATGAACACGTTCGAAGGAGTTGCACATGTTGACGGACGAAGAATTGGCACTCCTGGAGGCTATCCGCCAGACGGGCAGCCTGTCGCGCGCGGCGGCGCAACTGGGCAAGGCGCCGTCGACCGTGTCATATGCCGCACGCCAACTGGAGCAGCGCTTCGACGCCCTGCTGTTTGATCGCCGTCGCTACCGGCTGCAGCTCACGCGCGCCGGGCAGTTGCTGACGGAAGAAGCCGCGCGGCTGGCGCAGGATGTGTCGCGTGTTACGCAGCGCGTGCGGCAGGTGGCCAACGGCTGGGAAGACCGCTTGTGGATCGTGACGGACGAGCTGCTGGAGTTCGAATCGCTCATGGCAGTGATGCACGCGTTCGATGCGCTGCAATCGGGCGTGGCGCTGCGCGTGACGCACGAAGTGCTGGCCGGCACCTGGGAGGCCCTGCGCGACGGCCGCGCCGATCTCGTGATCGGGGCGACCAACGAGCCGCCTTCCATCCCGAACCTCGGATGGTTCGAGCTGGGGGTGGTGGAATGGGTATTTGCCGTGTCGCCACGACACCCGCTTGCAGCCGTCGACGCGCCGCTCACGCGCGAGGAAATCGCCCGGCATCGCGCCGTGGTGGTGGCCGATTCGGCGCGCACCACCGCCGGCCGCGCCTATGGGATGCTGAGCGGGCAGCCTACGCTGGCCGTGCCCAGCATGCGTGCCAAGACGCTTGCCCAGCGCGACGGCCTGGGCGTCGGCTGGCTGCCGAGGCACCGCGTGGCGTCGCTGCTGGCGCGCGGCGAGCTGGTGGAAAAACGTACCACCGATCCGCGCGAGCCGAACCTGCTCTACGTCGGCTGGCGCAGCGGCGATGTCGACGGCGAGGGCCGCGCACTCCAATGGTGGCTTGAGCAGCTACGGCAGCCCCGCTTGGCCAGGCGGCTGGTGCAGGGCATCGACACATTCGCCTGAAACTTCGCCGCGCCGTGTGATCTTGCCTATGCTGGGATGGCGCCGACTTCGCATCGCCCGTCGGCGCAACACAAGCGACGCCGACTGTTGCGGAATGATCAACGTTGCAGCGTTTGTCTTCTGACAAACCCTCGGGTTGGTCAACGCGCGCTGTCGGCCAGCGTTAATCGGTCACGCACGTATTTCCGTGCCTCGTTGGGGGTCTCGTTATGAAACTGTCTGCGTTGATGTTTTCAATCGGTGCGCTGGTGATGGGTTCAGCGTTTGCGCAGGGCACCGCCGCACCCGCCACCGCACCGGCAGCGGCCCCGGCAGCGGCCCCGGCGGCCGTCCACGCGGTCTGCAAGGACGGCACGCCCTATAGCGGCGCGACGCTCAAGGGCGCCTGCCGCGGCCACGGTGGTGTCGACAAGAAAGCCAGCGCAGGCGGTGCTCCGGCTGCCGCGCCCGCAGCGGCGCCTGCCGCATCGGCTCCGGCCAAACCTGCGGCCGCGGCTCCTGCGGCGCCTGCCGCAGCACCGGCTCCGGCGCCAGCAGCCAAACCCGCAGCAGCAGCGCCTGCCAAACCGGCCGCGGCCGCAGCGGCCACCGTTGCCCCTGGCGGCGGCCCCGACAAGGTATGGGCCAATGCCAGCACCAAGGTCTACCACTGCCCGGGCGATCGCTACTACGGCAAGACCAAGCAAGGCGAATACATGACCGAAGCCGACGCCAAGGCCGCCGGCATGCGCCCAAGCCGCAACAAGGCCTGTACCAAGTAAGACACGCCTGCAGCCAACCCGTACGCCGCGGCCCGCCCGGGTCGCGGCGTCGTCCATTTCAGCCGGATCACCGCGTCGCATGCCCCCGAGCAACGAACATCCCGCCGCCGCCCTGCAACACCCAGAGAGCTTCGCCCCGCTGGATGCGCCGCCCCAGCCGCCACAGCAGCGCGCGGTGCGCGACGTCATCGCCGGGTTCTCGATTGCGGGCCTGTTGCTGCCCGAAGCCGTTGCCTACGCGGGCATCGCCAGCCTGCCGCCGCAGGCCGGGCTGATCGCATTGCTGTGCGGTCTGGTGGTCTACTCGTTGCTCGGCTCGAGCCGCTTTGCGATTGTCTCGGCCACGTCATCGTCGGCCGCCGTGCTGTTTGCGACGGTGCTCTCGGAGCCCGGCGCCAGCAGTGCGACGGCGCTCACGATGGCGGCGGCGCTCATCATCGCAACGGGTGTGCTGTTTATCCTGGCCGGTGCGGCGCGGCTGGGCGGCATGTCGGATTTCATCGCGCGGCCGGTGCTGCGCGGTTTCACGTTCGGGCTGGCGCTGACGATTGCCGTCAAGCAATTGCCCAAGATCCTCGACGTAACGGTTCACCACAGCGACACGCCACGCGTTGCGCTGGACCTGATCAGCAGCGCGGCCAGTGCCAACCCGTACAGCACCGCATTGGGTGCCATCGCACTCGCCCTGCTCTTCGGCCTGGGCCGCTGGGGGCGCGTTCCGGCCACGCTGGTCGTCATCGTGCTCGCCATCGCGGCCGGCTACTGGATCAACTGGCACAGCTATGGCATTGCCGTGGTCGGCCATATCGACTTGCAGAACATCAGCTTCGGCGTGCCGGCGCTGAACCGGGTGCAATGGATGCAAAGCGCCGAACTCGGCTTTGCGCTCATGCTGATCCTCTACGCCGAATCCTACGGCTCCATCCGCAACTTCGCGCTCAAGCACGGCGATGGCATCTCCGCCAACCGCGACCTCGTCGCACTGGGCTGTGCGAATCTGCTCTCGGGCCTGCTGCACGGCATGCCCGTCGGCGCCGGGTATTCAGCCACTTCTGCCAACGAAGCCGCGGGCGCGCAATCGCGTCTGGCCGGGCTGTGCGCGGCGGTCGTGGTGGCGCTGATCGTGTGGCTGTTCCTGCCGGAGCTTGCGCGCATTCCCGAGCCGGTGCTGGCGGCCATCGTGATCTTTGCGGTCAGCCATTCGCTGCATCCGGCCGTCTTCAAACCGTACTGGGCCTGGCACCGCGATCGGCTGGTGGTGATTGCCGCGTTGCTCGCCGTGCTGGTGCTGGGCGTGCTGCACGGGTTGCTCGCCGCAATTGGCGTGAGCCTGCTGCTCACCCTGCGCAAGCTCTCCGAGCCCAACGTGAGCGTGCTCGGCCGCCTGCGCGAGAGCCATGATTTCGTCGACGTGTCTCTACACCCGGAGGCCAAGCCCGTGCCCGGTGTGCTGATCGTCCGGCCCGAAGTGCCCCTGTTCTTCGCCAACACTGAGCGCGTACTCGGCAAGGTTCGTGCGATGCTTCAACAACCGCACGAGCCCGCGCTGCGCGCCATCATGCTGAGCCTGGAAGAAACGCCGGACGTGGACGGCTCGGCCATCGAAGCGCTGCGCGTCTTTGCCGCCGAATGTGCGGCGCGCGGCCTGCAACTGATGCTCGTGCGCCTCAAGCCGCGCGCGCTGACAGTCTTGCAGCGCGCTACCGACAGCACACTGCGTGCCGAGATGCTGCACGAGTTGAGCGTGGATGAATGCGTGCAGTCGCTGGCCGCAACGCCCAGCACACCGGCCGGCGCCTAGCGCGACAACGCCAGGGCACAACACGGTGCGCGAAGCGCGTCAGCCCCGGGACCGGCGTATCAGCGCGAGGCGTTGCCCGGTGCACGCGCGCCTTCGAGAATGATGCGCGCGAGCTTGGCGTAATCGCCATCAAAGTGATGGCCGCCAGGCAGCTTCACGAGCTGCACCTGCTTCGGATCCAGGCCCGGGCAATTGGTGTCCTTCTCTTCCTTGCCGTAGATGCACATGCCCAGCCCCGCCGGCAGCTTCTGCACCTCGGGCAGGATCAGCAAGCCAGAGGCGCTGCTCGACACCCAGTTGGTCATGTGGAACTCAAAATCGGCACGCTTGCCCAGGCCCATCATGACCGCCAGCGCGACATGCTCGCGCGACGCCGCTGGCAACCGGTTGACGATGAAGGGCAGCACGTCTGCGCCCTGCGAATAGCCGATCAACAGGGCCTTCTGCTTCTTCCAGCGCGACGCATAGAAACGCACGAGGCGGTCCATGTCGGCGGCGGCAGAGGCCGGCGTGCGGGGCGTCCAGAAGTAGCGCAGCGAATCGATGCCCACCACGGGCACGCCCGACTTGGACAGCGCGGCCGCAACCTCCTTGTCCAGCCCCGCCCAACCGCCGTCTCCCGAGAGCAGCACCGCAAACAACTCGGACGATGACCCGGGCTGCGCGGGCACTTCGATGATCGGCAGGTCAGACACCGCCGCGGGCGGCGGCGGGGGCGGCGGCTTGCGCTGGGCGACAAGCTTGGCGAAGGCGGTCTTGAACGGTTCGCTGGCTGTCACAGGCGGCGCATTGGCGCCCGTTGCCATGGCCGGCAACGCCACCGATTGCGCCCCGGAAATCGTATCGATGAAGGCTTGCGTGGCACGCGCGTCGCACAGCGGACCGGAGCGGCGCGCAAACGACGTCGGCATGGCGGATTGCAGCGCCACCCAAGGCGCAGACAACTTCGTGGCCGGCAGGAGCACCACCCCGGCGTTCTCGGGCGGCTTGACGCGTTTGGCCGTGGTGCGGCTCTCGCTCATGCGGCGGCTGAAGTGCACGCCCTCGCCCTTGCACAACGGCTTGCGCAGCTCCAGCACCGGACAGAACTCCATCGACATGGCCCCGGCAAAGATGTTCGGGCGCGCCTGGGCAATCATGGCGTAGGCCAGCGCACCGCCTTCGTTGTCGCCAACGAGGATGGGCGGGTAGTAGCCGGGCACCTTTTCGTAGGCCTGCAGGAAGCGGCTGAAGTTTTCGAGATCGCCATCGGGGAAAGCGCAATCGCCCGGATCTGCCTCCAGGCTGGCGAACAGCGCAGGCGTCGACAGGCCTGCCACCAATGCGCCCTGCTGCGCGAGGCTCTCTGCCATGCGCGATGCGGCGGGCGTCCAGCCCAGGTCGCCCGACAGCATCAGCACGACGGAGCGGATTTCGCCCTTCGGCTTATAGACCGGCACATCGCGAAAACGCCCGTGCGTAACGAACTCGACCGCGCCCGGTGCGGCGGCGGGCGTAGCGGGCGCCACCACCGGCAGCGACAGCACGCCGCCGTTGGCAGCCTTGTTGGCCGTCACGGCCGGCCCGCTCATTTGCAGCCGAGGCGGCATGTCACCGCGCGGCGGCACTGCCACGACACCACTGGCGCCCGTCATGCCCACGGGAGGAACCAGCACCGCGCCCTGCACGGGCGTCGGTTTGGATGTAGGCGCAGGAGCGTCGGCGGCGATGGCCCAGGACGCTGCCAGCACCATGCCGACCGCACCCACATGCCCGGCCAAACGCAAGCCTTTGCGTAGCACTCCCCGATGCCGCGCCTCTTGCGTGCGCGGTGCTTGCCAACTCATTTGGAGATCACTCCCTTCAAGCCGCCGCCGATCAGCGCAGCGACGTCCGTCAATGTGAACAGCGGCGCGATACCGCCACGTGCGAGCAGGTAGCGGGCTTCCCACACCGGCTCGAATTTGTCCTTGAAATTGCGCAGCCCTCTGAAATTGTAGAAGCGCGCACCGTGCCGGAACATCATCCGTCCGAAGCGGTGCCAGCGCGGCGCAAGCTGATGCTCAACCATGCCCGACATCGGCGCCATGCCCAGCCCGAAACGCTGATACCCCTGCGCCTGGAAGTGCAGGATGACCTTGCCAAACAGGAAATCCATCGTGCCGGGCGGAACGTCGCTGCGATAGCGCATCAGGTCCACGCTCGCCTCGATGCGCAGCACATCGGGGCACATCAGCGTGGCAAACGCCACGATGACGCCCTCGCGGCGCACCACGGCCACGGGCTGGCTGCGGATGTAGCGGTCGTCAAATGCGCCGAGCGAGAAGCCTTTCTCGCGCGCGTTCTGATTGCGCAGCCATTCATCGGAAATGGCCCGCAATTCGTCCAGGACGGTCGGCACGTCTGCCGTCGGGATGATCTCGAACGACAGCCCTTCGCGCTCGCCGCGCGTCACGCCATGGCGCAGATTGGCGCGGCGCGAGCCCTTGAGGCTGAAGTCGGGCAGCGACACATACGCCTCTTCGCCCAGCTTGTAGGCACGCAGGCCGGCATCGAGATACAGCGGCAGCGTCTGCGGCCGCGTCTTGTAGAACGCGGCGCGCCCGCCATGCGCGTCGGCCATTTCGATAAAGCGCCAGATCAGCTCGGGCCACTCCTGCTGCGCGCCCACGGGGTCGGACAGCGCCACCCACGAGCGCCCCTGCTTGGCGTACATGATGAACGCGTTGCCCGACGGCGAGAACAGCAGGCTCTTGTCGCCCATCAGCGCGAGCGTGGCATCGGCGGCAGGCTGCTTGCGGACGATCTCGGCCGCGCGGGCGAGTTCTTCGTCGCTCGGGAAGGTCGTAACGCCTGGCTCCTTGCGAAAGAGCTGCCACATGCCGAAGCCGAGCCCGGTGACGGCCACGGCCATCAGCGCGCGGATGGAACGTGGCGCATCGCCGTCAAATGTGAATTGCCACCAGAGCTGGTTGGCGTAGGCCACCTCGCGGTAGGCGAAGAAGAGAATCCACACGCACGCCGCAAACACGCACACCATGGCGAGCAGCCACCCCGCCTCCAGCCGCTGCGAGAACAGCGACGACGGCCGATCGAACTGCCGGCGCGAGATGACGAGCAGCACCGCCAGCGTCACCAGCACCGCCATCTCCGACACGGCAATGCCCTTGGGCAGCGCCAGCACGCCGGTCAGCAGCGACAGCACCAGCGCCGCCCACCACGCGGCATCCAGCCGGTGCAGCAGCCCGCGTGCGACAAACAGCATGATGAGCCCCGCCACGCTACCGATCATGTGCGAGGCTTCCACCACGAACAGCGGCACGTGCATGCGCAGGAGGTCTTCCGCTTCGTCGCTGGCAGGGGTGACGCCCGAGACCAGCAGCATCACGCCGGCCACCATCGTCAGCGCGGCCAACAGCCCCGGCGACAACTTGACCGCAGCGCGGCCGAACGGTGCCCCGGCGCCGGAGCGCAACTCGAAGGCGCCAAGCATGGCAGCGGCCACGACCAGTGGCAGCAGGAAATAGATGGCGCGGTAGAACAGCAGCGCGGCCAGCACCTCGGCCGGCGGCGCCTGGCCGCTGCAGCCCAGAAGGATGACGGCCTCGAACACACCCAGGCCGCCCGGGCTCTGGCTCAGGACGCCCAGCGTGACCGCCAGCGCATAGAACGCCACAAACGTCGGTAGGTCGACCGCGCCTGCCGGCATCAGCACCCACAGCGCCGCCGCCGCGGCAATCATGTCGGCCGCTGAAATCGCAAACTGACGCGCGGCCAAGCCCGGCGGCGGCGGGCGGACCTCCCACCGGCCAAACAGCGTCACATGGCGCTGCCGCATGCACAGCACGAGCAACGCCACGACGCCGGCCAGCACCAGCAGGGCCACGACTTCGAGCAACGGCGCCGGCAAATGCGTAATGGTAGCGATGTGCGGCGCGCCCCACAGCAGCCCGACCGCGCCAAAGGCCGTGGTGGACACGCCAAGCGCGCCCGCATCGAAGGCGACCGCTTCTGTCACACGGGCAGGATCGAGCCCGGCCGCCGTGTACAAGCGCGTGCGCACCGCCCCGGCCGTCAGCGAACCGAGACCGACGGTGTTGCCCAGCGCATAAGCAATGAACGAGGTGGTGGCCACCGTGCCTGGGGCGACGTGCGCGCCGGCATAGCGCAGGCCGGACGCGTCGTAGCCGGTCAGGGCGACGTAGCTCAGCGCCGTGGCCAGCACGGCCAGCAGCAGGTGCGAGCGCGGCGTAGCCTGCAGCGCGGCGACCATATCGGCGTAGTGCACGTGGTCCAGCAGCGCATACAGGCTGTCGAACACGAGTGCGCCAAGCACGAGCACCATGCCGACCACGATCCAGCCGGCCAGGCCTAGGCCCGATTCGGATCGCACGGGCGTGGCGGGCGCGGCAGGCGGGGTGCGGGCCGAAGATCGGCGCGATGTTGGACTGGCGTCGTTGGACGCGGCGTCAGGCATGGTGAAAAACGAAATCCTGCTGGCTTGGCGGAGTGCCGGGTCGAAGCGATATGCGAATCCGGACCCGCAGAAGTGGGAGAGCGCGGCAAGACAAACCGCCGAAGACCACGCTCCGCACGGTATCGACGTCTTGATTGGAGCCTGGCCTACCGGCACGGGCTTGTCGCGCGCGCCGGTTTTCTCTCGACCCGCGCTTCAGACGGCCCGTGTGCTGGATTCGCACGTTGTTTGCGGCCTACGTAATACGGCTGAAGCAGCCGATTCGTTGACACGCAGTCCGCATTTTACGGTTTGGGCGCGCTCTCCGGCGGCTTGGGCGGCACATTGGGCTTGCCGGCGTCGACGGAAACCGGGTCGCTCGCAGGAAAGGTTTCCTCAAGGCCCTCGTCGAGCAGGGCTTCCTCATGCGTATCGGCCACGGGCGGATGCGGGTTGGCGGGCGCCGGGGTGGGTGAGGCGCGATCGTCTGGCTCTGGCATGGCGTTCTCCAAGGATGCTTACCCAGAATAGGCAAAGCCGGCTTAACAGGATGACATGGAGGACGGCATGGGCATATGTCGGGCCGGCGGCGGGCTCGGCGCCACGGGTGCGGCACTCAGCCGATGCTCAGCAAACCGTGCGCCAGCCGCCCCAGAAAGCGTTGCACAAACGGGATCGAATGGATAACCGCAAACGTTTTGTATGCTGAAGAAGTCTTAGACAGTATTGCGTAGGAAGGAGGAGTCCGGTACACCATTGAAGCGATCGTTTTCAATATTTTCACAATTCTGCGCATGCCTTTACAGCGCGCCACTGGTGCACTCCTGCGGCGGCCTTCTCTGCTGATCATCGGCGCGTCGGCGCTGTCGCTGGTGCTGGCCGCGCTGACCGCGCTCTCGCTCTGGGAAATGCGCTCGGACGCACTGGCCCGCGCGCGCGATGCCGCCGACAACCTCGCGCTGATCCTGCAGCGCGACATTGCCCGCAACATCGAGGTGTACGACCTGTCGCTGCAGGCCGTGATCGACGGCGTACGCGACCCCGCCATGCTGGCGCTGCCGCCCGCCGTACGCCAGCTCGTGCTGTTCGACCGGTCGACCAACGCGCAGGACCTGGGCTCGCTGCTGGTGACCGACAAGGCCGGCGACGTGGTCATCGATTCGCACTCGGTGCCGCCGCGGCACATTTACCTCGGTGACCGCGATTATTTCCAAGTACATCAAGCCTCCGACGACGTCGGGCTGTATATCAGCGAGCCGTTCATGCCGCGCGCGACTGGCCTCGAGCGATCGCTGGGACTCAGCCGGCGCCTGAACGGCCCGCACGGCGAATTCAACGGCATCGTGGTCGGCACGCTGCGGCTGAACTACTTCAGGCGGCTGTTCGACGGCATCAACCTGGGGCCCCACGCCACCGTCACGCTGATCCGCACCGACGGCACGCTGCTCATGCGGCGCCCGTACAACGAAAAGCTCATCGGCCGCAACCTGGCCGATGCCACCGCGTTCCAGAAGCGGCTGCTCGCACCAGAAGGCTCGTATGTGGACATCGCGGGCATTGACGATATCGAGAGGCTGTTCAGCTTCCGCCATATCGGCGACCACCCGCTGATCGTCACCGTTGGCCTTGCCACCGAAGACATCTATGCTGAATGGTGGCGGCGCGCATGGGTGATCAGCGGCATCGTGCTGATGCTTGACGCGGTGTTCATCGTGCTGTCATTCCTCTTTGCGCAGCAGCTGCGCAAGCGGCTCGAGATGGAGCAGCAATTGCATCTGCTGGCCAATACCGACAGCCTGACCGGACTTGGCACGCGCCGCGCCTTGGATTCCGCCCTCGACGTGGAGTGGCGCCGCGCCAATCGGCATCACACCCCGATGGCGGTGCTGATGATCGACGTGGACGACTTCAAACCCTACAACGACAGGTACGGCCACGCCGCCGGCGACACCGCCCTGCGCACGGTGGCACGCTGCATCAACGACAGCATCAAGCGCCCCGGCGACTTTGCCGGCCGCTATGGCGGCGAGGAGTTCTGCGCCGTGTTGCCGAACACCGACCTGGGCGGCGCCGCGCGCGTTGCCGAGAGCATCCGCGCTGCCGTTCTGGCCGCCAACGAGCGCAATGCTGGCAGCGCGTACGGCAAGCTGACCGTGAGCATCGGCGTGGCGGTGCATTCGGGCATTGCCGCCGAGGACGACACGCTGGAAGACCTCGTTCGACTGGCGGACGGGCGGCTGTATGAAGCCAAGGCCGCCGGCCGCAACGTGGTCATGCCGCGACACGAGCGGCCCAAGCTGGCTGTCGTCTAGCCAACACCCGTCGGGCACCCCACTTTGGGGGCATGCCATCATCGGCCACCGCTTCTGCACAATGCGCGGGGCTTTCAGGAAACCGCCGTGAGCAAACCTCCGCATTCCCACTTCGATACGTCTGCGCTGCCGCGCGAGCATCAATTTGCGGCGTGGCGGGATGCCATCAACGTGCTGTTCGATTCGCGCTCCGCCGCGCCGCAGTCGCATGGCTTTCAGGCCAGCGTCGACGCCTATCTGTGCGGCGAGACAGGTGTGGGCATGCTCAGCGCCCAGGCACAGCACTATGACCGGTCCCGCTCCAAGCTGGGGCGCGACGGCATGGACGTCTACGTGCTCCAGTACTACCTGGAAGGCAGTTGCGGACAGCGCGACGGCGCAAGCGACAGCGCCACGCGCCCCGGCGATCTGTTCATCGTCGACGCAGCCCAGCCGCTCGCCACAAGCACGACCGACAGCCGCTTCCTGAGCCTGGCCGTGCCACGGCGCCTGCTGGCACCGCTGCTGCGCGCACCCGACGAACTGAGCATGCGCGTGCTGCGCGGCGGTGCTCCGATGGTCGGGCTGCTGCGCGATCACCTGTGTTCGCTCTATCACTCGGTCGGGAAATTGAGCGATGCCGAAGCACAGGCCGTCATCCCGGGCACCCTGCAACTGGCTGCGGCCGCCATCAACTGCCAGGTGACCGAAGCCAATGCGCCGGCCGTGAGGGAAAGCCTGTTTGCCTCGGTCTGCCGGCATGTGCAGCACAATCTGTCCGACCTGGCGCTTTCGCCCGAAGGCGTGTCGGTGCAGTTCGGCATCTCGCGTGCCACGCTGTACCGGCTGTTCGAGCGCGAAGGCGGCTTCTTCAACTACCTGCGCATGCAGCGCCTGCGGCAGTGCCACGCGATCCTGGCCGACCGATCGCAGACGCACCGTTCGGTAGCCGAAATCGCGCAGACCTACGGCTTTTCCGACGCCTCGAACTTTGCGCGTGCGTACCGGCGCGCGACGGGCATGTCGCCCCGCGAGACGCGCATGCTGGCCGTCGAAGGGCGCGCCGCAGCCATGCCGTTCGTGCAGCACAAGGACTGGCGCACCTGGGTCATGCAGATGCGCTGATGCGCGCGGCGCCCCCTCCCGCAACCCGTTTTTTCCTCCTACCTCTGGCGCTTGCCGCCCCCCAGGCTGAGACGCGCTGACAGGTTCGCGCGACGGCCGGACCGGTTCGCGGCCGCAGCCGCTTTCTCCGTTGAATCCCGGCTGGCGTGCGTGCGAGCATCCGGCCCGACCTGACGAGTGCCCATGTACTCGCGGCGGGCACGCGCGACGTGCCCTCTCTTCGTCGAACAGGTCGGAGCGGTGCGGACATTCCGCGCCTCGCACAACACACAACGACAAAAACGGGGGTCTTGTGAAAGACATAACGGGAAAATCGCTTGCCTTGACGCTCTTCGCCACCGTGGCGCTGGCCGCGTGCGGCGGTGGAGACTCGGGAAGCAACACCGCCAGCAATGGCGGCAACACCAGCGGCAACACGCCGCCCGCATCCACGTGCGCAGAAACCGGCGTCGATGCCAAGTACGCCTGCCAGACCGGCAGCACGGAGCCGCTGTACACCTACCAATGGGCGCTCAAGCAGGCAACGAGCTTCTTCGCGGCGTTCGGCCTGGTGGCCAACGGCACGACCGACATCAACGTTGAAGACGCGCACAAAGCCGGCATCAAAGGCCAGGGCGTGAACGTGCTCGTGCTCGATGACGGCATCGACGTGCACAACGAAGACCTGTTCGCCAATGCCAACTCGGACATGACGCACAACTTCGACGATGGTTTGAACGATCCGACACCGGCAGACAATCCCGCGAACATCAACGACGCGCATGGCACCAATGTCGCCGGCATCATCGCGGCGGCGCAGAACGGCAAGGGCGTGATGGGGATCGCGCCGCGGGCGACACTGGGCGGGGCGCGCTTTATTGGCGCGGCGAACCCGGACACCACCGCAGCCTACGGCGGCGCAAATTGGTCGAAGAACGGCCACATCATCAACGCATCGTACGGTGCAAACCCGCAGGCGCCGCTGGAGTACGACACGTCCACCTCGACACAGGCAGCGGTGCGCGCCTTCCCGAACCTGCGTGGGGGCCGCGGCCTCGTCATGCTCAAGGCGTCGGGCAACGAATATGAGTCCATCAACGACGGCATCAATGTTCCGCCGCGCACGTGCCCGACCGTGGGCGCTACCGCCGGCATGATCGGCTGCGAGACTCCGGCCAATGACCCGGAAGCGCTGGAGCCCGGCGTGATCGTGGTTGGCGCAGCAAACGCGCAGGGCATCAAGTCGAGCTACTCCAACGCCGGATCGGTCAACTGGATCACAGGCTTGGGCGGCGAATACGGCAACGGCGGCAAATATGGTGAAACCGGCAGCGGCCCGAAGATTTTCTCCACCGACCTCAGCGGCTGCGCACGCGGCTACAGCCGGGCCAATCCGGACGACACCTATGACTTTGCAATTGCAGGCACCGCCACCAACCTGAAAGACAACGCGAAGTGCGACTACTCGAGCATGAACGGCACGTCGGCGGCCACACCGACGCTCTCGGGCGTGGTCGCGCTGATGCTGGCGGCCAATCCGAACCTGACGTGGCGCGATGTGCGCGAGATTCTGCGTGCGACGGCCCGCAAGATCGACGCCGACTACGGCAGCCGTGACGGCCGCAACGCGCGGATCGACTTGCTCACCGGCGCCACCACCGGCGACACCAGCGCCGCGCTCACCGACGGCGCGACCACCGCACGCCTGGACTACGGTTGGCAGACCAACGCCGCCGGCTATGCGTATTCGACGTGGTACGGCTTCGGGCTGGTCGACGCTTCGGCGGCCGTAAAGATGGCCAAGGCGACCGTCGCCTACAAGCCGGCAGCACTGTCGGTGCCTGACTTCGCGGCCGCCTTTGCCAACGTCAACCAGCTGAACTACGGCGCGGTGCAGAAGCTCGGCCAGTTCAACGTGTCGGGCACGGACAAGGTCGACGCCCTGCAGCTGCGCGTATCGGGCTCGGTGTGCGTGGGCAGCGTCGGCTTCTTCGTGAAGTCGCCGTCGGGCACGGTGTCGGCGTTGTCCCTGCCGTACAACGGCTATTACAACAACGGCGTCGATACCGTGAACAAGTACGGCCTTGGCAGCTACGCCTTCTACGGCGAGAACGCAGCCGGCACGTGGGAGGTCTACGCCGTAAGCGGTGTGCCGACCAATGCCTGCGCGAAGTACCAGCCCCAGGGTGGCACCCACACCGTGACCCTCACCACGCCGCTGGCTGTGGAATACCGCGTGATTGCTGCCAAGTGAGCCCGTTCGGAGACCAATCAACATGATCAATGCAACTCTTATGAAGACTGTGGCGCT
>Ga0316220_1001631_pt1 | contig 23800 bp, 12 predicted proteins | sample TBH18005metaG_FD_203632 | JGI IMG/M metagenome (GOLD analysis project Ga0316220, IMG submission 203632) | Freshwater microbial communities from Trout Bog Lake, Wisconsin, USA - TBH18005 | ecosystem: Environmental > Aquatic > Freshwater > Lake > Hypolimnion/Profundal zone | place: USA: Wisconsin...
GCCTGCTCCCCACCCCGCCTCACGGCGACGCAGTTGGCACGGTCTTCGGTGCTGAACCGTCTAACTGCACCGGTGGGACTCTCACCCACGTTGACGCCCGCTTCACGGGCGCACCAGGATGACAAATTATATGGGCCGCTTCGGTTTCCGTGCCCGGCTTCCGATTTGTGGGTACTGGAAAGAGTCTTGTGCCGCCTTCGGATGGCGCGTCGGTACCTTGGGTTGCTTTTTTGCCTGACGAAAAGAAAAGTTACTAATCGTGGCAAGCAAGCTTTGGGGTGCGGGAGGGATGGCCCGGCATTCGAAGGCAGCACAGGACCGCCGCGCACTCCACGACGCTGGCGCGACCGCCAGGCTCCCACTGATTTCGAAGCCGCCGCCTAAACGAACAGCCTTGGGCAAGACGCCCTCGTTCCGCGGCCGGCACGGAGTGCCATCCCTGCCGTCCTCGTGCTCGCCAGCGCTGTTTCGCCCCTGCGTCCGGTTTGGAAATCATTCCCCCCCACACAAATAATCTGCGAAAATCTGCGTAATCTGCGGACCATTCTTCTTCTGCTCTGCGCTGTTTCGCCCCTGCGTCCGGTTTAGATATCATTCCCCCCACACAAATAATCTGCGAAAATCTGCGTAATCTGCGGACCATTCTTCTTCTGCGGTGCTCTGCGCTGTTTCGCCCCCTGCGTCCGGTTTGGATATCATTCCCCCCCACAAATAATCTGCGAAAATCTGCGAAAATCTGCGTAATCTGCGGACCATTCTTCTTCTGCGGTGCTCTGCGCTCGCGGCCGGCTAAATCTCAAACGGTTCCTCCCGTTCGAAGCGCAGGCGCGGGCAGACGAAGTCCAGGATCTGCGTGACCGACTCGTTCAGGGTCTGGTGGTGGGTCGGAATTGCGAGATCGGGCTTGGCGGGCGCCTCGTACGGAGCGTCGATGCCGGTGAAGTTGGCAATCTGCCCGGCGCGCGCCTGCCGGTAGAGGTGTTTGGGGTCGCGTTGCTCGCAGACTTCGAGCGGAGTATCGACGAAGATCTCCATGAAATCGACGCCGCTCGCCAGCGCGATCGTCCGGGCCAGTTCGCGATCCGCCCGATACGGCGAAATGAACGCCGTAATGACCACCAGTCCCGCGTCCGCCATTAACCGGGCCACTTCCGCTACGCGCCGGATGTTTTCGACGCGGTCTTCCGGCGAAAAGCCGAGATTGGAACTGAGCCCGTGCCGGATGTTGTCGCCATCGAGCACATAGGAGCGGATGGAGCGGTTGAACAGCTCGCGCTCCAGCGCCCGGGCGATCGTCGATTTACCCGATCCGCTGAGGCCGGTCAGCCAGACGATGCCGCCCCTGTGGCCGTTTCTGGCGGCGCGCAACTCGGCGGAAAGGTCGCCGGCGCTCCAGTGGATGTTGTTGGATTTGAGGCTGGAACGATCGGTGTAAACCCCGCCGAAGACGATGCCTCCGCCGCCGACCTGGTGGCCGTCCATGATGACGAACCGCCCGAACACGGCGTTGCGGTCGTGGTTGTCCAGCACCAGCGGACTGCGCGTTTGAATGATGACCTCCGCCACATCGTTGGCGCTGATGAAATCCCGGGTCGGAATGGTTTCCAAGGTCGTGGCATCGATGACCCGCTCCACGGCGACGATTTCGGCGATCACCTCCTGCGTGGCGACTCGCAGCTTGCATCGGCGCCCTTGCAGGAGTCGGTTGCGGCTCATCCAGAACAGGCGCGCCTTGAAGCGCGTGGTTTCGATCGGCGCATCCTTCTCGTGCGACGCCACATGCCCGCGCTCGACGAAAATCTGCTCGGCCAACGTGATTGCGATCGACTCGCCGGCGACGGCTGCATCCGAGTCCGGCGCGCTCCAGCGTTCGATCGAGTTCACCACCGCGGGCTTGTTCCCCGGCGCGAAGATCAGCTTGTCTCCAACGCGCAACGTTCCCGATTCGATGCGTCCCGCCAAAATGCGGCGTTCGTCGAAGCGGTACACATCCTGAATCGGGAACCGCAACGGTTGTTCGTGCAGGCTTTTGGGCGGCTCGAACAAATCGAGCGCATCGACAATCGACGGCCCCGTGTACCACCCCATCGTATCCGCATTTCGCGCAGCGATATTGTCCCCCTTGCGCGCGGAGACGGGAATAAACAGGCGCGCTTCGAGCCCGATCTGGTGCAGGAACTTGGTGTATTCGTCCTGAAGATCCCGGAAAACGGTTTCGGAATAATCCACGGTATCCATTTTGTTGACCGCAACGATCACCTGTCGGATTCCGAGCAGGCTGAGCAAGTAGCCGTGTCGGCGGCTCTGTTCGCGCACGCCTTCGTTGGCGGCTATCAGCAACACCGCGGCGTCCGCGCTTGCAGCTCCGCTGATCATGTTCTTGAGGAATTCCGTGTGGCCCGGGGCGTCAATGATCACGTAGGGGCGTTTGGCGGTCTTAAACTGGATCTGGGTGGTGTCGATGGTGATGTTCTGCGCCTGCTCTTCCAGAAGCGCGTCGAGCAGGAACGCATATTCGAACTCCATCCCCTCTTCGCGGCAAGCCGCCTGAAGCTGTTCGAGTTTCCCGTCATGAAAGGAGTGCGTGTCGTGCAAGATGCGTCCGATGAGCGTGGATTTGCCGTGATCGACGTGACCGACAAACACCACACGCAGGCGGTCGCCGGGTTCGGGCGCCGGCAATGCGTGACGGGACGCATTGGGCGAATGGTGGCGGGTGTCAGGCGACCGAATTACGATGGACGGTGGTGTGGGTTCGGAGAGCAGTGCGGCAGTCATGAATGGTCGTGGTGTTTGTTTTAAAGGCTTAAAATCTATCTGGAATCGTTCTGAACCCTTCTGGGGCAAGTGCATTTTGTTTGCGTCGGGGCGTTTGTGGTCGCGTCAGCGTCTTGGAGCGGGCAGTCCTCTGCCGCTTTTGGACGAAGCATGGCCACGGTTGGCGCTCGTTCCATTTCTTGTCACTCTTATTAGCGTGGCAAGGTCGAGAGAGGCTTTGATGAAGGACGGGGTCAATCCCCGGCTTGCGAAAGCGGCAGAGGACTGCCCGCACTCCAAGACGCTGACGCGACCGCCTGGCTCCTATCGATAGTGCGCCGCACCTTTTCACACGTTCCCGCGCAACGCTCCGGGTTGAGATCGGTCTGGTTTTCATTTTTAGGCTACATGAACCCCTTCGCTCGCAGCTTCTGCATCGCGGCACGTTCGTGATGGTCCTGGGCGCGACCGGCGCGCTCGCTGGTCTTGGTGACGGCCAGTTCGTCGATGATCTGGTCGATGCTGTCCGCGTCGCTTTCCACCGGACCCGAAATCGGCCAGCACCCCAGGGAACGGAACCGGTACCGCACTCCGTTCCTGCCTTTGCGCGCAAAATACATCTTGGGAATCGGAATCCCCTCGCGCTGGATGTAGAGCCAGATGTCGCGTTCGGTCCAGTCCAGCAGTGCCTGGACCCGGACGTGTTCGCCCGCCGCGCACGAGGTCGTGAACTGATTCCAGAACTCCGGCGGCTGGTCCTTGTAATCCCACTCGAAATCCTTGGTTCGCGGACTGAAATACCGCTCCTTCGCCCGCGTGGGATCTTCGTCGCGCCGAATGCCGGTAATGAGCGCGTCCCATTTGTGCTCGGCCATCACCTGTTGCAAGGCGACGGTTTTGAGCTCATGGGTCACCGTCACCGGATCGGTCGTATCGTAGCCGACCGGGCCGCGTTCGGCATACCCGTTGCGACCGGCACGCGCGTCCTCGTTGACTTTGACGATGAGCTTGAGGCTGTAATTGGCGACCGCCCACTCCCGGTAGTCGAGCATCTCGGGAAACTCGTAGGTGGTGTCGATGTGAAGCAGCGGATACGGGATGTGCCCGCAGAACGCCTTTTTCGACAGCCAGATGAGCACGTTGGAATCCTTGCCCATCGACCACGGCATGCAGACGTTCTTGAAGTGGTGATACGCCTCGCGAAGCAGGTAGATACTCTGCGCTTCGAGCGCGTCGAGATGCGTGGCGTCCGCCCGGGAAATCTTTCGCGGAAAATGCGCGGGCGGTTCACCCGGGGAGGGCGCCGGGTACTGGCGGCTATAGGCGGGATGGTCTGTGTGGCTCATGGAAAAAGATCTGGGCGTATCAAATGCCGGCCCCCAAAAAAGTGTGGATGCCGCATTCGGATTTCTCGAAACCGGTCCAGCGTCCGGCGCGTTCATTACTCTCGGTGCCGGCGGTGGAACGGGTGCAGTGCAGGCAACCGATGGAGCGGTATCCGCGGTCGTGCAACGTGTTGTACGGGATTCGGTGCCGGCGGAGGTACTCCCACACGGCGTCCCGACTCCAACCGGCCACCGGATTCAGTTTCAGGATGAACCGCTCGCGCAGGGCGTCGAAGCGGTACAGCTCCAGAATCCCGGTCTTCTCCCGTTGCTGCGATTGCTCGCGGCGCACCCCGGTAATCCAGACGGCAAGCTGTTCGAGTTTCTTCTGAAGCGGCAGGACTTTCCGAAGGGTGCAGCAAAGGTCCGGGGACCGCTCCCAGAGCCGGTCGCCAAACTCCGCCGCCTGCGCTTCCGCGGATTGTTCGGAGGCGATCGATTCGATCTCGATGCCGAAGAAGTCCTCCAGGCGCCGCTTCAACTCCAGCGTTTCCGGAAAGAGGAATCCGGTGTCGATGGTGAATACCGGCAGGCTGATTCCGGCGCGGACGGCGTGGTGAATGACGACCAGGCCCGCCCCCTGAAAGCTGGTGCCGATCGCAGCGCGTTTGCCAAAGCGGTTCCAGATCCAATGCAGGATTGCCTCAAGGGAAGCGGTTTCGAACTGGCGGGAAAGCAGATGGACTTCAGCGGCGGATATTTCGTCGAGTTGAAGAGTCATTGAGTATTGTCGCTATTTTCTACGGACAATTGGGCATTGTGGAAACAAAATTTTGCGAAAATCTGCGGAAAACTCTCCTCTTCCGCGGGCTGACTACTCGTTCCGCAATGCGTCCATGAGCGGACCGCGGGTGGCAGCCCATGCGGCCAGCCAACTCCATGCGGCCCCGGCGGCGGCCAGCGCTCCAATGGTCAGCCCGGTCTCAGCGCCCGCCACGTGCGCTCCCGGCTTCAAGAGCGACGGCAACACCGCGATGACCGCCGCGGTGCCGCCGATCCCAACCCCCAGCGCAATCATGCACCAGTGTTCGCTCACCACCAACCGGCGGATGGAGCTCGGGGAAAAGCCCACCGCCCTGAGCAACGCCAACTCGTTTCGCCGCTCAATCACGTTGCGCGCGACAACGATTCCAAGCCCCACGCTCCCGAGTAACAACCCCAGTCCACCCAGCGTCTGGAAAATGGAGAGGTAACTGTTCTCGACGGCCTGAAACTCGGCGAGCCGCCGCCACGCGGGCACGATCTCCGATCCGCGCTCCTGCAACGCAGCCGAGAGCGTTCCAGCGAGCTCCCCGGCTTTTTCAGAAGGGGCATCCCAGAGAAACACCCGGTAGCCGCCGGCGGATGGGAAATGCGCGATAAAAGCCTCTTCGGGGATAACCAGGCTGCCTTGCAAGATCGAGTCGGCGATCATCCCGACGATTCGCACCCGAAACGGGTTTCCGCGTTCGTCGGTGCAATCGAGCGTGTCCCCCACCCCCTTGCCCAGCGCCCAGCGGACCGTTCCCTCGTCGCCCACAGCGGGCACCGCGCCGTCGGGCTCGCGCGGGTCGAGCAAATCCCAACCGCTGCCTAGCAGCGCGCCCTTGCGTGTCTCGATAAAGCTGAATGCACCGTTCAGGGGCGCCTCCTGAACACCCACGCCCAGAAACTGCGGCTGCTGGGCGCGGTTCAGGTTGAGGCAACTGGCCTCGTCTCCTTCCTTAAAGCGGAGAGGCACACATCGCACTCCGCGCATCGATTCTGTCGAAAGCCCCAATGCCTTCCGTCCCTGGCGAGTGTTCAAGTCCTCGTACACGGGCAGGGCCGAGCGCCCGAACAGGGCAAAACCGCCGGTGCCGGAAGTTCGCTCCCGCGCGTGCCGGAGCGGATCTTCGCGAAATGCGCCAACCGAGACGACCATGAAAATGCCGGAGGCAAGCACCGCCACGACCGTCAACGTGCGTCCTCGTCGCCGGGCTGCGGCGCGAATTCCGAAAGCCGCCAGGCTACGAGCGACTTGCGTTGTTCCTGCCAGCCGAAGCAGAAGCAGATGCGCTAGGGCTATCCCGGTTATGAGCAACAGGGCGCCCGCGCCAAAAAACGCCGCCGGAGAACGCCCGGCCAGCGAGAGCAAAATCAGCGCTCCGGCAAGACAGGCCACGCCTGTGTCACATCTTGGCCCACGTCGATTCCGCCACCAGCCAGCAAATCCGACGGCGTACGCCTCGCATGGGAGCGTGCCGCAAACCACATCGCCAGCAAGGCGGCGGCCAGGCTCGACGCAGTCCCGACCGCAAGCGTCCACGGCTCGGCGTGGTAATGAAACTCCATTGCGGCGATCGCCTGCTTCCAGACCGTCGAAAGCCCGTGCAACGCCAACCGGGTATAAAGCGTGCCGGCGACGGCCCCAAAGAACGTACCGCAGACCGCCACAGCGACGCCCTCCATAAAGAGCAGTCTCCGAACCCGACCCCTCGTGAACCCAAGCGCGAGCAGCAGCCCCGCCTCCGCCGTGCGCCGCTCGATGTTGAAGACAAACAGCAGCGCCGTCAGCAGCAGCGCCGCGGCAATCAGGAAAAAACTCAGGCTTACAAAGAGCATTCCGAAATCGTCGGACTCCCGCCCCGCCTTGAGAGCCGCGGCCAGCACCGGCTGAAAGTACAACCCGGACTTCCGGGGATCGATCGCATCCCGCACCCGCCGCGCGACCTCACGGGCAGTCTCGCCGCCGGCCATTGGAAACCGAAGTGCGGTCAGGTTGCCAAACCGATTGCTCCACAGGGCCTGCCCCGCCCGCAGGCTGATAAACGCCTTGGGCGTACCGCGGTAAACCCGCCAGTATTCCTCGTCCTTGGGGCGAATCCTGGTCGTATCGATCGGAATGCCGGGTTCCCAGTCCCGGCAGTTATCGACCTCGGCCAACCCCGGGAACGGCGGCATCCACTCGGGGCTGGGGCGATTCAGCGGAAATACCCTCCCCACACGGAAGTGCGCGGTCTGCTCCGTCAATTGGCGCCCCACGCCGACCGCGAAATAGCGTAGCGCCAGATCGTCGCCCGGCTTCGCGTTGAGGTCGGCGGCAAGCCACGAGTCGATAACAATCTCGTTAGCCCCGCTGCCTGGCGCTTCACCGACGGCGGTCACCATGGAATAGGGCGTCGCCCGCGAACCGAGCCGGATTTCGTTGACGAGATACGTCAGCACGCCCGAAGCGCCGGGAAGCGCCGCGGTTGCCGATGTGGCAAGCGCCGGATCCAGAAAAACGCGTTCGGACCGCAGCTCCGCCAGCCGTCCGAAACCAGCGCCGGCGGGCACGTCGCGCACTTCGAGGTTCAAGTCGGCCAGGTCCCACACCTTGCGCAGCGCGGCATTGAGCGCCGTCTCTTCGGCGCCTCCGGCCATCAGGGCGTTGGCGCAACCCTGCTTTCCGACGGCCTCCTGTAACGCGCGCAGCGGCACGAAAACCGTCAGTGGCGGAACCTGGTTGGCGCGCAGGCTGAAGCGGCCGAACTGATCCGGCCCCGCCACAGCAGTCAGCCGGGCGCGAATGGCCACGGTGTTCTCCGCCGCGCCGGAGAGAGGCGCATCGCGCGAGAGCAAAGATGGCTTCTCGACTCGGATGATAACGGCATCCCCGGGTTTGAGACCGAGCTGGGAAGCAAGCCGGTCGTTGGCGATGAAGCTGTCGGAGGTTTCAGAGATCGCTCCCGCGGGCGTCGGAGCGAGCTGCCAGAAGCGCCGATCCACCCCGATCAGTTCGACTTCGTTGGCGCGGGCGCGTCCGTCCGGCAGCGACACCGTCGCGCGGAGCATCAGAACCGGAGCGATGACAGGGCTTGCGTTGGGGGCTCCGAGAAACGCGCCAGCGTGTTGGAGTGCGGGCAGTCCTCTGCCGCTTTCGCGTCCTCGTTCCCAGGCTCCAGCCTGGGAACGCCCCTGTCTTGGAGGCTCCAGCCTCCTGTTTTCCTCCGGTGCATTGTGCTTTTGGAGGTCCAGGAGGAGGCTGGAGCCTCCGGGAATACTGCATTCCCAGGCAGGAGCCTGGGAACGAGCGCTCGTTACTGGAACCTCCAGACGAACCTCCTCCGCCAGCCGTTCCCGAAAAAAATGCTCGCCCGGCGGGACCGCGGCCACGACCCCGCCCAGCCGCGACCGCGCCATCTGCTCCAGGCTGAAGCGCACCGAATCCCCCACCAGCAACGAGCCCGTCAAGATCGCCGCCGCCACGAGCGTCCCGAGGAACACCCCCAACTGCGTGCGCCAGCGATAGGCGAGACTTCGGATAATGAATCGGAACACCGTCATTGCAAAAGACCGTCGCAAATCCGCAACACCCGGCCCATTCGAGCCGCCAGTTCCGTCGAATGAGTGACGACAACCAGGGCGACTCCGCTATCGCGGTTCAACCCGGCCAGCAGATCGCCCAGGCTTTCCGCCGAAGCATGGTCGAGCGAACCGGTCGGCTCATCGGCCAGGAGTAACGCCGGTTCGTTAATCAACGCCCGCACCACGGCCGCCCGCTGGCGTTCCCCTCCCGAAAGCTGCCCAGGGCGATGGGAACGCCGGGCGGCGAGCCCCACGCGCTCCAGCAATTCGTCCGCGCGCCGGATGACCTCCGGGCCGGGACGACCGGCCGGCGCGGCCAGCGTGGGCAACAGCACGTTCTCCAGCACGGTGCATTGCGGCAGCAAGTGATGCATCTGAAAAACAAGCCCGAGCCGCCGGTTGCGAACCGCCGCAAGTTCGCGCTCGGAAAGAGCCTGGAGATCGACGCCCTCCAACAGCACCTGCCCGCGAGTCGGCGTATCCAGCGCCCCGGCGATATTCAGCAGCGTGCTCTTGCCGCACCCGGACGGCCCGAGGATCGCCACCGACTCCCCCGGGTTCAGCACCAGATTGACCTCATTGAGCACCGCCACCGACCCGGCGCCGCCGGACGGATAACTCTTGCCGACGCTTCGAAGTTCCAGCAGCGGAGGGGGTGAATGGGTCATGAGAGTCAGGCTGATGCGGATTGGCTGCCATATTCTTATGGAAGAATTCCCTCACGCAAGGCACTTCGGTGTGCGTCTCATGAAATCCGCCGGATGGAATCGCGGACCGCCTGGAACTTTAAAGGTTTGACCAGATGCTCGTCGAAGCCGGCTTCGCGACTGCGCCTGATGTCTTCATCGGTCCCGAATCCGCTGAGGGCGATGCCGTGGAGACCATACTGCAATTTGAGTTCCCGCATGATGTCCAAACCGCTTCCGTCCGGCAGCCCCAAGTCGCTGACCAGCAGATCGAGCGGTTCTTTGGCGGCCGTCTCCAGGGCCTCGCGGACATTCCCGGCCGTCAATACCTCGTATCCCTGCCGCCTGAGCAGTTTCGCCATCGTCTCCAGTGAATCGACGTGATCTTCCACCAGGAGGATTCTCGAAGGTCCGGCTTTGACCGGCGCCGCAACGATTGGAACCGGCGGTGCAACATCCGTAAGTGGGAGCACGGTGGGGAGATCCACGGTAAAAGTCGCCCCTTTGTTCTTCCCTTCGCTAAACGCCGTCACTTCGCCCCGGTGCATTTCGACGAGCCCTTTCACGATACTCAGTCCCAGCCCAAGCCCGCCAAAAAGGCGGGTCTTGGATTTTCCGCCCTGTTCGAATGCCTCGAAAATCACCGGGAGCACCTCGGCTCCGATGCCGATACCGGTATCGGAAACTTCGACTTTCAGCCGTGTCGCCGCATTGTTGCTGCGGAAGCTGAGCCTGCCCCCCGCGGGAGTAAACTTAATGGCATTGCGCACCAGGTTCCAAAAGATTTGATGCAAGCGGGCAGGATCGCCCCGCACGTAATGTTCGGAAGCCTCCAGCATCAGGACCACCATCAGCGACTTGGCTTCGATCTCGCTTCGGCAGATTTCCAGAGTGTCTTCGAGGCAGGCGTGTGCATCCACCACTTTGAGATTCAAGGCGATCTTGCCGCTGCGGATTCTTGTGACATCCAGCAGATCGTCAATCAGACTCGCCTCCAATTCCACATTGCGCTGAATCATTTCCAAGTCGGCGCGCATTTCGTCGGGCAGATCCGTTCGCCTCTCGGCTCCTGTGACCGTCGCCAGCACCGGGGTGAGCGGCGTTCGCAATTCATGGCTCAGCACCGCCAGGAACTGGTCCTTTGAGCGACTGGCTTCTTCAGCGGCCTGCTTTTCACCCTCCACGCGCGCCCTTTCGGTAACGGCGGCCTGCATCATGAGAAACGCCTGCTTGCGGCTGGTTTCAAACAAGACTCCCAGAAGCGCCATGAAGACCGCCAGCCCGAGATAACCCGCCGAGGTCACCGCCGGATACCATCGCCGGGGATAGCCAAGAGGCAGGGGACCGTAAGCCAGCTCCAAGGCACAGAAAACCAGAGTCATCGCACAACAGATTCCGCACCAGATGAGAGCGGTGGACCAATCCAGAATCAAGAGCGCAAGCAGCGGAACGCCGCAGGCCAGCCAGGCGATGGAGTGACCGCGCACGCCGCCTTCGACCGCCGTCAACGCCGAGAAACCAATAACCCAAATGAAAACGGTCAGATTGCCCGAGTGTTCGACCCGGCCCGAGGCGCGCATCGAGAACGGAACGCAAACCATCGAAATTGTGCAGACTAAAATAATCGCGGCGCCCCACAAATGCCCGATGGCCAGATAAAAAGCGACGTAGCAACTTCCGAAAACCACCCCCAGCATGCTCAAACCGGCCACCAACTGCGCGCGGCGGATTTCTTCGGGGTCTGCGCATTGCAAATCGCCGACAAAGTAATCCATTAAGGTTCCCCACCACTCCATGTGGCAAGTATACGCCGTTCCTGCGCCCCGTCATGGTGGTTTTTAAAGGGGAGCGCACGCGCCCTCGCGTGCGGCCTTTGGCGCCCTCGCCAAAGGCCCCGTCTCGGGTGTCACCTTCCCGGCTGGCTCAAGAGCTCGCCTTGATGCACCGAGATCGCAAACGCCATCCACCATGCACCGCGGAAAATCAGAGCGATTCCCACGCAAAGCCCGAGGAACCAGATGGCTGAAATCGGCCACGATGCCAGCAGGGTCAGGCCCAGCAGGAAATCGATAACCCCGCTAAGGACAGCCCAGCCGCCGTTGGGAAGTTTCATCATCAGCGCCGAAATAGCGCGCACCGGACCGCCGACCAGGAAGAGAACCGCCAGGATAAACGTCAAGGCCGCGGCGCCGGCCAGCGGAAAAGCCAGCAGCAGCGAACCGCAGACCACGTCCAACACACCGGTGAACAAGTGCATCCAGAAGCCACCGTAACCGGTGTGCCGGAAGGCGTTGCCAATCTCGAAGACGCCCGCCACCAGCAGCAGACACCCGAAAAACACCACAGTCGCCAGGGTCGTCGCGAATGCCGACGCCGCCGCAAGCAAGCCCAAAACCAAAAGACCGATTCCAAGCGCAAGCACCCAGCCCCAGTTGCGCTTCACCTCATCCATTCCCGTCAGAATCATCGCAGTAGCCATAGTTTTCCCCTTTGCAAATTCTACGGGAATGACGAAGTGGAAGGCTGTGTCAACCCGTCTGAGGCTCTGTCCTCCTGGCCTCGCGAGGAACGGGGCAAGCCAGCCCAGTGGGAGCCTTGCATTCGCGCCGGCGTATCGCATTTCCCTTCCCTGCGCTCTTGCCTCCACGCCCCTGCCCCGCTACGACTCTCCGCAGCCCCCCTTTCAAAACTCAATGCGCGCCCGCTGGATTCTCCCCGAAAAACCCGCTCCCGGAAGCCAGACCGCGCGGGAAATCGCCGCCATCGCGCAGGCTCTCGGCTGCCCCGCTTCCTTCGCCACGCTGCTTCATCGACGCGGAATTGTCTCCACCGACATGGCGGACCGCTTCCTGAACCCCCGGCTCAAGACGTTAAGCGACCCTTTTCTGCTGCCCGACATGGCTCCCGCCGTGGATCGCATCCTCCACGCAATCGACCGCCGTGAACGCATCGTCCTGTATGGGGATTACGATGTCGACGGGATCGCTTCGCTGGCATTACTGACGCGCCTTTTGCGGGCCTACGGCGCAACGCCCGCGTGCTTTCTGCCCGACCGTATCGAGGAAGGCTACGGCATCACCCGGGAAGGGCTCGCGCGCTGCATGGCGGAATTTCGTCCACAATTGCTGGTGGCACTGGACTGCGGCAGCACTTCGGCGATTGAGTTGGCAGCGCTCTCCGGAACGGCGGATGCGATCGTGGTCGATCACCACGAATGCCCCTCCGAGCTCCCGCGCTGCGTGGCGGTGATCAATCCCAAGAGGAGCGATGCGGATGAAAACGCCGTCGAATTTCGCCGCTTATGCACTGCCGGGTTGGTGTTCAAACTTTGCCATGCTCTGCTGAAACGCCGTCCAGCAGCCGATTTCAGCCTGCGCGAACACCTCGATCTGGTGGCACTGGCCACAGTGGCGGATATCGTGCCCCTTATCGGCGAAAACCGGTTGCTGGTGCAAAAAGGGCTCGAAGCGCTGGAATGCACCCGCTTGCCGGGACTCCGCGCCCTGATGGACGTGGCCGCAGTCAAACCGCCGCTGGACTCCTCCACGCTCGGCTTTCAACTCGGCCCGCGCCTCAACGCCGCCGGACGGCTCGGAACCGCCGGGGATTCCCTAAACCTGCTGCTCACCGACGACCCGGCCACCGCACATACCCTGGCGATGGGCCTGGATGCTCAGAACCGGGAGCGCCGGAAGGTCGAAGCGGAGACGCTGCGGGATGCCGAGCAAATCCTGGGCGCCGACCCTGCCCGGGAGCCGGCCATTGTCTGCGGCGGCACGGGGTGGCACCCGGGAGTGGTGGGAATCGTGGCCTCGCGGTTGTGCCGAAAATATCACCGGCCCGCGCTGGTCGTCGGTTTTGACGACGCCGGTTTGGGCAAGGGCAGCGGCAGAAGCATCGCCGGACTTTCGCTCGTCGAGGCGTTGGGCCGTTGCGAATCCCTGCTGGAACGCTTCGGCGGTCACGAAATGGCGGCGGGCGTGACCGTGCGCCAGGAGCGTTTCCCTGCCTTCGCACAGCAATTTCGCGAGACGGTCGGAGCGCTCCTTTCCACCGATGACCTCCTGCCGCGCGTGTATCTGGACGCCGAACTCGATCTTAAGGAGGTCATGCTCGCTTTTCTCGACATCCACGAGAAATTGCAGCCCTTCGGAATGGGCAATGCGCAGCCGGTGTTTCTCGCGCGCGACGTCCGCCCGCTTTCGGAACCGGCGGTGCTCAAGGAAAAGCACCTGCGCCTTGCCTTGGGGAGCAACGGAAGCCGGCACGAAGCCATCTTTTTCAATGGGGCCGCCGATCCCCTGCCGCGCCCACCCTGGGATATGGCATTCACGATCGCGCGAAACGAGTGGCGGGGCCGCGTCTCCGTGCAAATCCAGATTCAGGAGATTCGGTCAGCACAACAGGCTTGAATCTTAGGCATCCGGGGCTTTACGAGGCTGGAGCCTCGAAGGCAAGTGCGTTCCCAGGCTGGAGCCTGGGAACGAGCGCGGTGGAGGGCGAAAGCCCATGGAGCCTCATTACACACCTTCTACACACCTCGTTCCCAGGCTCCTGCCTGGGAACGCACTTCTCCCTGAGGCTCCTGCCTCGTAAAGCCCACTCTACCTCCAATCATCGCAAGGCAACAAAGGCTCCCCTTCACCCAGCCAGGCGTGAGCCGACGAAAACCGCCAATGCTCCGGTGCCACCACCCATCCCCGCTGGATCGGGTTGTTGTGCAAGTAGTCCAGCTTCTGCAGCATCATCTCGTCGCTCAGTATAGCCTGAGGGTGCGATCCCTCCTGCCAGACCTGGTGATCCTGGGTTTTGTGGGCAAGCCGTTGAAAACGAAGCTGTTGAAACAACCAATCACGCCCTTCATCTTGAATTTGCTGGAGAATTTGTTTTGCGGTGAAGCTCTTGAGATCCCGCAAGACGTTGGAGAGCTCGGGAGCCGCAAGAACCGCGTGAAAGTGATTATCCAGAATCACCCATCCGTAGATTTTGAGCCCCTTGTGCTGGCGACAGTAAGCGAGGGAGCGCACCAGGATGTCGCAGCACGCAGCCGTGGTGAAGACGGGCAGCCACCCTACGACGGTCGCCGTAACGAAATGAGCATGGTCGGGGTCGCCGACTCGGTAGCGGCTTCGCATGCCCGAGTTTTACGAGGCTGGAGCCTCGAAGGCAAGTGCGTTCCCAGGCTGGAGCCTGGGAACGAGCGCGGTGGAGGGCGAAAGCCCATGGGGACTCGTTCCCAGGCTCCTGCCTGGGAACGCTCCAGTCTGCGAGGCTCCAGCCTCCCGTTCCCCCTACTCCGAAAATACCCATGCGCGTGTATCCGAAGGGGAGCGCGGGCTTCCAGCCCGCTGCCTCCGGCATCTTGCCGGAGGCTTCGGCATCTTGCCGGAGGCTTCGGCGCGCGCCGACCGCAATGCATCGCCGCCTCCAAGGCGCCGGCAGGATGCCGGCTGATGCGGGCAAGATGCCCGCGCTCCCCTTCGGATCGACGCACCGCCGGTAATCCAACTTTTCATCATGCGTGGAGGGCGAAAGCCCTTCTCTCCAAGGCTCCTGCCTCGTAAAGCCCACTCTACCTCCAATCACCGCAAGGCAGCACAGCCTCCGCTCCGGGCCTACTTCAGCTTGTGAACGGCCGAACCGCCGCCGAGGCCCGGTGAAACCCCGGCTTCGGCAAAAATGTCGTTCATGGTTTTGATGCCGCCGTCGCCGCGAATCAGCAGGCTGCCGCACAGATGCATGTCTCCGATCTCGATGACCCACGGCATGGCCGGCCATTTGAAGGGAGTCGCAGCCTTGTCGTCGAATTGAGCCGGAACATAGTGGACTTTAGGCACATCCTCGCCCTGGGCGACAGCCAGCGCCAACTTTCGCTTGAGCGTCGGGCAAATCCACGTCTCAGGCTTGGCGCCGTAATCCGCCAGTGTGGTGGTCCAGAATTTCTCCGACACAGCGCGACTGGCCTTGACCGGACACTGCGGCCACTGCTGGTTGTCGGTCACATAAGAGCTGAGCGAGGTGTAAAGACTGCGCAAGTTGCCCATGCACACCACCCGCTCAACCCGGTCCCGAATCGGTCCGAACGCCGGCAAAAGCAGAGTCAGCAAAATGCCCAGGATCGCGACGACAACCACCAACTCAACGAGCGTAAAACCGCCGCCAGTGCCGTTCCGCCGAAAGCGATACAACGGACGCAAAGACAAAGTCACAAATTTCATGGCGCCGCAAGCTACGCCATTTCCGGCTAAACGCGAGACCCTTGACCGACTTATTAGAAAGTTGCCGTCTCAGCCACCGAGGACTGCTGCACCTGAATCGCATTCCCAAAGGTTGGCGCGCTGTCGGAGGTCTTCACCCCGTTCACAACAATCGGGATTTGCACCGGGTCGTCGAAATTGACCACAAACGTGGTGAAATAGCCGCCGCTGTCGACGCTGTTGGCGCTGACAGTTCCCTGGTCGGCAATCGGAATCGTTACTGGAACCACTCCCATTCCGTCATTGGGGTGCTTCACAGTAAGCGTTCCAGTGCCGGCGAAAGTCACGTCCGGGGAGGTCTGGTCGAGCGTAGCGTTGAAGTCGCCCGTCACGTTTTCCACATCGGTAAACTGATAATGCGTCGTCGTGTAATTAACGGTCGAAGTGTTTGTGGCGGCGGTGGTGGTGCTATTCGCCACTTCGTTGTCGGTCATCGAACTAACGCTGCGCACCTGGGACCCCTCGATGATACCGGAAATCGTCTTTCCGGGAAGATTGACGATGGCGGAAAGATCCGCGACAACCACAAAGCCATCCACAAAGATCGCCGCTCTTCCTTCGCTCCCGGTAGTACCCATGCCGGTGTTGGAGGTCACGCTGGTGCTGGTCGTGCTCGAACCGGTAAAGAAGTTGAAGCTCTGCGTCGTGGTCTGGGTGGCCGCGCTGGAGCTCGAGGTCGACGAGTAACCAAAGATCATGACTCCGGTCACATTCGGCCCGGTGAGGACCCCTTGAAACGTTCCCGCGCCCGTGGAGTTGGTGGGAGAGTTATTGCTCCACGGTCCACCCCACCACGCTTGAGCAGGGGAGGTGTACAGGATGAGGGCTGGGAGGATGGCGAGCGCAAGTCTCTTCATAGTTTAGACGATTATTATTGGAATTTTTGGCGAAAGCAAGTGGATTAATTGGTTGAAAACGACAGGATGTTGACCGACGCCCGACGACTCGTCGCCGGACACTGGAAATACGAGGTCGCAGAAACTGTCAGAATCATCGGGTCGACCATCCGCATATGGGAATGATTGATCGGCACGATCTGCACTGTCACCGAAGTGAGATTGGCCGGGATGGTCACCTCACCGTCAGTGATCCACCGGCCCGCCGACTTTGAGGTGGAATCCTGATGCAGCCTGTAATCGGTGCCCAGCTTGGCCATGCCGCCCACTGTAAACGGCACCCGGATGGCATTGCCCAGCCCGGAACCTTCCCGGTTGACGGTGATCCGTCCGTTCTGGCCGCCACTGACCACCCGACCGGTGGTGCCTGCGACATACGCGGAACGATCCACGGCGAATTGAGACAGGTATACCGTTGGCTTATCCAAAACATAGACCGTGTCGGTCACCAAATCCGACCTCTGAGCGTAAGCCGAAGGCGGGGCAAAGGTAATTCCGTCCAGCTTTTTCTGAGTTACCAGCGCCGGATTCTCGATGTGCAGGACCACCGTGCGCGTGTAGTCGATAATGGCGTTGGAGATTGGCCTTACTTCCAGCACCGCAGAGGAGGCGCCGGCGGGAATCGTTATCGTCCCGGGCGTAGTGGTCTTAGTGCCCCCGCCGTTTCCGAGAGAGGCGGAATCCGGGGAGTTATTGGCGCCGCTCGGGTTGGACAACACCCCATTAATGAAGATGTTGTAGTCGGTACCGGTTGCGGCGGTGCCGCCGAGATCGTAATTGACCACCAGCGGGAAGTTTGTCACATTGGGATTGCTGAGCGCGTCATACCGGACGACATTGAAGTAGCCGCTATAGGGCGCCATGCGGATGCCCGCCTTCATTGTGGCATTGGTCTTCGGAGACAATTCCGAAGCATATTTCCCCACCGCCGTTACTCCGACATAAGCCATATCGGGATCGACGATCGTGATTGTCGCAGCCACTGACTGGGCAAGGGGGATGTACGCCGCGGACTGACCCGCCGCCCCGGTCTGGGTGGTAGCCTGGAGCACCGTCATGATGACATCCACCGGACCGTTAACCAGCGGTTGCTGGTGCCCTACGACGATGAGATCGACATGATCCGTATTGGCTGGAATCGTCGCGGTTACTCCGGCTGTGTCATGCACATTGAGCAAACGCGAACCGGCATAGATGTCGTAGTTAAAGCCGTCTATCGCCGCCCCCAGGACGCTGATGTTGACGGTGACCGGGAAGATCGTCGTCATGGCATTCGTTCCGCTTAAGTCGTACCGGGTGAGTCGGAAGGTCCCGCTTCCGGCGACCCAGGGATTCAAATCCGAGACGTTGCCGCTGGAGAATAACCCGCTGCCCGTGACAACGGACACACCGATCCTCGCCATGTCCGGATCGGCGATGGTCATGGTCGCAACCGTCTGCCCCGAAAACGGGCTGTAGGCGATCGTTTGCTGAATGGTCGTGCCATTATTGGCCGGCGGCGTGGCGGCCGTTACGGTAAAGGTCACTGTCTTGTTCCCATTCACCAACGATACAAAGAGGGTCGCCACATAAAGGTCGACATGGTCGGCGCCGGCGGGAATGATCACACTGTTTCCAGTCAACTCCTGAGTCATCGCGGCATCGGTAAATATCTGGTAGTCGTACTCATTGAGCGCGGTTCCGCCGATCGTCATGTTGACTGGCAAATCGAAACCCGTCGCCGTCGGCGTGTTGCCGCTGCTCCCGTAGCGGTAGACCCGGAACACGCCGCTTCCGCTCATCGTCGCTTGCTCAGCGGAAATCGAGGTTGGCAGCGCCTTCACTCCGACTCCCGGAACGTCGGCGTCGTGAATCGCGATGCTGGCATTGCTTGGGCTGGTTATGGCGTAGGAACTATCCGGCCACAGATTGAGCGTTACGCTCTGGTTGCCTTCGACCTGTCCGTTATCGAACGGCTCGACCCGAATGGTTCCGGAGTTGGTCCCTGACGGGATGACCATGGAACCGACCTGGTAAATGGCGGGAATGGTACCGGTTGCAAGGGCCTGGGGCACGGCAACGTAGATAAAGGAACCGGACGCAGTGGTGGTGCCGGTCACGGGAATGTTGAGCACCGTGGGATTGGTCGACAGCGCCCGGTAGCTCACCCCGGGCATGGCTGTGGTGCCGGAAGTGACAGTCGGCAGGACGGCGCTGCCAGAGGTGATGTCTGGAGTGAAGGCGTCGCCGCCAAGCGCGTATTGCACGGTCATCGGCAGCGAGAGGTCACCGGTTCGCATCACCATAAAGCTGCCGTGCAGCGGTCCCAGATAAGTGTAGGAAGTCTGACCGTTGACACCCACCAACGGAGTCAGTTCGTAAGCATCGCCCGCACCCGCGATCGACACGTTGGGAACGGAATTGTTGCTCGCGACGGACACGCGCGTCGTGGCGCTGTCGTCATTGAGGTATGGATCGGGATTTAACGATGTAATCTGAGCCGTGGTGTCGAACGTCACCGGAGAATTCATCTGGAAACTCGTCTTGACGACCGCCGACGTTCCGCCTTGAACAATTCCAAGCGGCACCGTCAGCGTCAGCACGCCGTTGGTCGTGGCGGTCGTAACCGCGTCACCCCAAGTCGAACCGAGATATTCAACGCCGGCGGGGAGAGTCTGCGTCAACACCACGTCGTATTGATCCGCGCTTCCGACGGTGTTGTTCAAGGTCATGGTAAAGAAGATTTGATCGCCAACCTGCGGATAATTGTCGGAGGCCTGAATAGTCACTCCCAACCCGGCCGGCGCGGTGGGATTCAGCGTCACCGTGCCCGTCGACGACGGACCGACGATATACGAGGGCCTGCCAAACGGATCGGACGGGTTGGGGGGCGCGACATCGACCTGCATCAGGACTGTGACAGACGCCGAGGAATTCTGATTATAGTGCGGCACCAACGGAATGGTGCCGGTCGTCACCCCCGCGGGGATGACGATCGAACCAGACGCAACGATTCCGTTGCTGCCGTTAATGACCGGGTTTCCGATCCACTGGTAATCGTAAGCCCCGGAGTTCGGATTCAGGGTTATCGGCCCCGGCGTGGCGCCGCCCTTGATCACGTAATTGACCGTCAATGGCGTCGTGCTGAGTCCGGTTTCGCTGATTGTGAAGATCCCGTTCAAAGTTCCCGTCTCGCTAATGATCGCGTTGCTGTTTGGAACGGTAATATTCACCGTCGGCAACGTCTCCAAATACGGGTCGGAAATAGTCACCGTCGCCGTCGATGGCTGCGATATCACCACGCCGCTCGACGGATTCAACAGGGCGATGCCAAACTGTTTGGATTGCCCCACGAACAACGCGTTCGGATCCAGCGGGATGGTGATGGTTTTCGTCGGAAAACTGCCCGATTGCAAATTCGTGAAATCCGACGGGGAAAAAATCAGGGTGCCGTCAGAGCCGTGGTAGTCCACCCCGTTAATCGCCGTAATGTCGATAAACTTGTAATTCACCGTATTGGTAATATTCGCGTTGCCGGTCGGGTTCAGCGTGACGACAACCGTTGCCGCGCTGGTTCCCGTAACCGTGGATGTACCGTTGACGAGCACCGTTCCGGACCGAACGACCGGAAAATCGGTTTGCTGGAATTGGACTTGATTTCCCAATTCCGCGTCGTTGACGTCCACCCGACAGCTAAGCTGGCTGCCGTAGGCCGCATTGTTGACGGACGTGATCCAGATCGTGAAGAACAATTGACCGGTAATCAACCCGTTGTCCGTGATCGGAATAGCGATGTACTGGAGGGCGTCCTGTCCAATGGCGTTATTGTTGCCATCCCGTAAAAGGTTAAAGGTCAGCGTCCCCTTCTGCGGGGTATAATCGCGATTGGGAACAGCGGTGTCGCCGTACGGGTTGGCATCGGAAATCGCTTGACGCGTCGTATAGCTCACCGTCGAATTATTTTGGTTGTATGGACCGTTGCGAATGACCGGGATGATGACAGCGGGTCCGCCCTCCGTCGTGGCGATTTCGGGGGTCAGGAACTGGATCTGATTTACCGCCACGTTGGCGGGGTAAATCTTGAAGAGCGCCGACGATTGCGCCCCAATCCCGGTAAAAGTTCCGGCAGTCTGATTTTGGATCAAATTGACGAAGAAGGTCGAGGTGTCGACCGCCGCGGCATTGGTGAGGATCGTGATCGGAATATCGGCAACGGACTCGCCTGGCGCGAAAGTAATGGTGTGCGTTGCAGTCGGGTTCCAAACGTAGTCGACATTGGCTGTCGCAGTGTTTGCCACGAGTTGGTAATCGACGGCCAACGACACGTCCAGGCTGCCGTTGCGCGTCGCGACCACCCGAACCGGCACCACCGACGTTCCAACAATCGCTGACGGCGCAGTCGTGCCGTACACAGCGTCCTCGAAAGCAACCGTGTTGTCGCCATTGTCGCAGGTGACTGTCACTTGCGCCGAAAAATTCTGTCCCAGGGTAACCGCACCGCCGATGGGACGCAGCAAATTGACGGAAAAAGTCTGCGGCGGATGGACGATATGGCTGTCGACGATTGGAATTACGATCGTCGCCTGGCTGCTTCCGGCACCGAACGTCACCGTGCCGCCCGTCGCCGACTGGAAGACCGCGGCCGATGCCGTCCCGGGAATGATCGCATATGGCACCGAAACAGAATCGCTTCCGGTGCGCAGCAGCGAGGCATACAGGGTGATCGATCCCGCCCCCTCGCTGACCAGGTAACTGGTCGTGGAAAACTGCACCGAACCAACAAGGCTGCTGTCGATGTCGATTTCGGCCTGGCTTTGGGTGCCCAGCAACGCGTTGACTGGATTCACCAATGTCAGATCGAAGTATCTGGTGTCTTGAGGCGCGGTCGGAGCAAAAGTTACGATCGTCCCCGTGGCGAAGGTCTGGCCGCCGGTGAAGGAAAGCACGGCCGCCGCCGTTTGCGAAATCGAGAGATAATCGCCATAGCTGCGCCCGCCGGAGAGGGTGCCACCCGCGACAGCAGTCCCTTGTTCGGTATAGAGCTGAACGGTCACAGTCTGGTTCTGGGTCGTGGCGCCTCTGTCGAGTTGCACTCCAATGAACGACGTGCCGCTGTTGGCCACGGCATAGGAACTGGCGGGAAACGAGACAACGTTAACCTGTGCGTTGGGCGAAATCATGACCGTAGCGGTGCTGGCCCCGGAGCCGATTACACTGGTGCCCGACCCGACCGCGCCCGGAGAACTCACGTTGCTCAGCGCGACGCTGAAGGAGATCTGACCGGTTGGCGTAGAGCTTGGATTGATCGTGATATCGATCGTCTTGCTGGTATCTCCAGGGGCAAAGACCAATGTGCCCATGGCTGCCATGAAATCGATCCCCGACTGGGCGCTGCCGGGCACGGTCATATAACTGACGGTTGTCATCTGATCCAGGTTGCCCACACGCTGCACCAGGAGCTCAGCGGTGCTGATACTGCCCGCCGCCTGCGACACGACGTAAACCGGCGACGAAAACTCAACCGTGGACGTCGCCGCCGCCGCGGTTTGAATATAGACGGTGCATTGCGGGACATCGCCCGCGACGGTGGTTCCGCTCAAGGATGCACTGCCAGTCAGAGATGCGGTGAAGTACAGCGGCTGAATTGTCTGACCGGTGAGAATCGTGATCGAACCGGAGGTCGATGGCACGCTTCCAGTCAGCGTGAGCGTGGTCGGAGTGGTGCCAGTGGCAAACAGGTAATCCGTCCCCGCCGCAGCCGAACCCGGATAGACGTTCATCGAGAAGGTTCCGCCGGACACCGTCCCGGTTTGATAAATCGGCAACAAAATACTGCCGGCCCCCTGCGTTACAAAAAATTCCTCGTTGGCGAATGAAACCGCCGCGGTCTTGGTGTCGACATCCAACACCTCTATCACCGCCGACTGGCGGGTGATGGTCCCGTTCTGTGGACTGGTCAACGTGAAAGTGAATTGCGGCGTGGTGGTCGGAATCAACGCGCTATGCAGGAGCGGGATATTAACGAAGGCTGTGCCTGAGCCGACGGGTGCGTACCCTGGAAACACCTGCCCATTGGACATTCTCACCGTCACCGTTGTTCCGGTCACCGAAGCAGTCCCGGAAACCGCCGTGTAGTTTACTCCAGGCAACGCCGTGCCCGGAACGCAGCTGAACTGCACCGAAACCGTCTGGTTCGGGTCCCCCGAACGGACAAAGTCGATGGCGACTGTCGCCGTCCCTGAACCCGCCGCGGGCTCACGAACGATGTAGTCGGAGTTATGCATCTTGATCGTCGTGGTCGTCGCGGCCTGGGCGCCCAGGATCGTCACCAACGCCTGGCCGCCGAGAGTCGACGGACCTGTGCCGGTATACAGAGGCCACAACGAAGCGCTGTTAAGCGGCATCGGACTGTTAGTAATAACATTGCCGTTCGACCCCGCGGTGGTGAGGGCCCCGCTGACCACAAACGCGTTGAACTGCACGGGACTGGCATTAGCCAGCCCGGAATTGAAGATCGGAATCGATACGTACTGGGTGAGACCCGCCCCCACATTGGACGGAGTCCAAGTCAACGAGTACGTTCCCGAGTAGGGTGGAACCGGGACGACCGATGCCGGCGGTGTGGTGCCGGAGATGCTGGCGACTAAAGTTCCGGGGGTGTACGCCTGAGACCCGTAATTGGTGCCATTGACCGCACTCACGTCCTGCGTCGCGATCAGCACGGTGGCGCTACCGCCTTTTAACGCCGTCGCAAGGGTCACCGGAAGCAAAAACGTCCCCTGTGCCTCGCTCACGCTGTAGCTGGCCGCGTAGGCGCCGGGGTTCCCGGGCTGGCTCAAGAAAACGGCAGGACCGGCGGCATAAGCTCCGAGAACTGCGAAAAAGCTGACGAAGCCAATAAACAGCGCAGTCAGCTTGGAGGAAGTATGATGATGCATAGATTTTCGGGAACGCTTCCGCCGGGGGGGAACTGGACTCCCGTGGAGGCAGCGTTCGGTATATTCGTCTGTGGAAAAACAGTCAACCTAATTTTGGGTTCCGTCAACTGTTTATCGGACCGTTTACAGGCTGATCAAGGAAATGCCTAGCCCCTTCGGCGCCGTTTTTCGCATTCTTGAGGGGTGGCATCGCTTCGCCGCCGGTATTTTCCCAAGCAAGCAGATTTAATGCCTTTTGGCGAAAAGAAATTTTTAAATTTTTCACTTTTCACGGTTTTCTTTTCGGCGAGCGCCGCCGTTGCGTTGGGAGCTCCGAAAAGCGCGTCGGCGGCTTGGAGCAACGGCGGCCCTCTCTTTCCAGTACCCACAAAACGGAAGCCGGGCACGGAAACCGGAGCGGCCCATATTATTTGTCATCCTGAGGAGCTAACCTCGCCAAAGCGCGAGGGTGATTGTTGGGCATGAACCTGTTGTCGCCCACCGCCACTCAGGGCCAACGGCCCAGCGACAATGTAGCCTAGGGCAACGCCCCACTGCCATTAAGTTAAGGAATTCGCGGTCTCGTTCCCAGGCTCCAGCCTGGGAACGCCCCTG
>Ga0316220_1001637_pt1 | contig 23720 bp, 38 predicted proteins | sample TBH18005metaG_FD_203632 | JGI IMG/M metagenome (GOLD analysis project Ga0316220, IMG submission 203632) | Freshwater microbial communities from Trout Bog Lake, Wisconsin, USA - TBH18005 | ecosystem: Environmental > Aquatic > Freshwater > Lake > Hypolimnion/Profundal zone | place: USA: Wisconsin...
TCCGTTTTGTTCGAATCGATTCAGATCTGCCTTGGTTCAACACGCAAACCAGTGACACAGCTTCTGACGATGACCTCTCCGCCGTAAGCATTCCTGATCACCTGCTGCCAAACCTGCAGCGCATTGAGTTCGCCTTCCGCCCGGACAAACACCAGCTCTGGTTTGTCAGCCATGACCGCAAAGACAATATGGGACCGCAAGCACTTGAGAAATTTTTCCAGGCGCTCTTTGACAAGGTATATCTCGCTGGTAAGTCTTCAGAGGTAGAGGTCACTGCGCTGCCCGATGTTGAAAGCCTGGAACAGATGCTCAAGCTCCCGAAGCTTGACAGACTAACCATCCATCTCAAGCGCCCAAATGCCGATGATTTTGATGAAATCGAAGCGAGGTTGCTGAAGAAGCTAGAAATCCAAAATGCTCGGCAGCAGGAAACCATCTTGATTGCCAAGAGCGGGGAAACAATTACGCCAGACGCTGATACTTTGGCGCTTGCCTCGGTAGCAGCCAGGAATGGAAGTGTTTCCGTGGTCGGCAAGAACGCCAACGGCATGCGCGTGGAAGAATCCACCCAGAAGCGGCCATTGCAGATTTCCGCTTTGGTGGACTCGGAGGTGGAAACCTCTCTGGACGTCCTTAAACGCATGATGTTTAGCCGCTAGCGTTGTACCATCACGCCATGTACAAGGGTGTGGCCAATATCTTTGCTAAGTACTGGCAGGCATACGGTGGACTGCGGGCGCTCCTATGCTCGCCTTATCTGCACATTGCCGTATTGGTACTACTTCCGTTGACGTATCACACCTGGTCAAAGTGCGACTGGTGGAATGACCCAATGGCAGCATTGCCCAACCTTCTGGGCTTTACGCTGGCCGGGCTTGCTATGTCGATTGGATTTGGTGATGACAAATTTCGGGCACTACTTGCCGAGCCTGGTGTTGATCTCTCGAAACCCTCTGACTATGTGGTTATGAGCTCCACATTCGTCCACTTCATCGTGATTCAGCTTTTCGCGTTGGTCTATTCGGTAGCTGCAAAGGGGTTGTGGTTCTACGCTGAATGGGTGGACCCCATTCGCGATGTGCTACCGGTCCTGAATCAGATTGCTGGTGGTATTGGGTATGGTCTTTTTTTGTATGCCCTCATGTCAGTCTTGGCAGCTACCATGGCTGTATTTCGTATCGCATCAATGTATGAGGCTTACCAGCGCCACTTGGCCAATCAGCCCAAAACAGACTCAAAATAACTAGATTGATGCGGAGATTGATTGTCGCACTGCACCCCGCGCCCGTGCCCAGCCACTAGGCAATGCATGCAGACCGGGGTAACGCTTGGCAGTCATAGGTTGGCCAAATTCACCCATTTGGGGGAGGGCTCCGTAGTGCTCCTGATGTTACTGTCACACCCTACAACAGGGAGTGAATGTGGCCAGAAGAGGTAAAACCAGTCCACTGGAAGACGTGTTCGAGTTGGTGTGATGTTCCCATGGTGGGTGGGTGTGGTGGCCGCCATCGGCCTTTACATCGGTCTCCATGCTTATGCGAGCCAGGTCGGCGGGCCCATCACCCCAGGCGCGCAGTTGGGGGCATCGGTGTCGCAAGCCATCTTTCGGACCGTCGCCAGCATCTTCCAATACATCCTGCCGGCGATCTGCCTGGCGGCCGCTGCGGCATCGGCTTGGAAGACATCGCAGCGCAAGACCCTGGCTCTGGCGTCACCAGCAGCAGCTCGGCCGCGTCGCTGGATGGAATGACCTTGCACGGCCTGCGCCGGTCATTCAAGAGCCTGATCGAGTGGCTAGAGGTGCCCGTTGGGGTGGTGGCACAGATTCAAGGGCACAAGCCCAGCGCGACCGCTGAAAAGCATTACACAGTGCGACCACTTGAACTGCTGGCGCTGCACCATAAAAAGATTGAAGCGTGGATGCTGGAGCAGGCCGGGATTGTGTTCGACGCCAAAGCCACGCCCGGTGCGCTGCGCGTGGTGGCTGGATAGCGCCCTGTGGATAACTTTCACTGCGTTATGCGTCTGTCAGATGCCTATTTTTCAGGCAATGGATGAGGCTACGTAAGCCCTTGATTGCATTGAATAATTCCTCTATGATTACAAAGTTATCCTTTTTATCTACTTTATACAACGGGCGTTATGTTAAGTTATGAGTACGAAACTGCATTGTACGTAATCAGAAAGGAATACAATCTCAGCCTGTACCGACCGATGGACAACACATGACACCTGAAGAATTTACAAGCGCCCTGGCCGCGCTGGGCTGGAAGCAATCGGACTTTTGCCGCAAGTCCGGAGTTACCAAGCAAACGCCCTCACGCTGGGCAAACGGTCAATCCCCCATCCCGCTTTGGGTGGGTGCCTACCTTGGAGCCATGCAAGACATGGCCGCCCTGCACGCAAAATACATCGCGCCAGCCAAGGATGGCAGTGCCAAAGCGTAAAGGAAACAGCGAGCTGCGCGCATTGATTGCCGAGGCGTATCAGGTCATAGGCGTGCTGGCGCAGGACGCCGGACGCTTTGATGATGTTTGGGTAATCAAGGCCATGGACAACCTTGCAGCCGGGCGCCTGATGCATTCGGACGTGCTGCCATTCCCATGCAAGAGAAGCGACGGCGCGCAACCAGTGGCAAACCATGGCTTTGCAGACATGGCACAGTGCGACCCTGCCAAATAGAGGCACCGTGAAGCCCTGCCCGCCGACCCGGCGAGTAGTGCTACACCTTACCGGTGGCCACTGCCTGGCGCAAAAGTGCATTTACCTTTGTTTGCCAACCCTGGCCCATGGCTCGTAGTGCCACCAGAACATCGGCATCCACGCGCATGGTCACGGTCTCCTTGGGGTGAGCCACGCGGGGCCGTCCCATGGGCTTCTTGGGCAGCAATGCCACCAGTTCAGGCGGCAGCGCCTCGCGGGCCGGCCGTGCCTTATCAAACCACTCTTGGCTCAGTTCTGGGGGGTCAAGCTGTACGGTTTTTTTCATAACGTTTCTCCTCTCGTGGATTCGCCTTGCGAAAACTGATAACCCGGATGCCGCCCTGAATGGCCGCGAACACCACCACGTGCAACCGTTCACCGATAGGCCCCACCGCTTCAAAACGGCGCTCAGGGTAGGCCTTGCGCGTGTCCTCGACCACAATGGCGGTATCCCAATCGAAGCCGTTCACCAAGGCAAAAGGCAACTGACGTTCGTCGGCATTCTTCTGGGACTTGATAGGGTCGAACTCGATACGCATGACTTATTGTATTTGCGCTAAGTGGACGTTGCAAATTGTTTTTGCAAATACGTTTAGTTGGTGCTACAGTAGCGTCAAGCCGAAAGGCCCGGTGCTATCAACACCAAACAGTTAGCGGCAGACCTCCCCGTAAGTGAGGTTTTTTCACGTCCTGAATTTCTGGTTTTGGGTGTGGGGAGGGCCTACCCGCGAGGATGGCCGCACGTCTAACTGCGTGTTGATATACCCCACATCCATCCTGCTGGCCTATCAAGTCAAACGGGTGGTTTTGAGTCTCAGTTAGGAGCCAATTCCATGACCACGGTCACATCACCCACGCCCACCACGGGCATTCCCCCACACCCTGTTTCCAACATCCATGCGGCTTCCGAGCCGAAAAAGGCTGATTTACCCAACACCACTGCGCCCAAAGCGGCAACCCCACGCGCAACAAGCGCAATCGAAACAGCCTTGCGCGCCATCCTGTCCGAGGTCACACCCGGATACCGGCCGTTCTTCAGCTCCGACAGCTACCTGCCGGCCCACCTGGTGGACGCCGCACGGGCCGCGCTCGCTGGCAACAGCACGGAAGCCCACCAACAGGCTCACAACGCATTGAGCACCGCAGCTTGGCACATTGCACGCGGCGAGGCACCGCAGGCCCTGGCAAGGCTGCGCAGAGCCCGCAGCCACATCATGGCCAGCATGGAAGCCCCCGGCACGCCGAAGCAAACAGGCGATTGCATGGAGGTGGCCCATGTCTGAAGCACTGACCATTGAAATCGGCACGGGCGTTACCGTCCACTTTGCCACTGCTGGCGATGCGCTGAACCATGCGCAGTACCTTGGAATTCTTCTGTCTGACCTGCTGGAAGTGCTGACGGCAACCGACGCTGACTACGAGGTCATGCAGTCAGCATTGATGATCGCGCGGGACATGGCGACGAAAATCAGGCGTGCGGTCGACTGCGTCGATAGCGCGAAGTCGGCCAGTCGCAAGATTGCGGAGGTGACCCATGGCTGATACCACCGCCAGCACTGCGCTGCGCCTCGTCCCTGCACCTGTCACCACCACCGAAGTAGTTGTTGAGCATCCGTTCACAGTCTGCATTCGCCCTCATGGCTGTGACTTCGCTGAGTACCAAGGTTCACGGGCACAGCTCGAAGCTGAGGGCGTCATTCCTGCAGGGACTGAATGGCCAGAAGGCCAGCAGTCCGTTAGCTGGGAGCAGGGCCTGCTCTCGTTCTCTTTGAAGCGCACCCGTCCAGAAGGCATGAAGGGTCCCATGAAGCTCTGGATTGCTGGCGACTACTGGAACCTGCGCTGGGAACGCAAAGTTATGCCAGGTCGTGCCGCACGGGCAATTGCGGAGAAGTCGATGGAGTTGGCGAAAGTAATTTACGACGAGTCCCCCGAAGGTCGGCGCGCCTATAGCGCCCGCTTCGAGCTTTACTGGGCAGCCTATAAAGACAAGGCATTTCAAGCCTTCAAGAACACCATCATCCCCGAACGCAAGAAGCCTGGCCGCCCCGCCAAGTCCAACACCCCCGAACAATCCCAGGGAGCATCAAAATGACCGAGCGTGTGGACATGTGCCCCGCTGACGGCGCTTTCACCTGCAACGGCGAGGGCCTGGCGATGACCGGCCGAGGACATGCTCGGATGTATTCAGCATTGGACGGTATCCAAACGCTCACGGCGCTACTGGTACGGCGTGAGCTGGATAGGGACTACGAAGGCGCGGACATGAGCCAAAGCACGGCCCTGGGCCTGCTTAACGCCATGGGGTGCTGTGCGGAGCTGGCGCACAACCTGCTGAATGGTGACGGCTGCCAATCCCGAGCCATTCGCACCAGCGCCCCCGATTACGCGGAGCTGGCGCGCCTGGTGCTGGGCAGGCCGGGCTGACGCCATGGCAAACGGACGCAACCCAAAGCGCCGGGGCCGCGACGAAACACGCGACTCTGGCGGGTTCGTTGCGTTGCCGTGGTCAGTGCTGGACTGTCCGGCCTACGCCCAGTTGTCCCACCCGGCCCGGTCACTGCTGCTGGAGTTCGCGCGCCAGTACGTGCGGGACAACAACGGCCGGCTGCTGGCGTCTTATGCCTACCTGCTGCCGCGCGGATGGTGTAGCAAGGACGTTATCACCCGAGCCAAGCGGGAGCTGATCGCGGCAGGCTTTGTTCATGAAACCGTGATGGGGCACAGGCCGAACAAGGCCGCTTGGTATGCGGTGACCTGGCGCACCTTGGACAAGATCCCCGGCTACGACTTCGGGGCCGCTGAGGCATTCCAACGCGGGGCATATCGGCAGGGGGTGCCAATCGCCCGTGCTGCTGCTGGACCGGCTGGCGGTATGGGTCGTGCGCCTCTTGGCCCGTATCACGGGCAAGACAAAAACACAACCCTTAGCCCGTCTCACGGGCCAAGGGGCTCCATTACTGGCCCGTCTGACGGGCTAGAGGGTGCGACCATTGGCCCGGGAGACGGGCCAATAGAGGCTACTTTTTGCACCTTCCTTAGCCCGTCAGACGGGCACCATCTAGATAACCATCTACTGCACGTTGAATTGGAGGTGCCCGCAAGCAAGGTAACCGGTACTGCGAATGTCGGGATTCCGATTACGGCAAGGCAGCGGGACAACGCCGCCGGAGTAAGCCGACCTGACGATGCGAGTCGGGCTGGCGCCGCGTGCGCTAGCATGAGTATTTGATAAATGGTTTTGCCACCAGCTAGTTCCGCTTCGAAACCGGGACGAAAAGCCAAGCCCCCGCTGGCCTGCTGGTGGTTCCTTATGCGGGGATGCACGGGGGTGCAATGTTTGAACCGAAAACCCTGAGCGTTCCAGAGCTTGCAGAGCGATGGAAGATGACGACAAGGCAAGTACTCGAAGCCGCTGCGCAACTGCGCATTCACCTGCTGTTTGATTTTGACGGCTTGGTGATTGATGACACCGGCGAAAAGTTGATGCAATACGATTTGAATAACAAGCGTGAGCACGCCCGCCTGACGGAATTTATTGAAAGTGCCGAAGCGAAGTTCAAACGGCGCATTGCCGGTCTATTGTCACCGTGGGAAAGTTTGGCTGACGATGAAGCGGTGGAACTTCAGATCCAGGTGAGGAGTGCTCAATCTAAGATTCAGGATTTGCAAGATGTGTTTGATGTAGTGACTAGGGAGCGTTTGAAATGGCGGTATCGTGGTCCACTGATGGCGTCGCCTGAGACTGTTGACGAACTCAAGCGGATTGGATCCGCTAGGCACCCATTTCGTGCATACAAGCCAGACGGTCCGTTTTCCTTGCAAGTGGCTGATGGCATGCCAGCCTTGGATGGACCGATTGTCCGACTGGAGGCCGCGGGCACCAAGTTGAAAGAGTGGCTGGAGATTGCAGACATGGTGGCGCTCATGGCTGACGTGAAGGCGATTGAAGCCGCTGCCAAGCCCCAGCAATTAGCGCCTGCCGCCAACACCGAGCCAGATCCGATCACCATTAGTTCAGACGTGCCTACTGTCGACGACAAAGCGAATACACCATGGTGGCAGGAAAAATACGACATTATGGAGATGGCGAAGAACAAGGGCGCCAGCCTTAAGGCAAAAGGGTCAAACCCTTCAAATGCCGCAATTTCTAAGGAAATTGCAAATCACATAGCCAATGCCGAAAGGAGCAAGGGTTCAGTGTTCAGCGCGCCTAATCACGACACCATACGCGGCCTTCTCACGGGATGGAGATGGAAGGCTGAATAGTTGGGCGCGCCCAGGGCACGCCCAATTGGGCGATTGGGCTGATACGCGAAAACCCCTTGAAACCCGCATGAACATTGGGTTTTAGACTGTCTCACTGACAACCACGGCAACGCATACGCCCCGAGAAACTTGTTCCAACCCTGCTAGGTTAGTGTTGTCAGTTGCAGGGATGGAGCAAGCTCAATGCCCAAGCGTTCCCAGCCCACACAGGCTGATCACAGACCTGAAGCCCGCAAAGCCGCCCACACAGGCTTCAACTTCGACGACCTGCCAGATTCGGGCTACATGCGTCAACCTCAAGTCTTGGAGGTTGTTCCATTTTCTCCCGCCACGATGTGGAGAAAAATCAAGAAGGGTGAGTTCGTCTCGCCGGTTCGCCTCTCTGACCGCGTCACCGCCTTTCGGGTTGGCGATGTCCGCGCTTGGCTTAAAGCCCAGGCAGAAGCATGCGGCGTGGCAGTCTCGGTGGAGGCTGAATAACCATGCAAGTATTCAAGCCGCCAAATGAAAAAGCCGTCAACGCCCTGGCAGGCAATTCGACGGCTCCCAAAAGTACACAGCAGTTGGATTCTATCCAATCGAATAACTGCGTGCAATCTCGTGGTGTGCGCCGCATCGCGATTGCCGTCATTCACCTTGTGGTGCATGGCCTGCGCTACATCACCAAACTTACCGCCAACCTGATCCGCCTGAAGAGCCTGGGCCTGGCGTTGTGGATCACTGCCTACGAAATGGCTCCTGACTGCAAAGGGGGCCGCGAGTGAAATATTCACAGCACCCACTGAGCTCAGCCTTCCCCGCAATGAGCGCGGAAGAATTCACGGCACTCAAGGACTCCATTGGCATCAATGGCGTCCTGAACCCCATCACTATTTTCGAAGACATGGTGATTGACGGTTGGCACCGGTACACCGCCGCGACCGAATCCGGCGTTGACTGCCCTTCGGTGGTTATGGATGACTCCATAGACCCGATTGACTTCGTGAAGGCACAGAACGAGAACCGGCGCCACCTGACCGCATCGCAACGTGCAGCGGCGATTGTGAGCATCTACCAATGGGTGCCAAATGGCGCAAATCAGCATGCCAAGGGAGGGGTGGAACCAGGTTCCTACCCTCCAAAAACCAATGCCGAATTGGCCTCTATTGCAAAGGTCAGTACCAAGACAATCCAGCAGGCGAAAGTGGCACAAAAGGCCGGCCTGACTGAGGCCGTGAAGGACGGCGCAATCACTGTGAAGGAGGCCGCGCAGATTGCATCCGGCAAGTCACTGGTCAAGTCTCATGCAGCCCCAGAAGACGATGGCCCGGACGCCGACGAGCTCGCAGCCAACGCCATGGCTGCAGCGGAAGACGCCAAGCACCTGGCTGGTTTGCTGGATGCCGATGACAAGCTGGCATTCGCGGTGGCAGAGGTCAAACGCCTGAACGCACTTAATGCGAACCTTCAGTTGCGCGTCAACGGCCTGATGAACGAGAAGAACGAAGCCGTTAGGGCTGCCAAGGCCATGGAACGACAAGTGCAGCGCCTGCGCAAGGAGGCTTCGAAATGAACGCCTTCAACAAGAACCTCTGGGAAGAAAAGCCCGACTATCTGGCAACGACATTCCCACCGGCGCGCCCGTTCCAGTTGGCGGCACATCAAGCATTGCGGGATGGATTCAAAGCTGGCCACCGCTGCCAGGTCATCATGGCACCGACCGGCGCCGGAAAGACATACCTTGCGCACAAGATTGCACTGGAGGCCCTGCTGAAAGGTTGCCGCGTGGTGTTCGTGTGTGACCGCACGACGCTGATCAACCAGACCAGCGCGGCAGCAGATGCCTACGGACTGTCGGCGCACGGAATTGTGCAAGCGGACCACTGGCGTCGCAACGGGCACCGGTATCAGATCGCAAGTGCCCAGACTCTGGCCAAGCGCGGCTACTGGCCTGACGCTGACGTCATCATCATTGATGAGGTGCACACACAGCTTTCGGTCTGGACTGAGCACATCCAGAGCACCAAAGCGGCCTGCATCGGGTTGTCGGCGACACCGTTCAGCGCGGGTCTCGGGAAGTTGTTCACCAATCTGATCAACGCCACCACCATGCACGAGCTGACACAGCAGGGCGTTTTGGTGCCCATGCGCGTGATGTCCTGCAAGCGCGCCGACATGTCCGGCGCCGCCACCGCAGGCGGGGAGTGGACAGATGCGGCCGCAGAGCAGCGCGGCATGGAAATCGTTGGCGACGTCGTAACCGAGTGGCTGAAATATGCCCAGGGCCGCAAGACCATCGTATTCGGCGCCACCATCAAGCACTGCCAGGAGCTGGCCCGCCAGTTTTTGGATGCCGGTGTGATGGCTGCCGTGTTCACCAGCGAGACGACAGCCCCAGAGCGCGACCTGCTTATCAAGGAATACAGCAAGGCCGATTCCCTCCTTCGCGTGCTCATCAGTGTTGAAGCGCTGGCCAAGGGGTTCGATGTGCCAGATGTGGGTTGCGTGGTGGACTGCCGGCCGCTGCGCAAGTCGCTGTCGACGGCTATCCAGATGTGGGGCCGCGGGCTCCGCTCATCCCCTGAGACCGGCAAAACAGACTGCTTGCTTCTGGACCACAGCGGCAACATCGTGCGCTTTGCGGAGGATTACAGCGAAATCTTCTTCAATGGCCTTGAGGCACTGGACAGTGGCGAAAAGCTGGACAAGCAGATCCGCCGTGATGATGACGACAGGCAAGAGTCTGACGGCTGCCCAAAGTGTTCCTACAAGCCATTCTTCAAGCGTTGCATGTCTTGTGGCTACGAGAAGCAGGCCCCTGCGTTGGTCGAAGCTGTTCCGGGTGAGATGCAAGAGATCTTTATTGGCAAGAAGAAGATGGCCGACGACCATCGCCACCTCTGGGAGCAGGTTTGTTCCTATTCGCGGGCCCACAGCGTCCCTGGCAAGCAGTATGGCCGTGCATGGCATCTGTTCCAGAAGATCGCAGGCCGGGACCCGCTCCAGGTGTGGCGCCTTGAGTCCACGCCCGTAGTCCCAATCACTGCCAACGTTCGCAACAAAATCACGAGCCTGAACGTCGCGTACGCGAAAGCGAGGCGCGCATGAACGCATTCCTCCTGTTTGCCCGGGCCCACGGCCTGGAGCTCGATGCGAGTCGCCTGATGGTTGGTGAGCGTGTGCGCCGCTGCGGCACCATCGACAAGCCCTGGTCAACCAACGGTGCGTACTTTTGGGATGGTGAACGCGGCTGGGTCTTCAACTGGGCAGAGGAAGCCAAGGCGTATTGGTTCAACGATGTCAATGCAGCGCCATGGACCGAAGCCGAGAAAGCCGCGTGGAAGGCCAAGCGCGCTGCGGCTGCGACCAACCTGGAGGCTAATTACCAACGTGCTGCCGTTCGCGCTGCCGAGCTGATTCGCAGCACTACCCCGGGCCCACATGACTACCTGCACAGGAAGGGCTTTCCAGATGCCCAGGGCATGGTGGCAAAAGACGGCGCGCTGGTCATCCCCATGCGCAATATGGATACCAACGCTTTGCAGGGTGTTCAGCTGATCCTGTGGAATGAGGCTGAGCGCAAGTGGGAAAAGAAGATGATCCCCGGTATGCGGGCCAAGGGCGCCGTTTTCTGGATCGGCGACAAGCAAGCCCCGGAGACGTTTCTGGTCGAAGGCTATGCAACAGGGCTGAGCGTGGTGGCCGCGCTGCGCAGCGTGGGTCTGCGGGCTTCCGTGCTGATCGCCTTCAGTGCCAACAATCTGGTGCTGGTTGCCCCCCATGTGAAGGGCCGGGCGTTTGTCTTTGCCGACAACGATGTATCAGGCACCGGTCAGCGCGCCGCAGAGGCGACGAAATTGCCGTGGTGCATGAGCCCCGGGGCTGGCGAGGATGCCAATGACCTGCATATGCGTGCCGGCCTGATGGCGGTCTGTCAGCAGATCATGGAAGTTCGCAGGAGGGCGCGCCCATGAGCAGGTACACAAAGCCACAGCGTGACCCACGCGGCCACAGCATGCGCATCTATGACGACGTCTACGATAGCCACGCCTTCGCCGCACTTTCGCCGCATGATGTGCTGGCCTACCTAGCACTGCTGCGCGAGCTGAAGCAATACAACAATGGCGACCTGTCCCTACCGCTGACCCGCGCCAGCAAGCGCGGTATCAGCCATTCCAAGACCCTGGCCCGCAGCCTGCGCGCCCTGTGCGCCGTGGGACTGGTGGCAATCACTCGCAAGGGTGGATGCGCACGTGACGGAGAGCGCCTTCCGACACTGTACCGAGTGACCGACCGCGTGTGCTACGACATTCCAAAGTTGATGCTTCACGCCGTCAAGGAAACCAACGAATGGAAGCGCATCGCCAGTGTCGAACAGGCCATAGACCTCATTGCCGCTGCTGAACTTGCCGCAAAGAAAGCCTATGCAGAAAAAATTAGCCTAGGGCACGCCGTGCTGCATACCGCATCACTAGGTGCCCTGGTAAGCCCAAATACTAGGGCACCTAGTGATCCATGGAATGATGGACTAGGGCACGGCGTGACTATGGTTGAAAAGGGCTCAAATCCAATAGGCATGCGGGTTGTGGGCGGGTTTTCTGATGAAGGTGAAAAAGCAATCCATAGGGCACCGCGTATGCCTCCTTTATATGTTGCCATCCCTACGCCGTATTTGGACTCTGTGAAGTACGTCCCTCGCTACCACTGGCTTACGAAAAACCAAATCGGCTTCATTGCAAATCTGATCGGCAAAGCCCAACCCCACGCCGCCGAGCACTTCGCCGGCAAACACGATCCCATCAACTTTTGAGGACACCACCACCATGAACATCACCGCCCGCACCTGTGCCAACTGCACATCCTTTGATCCAACAGCCAAGGACGGCTACACCTGCTTGGCCGGCGTCGGCATCCCCGCGCGCGATCCCGGTCGTCAGAACGTGTACTGCAGCCCAGCCGCTGGCGATTGCTGCGATTCCCATCAAACCGCCGTGGAAGCGGCAACACACGGACTTTGATCATGACAACACCCAAGCTCACCGCCGACCAAAGAGCCGCATTGCTGCACCTGGTATCCATGCGGGCCGAGGCTCGCTACCTGGTTCGAAACAAGGAAGCCAACAGGGCCTATATCCGCATGCTGAAGGCCGCCCACGCACAAGCCATCAGGACCGGCGACACCAAAGCCGAGGCGCTGCACAAGATTGACCTGGCCGAAGCCAAAGACGCCCAAATCGAATTGGAATTCGACATCATTGAAACAGGCATGGCGTTCATGCAGTCATGCAGCCATTACGACAAGTTGCCCCGTGAAGTGTGGCTACGGGCGCTGTCGGTCAACGAAAGCGAGTGGTCCAACCCCCAAATGCTGAAGTACGGCGACAGCGTGCGCAACGTGGTTGCCGTGCTGAAAATGGAAAACAGTGCGACAGGCAAAGAGGATGACTACGAGCTTGTGTACAGGCCGCTGAACTGGTGCTGCACCATGGCGATGATGAACGCCATGCAGACAATCCCAGCACTGGGCAAGGCCACGCACAACATGGCCAACGAGATGTTTGATGGTGCGTTTGGCGATTGGAAAGCACCCTCGATGCTGGAGCAGATTGGGGTGAGTCGGTAATGGCCAGCACACACATGCAGATAGTCGCCGCTGCATTGCGCTGGCACACGGCCCGGCAGAGGCGCATGGAAATTGGCGCCGAGCAAAGGCGCTACCAAGAGGCCAGCAAGCGCCGCACGGGCTTTGGAGGTGCAAGCTGGGACATAGGGCAGCACTTGACCGAATCGAAGCGCCTGGAGCTTGCTGCAGCCCGCGCCCTGTTCAAGCTGTTCGAGGCCGAGCGCGCCGGGCTGGGTGGCGCGCCGGATGGCGGTGTGGTGGACGCGGTGCTGCTGCTGGAGTAAATCAGAACATGAAACACCCTGATTCAAACCCCGACCACCGCAAGGTGCTGGACCTGCGTCGGCGCCATTCCCTGCGGGAGGTCGCTGACCTTACCGGCATGCCAATTGGCACAGTCAAGACGATATGCAGCCGCTCAGGCGCTTTTCGTGACAACCTGGCGCACCGCCAGCTCTTCAGCCTGCCGCCGATTCAGGTTAGCGAGTCGACAGCATTGACGGTGCCCACGCTGCCGCCTCAGGAGGCGGTGACCGGCGACAAGGAGCTTGACGCAGTGCTGTGGCTGCGCGAAGTTATCAAGACCGGGCAGGCCGAACTGATAGGCAAGGCCATGGTAGCGGCCAAGCGCATCCAGACGCCGCTCAAGGATCTGGAAGACAGATACATGAAACACCTGGTTTCAAAGAATCCTGGCAACTGGACGGTGATGTTCGCGACTTTCGGCTTTGCCGACCTGGAGGGCTTGGCTGGCAAGTCCGCCGATAAGTTGTCGCGCCAGCATGAGGCCTTGTCACGCTTCGGCAGTGTGGACGCCTTGTTTTCCGATACACCCGCCGAGCGGTTTTGCATTGACGCGATGAAGGGCTTGAAGCGCAAGGGCGACTTTGGCGACTACGACGAGGCCCAGGTGGACGCTCGATTTAAGGCGCGCCCGGACCTTGCACCCAACACCCTGAGCGACTGCCTGCACGAGTTGGCCTACTGGAGCAACCTGTACACGCTGCGCAATTCCCATGATTTGGGAGATCCAGGACCGCAAGCCAGTGCCCGCGAAGACTTTGCTTTTCGATGCCTTGCGCAAATTCGGCCCCGCACAAAGCCCGAGGCGGTGGCCGTGCTGCGCTACCTGGAAAGCTCTGAGCGCCTGGACTATGAGCACACCAGCGCAATTTTGTTGAATCTTGTTGGTGGGTAAATCATGGGCCACAGCACACCATCATTCATCCTCGATCGGTTTGATTTAACCCAACCCAAAGAGAAGGGCACTCGCGCCGCCGGTCGACCAAAGACCCGCACTGCCAGCTATCTGGCAGGCTTGCTGCGCGACTATGCAGTCATGGCAGATTGGTTCCACCTGTCCCATGGCAGGGCCGCCAAGTCGGATGTTGAGCTACTCAATGCCTTTCTTCAAAGCGAATTCCAGAAGCATGGTCTGCGTGCCTGCCGCGTTGAATCGGCGGAAGTGCAGGGGCGTATCAAGACCCTTCGCAATCATCTGTCTGAGGCTCGGCATGTTTGTGCGGCTATCCCTGAAACCCTACTTTTTCCGGGATGCAATGCCAATCACACTGATGCTCATTAGTGCTTATTAACGAATCGAGGTGTGATAAATGCATACAGAAATCGCCACCCAGCTGGGCACCAAAGCCACCGAGCCTACTGGTCAGACCTTGAGCATCTTGCGTTTCGCCGAGGTGACCAAAAAGACCGGCCTATCGCGTGGAGCGATTTCCCAGCGTTTAAGAAATAGCGAGTTCCCGGAACCGATCAACCTTGGTGGCCGTGCTGTGGGTTTCATTGAACATGAAATCAACGCCTGGATCGCTCAACTCATCCGCGCCAGCCGCAGGGAATCCTGCGATGCCGGTCAACAAAACCCGCCGCTTAACACCGGCACTCCCAGCACGGGCCATGCTGCCGTCACTCCCGTTTTGGGTGTGGCGGCTGAGACCGTGCATTCCAACTCCCAATGAAAGAAAACATGTTCGACATTTCCACACTTGACCAAACAGCCAACGTCACATTCGATGTGCCCGTTGTGCTTGACGCCGATGGCAACCCCGCCGCTGGCTTCAAAGTCGTTGGCCGCAATTCCCAGAACTTCCGCGATGCAGAGCGCGCCTTGACCCTTGCTGCCGTGAAAAAGGCCGCATCCAAGGCAACCAAAGCAATCGACACCGGCACCGATGCTGGCGCCGCACAGGTAATCGACACCATGAAAGCAAATGAAACCGGTATTGCGGTTGCCTGCACAGTGGACTGGTACGGTTTCAGTAAGGACGGTGCATCGGCACCCATGACGCCGGATGCCCTGGCCACTGTCTTCGAGAAACGCCCCACCTGGCTATCGAAGGTTACGTCAGCCATCGCCGCTGACGCAAATTTTCAGCCGAGCTGATTGTGGACCTCTGCGCCTACGCTGAACACGAATTGAATCTCAGCACGCCCGAGCCTGACGGTGTGCCGAAGCGTGAGCACCTGCGTATGGCGCAAGAGAGACTTGGCCGACCAATTGCGGAATTGCAGAGCGAACCACTTGCAGCAGAGTTGCATTACCTGTGGCAGTGGTTCGTTCAACTGAGCAACGCCCGGTCAAGTCAGACCGCAATCAGCTTTCAGGAAATCCAAGCCTGGGCGCAACTCAAGCGTGTGGAGCTTGACCCATTCGAAGTCGAAGCCATCAAGGCACTCGACCAGGTGTTTTTGAACATTTTTAGAAAGAAGGCAATTCAATGAGCAATGAACTTACGAGTCTTGTTATTGTCGTTGACACCACTCAAGCGGCGAAGGCAACGGTCGACCTGGACAAGCTGACAGCCAGTGCAGACGTGGTTGAAGAATCCGTGACGCGCGCGGGAAAGGCTGCATCAGGCTCTGCCGCCGACTATGTGCGGGTTTCCACCACCACCAGCGATGCCGCCCTGAGTGCCGAGAAGTGGATAAAGAAGCTGCAGGAAGAGTTTGATGCACTCGGCAGAACCCGTGCGGAAATCGAGCGCATGCAAGCCCTGGCCGCGAACCTGCAAAAGTCAGAAGTCGACAAGATTACGGCGCTTGCACAGTCGATTGACTCTTACCACCGCCAAGAGCAGGTCATGAAGGACATGGTCAAGAGCCAAGACGATGCGGCTTCAGCAGCAGAGCGGTTTATTGCAAAGCTGAAGGCGCAGGCTGATACTGTTGGCATGACCCGCAAGGAAATCCTTGCATTCCAGGCTGCGCAGCTGGGGGTGTCAAACGCAGCGGCACCGCTGATTGCCGGCCTTCAAGATGCAGGCCATGCTGCGGCAGGCTTCAGTCTGTCATCTTCCACGGCCACCCGTGAGCTGATTGTGATGTCCCGCGAACTTGCAAATGGCAACTTCACGCGGATGGGGAGTTCGTTTTCCATCTTCGCGCAATCCAGCGGCTTGCTAGCGGCAGCGATGAATCCCTTGGGGTTGACGATTGCTGCGGTTGCTGCATCGGCGGGCGTCCTTGCCGCCGCCTATACCTTTGGTGCCATGGAAGCAGAGAAGTTCAAGGCATCCTTGATTCTGACGGGCGGTGCTGCAGGTGTCACAGCCCAGCAGCTTCAGGCCATGGCGTTGGCGACAAGCACGGCGACGGGCTCCACGATCGGGAAATCAGCAGAGGCCATCACAGCGTTCTCGTCTAGCGGGCGGTTTGCGGCTGACCAGATTTCGCAGTTCTCCGCCACCGCGATAAAGATGCAACGCGAGATGGGCATATCCCTGGAAGATTCCGTCAAGCAATTTGCTGAACTTGGCCGAAGCCCGGTTGATGCATCCATCAAGCTCAACGAATCAATGCACTACCTGACCCTGGGTGTGTTCGAGCACATCAAGGCCATGAACGATATGGGCGACCGCGTGAATGCAGCCAAAGCGGCGGAAGAAGCCTATGCGGATGCCATGAATCAGCGCATGCCCGTACTGGCGGCCAACTTGGGCGTCCTGGAGCAGACTTGGCGCGGTGTCGGTGAGATGGCCAAAGCGGGATGGGATGCCATGCTGGGTATCGGCAGGACAGAAGACCCGACCGCGAAGCTTGCTAGACAGCTTGCCGCATTCGAGAAATATGCCACTTTCAAAAGGAGCGGCGGTGGCGGACTGACCCCGGAAGAAAACGCGCAACTGGTGGCGTTGGAAAAACAGGCCGAGGTTCAAAAGACCATCGATTACCTGGCGCTCATGACGGCGGAAAACCGGAGAAAAGACAACGAGCAGGCCATAGCAGGGATTGCGTTTGACACGATTGCAGATCGCTACCTCGATAAAGCCCTGCTCACAAATCGCGAGATAACGCGGGTGACTTTGGAAGGTCTTGCGGCTGGCAAGTCGAGGCTTGAAATTGACAAGGTGATTGCGAATATCCGGGCCGCCAATGCTGCCAAGCCGGAGAGCGTCAGCGCTTACCAGACCTTCATTGCGGACATGCAGAAATACGAGGATGCTGCAAATCTGGAAATTGAGACCGGTAAGAAGCTGACCGCTGCACAGAAGCTCGAGAGTGATAGCTTGGTGAATCTCTGGTCAAAGTACACGCAAGGCAAGATGACGCTTGACGAAGCTGTCGATGCTGAAAACCGGATGAATGATGCCGTCCAAGCCATGACCAAATCAGAAGCCGACTTGGCGAGACAGAAGGAGCAGGCTGACGCCATTGCTGAATATTCCAAGACCGTGGATGGAATAGACAAGACCGTCGCATCCGTTCTGAAGCAAATCGAAGCTGAAAAGCTGCAGATTGCATCCTGGGGGCTTACCAAGGGCGCCATTGAGGCCTTGAACCTGGTGAAGATTCAGCAGCAGGCCGTTGATGCCAAGAAGCGGGCCGACATGCTGCAGGGGCTGGGTGACGATGACCTAGTTAGAAAGGGCCTCTTGGAAGAAGCGGCGACGTATGCTGAACTTGTCCGCCTGAAGAAGGTCTATGCCGACCTGCAGGCCAAAAAAGAGCAGGATGGCGCGTTCGCCTACTGGTCGACCATCCAAGACCAAGCCATAGCCACGCAAACAGTCGTCTCCAAGGCCTTCAAGGGCATGGAGGATGCGCTGGTAACTTTCGCCACCACCGGCAAGCTGGATTTCAATGGACTGGCAAACAGCATCATCGCTGACCTGATCAGAATCCAGATTCAGCAAAGCATCACCAAGCCACTGTCGCAAGCCATGAGCAATGCAGGCGGGATGAGTGGCATCGCATCGGGCGTGGCAAGTCTGTTTGGCTTCGCAACGGGCGGAAATCCAACCCCCGGCGTTCCGTACCTTGTGGGCGAAAACGGACCCGAAATCCGCGTTGACACAGGCCCCGGCGTGATCACTCCAAACCATCTTTCGGGATCTGGCGGGGCCGCTTCCATGACCATCAATCAGCCCATCGTGATCAACGCCCAGAACGCCAGCGCCGAAACCATAGGCCAGATCAGGGCCATGATGCCAGGCCTCATCGCCACCAACGCACGGACTATCACCGCCGTGGTGCAGCAGGCATTCGCCAAGCAGGGCGTGAGGGTCAGCATATGAGCGGCCATCTTTCACGGAATGGTGAATGGTTGAAGCAGGCGCCCGCCGGGATGGTGGCCCTGACCGTGATCGATTTCCAAGGGTTCATCAACAAGACCGTGAACGGGTTGTCATGAGAATCAGCGAAACCGAAACCATAAAGGAGTGTGCAGCATGACCGATGAAACCACGACGTCCAAAAAGACAAACCGTCTGATTGGCTTCATTCCAGAAGATCAATTCTTGGAAATTACTGCCAATCTCGCCGCAACCGCAAAGCTGGCCAAGGCCGCAAAGGGAAAACTCGCCCAGATAGAGAAGCGGTTCAAAGAGGAGGGCGTGGTTGCAAAGGCCCAGCGCTCGAAAGCACAGAAGGGAATTGCATGACTGCCGCAAAATCATCTGCAGCTATGGCCAAGCCAAAAATCGGAAAGGCCGCAAATCTCATTGTGGCTGCCAATACAGGCAGGTTGGCGAAGCCTCATGAGTTGGTACTGATGTCATCGGCACAGAATGCAAGCGTCATGGAGTGTTGGAACACCTTTGGCGAGCTGGATGTATCGGCGCTGGCCAATGACTTGTACGCTCGGTCTCAAGTCGTGAAGAAGGGCGACCTCGGTACGGTGGAGTCCATGTTGTTTGGGCAGGCCATGTCTCTGCAGGCCATTTTTGCCAACCTCTCTCGCCAGTCTGCCAACAACTTGGGGAGTTCCGTCGATGTTGTTGACAAGTACCTGCGGCTGGCATTGAAGGCGCAATCACAGTGCCGGGCCACTCTGGAGACGCTTGCAATCGTCAAGAACCCGCAACCCTACATCCGGCAGGCCAACATCGCCAATGGGCCGCAGCAGAACAACTTCGAAGCGGAATCGGCACGGTCTCAGAAACGCGCACGCGAGAAAAATCAAGAACCCTTTCCGAGTAACGAACTATTGGGGGCACCAGAGCATGGCCAACGGCTGGACGGCGGAGCGCAGGGCCCGTCAGGCGCAACTCATTCGAAACTGGAGCCCGTGGGAGCAGTCCACCGGCCCGCGCAGCCCACAGGGAAAGCAAAAAAGCGCCCAGAACGCACGGGTGCACGGCATGTGGTCGAAGGAGTGGCTTGAAATCAAGGCAGCCGTCAGAGCTATGACAGTTCATCCGATGGAAGGCGAGATTCGCCGAATCCTGCGCAGAGACCTTGCGTAAGGCGGCAAGCGGTTAACGATATTGACATACGTCGGTGAAAAGGAGGGGCGGGCCCGGTTCATCCCTACCTTATAAAACTTATGGTTGAACTTGACAAAACTCGACATTGCCGCAGCAGGAAAAAGCCACTGGGCTAAAGAATGAACTGAGTAGCTGGCTCACTTTTGAGCCAGTAATCCAAAGCCGGGAGGGCGCACCCAAGGTGCGGGTAGACTTTCTTCCGATATGGGAATTCCAGCAACGGAGCCTGAGCCAACCCTTGGCCGTGGTCTATTTGGTGCTGGCGCTGGTGGCATGGCGTCATGTACACCAGGCGCGCCGTGCCGGTGGCCAGCGCCAGCGGAATGGGTCCACAGCTCACGCCCACGGCTTTTGCATACGGCGTGCGATGGTAGCCGAGATTACCCCACACCAAGAAACCTGTATCCATGCGGGTTTCGAGCTAAAAAGGGCTGATATACCCAACATCCCTACGCCCACGGGCTCGCACGCCATGGACCAAGCCGGCGACAGCACTCTGAACACTAACATTTGCTAACAGGCGGTGCGCAGATGGTTCGCATCTTGATTCAGGTTCGCAGCATCTTTCCGGACGGCACCAAGCATGCAGTGAGCAAGAAACCCAATGCTGGCGCGGCTTGCCCGACATTTCCAATTGCGTCAGCCGCAATTGCTCCGAACCCATAAACCAGAATTCAGTAGCAAGTTGGTTCGCAGCTTGTGCGCTATTCTGATGAGTATGTAGCCTGGCAAAACCGGGCGCTGAAAATCAGGGCGCGAAGCCAAATTTTCACCCGTTCAGGGGATACCCATGCAAGCCGTAGTGTGGCAGGCTGGGGTTGGATTTCACCCATCACAACAGGGATTTACTAAATGACTACGATTTTCAAATCAATTCTCGCTGCCATCTTGGCGTCAATTCTTTCGATACCACTCGCTGGATGCGGCACTCCGGTGCAACGCATCACGACTACCGCGTCCGGCAATCCAGAGGTGCAAATCGACAATGTTGATGTTGACGCAGTTAAGTCGCGGCTGCTTGAACGAGCATTGACGAAAGGCTTTCAGGTGGAATCCGATTCGGCATCCCAGTTGGTCATATCGCAAGAGTTGAAGGGGATGCAAGAATCTTTGATGCGTTTGGCCATTGCAAATTCGTACTCCACGCCGGTACGAGCCGTGACGGCAATCACATTCATTAAGAATCCGGCCGGCGTGAAGATATTCTCCAGAACCACCGCGATGTCTACCATGCCGATGGGGCAGGTCCAAAAAATGGCGATGGACGACGCCAACACTTTCAACACAATGCAGGCGTCATTGGACAGGCTAAAGGAGAGCTTTAATTAAGGCCCTGGGGGAAGATTACCGGCGCTTCCGATGCCAGTTCAGTGCTGTCCGGGCGAGTTGTCGGCAACGGCGCCTCGCCCGAAATCCTTGATGTATGGCCATGCTGACACGAGCAGCGCAAAGACTGCAATCACTGCAGCGATTTTTGACCACTTGGCGGATTCGGCAGCGTGTTTGGCTGATTCTGCAGCCGCGTGCGCTGACGACTCTGCCGCCTCCGTGGACCTTTTGGACAGTGCAAGCTGCTCGGCTTCGAGACGCCTCTGCCCACCGTTTTCCTGCTCTTCTAGCCACGCGCGAGCAACGCCTGCACTTTTGCCGCTAATGATTCCGACGGCGACGGTTTTGCGCAAATGGTCAACACCACTGCCATCTTCATTGTGTTCGCTCACCCACTTTTTGACGTCATCGAAGGACTGCATCTGTGACATGTACGCTTTCTATGATGTTGTCATTGATCGTACACGGGGAGTTGCGCATTTGATGGCGGAAGTCCATGATCAATCGGAGTTCGATATTTTCGTTTATCAAGATGGTTTCACAAAAATTTGGAGTGAATAATGACTAAATCAGCAGATGAAATTTACAAGGCGTTTTCGATGCTTCAGAGTGCCCGTGGAAGCCTGGAAAATAGATTCAATTCATTTGTACGAGAGGTGAGTTGTGTTTGGGATCAATCCCGACATAACCAAAATCATCTTCTTGGTATGGAATTGACGAAATCGCTGGAAAACTCAAGGTTTGAAATTGCCTTGTGTGGCAGGACTTTACAATTTGCCTTTACCGTTGGATTAACAGATGAAGGGCAACCGAGAGGGTGTATCACGTGCACTACGCCTGATGACAGATTCGAAGGTTCCAGAGCCGTGATCGCAGTCATCACATTCAAGATAAATGGCGATGTCGAGTACCCACCTAAACCGACTGATTTCGCTGATTCACTCCAAATAGACGATACCATCTCGGCGATTTACATCATCAGTTACTGCGTCTACAAAGTACTGCGCCTGAAAGTTGTTTCGAGTTAAGCGGGTGTCTAGCTCTGTTCTCTATAGATACACGCCCAACTAATTATGAGCATCACAAAATGGATCTCTTCACTATTCCAGAAACTTGAGCCTGAATCGGTAGACGCAAAAGATGCTGGCTTAGATGCAAGACAGGAGTCTGTAAAAACCGAAGTCGCGTCAACCTTGGAAGATGCTGTTGCGGGCCTTAGTCCAGAGCAGCGGATGTTCTGGGACTATGCGTCACGCATTACGCAAGTTCTGAACGAGTCGTTGAACATTTCAAATAGCTCAAAAAATCCCGAAACCAAGGTGTCTCGTCTTGAGTTGGCCAAGTTGAAGCTAAATGAATTGGTGGAGTTAATCAATGTTCATCCATACATCAAATTGACAAACATCGATGATGTTCGGAAGACCATTGAAAATCTCACAGAAAAGTATGTATCAGTGGGGTACTTTGCAGCAACGGAAGGTGCTGATCAAGGCTATCAGCAGGACGTCTGGAAACAGTGGAATGTACCAATGATGGATATGACCAAGGGGTTCAGATTCACGGCAACATTGCAGTTGCGCACTCCATTAAGAGTAATTTCGCGCCATATGGAATACCACGAAGGCCTTACAGATCCGCCCAGAATTGCACATACTCAATGGGAGGGATGTTGGCTTCCGGTTCTGAAGACGTGGGCCGAGCAGGGCATTGAAGGTCTACCCGAAATTCCAGATAATGGATACGTTGCATCCTCAGTTGGGCCACTTGAGAACCACGGAGTAGATTTCCAAAAGTTTTTGGTTGCCTTAAGAACCATCGTTGAAAGCAATCAATCTATAGAAGCTAGACGAGATGCTATTGAGGGTGGTTTTATAAGTGGTCAATGGCGTGATTTTTGCATATTGCTGGGTGGCCATGAGGATATTAAAAATCGGTTTTTCCCGATGTTTATACACACTATAAATGGAATTCCAAGTAGCGTGTTGTTAGACCTGCAGAATAGGGGGTTAACCACTCCAAAAAAACTAGCGCAAGAGTCAGATGAATCTTTGCTTTCAATTAAAGGCATTGGCCCTGCAAAGTTGAAAGCTATTCGACTAGCCGCTGAAAGTGCTACCAATCAGAATGCAGAATTTTTGGATCTTGTTCGGCATTGATGGTTGGAGATTCGTGTCAAATACCAGAGCTGCAGTTGGTAATGCCACAGAAGAAGTGAGCGATGAAAAAGCCGGTTTAGGTCTTGATCTTGGTTGGACGCCAGCCCATTGCTTTGATCCAGAGACCTATACGTCGGTCGCTTGCATGACGGATTAGCTCCTTTTGCAACACGGGCTGAATGAAGTCTGCAGCAGCGGCATATGACCTGAAGTGTTTGCTGTTTGCCAGTTCCAGTGCGCGTCTCTTGTACTCGCCCCACAATGTGGCGTTTGCAGTCTTGGCCGCGGGGGACCTAACAGATTTACTCTCCTGCTTCTTGGCAGCAATCGTTTCGTTTATGGCCTGGGTGGTGGCCTGGGTAAGGTGATGATCTTCACGCTCAGAGTGCTGTTCTCCGCCATCGATGTCTATTGCCAAATCGGAACAGGTCATACCTTCCAGCACCAAACCGATTGCAGCAGGCGTTGCGCCGGCAAGTTCAAAGGCCTCTTTCGCGGCTGCAAACTTCCAAAGCGCCAGCACCGCGAGCTTATCGAACGGATTGATCTCGCAATACCCAGTCGGGATGTCGACCAAGTGTGAGGAGGTGTCATGCCTCCTGAGCAGAAGGTCATAGTCCGAGATAAATGTGCGCACCATAGCCGGGGTGTCGGCAACAAGAAACATGGCCTTTGCATCTGCGGAGGTACAAGCCCTTCCTAGCATTACACGAGCCTCTTGACTCTCCAATACGAACAGTGCCACCGCATGCAGATGCTTATCCAATTGCTTCGCAATGCGGCGCACAGATGCGGCGTTGTGGGCTTTTTCTTGGCTCTATGCCGTTTAGTGTGGAACTTGACGTCACAGGCACCGATGAGTTAGTCCGCCGGCCTGCGGCATTGCCAGCTGCATAGGGTTTGAAGGCAAGTGCTTGAGTTTGGACATGCGCAAATATG
>Ga0316220_1001640_pt1 | contig 23646 bp, 15 predicted proteins | sample TBH18005metaG_FD_203632 | JGI IMG/M metagenome (GOLD analysis project Ga0316220, IMG submission 203632) | Freshwater microbial communities from Trout Bog Lake, Wisconsin, USA - TBH18005 | ecosystem: Environmental > Aquatic > Freshwater > Lake > Hypolimnion/Profundal zone | place: USA: Wisconsin...
CCGCTTTGGCAGTGCGCCTGGCTACGTCTGGCGTCAACTCCAAGGGCAACATCCTCTGTCGGAGAGTTGCGGAAAGCTCTGATGGCAAAGGGAATCTTCCGTAGGCTGGGGACTCTCCAGCTTGCGAAAGCGGCAGAGGACTGCCCGCACTCCAAGACGCTGACGCGCTTATCGGAAGCCCCACTCGGCTCCATCGCCACTCCTGTAAAGCGAAAGTTATCGTGTTAGAGCATACTAGCTCTCAGTTCCTGCCAAACGGTTCGTTCAAGCTGGCGGGCTGCGGGGTGGCTGTGACGCCGCCGCGCGTTTCGGTGTTTCGTTCGAACCGCAGCGTCGCTGTGCGCCGTTCCACGCCGTCCGGAGATTCCGCGACGATCGGGATGGTGTAGTCGCCGTCCGGGAACTTGAAGTGGAAGCGGAACGTGCCGTCGGGGCTCAGAGCGACCGGTTTGCCGTCGATCGACACCTTGGCCTGCGGATGCGTGCCGCCGTAGAAGATCACTTCGGCGTTGACGTTCATGAAGAACTCGCGCGGCACGCCAAACGGCTGCGCGCTCCAGCTTGCGCCGAATTCGCGCGAACCAAAAGCGCTCGAAGGCCCAATGCCGACCGACCACGAACTGAGCCAGGAGCTCCAGAACGCCTGTTCGGCGGCGCTAATTCCGACCGGCCACGAACTCCAGAAGGAGGAGACCTCGCTGGCGCCGATGGCCGCGGGCCAGGAGGCCATCAATGAACTCCAGAAAGCCGCTTGTTTGACTTCGCCCCATGAGGACAACCACGAACTGACCTCCATCTGTCCGCCGGACCAGGAGGACAACCACGAACTCCAGAACTCCGCGCCCTTGGCTCCAACCCACGAGGCCATCCAGGAACTCACGGAAGAAACCTCCAGCGCACCGCCCCACGACGCCAGCCATGAACTAAGCGCCGCCGTCTCGCTGACCCCGCCCCATGAGCTGAGGTAGGAACTCCAGAAGGAGACTTCCTTTACTGCGCTCCACGAAGCCAGCCAGGAACTCAGAGTGGGAATCTGGGCCGCGCCCATCCACGAAGCGAGCCACGAACTCAGGGCAGCGCGTTCTTTCGCGCCGCTCCAGGAGCTAAGATACGAACTCCAGAACACCGTCTCGGCAGCGCCGCCCCAAGAGGCAAGCCATGAACTGAGCACCTCGCTCTTGCCGCTCCACGAGCTCAGCCACGAACTGAGAAGCGAGCTTTGAGCCGCCACCGTCCAACTGGTCACTTCAGACCATGAACCGAGCGCGGCGATGGCGCTGAACAGGCTCGACTCCATTTCCGCCGACATTTGCGCGAGAAGACCGCTGCCCAGTTCGCTGAAGAGCCGTTCCTTCAATTGCCTGCGCAAGAGGATGTCGATTTCCACCGAACTCAGCCCGAGGATTTCTTCCACTTCGTTGCCCAGCAGTGCGGCCAGCAAGCGCCGTTGCTCGTCCGTCCACTCCGGGGTTGCGCCGAGAACGAACATCAGCTTGCGGCCCTCGCTTTGTATCCGCGCCAGGGCGGCCAGCAACGGTTCGTGTTCGGCCATGCTCAAGCGGACGATGTCGAGTACCTTCTGGAAGGCGAGATGGTAGGGAACGGTGGCGAAATTGTCCGAAACTACTTCGGAAATGGAGTCCGACGGCGTGCTGGCGTCGTTGGAGCGGGCAATGACTTCCCATGAGCCGCTTTGGTTAAAGAAACCGATCTCGGCATAATATGCCGCGTTGCCTTGCGCTACTGGTACATACCAGTTGCGCGCGTCGGGATTCACATCGGCGGAGTAAACCTCCGCGCCGTCGGCGTTGAATACCTTCAGGACAACTTTGCCCCCTTGCATGCGGGAGGAGGGATACGCTTCCCAATCGATATCCCAGTAACTGAAGAGCCAGCGCGGATCGCGGGCGATGAGAAACAGCGAGCGGGAACCATAACTGGCGGGAAGGTTCCCGAGATCCTCGAAGGCGGGCGGTTCGGCCTGGCTGTGAACCGGTTCGCCGATGGTGACCTCATACTTGTGGACGTCTTCGGACGGTTTTCCGTGAACCACAGGCTCTTTCGAGATATGGAATTTTTTTCCAGCGTCGGAGTTTGGATTCTCTGTTTCGTTGTTGCCCATAAGAGCGTATTCGTGAATAAAAGTGGGTATTGACCGCTTCGACTTCTGCGCGACTTTAAAGGGCGAAGCAACGAAAGCAATTGAAAAATTCCATGATCAGGGTATTCCCGAGCAGATTTAAGGCAATCCTCGCGTCATTTATGACGAATTTGTTACAAATTCAGGCCTCATGCTGACCAAACGTGTCATTCCCTGCCTCGATGTCCACGACGGCTACGTCACCCGCGGTGTGCAATTCGGAAAAGCCGAAGCCGGCGAGTTGCGCAACGTTGGCGATCCGGTCGAATTGGCCCTGCGTTACAACGAACAGGGGGCCGATGAGATGGTTTTCTTCGACATTACCGCGAGCGCTCACGGGCGGGCTTCCATGATCGATGTCATTGAACGCGCCGCGGACCAGTGCTTCATGCCGTTGACGGTCGGCGGCGGAATCCGGACGGTGGACGACATGAGCCTCATGCTCAAAGCCGGCGCCGACAAGATTAGCATCAATTCTTCCGCCCTGGCGACGCCGGATCTCATCACGGCCGGCGCGGTTCGGTTCGGGAGTCAGTGCATCGTGGTGTCGATCGACGCAAAGTGGGTGGGGCCGGACCGCTGGGAGGTTTTTTCCCATGGCGGACGAAGAGCGACCGGGTTGGATGCGGTTGAATGGGCGCGCAAAGCGGTGGCGATGGGAGCGGGGGAGATTGTGCTCAATTCCATCGATGCCGACGGAACGAAGGCCGGGTACGATCTCGAAATCACGCGGCGCATCAGCGAGAGCGTGGAGGTGCCGGTGGTGGCGAGCGGCGGCGCGGGCCGGTTGGAGCACATGGCCGAGGTGCTTGCCGCCGGCAAGGCCGACGCGGTTTTGGCCGCCAGCATCTTCCACTTCGGACAATACACCGTCGGCCAGGTGAAAGAATACCTGGCGGGGCAGGGAGTGCCGGTGCGGTTGGTGTAATCCAACAAGCCCAGCATTTGGCTCTCAGGCTTTCGGTTCGATGGCCTGGGCGGCATAGAAGCAACCGAACGCGATGCCCATGGAGAGCAGCAGCACGACCACGGCTTTGGATTGCGGCATGAGAGATGTTCTCGAGAGCCTCATTCGAAGGGTGCCCATTTTCCCCCAAAGTTCTTCGACCGACCTCAACGCTTTCTTGGAATCTTCAGGCGGGATGGTGCTGTCTCGATCAGTGACGGCAAGGCCGGGTTCTTGAGAGTCTCCCTGCTGATGGATGAGGACCGAGCCGCAAATGCCGGCGATGAGAACGAGGGTTCCCAACCAGTTCAAGACCGCTGACCATCGCCTCGATGTTGGCATGCACAGAATGAACCGAATTCAGTCCCCGATGGCAAGTCGATCTTCCAGCAGATCCGGGTGGTGGCATCTGTTAGTGCTCTTGCCACCCCATCGTGATAAACTGACGCCATGAATATCTTCAAATCGTTCACGTTCAAGTGGTGGGAGGCGGGAATATTTAAACTTTCGCTGCTCTCGTTGGGAATTCTTTTGGGTTCGACCTGGCCTGATATCTTCGGTCCATGGCGGTCGGTGCTGCTCGCGATCTTCGTCGTATCGACGCTGTATGTTACTTTGGCTTGGTGGAGGCAGTAACGATTTCCCTGCCTCAATCCGCCCCTGCGGCGCTGGCGGATTGGTGGGTAATGGGAAAGAGAGGACTGCCGCGAATGGCGCTAACTTAAGGAAAACTTTCGATGGGTATTGAAGTCACGAACAAGCGGAGCGGCGACGGATGCGGGTTCCGGGGAGCGCACGCGCCCTCGCGTGCGGGCGTCGGCGCCCCCGCCGACGCCATTCTGGGTGCCAAGGCGCGTTCGTCCTCTCAACGATGCCTTTGGCGGGGGCGCCAAGGGCCACAGGCGAGGCGCCTGCGCTCCCTGGAGTCCCTAGCACGGGCTCTGACTGCAAAATCGGTTGAGTTTGGAAGGTGCTAAAATGTTTGTTAATGTATTCAAAAGCTGACCTTCGGATTGGCGTTTTTGTCCTTGGAAGAATCGACGAATCGCAGTAAAATAGTTTTCCAGTGGCCTCGATCAAAGACCGGCCACGCGTTTACCGCATGAAAATTCAATCGCTCCCGTGTCCCGCAAAACAGGCGCAGCTTTGGCTGCGCTTCCTTGTCATCGCGCTTGTTCTTAGCGGTTTCGACGCGTCGGTCTGGGGCGCCGCAGTCGGAACTGCAACGCTGACCCGCGTCAGCGGCACTGTGAATGCGATGCTGGTCAATCCCGCAGACGGCACTGTTGTGATCGGCGGCGCGTTCAGCCAAATCGTGGCCGACCGCGTGAATGTATTAACCGAGGCGGTCGTATCGTCCTCGACAACCGCTTGCCAGAACATCGTTCGTTTACTTTCCACCGGCGAGGTGGACCCGGTTTTCATGGCGCACCTTTCGGCGGGAACAGATCGCGAGGTCGAAAGTCTCGCCTTGCAAAGTGACGGCAAAGTCCTGGTTGGCGGCGCGTTCTTCAGGGTTGGAGCGTCCGGTTGCTCGCGTATCGCCCGGCTCAACACCGACGGTTCGGTGGACACGGCCTTTAACCCCGTTGCCGACGGCGATGTGATGAGCATTGCTGTGCAACCCGACGGTGGAGTCCTTCTGGGTGGTGCCTTTTTTACGCTCAACGGTGCGGGGCATCGTCGCGTGGGCCGGCTCCTTTCCAACGGTGCGGTGGACAGCGCGTTTGGCGCGGACGCCGATGGAGTCGTTCGGGCAGTGGCGCTTCAGTCCGGCAGCAATATCGTCGTAGGCGGGGATTTTTCGAACTTGAACGGGGTGCTCCGGTACCATCTGGGCCGGTTGAGCCCGGCGGGTGCGCTGGATAGCGTTTTCAACGCAGGCGTGGATAGCGTTGGGGGATCGGCCGCGTCGCGGGTCAACTGCTTGTTGGTCCAGGCGGACGGCAAGGTGCTCATCGGCGGCGCCTTCTCCACGCTGGGCACGCTGGCTCGAAACAATCTCGCGCGCACGGGAACCGATGGGACGCCGGATGCCACTTTCGATCCCGAAGCGGATGGCCCGGTCGGCTGTCTGGCGCTGCAACCCAGCGACGGCAAGATCCTCCTGGGCGGCCAATTTGGCACGGTCGGCGGGGGGCTCCGTCCGAATTTCTGCCGATTGAACACAGATGGGTCGGTCGATACGGTATTCAATCCCAGAGCAAACGGCGCGCTGCTGGCGCTGGCCGTTCAGAGCGACGGCACGATTCTTGCCGGCGGCCAATTTACGCAGTTCGCCGGGCAAATCTACAATGCTCCCGGCAAGGTGGCGTTGGCCTGGGTTTCAGGAAACAACGACAGTCTCTCGGCGTTGAGGTTAAACGTGCCCAGCCCCGATCCGCTGACGGGGTCGCTGACGCCGTCCTTCAGTTCGTCTGGAACCAGTTACACCGTTGCCACCAACCGGCATACGCTCGGGGTTATTCCGGTCTGCGCCGATCCTGCGGCGACAATTCTGGTGACGTGCAATGGCGGTTCCTTGCAAACCGTTGTCTCCGGCACCGCAAGCCCGTCTTTTGCGCTGGCGACGGGCAGCAACTCGATCGCTGTGACGGTCGTCGCCGGCGATGGCTTCACCACCAGGAGCTACGCCATTGCTGCGACGCGCTCGCTGAGCGCGGATGCCACGCTCTCTGGGCTGACTCTTTACGGGGGAACCATTCGCCCGACCTTTGCCGCCACCGGTGTGCTTTATCAACTCACGCCGACGGTGAGCGCCACCGAAGCCTCCGGCGCCACGGAGATTTCCGGCGCGTATCTGCGGGTCCATCCGGTTTCGAACAACCCCTACGCCTCGGTTTTGGTGCAGATGGACACCGATGCCGCCCAAACCGTCGGTTCAGGCACGAGCGCACCGCTGCTGCTGCGGCAGGGCGTGAACACGATCAATGTCCTTATCACTGCGGAAAATGGCGTGGCGACCAAGACCTACGTGTTGACTACCGGGTCCGCCATTCCGGCCAGCACCGACGCCGACCTTCGTTCCCTGACGGTCAACGCCGGGACGCTCAATCCGGTCTTCGGCTATTCGGGAACCAGCTACGGAACGATCGTTACCGGGACTTCGATCTCCGTCACCTCGACCTTTGATAACCCGAACGCAGCGGCGACCGTGGCGCTGAATTCGGGCTCCGCGCTGCCAATGTATTCGGGCCAACCCAGCAGTTCTTTTGCTTTGGCTTCGGACACCAACAACCAGATCGTCGTGACCGTCACTTCGGAAGATTGGTGGACCAGCGGCAAGAGCAAGACTTACACGCTGAATGTTTACCGGATTGACGCGCCGGTCGGGCGCGATCCGGCGCTGGGAGTGTCCGGGGTTACGCTCAACAGTTCGGTGGATAAGCTGGTCACCACCGGCGGAACGTGTGTTTTCGAGTATGGGAAAACCGCCGGGTACGGTCAATCGGTGACGGCGGTTCGCGACGTCGCCTCGCCGACAGCTGTCAGCGCCGCGCTGACCGGGTTCGAGACGATGCCCGCTTACGGGGTGTGGCATTACCGGTTGACAATGTTCTACGGGAACGCCGTGTATTACGGGCCGGACCGCACGTTTACCCTGTCCTTCCCCGGAACAACTCCCGTGGCGGTGACGGGGGATTCGGTGCCCGGAGTTTCCGGCGCTGCTTTCAGCTCGTTTGGAACGCCTGTGGTCAACGGCAACGGGGATGTCGCGTTCCGAGCCACCATCTCCGGAGCCGGCCTCGCCGCCGGCAGCAATTCTCTGATCTGGGTTGAAAGCAACCCCAACGGTTTTCTTGTGGCGCGCACTGGGATGGCGGCCTCGGCGGGGGTAGTCTCCAGTTTGAACAGTCCCGCGATCGATAGCCAGGGGGCGGTGGCGTTTCTCGCGCGCACCGGTTCCAACACCGGCCTTTGGGCCAGCACGAGCGGAGCCCTCAGCTTGCTGGCCTGCACGCAGACGTTTTCACAGGTTCCCGAACTTGTCGGCGGTCGGTTCTCCGCTTTTTCGACCGTCGTGCTTCCCGATTCGGGCGGACCGATTTTTGAGGCCAGCCTTGCGCCGCGCTTCGGCGATGTGAGCACGGGCAATGCCAAGGGGCTGTGGAGGGCGGACTCTGACGACCGGCTCTGGACGGTAGTGCGGTCCGGCGAGCACGACTTTATCGCAACCAACAGCGGCAAGGTTTTTCGCGAAGTGCTCGGCCCGCTGCCCAAGACGCCCGCCGGCAGGAGACAGTGGATCGAGACCGAACCGAACGGGCACTGGACGCACGCGTACTCTGTCGACGGCAGGGCGCATTTTGCGCCGGCGGGTTGGCACGACGCGATGGAGCGACCGATTCCCGGGGTGCCGCCGGGCTGTTCGCGTTGGATCGTTCTCCAGGACGGCCGATACGATGCCGTTTCCGGCAACGTTGGGATGATGTTCGGCCCGTTGCCGTCCGCCCCGAAAGGATCGGCTCTCTGGCTGGCCAGCGCCAAGAACAACAGTTGGAAGTGGGCGTTCGGCTCCGGCAAGGTTAAGCCTGCTGTGGCGTCCCCGTGGCGTGTTGTCTGGGGCCCGCTTTCCGCGCCGTCCGCCGGAACCGTGCATTGGGCGCTGGTGAATCTCGACGGGCGAGTGACGGTGGTCGACCGTCCCGCCAAGTTGCACAGTCCGGCGGTGCTGGATTCCTTCGAGGCTTTTTCGCCAACCGCCGAGGTTTCGGGGCAGAAGCGCAGCTTTAACAGGTTCGGGGAAGTGGTTCTGGCAACTGCCTTCGCAGACAAGACGGCGAGAATCGTGCATGTGGATCCATCGCTCGTTCGCACCGTGGTCCGCTCCGCGGGATCCGTCGCGCCCGACGTTGCGAAAGGGACTTTCTCCCTGTTTTACCAGCCTGCGATCAACGATTTGAATCATCTGGCTTTCCGGGCGATTCTCTCCGGCTCCGGCATTACCGCGGAGAATCACGCGGGGATCTGGGCGGACTTCGGGCGTTTCCACAAGCTGGTTGCCCGCACGGGCGCGTCTGCCCCCGGAGTGCATCACGGGGTCTTTGGGGAGCTCAACGACCCGCTCTTTAACAACGCCGACCAGGTCGCTTTTGTCGGAACGTTACGAACCGGACCGGGTGGCGTCACGAAGGCGAATGCCTCCGGCCTCTGGATGACGCGGATGGAAGGCAAGAGCCGTGCATTGCGGTTGGTGGCGCGGGAGCGGTCGACCGCCGTTCCGGGGTACCCCGCCGGCGTCTATTTCTCCACGTTCCAACGCATTGCGTTGCTAGAGAGCGGCAGGGTTGTGCTGCTGGCCACGCTTACAGGCAATGTCGCCAGCGCTGACGGCTATGGAATCTGGGCAACCGATGCCGCGGGCCAACTGCGGTTGATTGCCCGGAAGGGTGGGGGATTGATGGTGGACGGTGTTGGGAAAACGATCGTCGCCCTGTCGATTTTGACTGGATCCGGTGAGACTGTCGGGCAGACCCGCGGCTTTAACGACACCGGGGAGATCGTTTACCTGGCGTCGTTCTCGGATGGAAGCCATGGGATCTTCCGGGCCCGCGTGGATTGATTGGGGATCGTCAAACGGGTCGGCACGGAGCGCCGTCCTTACCTGCCGATCAATCGCAGGATCTCCGCCTTATCCGCTTTCGCCGCGATCACCGCGCCGCATTGCTCTTTGGCCACGTCCGGGTCCTTGAGACCGTGACCGGTGACGGTGCAGACGATGTTTGAGCCTTCCGGGATGCGCTCCAGGTTGAACGCCGGCTCCCGGCTCTGCACGCACTTGAAGAGACCCGCGATCGATGCGGCGCTTGCCGGTTCGACAAAGATCCCTTCCTTGCTCGCCAGCCACGCTTGCGCGGTCAGGATCCGGTCGTCCTTGACGATATCGACCGCGCCGCCGGAATCCCGGATGGCGGCGGTGGCCAGATCCCAGCTTGCCGGGTTGCCGATGCGAATGGCGGTGGCGACGGTCTCGGGGTTTTCGACGACCTTGTTGTAATAGATGGGCGCCGAACCGGCGGCCTGGATGCCCACCATTCGCGGCAGCTTCGTGGCGCGGTTGATGTGGTGAAATTCCTGGTATCCCATCCAGTAGGCGCTGATATTGCCGGCGTTGCCGACCGGCAGGATGTGAACCTCGGGTGCGTCCCCGAGTTCTTCGACGATCTCGAAGGCCGCCGTCTTTTGGCCCTGGAGGCGATGCGGGTTGATGGAGTTGACGATGGAAATCGGTTCGGTTTCGCCGATCTCGCGCACCAAGCGCAGGGCGTCGTCGAAGTTGCCCTCGATGGCGACGACCTTGGCGCCGTACATGAACGCCTGGGCGAGTTTCCCGAGCGCGATCTTGCCCGCCGGCAGCAGCACCACACAGGCGATGTCCGCGCGCGCCGCATAAGCCGCCGCCGCCGCGGAGGTGTTGCCGGTGGAGGCACAGATGACCGCCTTCGCGCCGGATTCCACCGCTTTGGAGATCGCCACGGTCATGCCGCGGTCTTTGAACGAGCCCGTCGGGTTCAGTCCCTCATACTTGATGTAGACGTTGCAGCCGCGCCCGACGAGGGTGCTCAGCTTGGGCGAATGAATCAGCGGCGTGCTCCCTTCGTTGAGGGAAATCGCCGGGGTGGCGTCGGTGATGGGAAGAAACTGGCGGTAACGGGCGATGACGCCGCGGTCGTGGAGCGAATGGAACTTGGCCATAGAGTGTCGGTGCGATTGGAATTCGGTTTAACAGAAAGGTTCGACGCGGATCACCTGCGGGGCGCGCTTGACGCACTCCAGGGCGGCGATTTCTCCGATGGCGGCGTTCATTTGCCCCTGCGTGGCGTCGTGGACCATGAGAACGAGCGGGACCGGTTCGCCTTCGAGCGCTTCGGGTTGGATGACGGAGGAAATGCCGATCTCGCGGGAGGCGAGGAGGCTGGCGATCTGGGCGAGCACGCCCGGCTTGTCGGTGACTGAAAGGCGCAGGTAATACTGGGAGACGATCTCGTCGATCGGTTTGCATTTGCCGTAGAGGCCGTGCGGCTGGAATCCGCAGTTGGGCCGCGGAGTGTCGATGGCCACGGCGGCTTCGGCGAGGTCGCTGATGACGGCGCTGGCTGTGGCGTCTTGGCCGGCGCCCCTTCCGTAGAAGAGCGTTTCGCCCACGACATCGCCGTGGACCGCGATGGCGTTGAAGACGCCGTTGACCGACGCGAGGACGTGCGTCTGCGGCACCAGCGTCGGATGCACGCGCACTTCGATGGGGCACTTGCTCTCACTGCCGGGGGCTTCGCAGTCGCCCTCCGCCTTGATCACGGCCAGCAGCTTGATCTTGTAACCCATCTTCTGGGCGAACTCGATGTCCGCCGCAGTGACCGATTCGATTCCCTCGACGTGAATATCCTTGCCGTTGACCCAGAAACCGTAGGCAAGCGAGGCGAGGATGATCGCCTTGTGCGCGGCGTCCCAGCCATTGATGTCGAGGGCCGGATTCGCCTCGGCGTACCCGGCGTCCTGCGCTTCCTTGAGCGCTTCGGCAAAGCCCAGTCCCGATTGCGTCATCCGCGTCAGGATATAGTTGCTAGTCCCGTTGACGATCCCGTGAATGGAGCGGATGTGATTGGCCACAAACGCCTCGCGCAAGGATTTGATGATCGGTACGCCGCCGGCGACCGCCGCTTCGAAGAAAACCGGCACGTTCTTTTCCGTTGCGACCCGGAAAATCTCCGCGCCGTGTTCGGCCAGCAGGGCTTTATTGGCGGTAACGACGATCTTGCCGTGCTCGATCGCCGCCATGACATAGCGCAGGGGCAGGTCGATGCCGCCCATCAACTCCACGGCGACTTGGATTTCGGGATCTTCGACGATATCCTCCCAGCGCTTGGTGAGCATTGACTTCGGCGGCATCAGCGGGCGGGGCCGCTCGTGGTCGAGGTCCGCGATTTTGCGCACGGAGAGTTCCAGCCCGAGCCGTTCACAGAGCAAGCGGCGGTTGCCCACCAGATGCTTGTACACGCCCGCGCCGATAGTGCCGAAGCCCGCAATGCCGATGCCGATTTGTCTCATAAAGGAAAAGGCTTATGGTGCGTCGAGTTCGGCCTGTTGGCAAGCGTTGTGAAAGCGACTTAGATTCTTACGGGCGCAGGACAAATTTCTTCTATTATTTGGCCCGCCGATTTTTGCGAGAACGTCGGAGACCGGGTTCGGGGGAGCGCACGCGCCCCTCGCGTGCGGCCTTTGGCGCCCCGCCAAAGGCATCTCTCAAGAAGCCCGCATTCAACCGATGAACCACGGATTACACGAATGAACACGGATAGGTTTCATCCGTGCCAATCCGTGAAATCCGTGGTTTCGATGAAGCAAAAGTTCGCGTCGGCGAGGGCGCCGACGCCAACACGCGAGGGCGCGTGTGCTCTCCAGAGTTGCAGGCCGACACCGTTTTCTTACTCCGTGTATATACCCCGGTATATACAGACCTCCCGGTGATTACGATCCGGCGGAAGAAATTTGGGCCGCCGATTTTTGCGAGAACGTCGGAGACCGGGTTCGGGAGAGCGCACGCGCCCTCGCGTGCGGCCTTTGGCGCCCCGCCAAAGGCATCTTCGCTCAAGATGCCTGCATTCAACCGATGAACCACGAATTACGCGAATGAACACGGATAGGTTTCATCCGTGCCAATCCGTGAAATCCGTGGTTTCAATGAAGCAAAAGTTCGCGCATGCGAGGGCGCCGACGCCAACACGCGAGGGCGCGTGTGCTCCCCAGAGTCGCAGGCCGACACCGTTTTCTTACTTTGATTTTGGAAGGGAGCGCCGGGGTCGGGGAAAGCGATGGCGAAACGGGCGCCCGCAGCGGGTCAACGCCAGGGACGGTTCCTGGCGGAACGCCTCCATCGGCAGCGTGGTGTTGCCGTGGCGGATCAAGAGCCGTTGAAGCTCTCCGACGCTTGCGGCTGTGGAAAAGCGTTCGGTGGAAAGAAGCCTGCCTTGTGTGCCCATTTGCCTGCCGGATTCCGGATCGAGGAGAATCGCCTCCATCGCGTCGGCGAGGGAGGCCGGGTTCTTTTCCTCGGCCAGCAGCCCGGTGACGCCTTCACACACCATTTCCGGGACGCCCGCAAGACGGGTGGAAACCACCGGGAGCGAGCTGGCCATGGCTTCGACGATGACAGTGGGGAAATTATCCATGCCGCCGCTTGCCTCGGTTGCGCAGGCAAGGACAAACAGGCTGGCGCCTGCCATCATGGCGCGCACTTCCTCCTGCGGTTGGGGGCCGCACAGGGTGACGATACCGTCCAGTCCGCTTCGGGTCACCTGCGCTCTGAGCGTTTCCTCCAGCGGGCCGCCGCCCACAATCAGGCACTCGAACTCCAAACCGCGATTTCTCAGTAGCGAGCAGGCTTCGATCAGGTCCGCAAAGCCCTTCTTCTCGATGTGCCGGCCCACGGAAAGAATCCGCGGTTTGCCCTCTGCCGGTCGTGGTTCGGGAAATGCGGCGACTTCGATTCCGTTGTAAACCCGGTGGATTTTCGCGGCGTACTCCGGGAAACGGCGGGCGAGGTCGGCGCGGCTGTAATCGGTCTCGGTGACGACGAACGCAGCCTCGCGGACCAGGTCGGCGATGGTGACCGGGAAGTCGGTCTGGCAGAAAATGTCGTTGGCGTGCCCCGTGAAGCTGTAATGAAAGCCAAAGAACTTCTTCAGCCAGTAGGCGGTGCGGGCGGCAAGCCCCGCGAAGTGCGCATGCACATGGCGAATCTTCTGCTGCATGAGCACCGGGCCCAGCCATGCGGCGGTGTAGGCGCGCAGTTTGTCCGAGCAGTTGCCCCAGCCCATGATGACTTCCTCGGCGGTGAGGTCCAGCCGGCCTTCGGTCCGCGCTTGCTTCACGTCGCTGATGACGGTGACGTCCTTTGGCAAATAATGGACTAGCGCGGCGATTTCTGGCGGGCAGTCCGCGGGAACGTCGTCTGGAACACGGATGGAATAGACTGCGGGAGCCATCCCCCGGCGAACCATTTCCGTCACCTCGCGGTAGCAGAAAGTTTGGGTGAACGAGGGGAACCGCTCAAAGAGATAGGCGAAGGATGGCATTCGGGTGCGGTCTGGAAAACAGCATATGTGGAAGAATTCAGGGCGAAGGAAAAGCGCAAAAGCAGAGAAAAATAGCTTTTGGGCGGAAAAGATGCACCAATCCAGTGACAGCGCCGAAAGGCTGTGCAAATGTTACAGACGTCCCGCCGCGGCGGGACGTCTGAAATCATGCTTGAATTAAAAACGTTTTCCGCCTCCAACCCTCGTGTCGCCTGCGTGCAAGCCTTGCAACGCTGGGAGACCAGCGACAAGTTCGCCGACGAAGTCCTCCACGAAGCGCTTACCTCGGGTCGATTCAACCCATTCGACCGCGCGTTCCTCACCGAAACCTTCTACGGAATCTTGCGGCACCGCACTTCGCTCGATTTTCTGATCGGCAAGCTGCGGGACTCCGAGCTGGACATGCCCACCCGGCAGGTGCTCCGGCTGGGATTTTACCAGCTTTTCCGGATGCGCATCCCGCATCATGCCGCCGTCAATGAGACCGTCAACCTGGCCGGCCGCGCCAGGGGGCTTGTCAACGCCCTGCTTCGCCGCAGCATTCGCGAGAAGGAAGAACTCGATCGCGAACTGGAAAGCGCAGATCCCTCGATACGTTACTCCCATCCCCGGTTTCTCATGGATCGGTGGGAGCGCAATTTCGAACCGGGGGACGCCTCGCGCATTTGCGAATGGAACAATGCGCCGGCTGAGGTTCTGGTCCGCGCCAACGGCTTGCGGGTGACCACGGGCGAGCTTTTGCGCAGCACGCGCGGTTCCGAAGCCAGCCCGGCGCACCCGCTGATGCTCAAAGTCCGGCAGGTGCCTTTCATCTGGATCATGCAAGGCCTCTGTTACGTGCAGGACCCGAGTACCCTCATGGCGTGCGAACTTCTCGACCCCCAACCCGGCGAAACGATCCTGGACGCCTGCGCCGCTCCCGGCGGCAAGACGAGTTACCTCGCGGAACTCATGCACAATGAGGGAAAGATTTACGCTTGCGATTCCTCGCGGCCCCGGCTGGAACGCCTGCGCGAGAACCTCACCCGCCTCGGCGTCGCCAATGTCGATATCCAGCGGGTGGATTGGCTGGTCAAACCGTTGCCGTTTTCCAACGAAATGTTCGACCGCATCCTGCTCGATGCGCCTTGCACAAACACCGGGGTCATTCGCCGGCGGGTGGATGTTCGGTGGCGGATCAATCCGGCGGATTTCGAGATCATGCCGGTCAAGCAACGCCACATCGTGGACAATGTCATTCCGCTGCTCAAACCCGGGGGCACCCTGGTTTACAGCACCTGCTCGCTGGAACCCGAGGAGAACGAACTGCTGGTCGAACAACTGACAAAGGACGTCCCAACGCTTTCGTTGGTCGCCACCGAGCGCCGCCTCCCGCCGCAACACCGAACCGACGGCGCATTTGCCGCGAAGTTCGTGAAGATCAAGTAACACGCGCGGCGGTTGAGGAATGGAGGCTTGCCTCGGCGAGGCCGGGAAAAACTTCATAACTTGACCCGGGTCAAGGTTTTGTTTGCACCGGCGTGGTAGAAACGGGGTGATCTTATGAGAGTGCGTTACCTGAATCTCGTTGCCGCCGGCGAACCGTTCCGACTGCTGTTTCCCCTTGGAATCGTCATTGGGATCGCCGGCGTCTCGCTGTGGCCGTTGTATTCCTGGCACCTTATGACGGTCTATCCCGCGGTTCCTCACTCGCGGATGATGATCGAGGGTTTCCTGACGTGTTTTGTCGTTGGATTTCTCGGCACCGCCCTGCCCCGTCTCCTCGGCTCTCCTCGATTCGTGCTCGGTGAGACGATGGCCTTTGCCGTGTCGCTTGCAACAGTCGCCATTCTGCACGGGTTCGGCTGGACCTTGCTGGGCGACCAACTCTTCTTTCTGACGCTTGCCGCATTGGTGTTCTCCCTGGTCGTTCGATTCCCTTTTCGAAAGGACACTCCGCCGCCGGCTTTTGTGCTCGTGGCTTTGGGAGTGTTCTCGGCGCTTGCAGGGGCGGCTATTCAGGCGCTATTGCAGATTACTCCAGCCGATTGGGCCGCGTGGTTGCCAACCTTGGGACGCCTGCTCTTGAACCAGGGTTTTGTCTTGCTTCCCATCATGGGGATCGGAGCGTTTTTGTTGCCGCGTTTCTTTGGTCTGCCTAACCGCCAGGATTTTCCCGAGGCGCCGGGGCTCTCTCCCGGATGGATGACACGCGCGGCGTTTGCAGCCCTCTGTGGAATCGCGGTTCTGGCCAGCTTCGCGATCGAATCCGCCGGGGCTCCGCGCTGGGGATGCCTCCTTCGGGCATCGGCGGTGCTGCTCTACTTCTTCAATGAAGTTCCGGTCCACCGCGCGGGCATCGGCGGGGGAACCCTCGCTCTCGGCTTAAGAATTGCGCTCTTTTCCATTCCAACAGGTTATTTGTCGATCGCACTGTGGCCGCAACTCAACGTAACCTTGCTTCACATCGTCTTCGTTACCGGGTTTAGCCTGCTGACCTTGATCGTCGCCAGCCGCGTGATTCTGGGCCATAGCGGGCAATCGGAAAAATTCAGGGCGCGGCTCAAACCCGTGCTGGCCATGGTGCTGCTCGTTACGCTGGCGATGCTCACGCGGGTATCCGCCGACCTGATGCCGGGCCTGCGCCTGAACCATTACGCTTACGCGGCTTTGGCCTGGATTGCGGGAGCGGTTGTGTGGATGGCCTCCGTCCTGCCCGGAGTGACGATCTCGGATCCCGAAGCGAATTGAAACTGGTTAGCGCCTCGCCTCGAAGGGCGGCGTCTGCGATTGCCCAGCGCTCCGGTGGCAAAGACAGATACAGGCTCGCTGCCGTTCCAATCTTTCTTTCGAGAATTACCCCCGCTTCAGAGGCTCTCCGCGGTCACCGTTTTGACCTCGCCGTTCACGCGCACTTTGACGGCGCTCGGGGTTGCGGCGGCGATGCGGTAGGAAGTCACCTTGCCGTCGCGCCAGGCGAGGTCCACGGTGAACCCGCCGCGGGCGCGCAGGCCTTTGACGGAGCCGGCCGGCCATGCCGCCGGAAGCGCGGGAAGCAGCGCGATTTCCCCTTCGTGGCTTTGCACCAGCATTTCGCACACGCCGGCGGTGATTCCAAAGTTGCCGTCCATCTGCATCGGCGGATGATTGCCGAAGAGGTTGACGCAGAGCGTTCCAAAGAGGTGCTGGAACTGGCTGTGGGCATGCTCGCCCTCGTGCAACCGTGCCCAGAGAGCCGTCCGCCACGCGAAAGACCACTCGCGCACGTCGCCGACGTCCCCTCGGGCCGTGAGGGAAACCTTGGCGGCCTCGGCCTGTTGCGGCGCGGTCGAAACGCCAATCTGTCGGCCGGGAAACACGGCGAACAGGTGGGACGTGTGCCGGTGATGATCGTTTGCGTCGTCCCGGTCGGTCATCCATTCCTGCAACTGTCCCCATTTGCCGATTTGGGGCACGACCAGCTTGTCCCGCATGACAGCGATTTTCGCGCGGTATTCCTTGTCGATCCCGAGCACATCGCACGCGGCGACGTAGTTGTTGAAGAGATCCCACACGATCTCCTGGCTGTAACTGACGCCGTCTTCGGTGGGGCCGTGCTCGGGCGACCAGCAATTCGGCACCGCCAGACGCCCGTCGGGCAGTGTCTTGAGGTGGTCTTCCCAGAATTCGCAGGTTTCTTTGATTACCGGATACGCAACATTGCGGAGGAACGCCACGTCGCCCGTGAATGAATAGTGTTCCCAGAAATGGAGGCAGTACCAGGCATTGGCGGTCTTGTCCCAGTTCCAGCCCATGCCGCCCATGATATTATGCGAGGTGCGCACTGCAAACCCACGCATTTTGCCGGACGCGTTCCGGTAGTCCCGCGATTCCGCGGTGGCCTTGCGCCACGGTTCGAGCTGGCTGCACACCAAGTCGAATAGGGGCAGGGGGCATTCGCTGAGGTTTGCGGGTTCCGCGGGCCAGTAGTTCATCTGGATGTTGATGTTCGCGTGGTAATCGCAATGCCACGGTGGCCGATTGCTGTCGTTCCAGAGCCCCTGGAGATTTGCCGGCAGGCCGCCGGGCCGCGAACAGGAGATGAGCAGATAGCGCCCATACTGGAAGAGCAAAGCCTCCAGTTCCAAATCGGTTTTCTTCGCCGCTTTGAGCCGGCGGCGGTCGGAGGGCAACGCAATTTGCTCCGGGGTCGATTTGCCGAGGTCGAGCGAGACGCGGTTGAAGAGCTTTTGGAAATCGGCGATATGCGCCGCTTTCAGTTCAGCGTAGCTCTTTTTTGAGGCTGCATCGAGCTGGGCGACGATCCGGGCGTGGGGCGGTTCGCCCCGGTAGTTCTTCGCGAAATTCATGGCGTAGTCCGTTCCTGCGTCGAAAAGGATGACCGCTTCGTCGCAGCCCTTGAGGCGAATTTTTTCGCCATCCGCCCGTTGCGAACCGCCGCGAGCGATAACGCGTGCGGACGCCTCATACTTCAGGCCGTTTTCAAGGGCGCCTTGGAATGAAATCGTGGTACCCTCCGCAACCGTGGTCTCCTTGTGCGCGCCGCGCAACGACACTGCCCCGGAGATCGCTCCCGGCTTATCCGCACTCCAGCGCACGGCCATCACCCCGTCCGCATGGCTGGCGAATGCTTCGCGCACATAATGCACGCCGTTTTCGTCGGTGTACTCCGTGCGTGCCACGGCGTTGGCGATGTCCAGTTCGCGTCGGTAGTCGGGGCTCTTCACCGGCACATTGGCAAAGAGGCAGGGGATGCCGATTTCGGCGATCTGCAAATGCTGGGCACCGCCGTTCTTGAAGAAGGTGATGCGGTAATACCGGTAGGCGATCTTGTTCGCGAACGTGAACTTCACTGTTCCGCCGCGCTTCTCGATCGGCGGTTGGTCTTCGCGGCGGTCGAGCGTCGTCCACGACTTGCCGTCCATCGAGCCGGCGAACTCCCAGGTGCGCGGATCGCGCTGCGGGTAATCGGGGCAGGCGGTGAACGAGTAGGAGTTCACCGCGGGCGAACCGGCGGGGGCGATCGCTTGCCAGATCACCGGCCTGTCATGGTGTTCGACGCACCACTTCGTTTGCGGTTTTCCGTCGATGGAATGCTCGATTTCCTCCGATGCGATATACGCCTTGTGCCCGCTGGGACAGGTCACCGCCGGCTCCCCGGCCAGGTCGGAACCGAGGAAGAGATCGCCCAGCGTCTGGTACCCACCCATTTTGCCGTAGTCGCCGCTGGGATTCTCCGCACCGGTCCACAGGCTGTCTTCGTTGAGCTGGATGCGCTCGATCTCCGTGCCGCCGAAGAGCATGCCGCCGATTCGGCCATTGCCGATCGGGAGTGCCTCGTTCATGGAGATCTTCGCAGGCTGGTCGTACCACAAGGTCATCGGGCTGGGCGCCGCACTGCCGGAGGCGGCAAATGCCGTCAGAACGGCTGCCGAAAAGAGGAGGGAAGAGGTTTTCATGGAAAGCCAGCATTCTTGAGATTTGCGCTGAATATACCAGACAAAAGCGCCGCAATACGTGGGGCAGCTACCGGTAAGCCGTAAGGACCGAAGGTGCGTTCAACCTAAAAACGGAGGTTAAACTGCAGATACCGCAGATGTTCCGCAGGTAGATCGTCCGTGCTGCATTGGACTCGGTGCTCACCCGCACGGTGAAGAACGGGCGCGGGACAGCAAGAAAACGGCGTCGGCCTGCAACTCTGGGGAGCACACGCGCCCTCGCGTGTTGGCGTCGGCGCCCTCGCCGACGCGAACTTTTGCTTCATCGAAACCACGGATTTCACGGATTGGCACGGATGAAACCTATCCGTGTTCATTCGTGTAATCCGTGGTTGATCGATTGAATGCGAGCTTTGTGAGAGAAGATGCCTTTGGCGGGGCGCCAAAGGCCGCACGCGAGGAATTCCCCTTCATTCATCTGCGTATATCTGCGAAATCTGCGGTTTCAACTGCCGGATCCAGGTTCAATGTCTCTGAGGATGGCACGGAGCGCCATCCCCAGCGTCCCAATCCGATTCCGCGTCCCGCCCGTTGGCGCGTCTTCAGACATGGGCGAGACGCCTTGGCCACTCTTCGCCGCATCTACCGCCCTGGCGCCAGCTCGAACAAGAACCCGCGCAGGTATTCGGTTTCCGGCAGATTGAGGAGCACGGGATGGTCCGCGGCCTGACCGTAGCGGGCAAGGAGACGCAGGGTGCGTTTGGCGTCCACGGCGGCGTCGCTGATGGCTTCCCGAAACATCTCGTCGTTGACGTGGTGGGAGCAGGAGAAGGTCGCCAGCAGCCCGCCGGGGGAGAGGAGTTTCAGCGCCCGAAGGTGGATCTCTTTGTATCCGCGCATCGCGTCGTGCAGTTTCTCCTTGGATTTTGTGAACGATGGCGGGTCGAGGATGATCAGGTCATATTGCGCCCCGGCGCGTTCTTCTTCCTTGAGGAAATCGAATACGTTGGCTGCCAGGGTTTCGACGGTGAGTTCGTTGCGCGCGGCGTTGCGGCGGATCGATTCCGCGCATTCCGCGCTGATCTCCACGGCGCGCACAGAGGCGGCCCCCGCCTTCGCACAGGCGAGCGCAAAAGCGCCCTGATTGGAGAAGCAATCGAGCACGCGCCGTCCCGACGCCCATGCCGCCACGGCGGCGTAGTTTTCCAGTTGATCCAGATAAAGCCCGGTCTTCTGGCCCTGCAACAGATCCGCTTCGAAGCGCAGACCGAGCAGTTCGATGGGCACGGCGGTGGGCGAACCGGCGGCGGAATCGGCGGGCGCATCCCCCGGTTGGCTCCAGAGGACGCCGGTCACCGGTTCCATCCCTTCCGCTTTGCGAATGGGCGCGTCGTTGCGTTCCACGACCGCCAGCGGATTGCACAGCCGGACCAGTGCCTCCACGATGAGCGCCTTGCGCTGGTCCATGGCCAGCGTGAGCGTTTGCAGGACGAGGAAGTCGCCGTAGCGGTCCACGATCACCCCCGGCAGACCGTCGCTTTCGCTCCAGACAAGCCGGCAGAGTCGCGGATTGACGCCCCGCCGCTGGCGGTACTCGATCGCCTGCCCGATGCGCCGCACGAAGAAATCGGCGTCGAGATCCTGCCGCTGGCGTGAGAACCGCCGGGCGATAATCTGCGACTTGGAATTGTAAATGGCCGAGCCGATCATCCGGTCCTTGCCGTCCTTGATCGAGACGACCTCCCCGTCCGCCGGAGTGCCGAACGTCTTGAGAACCTCGGTGAAATAGACCCAGTCGTGGCCATGAAGAATTCGGGAACGCGGACGGATAACGATGCCTGCCATAAATGATTCAATTGACCGAACTCGGAGTAAAAACAATAGAATTCGAGTCCAGACTTCACGAACAGCCGTTACTGTGTAAGCTCATTGACCGCCAGCCACCCCGCCCTCATGCATATCCAAGACATCTTCGCAGCCAACGCCACGACGCTTTCCTTCGAGTTTTTTCCACCGAAAAGCCCGGACGCCTTTGACGCGCTTTACCGGACCATTCTCGAACTGGAGCCGTATTTGCCGCACTTTGTGAGCGTGACTTACGGCGCCGGCGGGTCCACGCGCGAACTGACCCACGACCTCGTCCTGCGTATCAAGACCCAGACGGAGCTCGATCCGATCCCGCACCTCACCTGCGTCTGCCATAAGACTGCGGAGATTGACGAAATCCTGCGGCGGTATGCCCGCGAAGGGGTTGGAAATATCCTGGCGCTGGGCGGCGATCCGCCTCGCATACCGGGTTATTGCAAAGCGGACGATGATTTCCAGCACGCCGCCGATCTGGTCCGGTTCATCCGCAAGTTCAACGAGTCCGGCGCGCATCCCGACCGGCGCGGGTTTGGAATTGGAGTCGCCGGCTTCCCCGAGGGGCATCCCGCCACCCCGAACCGGATTCTGGAAATGGATCACCTGAAGCAGAAGGTGGATGCCGGCGCCGATTACATCGTCACCCAGCTCTTCTTCGAAAACCGCGACTTTTACGACTTCCGCGAGCGCTGCCAGCTTGCGGGGATCGATGTGCCGATCGTCGCCGGGGTGATGCCGGTGACCTCGCTCAGCGGTCTCAAGCGCATGGCGGATCTCGCCGGCGGCGCGCGGTTTCCGGCAAAGCTGCTGCGGGCGTTGCAGCGATGCCAGGACGACCCCGAAGGCCTTACGCGCGTGGGCATTCACTACGCGTCCGAGCAGTGCCTCGACCTGCTGGAGAACAAGGTGAGGGGAATCCACTTCTACACGCTGAACCGCTCCGACGCCACCCGGCAGATTTACGCGAATCTCGGGTTGAAAAACTCGCGCCTCGGCGGCGGGGCGACTCCGAAGAAAGTCGGGTCGGGCAAGTAGAAAGTGGCAGAGGCGGCTCGCCGCTGTTGCGTGAGGTTACAACGACACGCGCTATCTGTGCGGCGCATCGAGGCCGTGTCGCTGGAGAAATGCGAGAAGCTCTTCGGGGCCGAAATCGGGCAGGACGCGTTCTCCCAAGACCAGCGTCGGCGTCAGACGCTGGCCGGAGATGCGGATCATTTCGTCGTATGAGGCCCGGCTGGCTTCGACGTCGATTTGCTCATAGGGAATCCGCAGCGAATCGAGGACTTGCTTCGCGCGCACGCACCACGGGCACCAGGTCTTGACATAGAGTTTCAGAGGCTCGGTCATGATGGGTGAACAGGTTGTGAATAAGTTGGCGATAAGCCGGCGTGGAAGCGCCGCCGGACCGTCCTTTTACCCTTCTTCTTCAGGCGTCCGCGCCCGGTCTTCAAACCGTGTAAATTCCTTGATAAAGGTTAGCGGTACGTCGCCGACCGGTCCGTTGCGCTGCTTGGCAACAATGAGCGTCGCCTTGCCCTCGGACGCCTGCTTCTGCTCCTCGGTGTCCGCGTAATATTCCTCGCGCACGAGCAGACCCACAAGGTCGGCGTCCTGCTCGATGGAACCGGATTCGCGCAGGTCGCTCAGCCGCGGACGACCCTTGCTTTCACCGGTGCGGTTTTCCGGATTTCGGTTGAGCTGCGCCAGCACAATGATGGGGATTTTGAGTTCCTTCGCCAGCGCTTTGATGCCGCTGGAGATTTCGGCGATCTCCAACTGGCGGTTGTCCTGGGCGCGCTTGGTGGTGCTGCGAACAAGCTGAAGGTAATCGATGACGATGAGCTGGATGTCGTGTTGCGATTTGAGCCGGCGCGATTTTGCCCGCAGTTCCAGGATGCTCAAGCCGGCGGTGTCATCGATGAACATCTTCGCGTCCGCCAGCTTGGAGGCGGCTTCGGTGAGGTTGTGAAAATCCCGGTCCGCCAGAAAGCCGTCGCGGACTTTTTGCAGGTTCACCCTTGCCCGGGAACAGAGCAGTCGTTGAACGAGTTGCTGGCTGCTCATTTCGAGGGAGAAGATGGCCACCGCATGATTGGATTGCAGCGCGACGTTCTCGGCAATGTTCATGGCAAACGCCGTCTTGCCCATGCTGGGGCGGGCGGCGATGACGATCATTTCGGCGCCATGCATACCGTCCGTCATCTTGTCGAGGTCGGCGTAGCCGGTGGGCACTCCGGTGATCTCGCCCTTGCGCTCGTACAGCTTTTCGATCGATTCCAGCGCCTCCATGACGGAGTCCTTGATCTTGAAAGTGCGGTCGCCCAGTCGTTCCTGGGCAATCTGAAACACGCGGGTCTCCACGCTGTCCAGGAACGACTCGACGTTCTCCTGCTCATCGTAGCAGCGCGCGGCGAATTCGGTGCAGGTGACGATCACCTGCCGCAGCGTGTGCTTCTCCTTGAGGATGTCAATGTAGTAGGACGAGTTCGCCGCCGTGGGAACGAACGTGAAAAGACTGGTGACGAACGCGGGTCCTCCGACCTTGTCCAGGAGCTGCCGGTCGCTGAGGACCTGGGTCAGGATGATGAAGTCGATCGGCTTGCGGGTGTCGTACAGCTCGCGCAGCACCTGGTAGATCGTGGCGTGCGCGGGGATATGGAAATGTTCGGGCGAAATCTTTTTCTCGATACACTCGCCCATGACCTCCTGAGGGGAGAGCAGAATGGAGCCAAGGACGCCCAACTCGGCGTCCTGACTCTGAGGCAGGAGCCTGTGAACATCCGGTGAATAACTCCCTTTTTCCCGCAGGTTTGCGCGGTCCGGGTTTCCGTTGATCAAACCGGCAGCAGGCGAGGGGACCGGTGTTTCAGGCATAGGTTGGGTTGGTAGAATGGAAGGCGGAACGGGAGAGGAGAGGAATGTCGAACATGGAAGTCCAGCGCGCGTCGGTATGCGGTGCGCGAAGCGCTTTGGAGTGCGGCAGTCCTCTCTGAGCATTACCCACAAGTTTACAAACCGGACGCACAAGCGAGGACGGAGCCCCGAATGCTGTCATCCTGAGATTTGCAGGCGGCCAAAGCGCGGCGTTGATTGTTGGGCATGAACCGGTTGTCGCCCGCCGCCTCTCAGGGCCAACGGCCCGGCTCCATACCAGCCTGGGGCAACGCCCCACTGCCATTAAGTTAAGCTTGGAGGCTCTCGTAACGC
>Ga0316220_1001646_pt1 | contig 23547 bp, 19 predicted proteins | sample TBH18005metaG_FD_203632 | JGI IMG/M metagenome (GOLD analysis project Ga0316220, IMG submission 203632) | Freshwater microbial communities from Trout Bog Lake, Wisconsin, USA - TBH18005 | ecosystem: Environmental > Aquatic > Freshwater > Lake > Hypolimnion/Profundal zone | place: USA: Wisconsin...
GCCTTGGCCGCGGCGCACTACAAAAGCGACAACCTCTGCGCCCTGATCGACGCCAACCGCCTGCAGATCGACGGCTTCGTGGAGAAGGTCATGAACGTCGGCTCCATCGCGGAGAAGTTCCGCTCCTTCGGCTGGCACGTCATCGAGATCGACGGCCACGACATGAGGGCCATCGTCGACGCGCTCGACGCGGCCGAGGCGCACCAGGGGGCTCCCACCGCGATCGTGGCTGCTACCGTCAAGGGCAAGGGGGTGCACCTCTTCGAGAACAAGGCGGCCTACCACGGCGTGACCCCCAACGACCAGGAGCTTCCCGAGGCGCTCAGGTGCCTGGGCTGCGCTGACTAGAGACCATAAGGAAAGGGACCGATTATGATAGCAACCAGAGACGCTTACGGAGAAACGCTGGCCGAGTTGGGCGCCGAGAACGAGAACATCGTGGCGCTGGACGCCGACCTCTCCGGCTCCACCAAGACCGGCGTCTTCGCCAAGAAATTTCCGCAGCGCTTTTTCAACATGGGGATAGCCGAGGCCAACATGGTCGGCACCGCGGCGGGGCTCGCCTCCGTCGGCAAGGTCCCCTTCCTCTCCACCTTCGCCATCTTCGCCGCGGGGCGGGCCTGGGAGCAGATCCGCCAGGCGGTCGCCTATCCCAAGGCGAACGTGAAGATCGTCGCCACCCACGGCGGGGTGACGGTCGGCGAGGACGGAGGGAGCCACCAGTCGGTGGAGGACATCGCCATCATGCGCGCCATCCCGAACATGACCGTCATCGTCCCCGCGGACGGCGAGGAGACCAAGGGGGCCATCCGCGCCGCGGCCGCCTGCAAGGGGCCGGTCTACGTGCGGCTGGGGCGCAACAAGGTGCCGACCGTGTTCCCGGCGGGGCACCAGTTCGAGATCGGCAAGGGGTGCCAGCTGGTCGACGGGACCGACCTCACCTTCGTGACCACGGGGCTCATGACCGCCCAGGCCGTCATCGCGGCCGAGCGGCTCAAGGCCGAGGGGATCTCCGCGCGGGTGGTGCACATCGGCACGGTCAAGCCGCTGGACAAGGAACTGCTGCTGCAGGCGGCCGAGGAGACCGGCGCCATCGTCACGGCCGAGGAGCACTCGGTGGTCGGCGGCCTGGGCGGCGCGGTCGCCGAGCTGCTCTCCGAGGAGTGCCCGACGCTCATGAAAAGGGTCGGCATCCACGACCGGTTCGGCACCTCCGGCAAGTCCGAGGAGCTCCTGAAGTACTTCGGCCTCAACGCCGAGACGCTCGTGGAAGAGGGCAGGGAGATCGTCACGAGGAAGAAATGACCAAAAGCCCCCTCCGTTCCAGTGCCGGCTTCACCTACATCGCGGCGCTCGTGATGGTGGTGATCCTGGGGATCATGCTCTCCCAGGCCGCTCAACTCTGGAGCACGAAGATGAAGCGGGAGCGGGAGGTCGAACTGATCTTCCGCGGCAGGCAGGTCAGGGACGCCCTCAGGCGCTGGTACAAGTTCAAGGTCCCGGTCTCCGGGACGCCGGGGGCGGCGACTGCGACGGCGACGGCGGCCACGGTGGTGCAGGCCTCGCCGCAGGGGCCCTCGCCGCCGGACCTGAAGGCGCTGCTGAACGGCTCCGACTCCGTCAGCAAGGCCCATTACCTGAGGCCGTCCAATCTGAAGGTGCGGGACCCGGACACCGGCAAGGAGATGGACTGGGAGCTTTACAAGGACCCCGGCACCCAGAAGGTCACCGGCGTGTACCTCAAGAGCGCGGGCGAGCCGCTGAAGCAGGGGAACTTCCCCTCGGACCTGGAACCGACCGATTTCGAGCAGAAGAAGAAGTACAGCGACTGGGTCTTCATCTACAACAAGATCCCCAAGCCCGGCGCGGCAGGGGGAGGGGCGAGGGGGGCTCCGGGGAGCACCCTCCAGACGACGGGGGCCGGCGGCGCTGCCGGGACCAGCACCCCTTCGGGCGGCGCTGCCGGGACCGGCACCCCTTCAGGCGGAGCCGGCGGCGCGGCGAGCCCCGGAGGATCCACGAGCCCATAGGGAGCCACCGGCCGGGACCGGTCCACGAGCAGAAGCTACCCGCCTTACTGGAGGCACCCTGATATTCAAAAGTCTGACAACGAGGGTCATCGTCCTCTCCATCTGTCTGCTCGTTTTCGGCATCGGGACCTTCGCCTTCCTGACGCTGCGCCGCGAGCAGATGCTGCTGATCAATTCGGCACGCGAGAGCAGCGATCTCCTTTTGAACACCATAGAGCGCTCCGTCTACAACTCCATGCGCATCGGGAACACCGAGGACGTGCAGGTGATCCTGGAGATGGTCGGCCAGAACGAGAAGCTGGTCGGCGTGCGGATCTTCCACCCCCACGGCGTGATCCTCAAGTCCTCCCAGCCGGGCGAGGTGGGGCGTCCGGTCGACGAGCACGACTTCAAGCTCTTCCTGGACAACAAGAGGGAGGGTGTGTTCAACCTCCCCGGCCACGGCGAAGTGCTCGGGATGGTGAAGCCGATCTACAACGACCGGCAGTGCAACATCTGCCACGGTTCCAAGAGCCGGATCATCGGCCTTTTGAACGTCAACTACTCCCTGGTGGAGACGCGCGGCAAGATCGTGGAGCTGACCAAGCTCTTCGCGCTCTCCACCTTTGCCATCATAGGCTTCCTGTCGCTCGCCATATCGCTCGTCATGCTGAAGTTCGTCAAGAAGCCGCTCTCGCGCGTGGCGGAGAACATGGCGAAGGTCGAAGCCGGCGACCTGTCGGTCCGGATGACCTCCCACGGCAAGGACGAGATCGGGCGCCTGATCGTGAGCTTCGACTCCATGGTGGGGCGCCTGGACTCCGCCAAGAAGGAGCTGGAGACCTTCCACTTCCAGCAGATGGAGCGGGCGGACCGGCTCGCCTCGGTCGGCGAGATGGCGGCGGGGATCGCCCACGAGATCAAGAACCCGCTGACCGGCATCGCCGCGGCGATCACCGTCATCAAGGACGACTTCGCCCCGGAGGACGGCCGGGTCGGCATCATCAACGAGGTGCTGGAGCAGATCTCCCGGCTCGACAAGACGGTGAACGACCTGCTCTTCTTCGGCAAGCCGACCGTGTCCGAGCCGACCTGCACCGACATGAACCAGGCGCTCAAGAAGATTCTGATCTTCGCCGCCCAGCACAGGGGCGGCAAGAACATCGACAAGCGGCTCGAACTGCAGGACGGCCTGCCGCCGGTCTACGTGGACCCCAAGCACATCCAGCAGGTCTTTCTGAACCTGTTCCTGAACGCGGTACAGGCCATGCAGGAGGGGGGCACCCTGACCGTGCAAAGCGGCCTGGTGCGGCGCGACGGGGTCGACCTGGTGCAGGTGAACGTCACCGACACCGGCCAGGGGATACCGCCGCAGATCCTGGAGAAGATCTTCACCCCGTTCTTCACCACCAAGGCCCAGGGGACGGGGCTCGGGCTCGCCATCAGCCACCGGCTGATCGAGCAGCACGGAGGACGGCTGACCGTGCTGAGCGAAGACGGCAAGGGGACCACCTTCACGGTGGAGCTCCCCGCCTTCGGCATCGACGGGCAGTGCAGGGCCGACGACGGCGCAGACAAGGGGGAGCAGCGCCCCCCCGAAACCAGCTAGGCCGGCCCGACAGCCAAGTACCACCACCTTGAAGGAGCAGCCATGCGCAAGACGAAGATAATGGTCGTGGACGACGAGCACCTGATCCGCTGGTCCCTGGAGCAGAACCTGAAGAAGCAGGGGTACGAGGTCTGCACCGCCGGCACCGGCGAGGACGCGCTCCGGCTGGCCCGCGAGGAGCAGCCCGAGCTGGTGCTCCTGGACTATCACCTCCCCGGCATCAACGGCCTCGAAGTGCTGCAGCGGCTCAAGGAGATCGACGAGGACATCCTGGTCATCATGGTGACCGCGCAGGGAGGGCTGGAGACCGCCGTCAACACCATGCGCCACGGCGCCTACGACTACATCAACAAGCCGTTCAACCTGGACGAGATGGCCATCGTCATCAGGAAGGCCCTGGAGAACTCGGACCTGCGCCGCGAGGTGGTGCAGCTGCGGAGCGAGCACAAGAAGCAGGGGCCGCCGAAGATCCTGGGCAACTCGAAGCACATGAAGAACGTGCTGGAGATGATGGCCAAGGTCGCCAAGAGCGACGCCTCCACCGTGCTGGTGCAGGGGGAGTCGGGGACCGGCAAGGAGCTGGTCGCCAAGTGGATCCACTACGAGTCGGCCCGGGCCGAGAAGCCCTTCGTCGCGATCAACTGCGCGGCGGTCCCCTCCACCCTGCTGGAGAGCGAGCTGTTCGGCCACGAGAAGGGGGCCTTCACCGACGCCAAGACCTCCAAGAAGGGGCTCTTCGAGCTGGCCGACGGCGGCACCGTGTTCCTGGACGAGATCGGCGACATGGAGGTCGGGATGCAGGCCAAGCTGCTCCGTTTCCTGGAGGACCGGACCTTCAGGAGGATCGGCGGGGCCAAGGTGATCCCGGTCGACGTGAGGATCATCTCCGCGACCAACAAGGACCTGCTGAAGGCGATCGAGGAAAAGGTTTTTAGAAACGACCTGTACTACCGGCTCCAGGTCATCCCGATCTTCCTCCCCGCGCTGCGCGAGCGCAAGGAGGACATCATCGTCCTGGTGAACCACTTCATGGAGACCTTCGCCAGGGAGTTCAACAAGCCGATCAAGGGTATCTCCAGCATGGCCGAGAAGCTCCTGGTGGAGTACAACTGGCCCGGCAACATCCGCGAGCTGAAGAACGTCATCGAGCGCGCCATCATCCTGGGCAACGACGAGAACCTGCTTTTGGAGAACCTGCCGCTGGAGATCGTGGCCAAGGCGAGCCACATGTCGGTGCCGATGACGACGTTCAAGCTGCCGCCCGAGGGGATCGACATCGAGGAGGTGGAGCGCGAGCTGATCAAGCAGTCCCTGGAGATCACCGACTGGAACCAGTCCAAGGCCGCCAAGAAGCTGAACCTCGGCATCGACGCCTTCCGCTACCGGATGAAGAAGTTCGGCTTTTTGAAGTGAAACGGGTCGAAGCGATGGAACGCGGATGACACGCTTCCGGCGGATTCACGCGGATTGAAACCGAAAGAGGCCATCAAACTGCGCAACTGGAAAAAGGCCGATCCCCTCTTATGTCAGGGATCGGCCTTTTATTTTTTTCGGGTCCCTCAAAGGACCCGGTCTTTTCTGGTTTTCTCCGCGAAAATCCGCCCCATCCGCCCCATCCGCGTTCCCTCGCCTCAGATTTTCACCAGCTGGTACGCCCTCGTCCCCAGCCCGATCTTCTCCCCGTGCTCCAGCTGCACCTCCCAGTCGATCTCCGGGTACACCCCGCGGAACTTGTCCCCGCCGGGTTCGAAGCCGCTGGAGAGGGCGGTGTCACGGTTGCCCCGGGCGTTGTTGACCAGGTCGGCGCAGGCCTGGTCCAGGGCGACCGGGTCGGTCGAGCCGCAGATCCCGATGTCGTTCACGATCGGCGCGTCCGCGTGGCCGTGGCAGTCGCAGCCGGGCGAGACCTGGGTGATGAAGCTCAGGAACAGGGTCTTGCCGCTCTTGCCGGCGACGGCCCCCTTGGCGTATTCCGCCATCTTTTTCATGATGAGCGGGGTGCTCTCGTTCCACTGGACCTGGATCGCCTTCTCCAGGCAGGCGCTGACGCAGCGGCCGCAGCCGACGCAGGCGTCCGGGTCGACCCGGGCCTTTCCCTCCAGGATGCTGATCGCCGCGTGGGCGCAGGACTTGAGGCAAAGGGCGCACCCCACGCAGAGCTCCCGGGTCACCTCGGGGGCGAGGGTGGAGTGCTGCTGCATCTTGCCGGTCCGGCTGCCGCACCCCATGCCGAGGTTCTTCAGGGTGCCGCCGAAGCCGGTCAGCTCGTGGCACTTGAAATGGGTCACCGCGACCAGGGCGTCCGCCTCGACGATCTCGGCGCCGATGGAGACGCTGTGCAGGATCTCGCCGTCGATCGGGACCTCGTGCGCCGTGTGCCCCCTGAGCCCGTCGCTCATGATCAGCGGGGCGCCCACAACGGCGTAGGCGAAACCGTTCTCTATGGCGCAGGTCAGCGCCGCGACCGCCTCCTTGCGCTGGCCCGGGTAGAGGGTCGAGGAGTCGGTCAGGAAGGGGCTGGCGCCGCAGCGCTTGATCTCCTCCACGACGCGGCGCACGAAGACCGGTCGCACGAAGCTGTGGTTCCCCTTTTCCCCGAAGTGCAGCTTCACCGCCACCAGGTCCCCCGGTGCGAGCACCAGGGGAAGCCCCGCCTCCCGCATCAGCCTGCCGATCTTGTCGAAGAGGTTCTCCTGCATCCCGGCCCGCATATCAGCGAAAAACACTTTGCTCGACATAAGTTTCCCCCAGCTTCCAGAGTGTGGAACCGCTCCAGAGTGGTACCATATATCGGGGGCCAATTCAACCGCGCTCAAGTTTTTCTTGCTCTGCCGGCAAAATGTGTTATTTATTAAAAATTAATTGCCGGCGAAGGGAGTGCTGATGAAGGATTGCGACGAGCGGGAACTCTGGATTCTGGGGCTGGGCGACAAGATCGACCGGGGGGCTGTGGTCTGCAGTTTCCTGGCCGAGGGGGGCTACCGCGCCAGGACGGCGAAGCCGTCCGAACTCGACAAATGCACCCCGCTGGCGATCCTGCTGGACATCTCGCCCTGGTCGGACGACGGCTGGGGGACTCTGCTCGCCCTGAACGCGAATCCCGCCACGCGCGACATCCCGATCCTGCCGCTCTACCTGAGCGAGGCGGGACAGGTGGGCGAGGTGTTTCCGGTCGCGGGTTTTTTCACCCTGCCGATCGACGAGAAGCACCTTACCGAAAAGCTGCAGCATTTCGGGCTCGCCGACGAGTCCGAGGACTACGATCTGCAGGCGATGCTGGTCTCGCGCAAGGGGGAGGAGAGGCTGGAGCGCGCCATCGTCGGCCTGGGGTTCGAGGCGGTGAACGCCTATACCGGGAAGGAGGCGGTGGCGCTGGGGACCATCGTCCACCCCTACATGATATTCTGTTCGCTGATGCTGGCCGATATGGCCGCTTTCGAGCTGCTGGAGCGGTTCCGGCTCTACCCGCAGACCCGCAACATCCCGTTTTTCGTGCTTTTGAAGGATGCCATGAAGGAGGGCGAGCGCGCCGCCATGAGCCGGGGCGTGGATCACCTGGTCAGGAAGAAGTGGCTTTCCCAGGACGAGTTTCTTTCCTACTTCAAGAAGACCCGCGAGCAGTGACGCCGTGAGCGGGCTCCACCTTCGGCTGGACCAGGGGGTGCCCGGCGCAGGATGGAGCTCTGCCACCTGCGCCCTGCGCCCCTTTCAGGTCTCGTCACGCGCCTGCGCCCGGGCAGCGCTCGCCCCGCACCGCCCGCACTTCAATAGGTGATCCCCGCGTAAAAGTCCTGCAGGAATTGGCGCTGGGTCCTCGTCATGACTCCCCTGACGTCAATCTCCGACAAAATGCGCCAGATGATCCCCAGTTCGCTGAAGACCCGCAGTACCGCAGACAACTTGTAGCGGGCACCGTTGTCATCGGCACCCAGGCACCCCTTCACCAGTTCCTCGGTGAACATGGAGAGCCTGGTGATTTCGTGATGCGTTGCCATGACGGCTATAGGGGTGATTTCTTCTTCTGTCGTCGTCATATGCCATCTCCAGTCCGCTTGTTATGCGAAACCAGCCGGTCCGCTCTCTGATTCCCCGCAGCCGCTGCCGGGCTCGGCGACCCCGCCGCGCCATCGTGCTCCGCCGGAGCAGCCCCGTGGTGCGCAGGGTGGCTCCCGTGGTCGGCGCCCGATCTGAAGTCCGCCGGTGCTATCTTACTTTGTCGGCATTAATCCGCGAAAGTTTAGCGCTAACCGCATTTTTTTTTGCCGGATCCGCCGCCACCCGCTGCCCCTGGTGGGCGGGCCAATTGCGGCGCCGTCGCAGGCCCCCGGAGTGCTGTCACAAGTTTCCCCGTTACGTCTTTGGTAATAAGCCGCCTTGTGTCAACCGGCGGCGGCGTTCACCTGGCTGCCGGCCGCACTATATCTGACCAGCGCAGCGTCCCCTAACTGGAAGAAAAAAGTATTGACAACATTGCAGTAACGGGTTTTATTGGCAGTAACCATGGTCGTTTGACCATGGTAACTACGGGCGGTGGCAAAGAGCCGGGTTTTTCATCTCTTTGGCTCCGCCTGTTATGCATCGTCCAGGCTCGTCCAACCGCCTGATCGATGCTACTAGGTGAGCTCACGTATGGACGCATCTGACCGTGCCAGAACCGGAACAACGCCCCCCGCCGCTACCCCGTTGGTCGGCGACGATCACGATCGGCTCGGGACGGCGGAGCGGGAAGTGGCGACCCTTTTTGCCTCGACCCGGACCGCGTTCGCCCTGCTGGAGATCCTCCGGGATGACCAGGGCCTGCCGTGCGACTACCGTTTCCTGGAGGTGAACCCGGCCTTCGAGACGCTGACCGGCCGCCCCGCGGCGGAGATCCTGGGACAGTCGGCGTGCCAGGTATTCCCCGGCACTGAGGCCGGCTGCGTCGAGGCCTACGGCCGGGCCGCCTGGTCCGGGGAGACGGTGCAACTGGAGGGGGAGTACGGCCCGGGCGGGCGCTACTATCAGGTCGAGGTGTACGCGCCGCGGCCCGGCAGGCTGGCCAGCATCTTCACCGATATCACCGAGCACCAGCGTGCCGGAGAGGCGCTGCGGGAAGCGCACAGGTTCTCCGACGAAATCCAGGAAATCTCCAAGCTGGGGGGGTGGAAATACCAGGTCGCCACGGGAGAGGTCACCTGGACCGACCAGGTCTGCCGCATCTACGGCGTGCCGGGGGATTTCGACCTCAACGACGTGGAGCGGGCCATCAGCTTCTATGCGCCGGAGGACCGCCCGGTCGTCGCGCGGGCCTTCGAACAGGCGGTTAAACAGGGGACACCCTATGATCTGGAGGTGCGCTTCGTCCGTTTGAACGGGGAGCGGATCTGGGTGCGGACCATCGGGAACCCGGTTGAGAAGGACGGTACGGTCGTCAGCGTCACCGGCAATATCGTCGACATCACGCAGCGCAAAGAGGCCATGGAGGCGCTGCGGGCGAGCGAGGAGCGCTACCGTGCCATGGTCGACGGGTTCGACGGCGCGGTCTACATCTGCTCCCGGGACTACCGCATCACCTTCATGAACCAGGAGCTGATCAGGCGCAGGGGCGCAGCCATCGGAGAGCGCTGCTACAAGGCGCTGCACGATCTGGAGGCGGTCTGCCCCTGGTGCGTCAACGACCGGGTATTCAGTGGCGAGGTGGTCAAGTGGGAGGTGCAAAGCCCCAAGGACGGACACTGGTACTACATGGTCAACAGCCCGATCCGGAACATGGACGGCACCCTCTCCAAGCTCTCCATGATCCAGGACATCACCCACCTGAAGCTCGCCGAGGAGCAGCTCCGGTTCAAGAGCTTCACGCTGGACAACCTGGCTGAAGAGATCGTCTGGCTGACACCGGAGTGCCGGATACTGGACGTCAATCGCGCGGCGTGCGAAAAGCTGGGCTATAGCCGCGACGAACTCCTCGCGCTCTCGGCCTGGGATATCGATCCGTCCTATCCCCAGGACGCCTGCAAGCTGCACTGGGGCAACCTGAAACTCTCGGGAAGCCTGCAGTTCCAGTCGACGCACCGTACCAAGGACGGCCGCAGCTATCCGGTCGAGATAACGGCGAACTACCTGAATCATGACGGCCGGGAGTACAACTGCTCCATCGTGAGGGACATCAGCGCGCGCCAGAAGCTCGAGAAGGCCCTGCAGGAGAGCGAAGAGCTGTTCCGGACCCTGTGCGACAGCGCGCCGATCGGCATTTTCAGGGGGGACGGTGACGGGAACTACCTTTACTGCAACGCCCGCTGGGAGGAGATCACCGGGTTTTCCAGCGCCCAGATCGCGGGAACGGGGTGGCAGGAGGCCGTCCATCCCGACGACCTCGAGGAGGTCGCCAAGACCTGGTCTCAGGCCGCGGCCCTTGGCGGGATCTACTCCCATGAACACCGCCAGGTGACCCCGCAGGGGAAAACGATCTGGGTGCGCGTCCTGGCGAGCCCGGTCAGGGGCCAGGACGGCGCGGTATCGGGCCATGTCGGGACCGTGGAGGACATCACAGCGCTGCGGCAGGCCAGCCAAGAGATGCTGAAGGCGCAGAAGCTCGAGTCGATCGGGGGGCTGGCGGGAGGGATCGCCCACGACTTCAACAACATCCTGACCGCGATCCTCGGCAACATCTCGCTGGCCCGCTTCCAGATGAACGACCCCAAGAAGGTGGCGACCCGGATGGAGGAGGCGGAGAGCGCCGCCGCCCGTGCCAGGGACCTGACCCAGCAGCTGCTCACCTTCGCCCGGGGCGGCGAACCGGTCAAGCAGGTCATCGAGGTCCCGGGCCTGCTGAAGGAGGCGACCTCCTTTGCGCTGCACGGCTCCAACGTCGGTTGCGCCTTCGCCATCTCCGGAGAGCTCTGGCCGGTGGAGGCCGACGAGGGGCAGCTGGTGCAGGTCATCCACAACCTGGTGCTCAATGCGGTTCAGGCCATGCCCGAAGGTGGCGTGGTGACCATCGGCGCCCGCAACCAGGGGGTCCTGCAGCACGGGGGGTGCGTCGAGATCTCCGTTTCGGACACCGGCGCCGGCATCGCCGAGCAGCACCTGGAGAGGATCTTCGACCCGTACTTCACGACCAAGCAGCAGGGAAGCGGCCTGGGGCTGGCCTCCTGCTATTCCATCATCACGAAACATGGCGGGACCATCAGGGCCGAATCCCGCCAGGGCCAGGGGAGCACGCTGTACGTCGTGCTCCCCGCCTCGCAGCAGGTCCTGCCCTCGCGCCCCAGCCTGGGCTGCGCGCCGCTTCACCAGGGGAGCAGCCGGGTGCTGGTGATGGACGATGAGGAAATTGTCCGGGTGCTGGCCCAGGCGGTCCTGGAGCAGCTCGGATACCAGGCGGTGTGCGCCGAGGACGGCGCCCAGGCGGCGGAGCTCTACCTGAAAGCCAAGGAGGCGGGGGAGCCCTTTTCCGCCGTCATTCTCGACCTGACCGTGCCCGGAGGAGTCGGCGGCAGGGAGGCGATCAAGCTGCTCCTGGCGATAGACCCGCAGGTCAAGGCGATCGTTTGCAGCGGGTATTCCAGCGACCCGGTCATGGCGAATCACCGCGAATACGGTTTCTCCGCGGTGCTCAGCAAGCCGTACCGCCCCCACGACCTGAGCCAGGTGCTGCAGGGGTTGCTCAAGGGGTGAGCCGTTTCCAGGGAAAGCGGGTCGGCACCCGGGTGCTCCCTCACGGTGCCCGGGAAATCGGCTACACTGCTCCCTGGGTCAAAACGCCGCCGAACGCGGGACCGGGCGCGGGAAGGAACCTCGGCTCCCCGCGTTTGGGAACCGTGGCCCCCCGCAGGCCCCGCGGGGCATCTGCCGGCTTCTGGCAGGGGGCATCCGTGCGCTGAGCGGAGTACAACCGCAGCAATGTTCATAAGCCGGCCCGGCGATAACCCGGCATACGGGGCCGGTTGCTCATCTGGTTATCATTTCAAAAGTAGGTGGAAATCATGCAACTTGCGCTTTATCTCGAACATGGTGAAAAGTTCGCCCGCGCCGCACTCAAGCTGCCGGTTCAGACTCCGGTCGACATTGACTCGCTGCTCCTCGATTGTGTCATCGAGGTGCTGCCTGTCGCAGCAACGCGCAACAGCGTGCCGGATCACCTGCCCGGCATTGAGTTTCCCCACCCAGAGATCCGGGTGGTCTTCAAGCTCAAAGAGCATCCAATGGTTGCGGCGATCTATGATATCGACGTTTTTGTTATTGACGCGATGCTCAGCCTCATCAGCCAGGCACAAGGGCACGCACATATCGATATCAACCACCGGACCGTGCAGCTCGAACGCCTGATTGCCAGCAAGGAAAACGGTCTGATCGAGCTGGTCGGGTGCAGCCATAAGGTTCTCGTCGAGCGGGTAGCGCAAGCCTTCGTGGAACTGCGCACCGCCTATCTCGCCGCGTTGGACCAGGAAGGGATCCTGCCCGTGCCCCGCCATCCCTGAGCCTCGGACCTGGCCCGCGCCGGCCGGCCGTCATAGCGCCCCCCGAGTTGAGCCGTCCCATCCGCCGCGCTGCCGTGCGGCGGATGGGCTTCCCCCAAACTGTCGTAGCTACCATCTGCCGGGAGGTCGTCGACAGCCTTGCCTGAGGCGGGCGCCGCCGGACCTAGCGCGCAAGTCTTGCGGCTGCACCGGATCAGTGCGGAATCGAGGCTGGCCGCCCCGTGCCCTGCGCAGCCGATTCCAGGCCCGGCGCCGGAGGAATCCGGCGGGCCAAAAAGGGGGCTCGGCAGGATCGACATCGTGTTAAAATATCTAGGGCGGCATGATCGCGGAGCCCGGCAAGGGGCGCTCAATCGGCTGCAGATGCCGCACCCGCAAGGAGATTGCCATGTCGATCATCAGGCAGATAGCCCAACTCGGGCAGCCGGTACTCCGGGAGGTGGCGAAGAGAATCGAGCGACCCGGGGACCCCGCCGTCCAGTCACTCATCGACGACCTGCTGGTAACGGTGGCAGACGCAAATGGTGTGGGAATCGCGGCGCCTCAGGTCTTTGTGTCGCTTTCCCTTTTCATCGTGGCATCGCGGTCCAACCCCCGCTACCCCAATGCGCCGGACATGGAGCCTGTCGCCATGATCAATCCGGAACTGATCTGGGCTTCGAGTGACAAGGAGAAGGGGTGGGAAGGTTGCCTCAGCATCCCGGGCCTGCGGGGCGTGGTCCCGCGGCACACGAGAATCGGCGTTCGTTATCAGACTCGCAAGGGGGAGGTCCGCGAGGAAGAATACTCACACTTCCTGGCGCGGGTGTTTCAACACGAGTTCGATCACGTGCAGGGGGTGGTTTTCATCGACAGGGTGGAGAGTACCCGCGAACTTGTGACAGAGAAGGAATACCTGAGACTGGTATCAGCCTGATAGCGGTGCAAGAGGGGAGTCAGCGCAGTCTGCTCCGGTTAGACCATGGCAGTCAACCTCCCTACCCCTAGCGGGGTGTAGGGGCGGGGGGAAAACGCCATTTAGGATTCGTTGGCGACTCTCTGGGCGGAGCCGCAGGGCTCGAAGTCGCGGGGAATGCTTTCGCTGCGGGATTGAGTCAGTTCCCTAAACGGCGGGAGAGCCCGTTTTATCTCACGCGAACGCGCACCGGGTGCGGCTGCCGGAAGGACGGCAATTCCGCCCGGCACGGCAGCAGGATGACCTTTCTGGCGTGAGTTCTTCGAGGCGCCAGCAGCTTGCGATCGAAGCATCTCAGCATCTCGCCCTTCCAGCAGGCGATTTTTTCTGAAAGGGGATTTGCCAGCATCCCCTCTTGTCTGAGGTCGGCTACCATATCCTTCAGCGCCAGATAAAAGCAGTAGGTTACGATTCCCAGGGCGCATATAACCATCGGTTCCATGTCAGCTACCTCCTATCGAACTGTGTCACATCAGGTGCATCTTCTCTAAGCACATATAGTGCCATCTCCGAACTGGCTTATTTCAGCATGTTGCATGGCCGGGCTCTGTCAAAAGGGTGCTCATCGGGTGCATATTGGACAAACTTTGAACAGTGCTGACATTCCCTGACAGCATTCATCCCGTCCATTTTCCTGGCTCATTCACAATCCCCGCTGGAAGCCGTGAGCACGGGGGGGCCGATAGTAGGATCCGCCTTGTGCCCTGATCCAACTTCTCGCGTGGGCTTTCCCGGAGCAGGCACAGAAATGGGCTTTATAATGGCGCATCGACGTGCTATGAAGTGGTTCCCGGCAGTGTAGCTGCATTGACAAATTGGACGGATACCTTGAACCAGGGCTTTTGCCTGAATGATAAGTCAGGAGACAACAGATGGAACAGACAGGTTTGATCGGGCTGCGCGATGTGCCGATCGAAAACATCAGACTTGAAGAATTGGGCATGACTCCCTACGTCGAGAGCCTTTCCGAATTCGTGCTGGCCTGCGCCACTCCCATGACGGTGGCAATCCAGGGCGACTGGGGGTCGGGGAAAACCAGCTTCATGAATATGATGCGGGAGATACTGGCAGACCGGGCGCATTCGATCTGGTTCAACACCTGGCAGTACAGCCAATTCGACATGCAGTCTCAATTGACTCGCTCCCTGCTGAAGTATTTTGTCGACGAACTGGGGAAAGGCGCCGAAAAAAACAGCAAACTCTCCGATCTTGCCAAAGGGGCCGGGCGGATCGTCTCGACAATGCTCATCGAGCGGACCCTGGGGAGTGCCAACGCCGGAAATCTCTCGGCCCATCCGGTGCAAGAGACTCTCGACCTGGCAAGCGAGATCAAGGGGTTAAAAGATCAACTCCAGAAACTGGCAAAAGAAAAGGCCGAACTGACCCAGAGCAAGCGGATCGTGGTGTTTGTCGACGATCTGGACCGCCTGCAGCCGGAGCGGGCGGTCGAATTCCTGGAGGTCCTGAAGAATTTTCTCGATGTGGAGTCCTGCGTGTTCGTGCTGGCGATCGACTACTCGGTCGTGGTCCAGGGGATCAAGAAAAAGTTCAACCTCGAAAAGCTCGACGAGAAAGGGCGCAGCTTTTTTGACAAGATCATACAGTTGCCCTTCAATATGCCGGTAGGCAACTATGACGTGAAGAAATACTGTGCGTCGCTTCTGAAAGAAATCGGGATCGATATCGCATCGGTCGACATAGGCCAATACCTGAACCTAGTCAACTGTTCCGTCGGGTTCAATCCCCGGAGCCTGAAGCGTGTGTTCAACCTGCTGCTGTTGCTGAACATCGTCGCTCACAAGCAGAATTTATTCGCCGGTAACAACCTGAGGCGCGACAAGCAGCGGGTCATCTTTGCCGTCCTCTGCATGCAATCGGCACTCGATCCGGTATACGACTTCATCCGGCAGAGGTCGGAGAACCTGGACGAAAAACTGTTTCAGGAGATGATGGATGAAGCGACGCTCTTGGAAAGCGAGCAGTACAGCAGCATCTTCAGTGACGTTGAGGACGCCGATCGGCAGAAGTACGCACAGCGCGTCGCGCTGTTCATGCAGGTTTTTTATAGCGCGATCCAGCTCAGCGGCAACCCGGACGACAGCTGCGACCGCTTGGGGAACGACGATCTCGCGAACCTGCGCGACGTCCTCTCCTTCTCGTCGCTCACTTCGGTGGACGAGCGCGAGGGGCAGTCGGAGCGTCGAATAAAATTGACACTGGCCCAGCTCAGGGATAAGGAGGAGGGGTTTGTCGGGGTTCAGTTCGGCGTCGCCGGCTTGAAGAGGATGCCCGTCGAGAGGATCGGCGGCAGCAACCGGTTCCAGTTCAGCGCCGCCGACATGACCGGACGGAGGAACTGGATGACGCTCGCCGAATTCCTGGAGATCGTGGATGGACGGGGAGTCGACCTCCCATCAGCCTGAAGGTGTTGATGCTGCAGGTGCGGCCGAGATGAGATCAAACAGGAGGGCGTATGGCCAGGAAGAAAAAGGAAGATAATGCCGCTTCGCTGCTACTGTATCTGTTCCTGGCAGTCATCGCCTTTGTGGTCGTGTTCCTGACCATTTTTTCGAGCCTGATACTCTTTGGCTTCTGGATATATTGCGAGTGCGGTGCAAAAAACGCCGGCGCCTTGTTGCTGAAGGACGAAAAGGATTTTGAATTATCGAGGGACGAGAAAGGCTCCATAGCAAGCATGAAGATCCAGATGCTTCCCTTTGGTGCCGAGGTCGAGCGATTGGCAGGTGAAAAGCAGGAATTAGGTTCCGGGATACTCCGGGCATTTTCTGAAGGGAGAGCCCAGGGGTTACGGGAGCGCAAGGACGGGATGTTCGATGTTCGCATGGCGAGCGGGCAGCAATACAATGCAGAGATAGAAAGATTGAGAACGGCCAAAGCCAGGATCGAACAAAGCATAGGCAGCTGCGAGCGAAAAATAACCGCCTTGCAATCCGACATCAACGCAATTGAACTCCAGCCAAAATTGAGGCGCGATGGCTACCAGGAGTACCTGTCTGACTGGGCAGCAGTGAAAGGTTTGCAAATGGCCGTGCGATATTCGATATCATCGTATTGCATCACGTTGCTCGCACTTCTTTCCTGCACACCTGCCTGGGTAGGCGGAATCTCCTTCTGGCTCAACAAGCACAGCGGCATTCCCGTCGCCTTTGGCATTGATGCGCTCTACGGTTCCATGCTCGCTTCATTCGTCGTGAGCCTGGCCGTTCTTTGGGCGGGCAACAGTTTCTGCCCGCTTGTGGTGACCAGTAAGGTAGACGAGATGCGAGCGGCTCCAGTTATCGCGGCCGGCACCTCCGTCAGGAACCCGGCAAACGGGAAGCGTTTGAAGGCGGCACTGATGGCACTGTTCGTCGGAGGCTTCGGGATACATCTTTTTTATTTGAAACGGTACCTGCGTGGTACGGTCTATTTGCTGTTCTGCTGGACCTTGGTTCCATCGCTGGTCGGTTTGATAGAAGGGATGCGGTATCTGGCCATGACCGATCAGGCGTTCTCGGCAAGGTACGAACTGCGCTGACGTCATCACCCCGTAGGATGACCTTGACCGCACAGGCGGTTGCCGTGACAGGTTTGGTATCCGAAAGGCCCTGGCGAGACCGGCCTTTCCGGTGATTAGAGCCGCCCCTTCAGGAACGGCACCGCGACCATCAAACCGGCTCGGTTGGCGCGCCGGCGTCGGTCGACTTGCTTTGGCTGGGGGGTTCGCTTTCCTTGCGCACCTGCAACGGACTGTTGAGCGGTTTCAGGTGCAGGGCACCGAGGTGCTCGATGCTCAAGTTGTGGAAGCAGGCCAGCACCAACTGTTGCGCTAGCTCGTGGCTGTTCCCTCCGAACACCTGCAGGCACTGTTCACCCTTCAGAGTAAATACCTGCAGGCGCATGAGACGATCGCCGATTTTTTCTCCGCCGAAATCCTTGTCATCGAAATCGTCGGTACCTAAGGCGATAATATGCCCAGCCATCGCTTCAAAGAACTCCTCCATGTCCAGGTCGAGATTCATTTCACTCTCCTCCGTTGTCTGCTCGCACGTTACACGGTTGTCCCCTCTGCCGCTCCTCGTCGCCAAGGTAGGTTCATTTCTTCCCCTTGGTCAGTCCCAGAGCCCGCCTAAGAGGGCGTTTGTGGATGGCCTTGAGCTCGTCGATGCTGATTTTGTGGAGGCAGGCCAGCACTAGTTGCCACGCCAGTTCGCCAGTATCCTTGCCCGAAACCTGGAAAAGAACCTCCCCCTGATCGTTTCTGATCCGGATATGCCCGAGTTCGCCGGAACGACGGGTTTGGAACTCTTTAGGCCCCTCATATCCGGTTGCAAGTTCAACGAGGTGCAAGGACATCCCCTGCATGACAGACCTCATCAACTGATTAAAGTCTTCCTGGCTCATGTTACCTCCTGGGACGTAATTCGGGCGATGTATTAAAGAGAGTTTATTATAATCCAGGTCGGCGACCCGTCAAGGCTCGGGGCAAAAGTTTACGCCCTGGTCTCAGGCGCTTGGAAAGCGTGGCACTGTGGCAGTCAGGTACTGAGGCGGGTGCGTTCGGTCCGCTCCCCGCACAGGTTTTTCAAGACCCTGGCGGGGAAAGCTCAAAGCCGGTGGGATTTTGCCGAGGGAGAGATCGCGGAACTGGCCGCGGATCTGATGGTTTAGGAGTGCATCAAGAAACTGCGCCGAGAAGCAGGACTTTGCTGAAGGGCTTCCAACCCCTCAAATGCGCACTGTTTTGTAGAGGAAGTTTTTGAACCGGAAAAACCGCTTCCTTTCTTCCTCGTCCTCCTGGGGGGCGCTGCTGACGGCCTTCAGGTGCCTGGCGATCTCCGGCATGCTCTTGCCCGCGACGATCCGGCTCTTCTCGATCACGAGGCGCACGACTTCCCGGGAAATCTGGCTCTTCGAGTAGGGCTCGTACACCGCCTCCCAAAAATCCTTCCCCGCACCGATCTCCGCCATGATGCTGCCGGCGACCTCCTCGGAGAGCCGCTCGGAGGCGGGCACGACCTGCTCGCGCATGCCGTCCTTGATCGCCCGCTTGATGTCCTCACCGGTCACGACCTTGCCCCTTCTGAAAAAGAGCGCCCGGAGCAGGATGCTGCGCAGTTCGCGGATGTTCCCCTGGTAGTTGTGCCCCACCAGCGCCTCCTTGGCCTCCTTGGAGAGGGCGGGCGCGTCGTCGCGCGCCTCGGCGCGGCTTCGGTAGGTGCGGTAGAGCTTGCCTAAGAAATGGGTGGAGAGGTCGGGTATGTCCTCGCGCCGCTCGTTCAGGGAGGGGACCATGACGGAGAGCTCGGTCAACCTGTGGTAGAGGTCCTCGCGGAAGTTGCCGAGACGGATCTCCTTCTGGAGGTCCTTGTTGGTGGCGGCGACCAGCAGCACGCGGCTGATCCTCTCCCGGTTCTCGCCCAGGCGCACGAAGCCGCCGTTGTCCAGGAAGCGCAGCAGCTGGACCTGGGTCTTCGGGTCGGCGTCGCCGATCTCGTCGAGGAACACCACGCCCCCCGCCGCCTCCTCGATGATCCCCTTGCGGTCGCTGTAGGCGCCGGTGAATGCCCCCTTGATGTGGCCGAACAGCTCGGAGTAGGTGAGCTCGCCGCTGTAGGCGGCGATGTTGGTCTTCTTAACCGGCAATTCGCCGTCGGGATTGACGTCCTGCCGGTACAGCTCGTTGAGCTTGTTGTACAGGTTGTTGAAGAAGAACTCCTTCCCCGCGCCGGTGGGACCCAGCACCAGGATGGAGGGGAGCCCGATGGTCGCCTCGCGCAGGATGTTCTTGTCCCACAGGGCGATCCTGTTGGAGAGCGGCGGGGAGACCGTGTTGATGAATTCGACGATCTCCAGCGCCTTGCGGCTGTTGCCGATGATGTTGCCCAGGCGGTAGGAGGAAACCTTCGGGTCCTTGTACTCGATGTCGCTGTGCAGCTTGGCGACCTCGTTCTGCAGCCTCTCGATGCGCTGGATGTCGGAGATGTGGCGCGAGGTGAGCCGGTCGATGATCTGCAGGATCCGCTTGTGCTCCTCGGTGAAGTACCCCTCCTGCAGCGAGTTGAGGCAGATCACGGCGATGACCTCGTCGTCGCTGATGACCGGGACGGCCATCTCGCTCTTGATCAGCTCGCTCATCAGCCGGTGGAACCCCCCGTGCTGTCCGGGGTCGGAAACCTGGCCGATGAGGTGCGGCTTCTTGGCCCAGGCGACGTAGCCGGTGAGGCTGCGCTCCTCCATCGGGAGCTCGCTGCCGCCGATCTTAAAGGGGGGTATCTTCTTCTTGATCCACTCCTTGTGCTTGGCCCCGACGATGGTCCCTTCCTCGTCTTCGACGATGAGCCACTTCTCCCCCTCGCGCTCCTCGACGATGGCGATGCTCCCGGTGTCGGCGCCGATCAGCTCGGTCGCCTTGGAGAGGACCTTGGTGAGAAACTGGTGCAGCCCCTCGTTTCTCTCCTGCAGCAGGTCGGAGATCTCCGAGAGGACCTTGATCTCCAGGTGCTCGCCGCCGACCTCGTTGATGACCCGTTCCACCATCTCGGCGTGGGTTTGCAGTAGGCCCATCTCGAATTCCGAAAAGCTGGTGAGCTGCCGGGTGAAGTAGTTGATGAGGCAGATGATCCGGCGCGTCTTCGGTTCGAAGCGCGGCACCATGTAGAGGGAGCGCAGCGCCATCTCCTCGGTGAGCGCGCGGCGCTGGATGGTCTCGTCGCAGAGGTCCGCGATGAAGAGCGGCTGCAGCAGCCGGTCGTCGGTGATCACCCCGCTTTCGTTCACGTAGCGGGATACCAGCGAGGTCCCTTGCTTCAGTCCGATGCTCCCGACGCTCTCGTAGAGCGCTTTCAGCTCCGGGTCCTCGGCGTGGCTCGCCAGCACCTCCATCCCGCCCCGGACCGGTACCAGCACCGACGCCACGGTCAGGCCGTCGATGAGCCGGACGGCGGAGCGGACCATGAAGCCCGCGGCCTCCCGCTTCTTGTAGAGCTCGACCCGGCGCGCCAGCAGGAGCTGCTGGTGGTACTTGCGCGCCTGGTCGACCCGCTCCCCGGCCTGCGCGAGAAACGGGACCAGGGTCGCGATCTGCTCCCCGGAGAGCGGGGCGCCGTCCAGGCAGGCCACGCCGATGGACTTGCCCAGGCTGGTGATCGGCAAAAGCGTCGTACCGTCGATCCGGAAGCGGCGGGAAAACTCCTGGTCCAGGGGGAGGCCGCTGTCGGCGGGATTGCTGAACTGGGCGACCTTTTGGGTGACGAAGGTGAGCGAGACCGCAGCCTCTCGGGAGATGATCGGGAAGGTCTCCTCGCGGATCTCGGCGGCGCAGTCGCCGCAGGAGTAGGCGCAGGAGAGCGCGCCCCGGGTCAGGTCTTCCAGGTAGATGCGCGCCCGCTCCAGGGAGGAGACCAGCCGCACCCCTTCACCCACCATGTGGAGCATCTCGTCCAGATTTTCCTTGCCGAAGGAGGCGATCTTGTCGCCGATCCTTCCCAGTTGCTCGTTGATCTCGCTCATTGTGGCCCCTGAGTACAAATTTCACACACCAGGGTACTTTAGGGGAAAGCGGGGAGCCTGTCAAGGGGGGCTGGGGACTGGGGACTGGGCTGGACTGGACTGGACTGGACTGGACTGGACTGGACTGGACTGGACTGGCTGAGGCCGAATGCTGAACGAGAGGCTGAGTGTTATCCGAATCCGGGGGCAAAGGTTTGAGCTAGCCCCTAGCCCCCAGTCCCTAGCCCCTGTTTTCCAGCCCCTGGTTTTCTAGTTCAGCCCCTTCCTGATCTGGTACAGCTCCTCCAGGTTCAGGCCGTTCAACTCGAAGAACTCCCGCTCCAGTTCCTCGACGTAGAAACGGTCCAGGCCGGAGTTCTCCAGAAAGTCCTCGCGCAGCGAGCTGTTCTTTTCGGCGATGATCTGGGGCAGCAGGTTGTGTATGTAGATCGCCTCCTTCTTGATGGCGAGGATGGTCTCATGGAACAGGTGCTCCGGGATCTCTCCTTCGAGGATCTTCTTGTGGGTCAACTCCTCGGTCAGCTCCTTCTTGAGCGCGTCCTGATCCGCCTTGGTGGCGTATTTCGAGTAGAAGTTGCGAATCCTCTCTTTGACGTGATCGACCAGGGTGAGGTACAGCCTTTCGTCACCGTCGATCTGCTGCAGCTGCTCCAGGAGCCCGCTCGTGGTGAGCCGGTTCTCCTCGATCTGCTTCAGGCCGCTGGCCAGATGGCTCACCTTCTTCCTGCCGTAGGTGCCCAGGTACTTGTCCTCGAAGATCCCGGACAGGAACAGCTTGGTGAAGAGGCCGGGCGCCAGCAGGTCGAAGGCGCTCTTGTTCCCCAACAGGCTCCTGATCATCTCCTCCGAAATCCTGACGTTCTCCATGAAGGCGAGCTGGTTGATGGCCGAGGAGGTCGCGTCGTAGCGGTCGAAGTAGGTGATGATGTAGGAGTAGCCCTCCAGGATGGAGATGTCCGCGCCGTCGCGGATCTTCTCGTCGCACGCCTTGCTCGCGTCCAGCAGCATCTCCTCGAAGGCGTGGTCCCGGTTCTCTGCCGCCTGCTTCTTGGCGAACAAAAGCTTCAGCATGTCCTCGGCGTCGATGGTGCTCTCGATGTGCCGCTCGGAGAGGAACATCCCCTCCAGGATCTGCCGGGTCTCGGAGATGTAGTTGCTCTCCTCCAGGTCGACCAGCTTCTTGTCCTTCTTGAGCATCTCGTCCAGGGTGTAGAAGAGCGCGCCGGGGATCTTGTTGCGCACCGAGAGCGTCTTCAGGCGGGTGAGCCGGGCGTTCTCCAGCTTGTTGATCTCCCCCTTGCGGTTGCAGGCGATCAGGATGTTCTTGTACTCGTCAACGATGCGCCGGTTGTCCGGATGCTTGTACATCACGTCGATCCGGATGCGCTCCTGCTGGTAGCGGTCGATCCCGAAGCGCTCGGCCAGGGCGGAGAGCATCTGGAAATCGGCGTCGGTGATCTTCTTGTTGCTGAAGTAGAGCGAGCGGAAGGTTTCGCTGTATTCCCGGTGCCGGGTGTTGATCAGCTTGAACAGGAAGAGGTGGGCGCTCGGCTCGTCGAGGATGCTGAGAATCTCCCCGATGATCAGGTTGTCGTGCTCGTCGCCGACCGCGCTGGAGCGCTTGAGCGCCTTCCCCAGCACCTTGACGATGCGCTCCTGCTGCTCGTGGAGCAGGCCGGTGAAGTCGGCGCCGGTCACCGCGAAAAAGTAGTTGAACACGGCGTTGCCGTCGAAGAAGATCTTCTCGTAGCTGTGGTAGCCGTCGGTGCGGTCGCTGAACCTGAGGGTCCCGGCGCGCCCGTCGTAGTGGGTGCCGTAGACGACCAGGCGGTTGGAGACCTCCTCCTTGGCGAGGTCGGCGATCGGCTGGTCCACCCCGAACATGTACTCGCAGAAGGACCCGCCGTTGCCGCGGTGGCTGATCCCTTCGCGGCCGATGATGAACTCGTTGCCCGGGGAGAAAAAGCGGATTTCCTGGGCGTCCGCCTGGTCGGAATTGAAGAAGTAACGGTTGTACGCCTCGGTTCCCGCCGTTATGGCGTAGAACTCGATCTGGTCGTTAGCATAACCGTGCAGTCGAATGTCTCTGAACATCAGCTCCGTCCGTTTTCCGGGTGCCGCGGGGATGGTGCTGCCGGGGCAGCCGCTCTCAAAGTCATGGCAATTCGACGCTCAGGCCGTCGTAGGCGAACTCGACACCGGCTGGCAGGCGCGCGCCGTCGCGGTGGTGCACCTCGTGGGTGAGGTGGGTCAGCAGCGTGCGGCGCGGCCCCAGGGCCTGCACCACCCGCAGCGCCCCCTCTATGTTGAAGTGGTTCGGGTGCGGCGAGTAGCGCAGCGCGTCGATGATCAGCAGGTCGAGCCCCTGCAAAAGGGCCAGGGACGCCTCGGGGATCGCACTGCAGTCGGTAAGGTAGGCGGCGTTCTCGAAACGGTATCCGGTGGCGTTCAGCGTGCCGTGCAGCACCGGGATGGGGATGACGCTGCGGCCGAAAATTTCGAAGGCGGCCTCGACAGCGATCGGCTCCATGAGCGGAGAATACCCCTCGCTGCTCAGTCCGTCAAATATGTAGGCGAAGCTGGCGGTGACCCGCTGCATGGTCTCCGGGCTGCCGTAGCAGGGGATGATCCTGCGGTGCAGGAAGTTGAAGCCGCGCAGGTCGTCGATGCCGTGGATGTGGTCGGCGTGGGTGTGGGTCAGCAGCACTGCGTCGATCTGCGGGATCCCCTCGCGCAGCATCTGGCTGCGCAGATCGGTGGAGGTGTCGACCAGGATGCGTTTCCCGCCGAGTTCGACCAGGATGGAGGCACGAGTGCGCTTGTCGTGCCGGTCTGCCGAGTCGCAGACCTGGCAGTGGCAGCCGACCATGGGAATCCCGGTCGAGGTGCCAGAGCCGAGGATGGTTATTTTCATGTATCGTACCTCGGAATTGCCAGTAACGTAGCATGATTGCCACGGTGAGGCAAGGGGTTTGTCCCTTGCCTAGCGCGGGTTTTGCGGCT
>Ga0316220_1001669_pt1 | contig 23269 bp, 22 predicted proteins | sample TBH18005metaG_FD_203632 | JGI IMG/M metagenome (GOLD analysis project Ga0316220, IMG submission 203632) | Freshwater microbial communities from Trout Bog Lake, Wisconsin, USA - TBH18005 | ecosystem: Environmental > Aquatic > Freshwater > Lake > Hypolimnion/Profundal zone | place: USA: Wisconsin...
CAAGATGGTGGCCAATGACGACAAGAACTACAGCAACAAGTTCGTCTGGGACGACCATTTCACGTCGAACATCCTGCGCGGCAAGGGCGCGCCGGTGCCGCCCGACAGCAACAAGGGCCACTTCCACATCAACATGACCGAGTTCTGGTACGTCGCCGAAGGCTCGATCGGCATGAAGCTGGAAGGCGAGCCCTACTTCAAGACGGAAGTGGGCGACATCATCACCGCCGTGGCGGGCCGTTGGCACCGTGCCGGCAATGATCCCAGCGCGCCGATCTCGGTTCGCATCCCGATCAATCCGCGGCCGCCGATCATGCACAATTTCGAGATCGACCCGAACGCCCCGCCGCCGGGCCAGGGCCGTGGCGCGGCTCCTGCCGGTGGTGCTGCTCCGTAAGGCGATGCCACAACAGTAACGTGAAACGCCCCGGCCCGAACAGGCCGGGGCGTTTTCATTTGCGCGGCATTTTCCGGACAGGCTTAAAGCCCCAGTAACCTGTGTGCCGCAGGATCACCCCCGCAGGACGGGGCAGACAATGATCGCAGGCAATTGGTGTCTTTACGAGCGTCGCTCCAGCCGCTGGCTGTTTCATCGCCGCAAGCGCGTGCTGGGCACGCCGCTGCTGACCCTGGTTGCGATGCTGGTTCTGGGCGCGTCCGCGTGGCTGGGGTATCTCTAGAGCGCGTCGCGTATCGCGCGGAAATCAAGCCTTCGCGATACCCGTGGCGGCATTGGCGGGCAGGTCGAGATAGGCCTGCGTACCGCCCCGGCTTTCCAGCGTCAGCGTTCCTTCGGCCTGATGCACGAATTGTTCGACCAGTCCGGTGCCCAGGCCCGCCTTGCGGTCGGTGATGGGCATGCCGACGCCATTGTCGGCCACTTCCAGCCGCCAGCACGCGCCGGTGCGCGAGAACCGCACCAGGATGACGCCGTCGCGCCCGTCCGGAAAAGCGTGGCGGACGGCGTTGGTCACCAGCTCGTTCACCACCAGCCCTAGCGACAGCACGCGGTCGCGCGCCATGTAGGCCTCGTCGCACTCGCAGGAGAGGCGGATACCGGCGGGCGGCAGGCTGGCATCCGTCAATCCGGCGCACAGGTCGCGCAGATAGACGCGCAGGTCGATCTGCGAGGTTTCCGGCACAGCATAAAGCTGGCGATGAACCCGGGAGATGGAGCGGACGCGCGCCATCGCCTGTTCCAGTGCTGCGCGGGTGGCCGGTTCGTTGCTCCGGCGGCGCTGCAGGTCGAGCAGGCTGACCACGATGGCGAAATCGTTGGCGACGCGGTGCTTGAGTTCGCTGAAGAGCAGATCACGCTCGGCCAGCTGGACGTCATGGGTCTGCGCCGCATGTGCCGCGCTGACGCGGAAGCCCTGCGCCACGGCGACAGCGCAGGTGGCCGTGATGGCGTTGATGGCTGTCGCGATGGCCTGATAGTGGATGACGGTGGCGGAGGCTGATTTGGGCACCACGAATTCCCAGGCCAGGAAGCCGGCGATGGCGATGGTACCGATGCCGGCCTGCCAGCCGCCCAGCAGCGTCGCCAGCAGGCAGGCGGGATAGATGAAGGCATAAGGCGCGATGCCGGGCGCAAACTGGTCGGCCAGCAGGCGCAGCAAGGCCGCGACGCCGATGCCGAAGACGGCGCAGCCCAGCATCACCGCCCAGGGCGGCGCGATGCCGGACAGGCGGTCGGAAAGGTCCAGGCTGGCGAGACGATGCATGCGCGAACCTTTCGAAGCGGCACGAATCTAGCGGGCGCGCAGGGGCGGCAGCAATGGGCTGGAAGCAGGGGGCTTGCAGCCGCGCTGCCGCCACCCAACATATGCGGTTCACGGTAGGGTTGCGGACGGAAGGCGAGCGATGAAGCAGGTTGTTGAAGTGATGCGGGCCCAGGGCGGCCATTGGGTGGGCGACGGGTTCCCGGTGCGCTCGTTGTTTTCTTACCAGGGCGACACCGCCGGGCTCAGCCCCTTTTTGCTGTTCGACTATGCCGGGCCCCATATGTTTTCACCGGCCACGAAGCCGCGCGGTGTCGGCCAGCATCCCCATCGCGGCTTCGAGACCGTCACCATCGTCTATGACGGCGAGGTTTCGCACCGCGACTCGACAGGTGGCGGCGGCACCATCGGCCCCGGCGATGTGCAGTGGATGACGGCGGCGGGCGGCATCATCCATGAGGAATTTCATTCCCCCGCCTATACCGCCAAGGGCGGGCCGTTCCGCATGGTGCAATTGTGGGTGAACCTGCCGGCCAAGGACAAGATGACCAAGGCGGGCTACCAGGGCATCGCCAATGCCGACATCCCGGCGGTGGCGCTGCCCGATGGCGCAGGCACGGCGCGTATCATCGCGGGCGATTTCAGCGCGGCCAAGGGCCCGGCGCGCACCTTCAGCCCGATCAATGTCTGGGACCTGTCGCTGAAGGGCGGCGCCGATCTCAGCCTGCAGGTCCCCGAAGGCCATACCACGCTGATCGCGGTGCTGGCGGGCGAGGTGACGGTGAACGGCACTGTGGCGCGCGACGCCGAAGTGGTGCGGCTGGCGCGCGCGGGCACCGAATTGTCGCTGAAGGCGGCCACGGACACGATGCTGCTGGTGCTGACGGGTGAACCGCTGAACGAGCCGGTGTTCGGCTATGGGCCCTTCGTGATGACCAGAGAAGCGGAAATCCGCCAGGCCATCACCGACTTCAACAGCGGGCGGTTCGGTCAGGTTGGGTAAGCGTTGCCAAACACGAAAGCCTATGCCTAACATCGCGTGCCTTCCGAGAGGCGCGCGGGTTCGCGCAAAGGGTTCAACCCGCTCGATCGTTTTCGTCATGTGCCCCTTCTTTCCGGCCCGGTTGCGAACCGCTGGGCTTCAAGGAACGGGGTTGGCCATGACCTCATCATCCAGCAGCCTGGTGAAAAGCCCGGACGCCCCGGACATCTACCTGGACCTGGATTTCCGGGCGGAAATCAATCGCCGCCAGCAAATCAGGAACGGCGGGCCGCTGACCGGCAACGATGCGCGCGGCAACCCCGCCGTACGGCCTCGGTTCTAATACGCCCTGCCGATCAGAATCTCCTCCACGCCCGGCTTGCCGCTGAACAGGCAGGGCGCGAACTCTGACGGCTGATCCATCGGGGCGTTGCGGATGGTGAGCTTCAACGTCTTGAGTTTGGTGTCCACCGCGTCCAGTTCGGCGCCGGTGGGGCGGGCCCAGGAGACGCGCAGCCAGCCCTTGAAGTCGTCGTCGCCGCCCGCGAAGTAATTCTCGACGCCGGCCCAGTCGGTGATGCCGGTCTTGATGTTGGCATCCAGCCGCGCCTTGGCTTCGGCATAGAGGCCGTGCTGGATCTCGTTCAGCATCTGCACCGCCTTTTCCTCGATGAACTCGCGGCGGGAAATGGCGATCGACTTGACCTTGTCGCCGTCGCGCAGGTCGTCGCGGCGCATATAGGTGATGTTGCCTGCGGCGGCGTCGCGCGGACCGATCTCGATGATGATGGGCGCGCCGCGGCGGACCCAGTTCCAGCGCTTTTCCGCCGACTTGATTTTTTTGGTGTCGAGCAGGGCGCGCACCGGATAGCCGAAGGCGCTCATGCTGGACAGGGCCTCCACCAGGGACTTGCAATAGGCCATGACCTCGGCGTCTTCGGGCTTGTCGCGCAGCATCGGCACCACCACGATCTGGCGCGGCGCGATGGCGGGCGGCAGGCGCAGGCCGTCATCGTCGCCATGGGTCATGATGACGCCGCCGATCAGGCGGGTGGAAACGCCCCATGAGGTGGTGTTGCAGAACTCCATTTCGCCGTTGTCATTCTGGAAGCGAATGTTCTGCGCTTCGGCGAAATGGGTGCCGAGGAAATGCGAGGTGCCGGCCTGCAGCGCCTTGCCGTCCTGCATCATCGCTTCGATCGACCAGGTGCCGACGGCGCCTGGGAAGCGTTCATTCTCCGGCTTCTCGCCCGCGATCACCGGCATCGCCAGCACGTCCTCGGCAAAGGCGCGGTACATTTCCAGGCACGCCATCGTCTCTTCGCGGGCTTCGGCCTCGCTGGCATGGGCGGTGTGGCCTTCCTGCCAGAGGAATTCGGTGGTGCGCAGGAACAGGCGCGGCCGCATTTCCCAGCGCACCACATTGGCCCACTGGTTGATCAGCAGCGGCAGGTCGCGGTGGCTTTTCACCCAGCGGGCGAAGGCGTCGCCGATGATGGTTTCGCTGGTCGGGCGCACCACCAGCGGCTCTTCCAGCCTGGCGGCGGGATCGGGCACCAGCTTGCCGTCGATGTTCTTCAGGCGATGGTGTGTGACCACCGCCATCTCCTTGGCGAAGCCTTCGACATGCTCGGCTTCCTTGGCGAGGAAGGAGAGCGGAATGAAGAGGGGGAAGTAGCAGTTCTCGTGGCCGCTCGCCTTGATGCGGCGATCCAGTTCGGTCTGCAACCGCTCCCACACGCCATAGCCCCAGGGCTTGATCACCATGGCGCCGCGCACAGGGCTGGTTTCCGCCATGTCGGCGTCGCGCACCACGGCCTGGTACCAGTCCGCGAAGCGTTCGCGGGTGACGTTCAAGGCGCGCTGCATGGGAACTCCGTCAGAAAGCTAGGGTGATTTAGCCGAAGGCTGGCCCGGCAGGAAGGGCTTCAGCTTGAGGGCGGCGACACAGGCCGTCAGGCCGAACAGGCACATCAGCAGGGTCAGGGGCACGGGGCTTTGCGCCGTCACCGCACCCATGGCCAGCGAGGCCAGGAAGCCGCCGCCATACATCACCAGTCCCATCAGGGCTGAAGCCATGCCGGCGCTGTGGCCGAACTGGGTCATGGCCAGGCCGCCGCCGGTGGAATTCACCACCCCGATCAGGCTGCAATAGAGGAAGAGGAACGGCACAAAGCCCCACAAGCCGCCCCAGCCCAGCGCGGCCATGGCCGCCGCCGCCACGCCCGCCACCGCCTGGATGACGATGGCGCCGCTGAAGAACATGCGGGCGGGCCGGTGCTTGAGCAGGCGGGCGACGCCCTGCGATGTCACCACCAGGCCGATGCCGTTGGCGAGGAAGAAATAGCCGAAATTCTGCGGCGATATGCCGAACATGTCGATGGCGACATGGCTGAAGCCGGTGAGCCAGACATAAAGCCCGGCGCAGGACAGCGTCACCGGCAGGACATAAGCGTAGAAATGCTTGTTGGTGAGGATGTGCAGATAGTCCCGCGCCACCTTCACCGGATTGAGGGTGCGATTGGAGCCAGGATGGCTTTCCGGCAGCCGCCAGAGCATCACCAGCAAGGTCAGGGCCGCCGAGCCTGCCTGCAGCCAGAAGCTCATCCGCCAGCTTGCCACCAGCAGGATCCAGCCGCCCACCAGGGGCGCGAACAGCGGCGAGACCGACAGGATCAGCAGCATCTGGGCGAAGATGCGGGCGGCCTCGTTCGGCGGGAAAAGGTCGCGGACACAGGCGCGGGCCAGCACCACGGCGGCGCAGCCACCCAGCGCCTGGACGATGCGGGCGGCGTCCAGCGCCAGAGGGTTGGGGGCCAGGGCGCAGGCGATCGAACCCAGGATGTAAAGCGCCATGCCGATGATCAGGGGACGGCGGCGGCCATAGCGGTCGGAGAGCGGGCCGATGGCGGCCTGGCCCGCGGCCAATCCCAGGAAATAGGCGGCCAGGGAATGCTCCACCGCGGCGATGGAACTGCCGAACTCCCGCGCCATGGCGGGGAAGGCGGGCATGTAGAGGTCAACCGCGATGGGGGTGAAGACCGTCAGCACCCCGAACAGGGCGATGAGCTCGAAACGCCTGGCGGGGGTCAGGACGAGGGGGGTGGGAGCGGGCACGCAGGAGGGCATAGGGCGGCAGCCTTTCGGGCGCAAGCCGGACGCTTTTTCAGGCGGTTATGGACGGTTAAGGGGCGGGGCCTTAGGGTCGGCCCATGGCCGAATCGAACAAATCCGCAGCAGGACGCGCCTTCGCGCCCTTCGAATGGATGATCGCGCTGCGCTATCTGCGCGCCAAGCGGCAGGAGAGCTTCGTCTCGGTGATCTCCGGCTTTTCGCTGGTGGGGATCGCGCTGGGCGTCGCCACCCTGATCATCGTCATGTCGGTGATGGGCGGCTTTCGCAACCAGTTCATCCAGAGCCTGCTGGGCTTCAACGGCCATGTCACCGTCCAGGCGGTGGGCGAACCGCTGGTGGCGTTTGACGCGGCGACGGCGCGGCTGGCCCGCGTGCCCGGCGTGGTGCGGGCCGCCCCCATCATCGACGGCCAGGTGATGGCCACCGCCCATAACGTCAATGCCGGCATCGTGGTGCGTGGCATGCGCACCGCCGACCTCGCCACCCTGCGCAGCGTCGCCGCCAGCCAGCCCAAGGGCGCGCTGGCGGCTTACGACAATCAGGGCGTCATCATCGGCGTCGGCCTTGCCAACAAGCTGGGCCTGCGGGTGGGTGACGCCATCACCCTGGTCTCGCCCCAGGGCGACGAGACGCCGTTCGGCACCACCCTGCGCCACAATTCCTATCCCGTGGCCGGCATCTTCAAGGTCGGCAATACGCTCTATGACAGCAACTTCGTCTTCATGCCGCTGGACCAGGCCCAGGCCTTTTTCGGCTATGAGGATTCGGTCACCGGCATCGAGGTGATGGTGACCCGGCCCGAGGACGACTATGCCATGATGCCGGCGCTGGCGAAGGCGGCGGGACCGGGCACCCGCCTGCTGCCCTGGCAGAATCTCAACAGCGCCTTCCTGGAAGTGGTGCAGGTGGAAAGCAACGTCATGTCGCTGATCCTGTCGCTGATCATCCTGGTGGCGGCGCTGAACATCGTTTCCGGCCTGGTGATGCTGGTGAAGGACAAGTCGCGCGACATCGCCATCCTGCGCACCATGGGGGCCAGCCGCGGCGCCATTATGCGGGTCTTCCTGATCTCGGGCATGAGCATCGGCGTCACCGGCACGCTGGCCGGGCTGGTGCTGGGCGTGGTCTTCTGCCTCAACATCGAAAGCATCCGCCAGGGCCTGCAGTATCTCACCGGCGTCAAGCTGTTCGACGAGACTTTCTATTTCCTCTCGCGCATGCCCGCCGACCTCGACCCCATGCAGGTGGGTTTCGTGGCGGCGCTGGCGCTGGGCTTCACCTTCATCGCCACACTCTATCCGTCCTGGCGCGCCGCCCGCCTCGATCCGGTGGAGGCGCTGCGCTATGAGTGAAGTCTTGCGCCTGGAGAATGTCACCCGCCTTTACAAGGAAGGCGAGGGGCAGCTGGAAGTCTTCAGCGGCCTCAACATGGCCTTGCAGCCGGGCGAGATCGTCGCCCTGGTCGGTCCCAGCGGCGCAGGCAAATCCTCGCTGCTGCACATGGCGGGGCTGCTGGAAGCGCCGACCAGCGGCGAGATCTATGTCGAAGGCGTGGCGGCCTCCAAGCTGCCGGACGCCGAGCGCACCCGCATCCGCCGTGACACCATCGGCTTTGTCTATCAGGCGCATCACCTGCTGCCCGAGTTCGACGCGCTGGAGAATGTCGCCATGCCACAGATGATTGGCGGCAAGACCAAGGCCGAAGCGGGAGCGGAAGCGGAACGCATCCTCACCGTGCTGGGGCTGGGCAAGCGGCTGACGCACCGGCCGTCACAATTGTCGGGCGGCGAACAGCAGCGCGTCGCCATCGCCCGCGCCCTGGCCAACAAGCCGAAAATCCTGCTGGCCGACGAGCCCACCGGAAACCTGGATCCGCGCACCAGCGGCGGCGTCTTCGACGCCCTGATCGCCATCACGCGTGAACAAGGGTTGGCGGCTCTGATCGCCACCCACAATTTCGATCTGGCGGCCCGCATGGACCGGGCGCTGTTGCTGCATCATGGCAAGCTGGTCGACGGGACGAACCTGCCGCGTTGATTTTGACGGCTCTGGCGCGCCAGCGCCGCCGTCCGCCTGCGCATCCCCCTTCGTCGTCGCTGCGCGCCGACACCTCTCCCGTAAACGGGGGATGAAATGCCTATGCCACCAAGCGGCCGCTCATGGGGCTTCTCCTTTGACGAAGCGGGCCAGTTTGTTGAGGGTTGAATTCCAGCCCTTGCCGTGACCGCTGCGGTCTTCCTCGCCGGGCAGGCCTTCATGAACCAGGGTGAGTTCGGTGCCGCCGGGCACGGCGCGGAAGCTGAGGCGCACCAGCGTGTCGGGGTGGCCGCTCAAGGCCCAGCCCCAGGTGAAGGCGAGCGTTTTGGGGCGGTCCACGTTCTTGAAGACGCCTTCGACGGGAATTTCGCGCCCGTCGCCCAGATGCATGGTGAGGCGATAGCGGCCGCCTACCTTCGGTTCCAGCACCGGCACATCACAGCGGCCGCCTTCCGGCCCGATCCAGGCCTGCCATTGCTCGCGGATGAACCAGGCGTCGAACACTTTTTCCGGCTGGGCTTCGAAAAAGCGGGTGACGGTCAGCACGGGATTGACGGTGGTGGTGTCGCTCATTTGGGATCTTTCTTGAGATGGGCGTCGAGGCGATCAAAGGCACCGGTCCAGAAGGCGCGGTAGTAATCGAGCCATTCCTGCGCGCCCTTCAGCCCGGTGGGATTGAGGCTGAGGATGTGGGTCTGCCCCTGTTTGCGGCGGGCGATCAGCTCGGCGTCCTGCAGCACCTTGAGATGGCGGGAGATGGCGGGGGCGGAGATCGCGAAGGGCTGCGCGATCTCGCCCACGCTGGCTTCACCCAGCGCCAACCGGGCCAGGATGGCGCGACGGGTGGGGTCGGCGAGGGCGGCATAGGCGGTGTCGAGCGATTGCATAACGATCATGTTAATTAACATATATGTGAAATAAAATGGGGTTGGCGAAGAAATTTCCCGGCAACAAATCCGTAGCTGGATTGTTGTTTTGCAATGACCCATCAATTGGAGGGCTTCCAACCGGCCTTGAAGGCGATTTCGATCACCTTTTGTTCTTGCGTTCTGTATAGAACGGAACTAGAACAAATCTCGACAAAACGGGAGGTCGTGATGATGTGGGCCAAGGATGCGGCGGCGGGTTTCGGTTTGGTGGCGTTCATGATGGCGTCCTTCCTGGCGGCGCATGGCGCCCAGGGGCTGCTGCACCTGCTCTAGCTGTGGATGGGGGCGTGTTGCGCCCCCGCTGGGCACCCGGCCTTGCGATACTGGGTTCCTGACTCCCATTTGCGGCAGCACCCATGGCCAGTTTCGTTCACCTGCGCGTGAAAAGCGCCTACTCGCTCCTGGAAGGCGCAGTGCGGCCAAAGGAGTTGGCCAAGCTGTCGGCGGGCATGGACATGCCGGCCGTGGCCGTGACCGACAGCGACAATCTTTTCGGCGTCTATGAAATCTGCGACCTGCTGGGCAAGGCCGGGGTGCAGCACATTGTCGGCGCCCTGCTGTCGCTGGAACTGGCGCCGCCCATGGCCGGGGTCAAGCTGCGCAAGCCGCCGCAACTGCCGCTGCTGGCGCAGGACGAAAGCGGCTATCTCAGTCTCTGCAAGCTGCTCACTGCCGACTATCTGGAAGTGGGGCCGGGCGATTATCCCCATGTGACGGGCGAGAAGCTGGCGGCGCATGCCGGCGGCCTGATTGCGCTGACCGGCGGTCCCGGCGGCCCCATCAACCGGCTGCTGCTGGACGGCCAGCGCGCGGCGGCGGATGCGGCGCTGGACCGGCTGGCGGCGATGTTTCCCAATCGCCTTTACGTCGAACTGCAGCGCCATGGCCTGGCGGAAGAGCGCGCCACCGAAGAGGCGTTGCTGGACATGGCCTATGCCCGGGGCCTGCCCATCGTCGCCACCAATGATGTGCATTTCGGCGCCGCTTCGATGCACGAGGCCCATGATGCGCTGCTCTGTATCGCCGATGGCGCCTTTGTTTCGCAGGACGACCGCCGCCGCCTGACCAAGAAGCATCGTTTCAAGACGGCTTCGGAAATGGCGGTGGTGTTCGCCGACCTGCCGGAAGCGATCGAGAACACGCTGGAGATCGCGCGCCGCTGCGCCTTTGTTCCCAAGAAGCGCAAGCCCATTCTGCCGGTGTTCACGCCGCCGTCCGGCCTGACGGCGGAAGAAGAGTTGAAGGCTCAGGCGGAAGCGGGCCTGGCGGCGCGGATGGCCGCCGCTGCCAAGCATCTGGCGGGATCGGCCAGCGTCTACCAGGAACGGTTGGCTTATGAGCTGGGCATCATCAATCAGATGGGCTTTCCCGGCTACTTCCTGATCGTCTCCGACTTCATGAAATGGACGCGCGCGCAGGGCATTCCCGTCGGCGTGCGCGGTTCCGGTGCCTCCTCGCTGGTGGCCTGGGCCCTGGACATCACCAACCTGGACCCGCTGCGCTTCGGCCTGTTCTTCGAGCGTTTCCTCAATCCGGAACGCCAGTCGATGCCGGACTTCGATATCGACTTTTGCCAGGAACGGCGCGACGAGGTCGTGCGCTATGTCCGCGGCAAGTATGGTCATGACCGCGTCGCCCAGATCATGGCGCTGGGAAGCCTGCAGGCCCGCGCCGCGGTGCGCGACGCCGGGCGCGTGCTGCAGATGCCGCTGGGCCTGGTGGATCGCATCGCCAAGATGATCCCCAACCCGCCGGGCAAGTCGATCACGCTGAAGGAGGCGGTGGAAAGCGAGCCGCGCCTGCAGCAGATCGCCGAATCCGAACCGCTGGCGCAAAGGCTGTTCGACATCACCAGCAAGATCGAAGGGCTTTACCGCCACGCCTCGACCCATCCGGCGGGCGTGGTGATCGGCGACCGGCCGCTGGACGAGTTGCTGCCGCTCTACCGCGATCCGCGCTCCGACATGCCGGTGACGCAGTTCGATTACGAGGATGCCGAGAAGGCGGGGCTGGTGAAGTTCGACTTTCTGGGCCTGAAGACCCTGACCGTCATCGCCAAGGCCGAGGAATTGCTGGCGCTGCGGGGCATAACCTTGCGCACGCAGGACATCGATTTCGACGATCCGGGCAGCTTCGAGATGCTGGCGCGGGGCGATAGCGTCGGCGTCTTCCAGATGGAAGGTGCGGGCATGCGCGACCTGCTGCGCAAGATGAAGCCCGACCATATCAACGACCTGGTGGCGCTTGTGGCGCTATACCGCCCGGGGCCGATGGATTCCATCCCGACCTATATCGCGCGCAAGAACGGCAAGGAGCGGGTGGAATACCTGCACCCCATGCTCGAGCCGATCCTGAAAGAAACCTATGGCGTGATGACCTATCAGGACGATGTCATGCGCATCGCCCGCGAACTGGCCGGTTATACCATGGGCGAGGCCGACATACTGCGCCGCGCCATGGGCAAGAAGATTCCGGCGGAGATGATTCCGCAGCGGGCGAAATTCATTAAGGGTGCGGCGGAGCGCAAGATTTCCGAAGACGTGGCCGAACAGATTTTCGAGCAGGCGGAAAAGTTCGCCGGCTACGGCTTCAACAAGGGCCATGCCGCCGCCTATGCCCAGGTCGCCTACCAGACCGCCTATCTCAAATCGAACTATCCGGTCGAATTCATCGCCGCCTCGATGACGCTGGATATCGGCAACACTGACCGGCTCAACATCTTCCGCCAGGAAGCCAGCCGCCTGGGCGTGCGCATCGCCGCGCCCGACGTCAACCGCTCGGCGTCGGTCTTCTCGGTCGATGCCGCGGCCAACACCGTCTTCTACGCTCTGGCGGCGGTGAAGGGCGTCGGCAAGCAGGCGATGGACCATGTCGTGGCGGTGCGCGAGGCGGGCGGGCCTTATCTGTCGCTCACCGATTTCGCCGCCCGGGTCGATCCGCGCCAGGTGGGCAAGCGCGCTTTTGAAAACCTGGTGCGGGCGGGGGCCTTTGACAGCCTCAATGCCAACCGGCGGCAACTGGTGGAGAATGCCGACCGCATCCTGGGCGGCGCCCAGGCCGCGCAGCGCGAGCGCGAAAGTGGCCAGGACAATCTCTTCGGTGGCGGCGCATCGGTGGCCGAGCTGCGTCTGTCGCCGATGCCCGACTGGCCGCTGCATGAGCGGTTGGGCGAGGAATTCGGCGCCATGGGATTCTATCTCTCCGGCCATCCGCTCGATGCCTATGGCAACGCCCTCAAGCGGTTGGGGGCGGTGACGTTCGCCTCGCTGCAGGAAGACCGCCGCCGCGCCGGCTTCAAGGCCAAGATCGCCGGCACCTTGATCAAGAAGTCGGAACGGCGCGGCCGCAGCGAGCAGATGTATGCCTTTGTCTCCTTCTCCGATCCCACCGGCATGTTCGAAGTGATGCTGTTCCCCGAAGTGCTGGCCGCCAGCCGGCCGCTGCTGGAAGCGGGCAAATCGCTGCTGATCACGGTGTCGGCGGAATGGGATGGCGACGAGCTGAAGCTGCGCGCCGCCACCATCACCGATCTTGACGCCGCCGCGGCGCAGGCGGGCGAGGGCATGGTGGTGCGGCTGGCGGATGTCAGTGGGCTTGGTGCCCTGGCTGCCGAGTTCCGGCAAGCGGGCAAGGGGCTGGTCAGTCTGGTGGTGCCGGGCGAGGGCGGTTCGGAAGTGGAGATCACCTTGCGCGAACGTATCCAGGTGACGCCGGCGCTGCGCAACCGCGTCGCGACTCTGCCGGGGGTGCTGGCGGTGGAAGCGGTTTAAGTTAAGTTCTTTTCCCTCTCCCCTTGTCGGGTTCTTCGCTTTCCCAATCGTGAATTGCTGAGCAACTTTGAAGAGGTGTTGGCGGCGATCGCGCGAAACCTTGACTTGCCAGCCATACCCCTCACCCGCGCCTCGCGCTGAAGGCGCGGGTCGCGGCCCTCTCCCACAAGAGGAGAGGCATGAGCTTGGCGTCTTAAAGCTGGGCCACACCCTCTTCGATCCGCCGCAAGCCTTCCGCCAGGTTGTCGGCGTCGCGGGCGAAGCAGATGCGGACGTAAGCTTCGTCGCGCGCCTCGCCCAATCCGAAGGATGAGCCGGGCGAAACGCCGACACGATGCTGCAGCGCCAGCTTTTCCGCGAAGGCCATGCTGTCTGTAAGGCCCTCGATATGCAGGAAACCGTAAAAGGCGCCGTCCGGCTTCAGCCAGCGGATGTGGTTCTGGCGCTTGAGGAAATCATCGACCAGCTGGCGGCCTTTCGCGCAGCGCCGCAGCAGTTCGGCGCGGAACTCGTCGCCCTGCGGCGACAGCGCCGCCAGCGCGCCATATTGCAGGAAGCTGGCCGCGCCCGTGTTGTTGGTCTGGGCCGAAACCTCGAAGGCATTCTCCAGCGACTTGGGATGCAGCAGCCAGCCCATGCGCCAGCCGGTCATGGCGAAGGGCTTGGAGAAGCCGGCAATGACAAACAAGGCATCTTCCGGATCGCCCACCTGCAGGAAGCTGGGCGCATGCGCCATCACGTCATATGTCAGGGTGCCATAGACCTCATCGGCGATGATGGCGATGCCGCGCCGCCGCGCGAAGGCGAGGATTTCGCGCTGCTGGTCGTTCGTCAGCGTCCAGCCCGTCGGGTTGCCGGGCGAGGCGAGGAAGAAGGCCTTCGTGCGTTCGTCACACGCCGCGAACAGGCGGTCGAGGTCGAGGTGCCAGCGGCCTGTGTTCCAGTCTTCTTCCAGCCGCACCAGGCGCGGCTCCACGCCCATCACTTTGGCGGCATTGAAGATGTTGGGCCAGATCGGCGCGACCACCACAATGTTGTCGTTCGTGTTCGCCACGCATTGCAGCGCGCTCACCACCGCCAGCATGGCCGAGCCGGGCACCGTCACCCGTGCCGCCTCCACGCCCACGCCGGTGGTGCGGGTGTGCAGATCGGCAATCGCCTGGCGCAAAGCGGGCAAGCCGCGGGCATTGAGATAGAAAGTCTTGCCGTCTTCCAGCGCCGCGATGGCGGCGTCGCGGATGAATTTTGGCGTGGTAAGATCGGTCTCGCCCAGCCAGAGCGGGATCAGGCCATCGACGCCCCGGCCCAGATCGAAGATGCGGGCGAGGCCGGATGGTTGCAGGGCGGCAATGTCGGGGCGAATGGCGGTCATGAGGCGGCTTTTAGCATGGGCCCCGATCTGGTCTACTGGCGCCCATGACCAAGGACGAGATCACCCAATGGGCGCTGGCCAATGGCTGGCAGATGATCGACGGCATGCCCAGCCTGACCAAGCCGGCGGCGCCGCATCCGGCGATTGTGCGCCTGGTGCTGAAGGCCACGGTCGCCGGGCTGGAAATCAAGAAGCCCGCCGGAAAGTGGGAAAAAGTCGCCAGCCAGAGCTATGGCAAGATCGCCCCGGACGCGCATAGCGGCATCCCGGACGGGCTGGGACTGGCGACGATTTCCGGCCTGACCCAGCTGATGCAGGATAATAAGGACCGGCTGGTCTTTGCGCGCATGACAGGCAGCAAATCCTGAAACCTATCTTTTTTGCGGGATAAGACTAAAGAAGCCGGGAAATCCTCGCCCCCGAGTTCCCTTGACCGCTGTTTCGGCCTTTTCCTCCGCCCATCCCGCACTGGCTCGCGCCCTCGACGAACGTGAATACCGCGAAGCCACGCCTGTGCAGCAGGCCGTGCTGCAGGACGATGCCAAGGGCCGTGATCTTCTGGTGTCGGCGCAGACCGGTTCGGGCAAAACCATCGCCTACGGCCTGGCCATTTCCGATCTGCTGCTGGAAGCCGCCGACCGCATGGGCCCGGCCGGCTTGCCCCAGGCGCTGATTATCGCGCCGACGCGCGAACTGGCGCTGCAGGTGCAGCGTGAACTGAGCTGGCTGTACCAGTATGCGGGCGCGCGCATCGTCTCCTGCGTCGGTGGCATGGACCCTGGCCGCGAGCGCCGCGAATTGTCGGGCGGCGCCCATATCGTGGTCGGTACGCCGGGCCGCCTGCGCGATCACCTGGAGCGCGGGGCACTGAAAGTGTCGTCGCTGAAGGCGGTTGTACTGGACGAGGCCGACGAGATGCTCGACATGGGCTTCCGCGAGGACCTGCAGTTCATTCTTGAGACGACGCCGCCCGAGCGCCAGACGCTGCTGTTCTCGGCGACCCTGCCCAAGATGATCGTCACCATGGCGCGGCATTACCAGCGCGATGCCTTCCGCATCGAGGCGCTGGGCGAAAGCCGTGGTCATGCTGACATCGAATATCGTGCCATCCGCATCGCCCCGGCCCGGATCGAAAGCGCGGTGGTGAATTTCCTGCGCTTCCTCGATCCGCCCAGCGCCCTGGTCTTCTGCAATACCCGCAATGCTGTGCGCCACATGGAAGCGATGCTGTCGGAACGCGGCTTCGCCGTCGTCTCGCTATCGGGTGAACTCTCCCAGCACGAACGCAATCATGCCCTGCAGGCGCTGCGCGATGGGCGCGCCCGCGTCTGCGTCGCTACCGATGTGGCGGCGCGCGGCATCGACCTGCCCAACCTCAATCTCGTCATCCATGCCGATCTGCCCAACGATGCCGAAGTGCTGCAGCATCGCAGCGGCCGCACCGGCCGCGCCGGCAAGAAGGGCGTCAGTGTTCTGTTGGTGCCGCCGTCGCGCCGCCGCCGCGCCGAGGAAATGCTGGGCCGCGCCCGTGTCAACGCGGTGTGGGGCAATCCGCCGACCGCCGACGAGATCCGCGCCCTGGACCGCGAGCGCCTGCTGCAGGACCCGGTACTGACCGACCATCCCGCCGACGAGGATTACGCCCTGGCCGACACGCTGCTGGAAAAGCATGGCGTGCGCGAGATCGCCGCCGCCCTGGCCAAGCTGCTGCGTGTCAAGCTGCCCTTGCCGGAAGAGATCGAGGACGAGGGCGCCTATCAGCCGCGTCAGGGCCGGGACCGCGAGCGCGGCCCCAAGCACGAAAGCCGGGGCGAAGGTCAGCCGCCGCGCGAAAAGCGTTCGCATGACGGCCCGCGCCCCGAACGGGCGACGGGCGAACAAAAGCCTTGGCGCGATAGGTCCGCGCGCGACGACGCGCCCCGTCCGGCGCGCGGCGGCGATTTCGACGGCGTCTGGTTCCGCATCAATGTCGGGCGCGAGCGCAACGCCGATCCCAAATGGCTGCTGCCGGAAATCTGCCGCCAGGGCGACGTCACCAAGAAGGATGTCGGTGCCATCAAGGTCGAGGAAACTCAGACCCTGGTCCATATCGCCACGGCCGTGGCCGATGTCTTTGCCGAGAAAGTCGCGACCCGCGCCAAGGGCGGGGTCCGCATCTCGCCGTTCAACGCGATGGCGCAACCCGCCAGCCCCGCCGAAGTCCCTGCGCCGGCTCTTCCCGCGCGCACCGAGCACGCGCCCGGCAAGAAGCCGTTTCATGACAAGGGCGGTTTCAAGGGCAAAGGTAGCGGCAAGGGCGGAAAACCGCCCTTCAAGCCTTGGAACAAGGGCCCCGGCGCCAAGCTGAAAAAGGGCGGCAAGCCCCCCTATAAGGGTGGCAAGCCCGCCGGCGGCTGAAAAGCCGGGTTCCGGCTTGCTTTTGCGCCAAATCCTGACCTATAAGCCCGCCATCTCGCATGCGCGGGTGGCTTTCGATGGGTGTTCCATCGTCGCCGTCCGGTGGTTCCGAAAGGGATTAACCCGCGCATCTGGCCAACCGGTAAAGGAGACTGAAGTCCATGGCTCTGCCTGATTTTTCCATGCGTCAGCTGCTCGAGAGCGGCGCCCATTTCGGCCACCGCCAGCAGCGCTGGAACCCGAAGATGGCCCCCTACATCTACGGCTCGCGCAACGACATCCACATTCTCGACCTGACCCAGACCGTGCCGTTGCTGCACCGGGCCCTGGTCGCGCTGCGCGAAACCGCCGCCAGCGGCGGGCGCATCCTCTTCGTCGGCACCAAGCGCCAGGCGCAGGAGCCGATCGCCGCCGCCGCCAAGCGCTGCGCCCAGTACTACATGAACCAGCGCTGGCTGGGCGGCACGCTCACCAACTGGCAGACCATCAGCCATTCGATCAAGCGCCTGCGCACCATCGAAGAGACCTTGACCAGCGCCGGTGAATCCGGCCTGACCAAGAAGGAATTGCTGGGCCTGCTGCGCGAACAGGACAAGCTGGAAAAGTCGCTGGGCGGCATCAAGGAGATGGGCGGCGTGCCGAACATGCTCTTCGTCATCGACACCAACAAGGAAGCCATCGCGATCTCCGAAGCCAAGAAGCTGGGCATCCCGGTGATGGCGGTGGTCGATTCCAATTCCGATCCGGACGGCATCGCCTTCCCGATCCCGGGCAATGACGACGCCGCCCGCGCCATCGCGCTCTATTGCGACCTGGCCGCCCGCGCCGTCATCGACGGCCTGGGCCAGGGCCAGGTCGAGGCCGGTATCGATGTCGGCGCCGCCGCCGAGATCGAGGACGCGTCGAGCCATGTTGAAGACGCCGCCGCGGTTCCTGCCTAAATTACCTGTCTGACATGGCGGCGCGTCACCCTCGGCGCGCCGCCGCTTAACTTCCGGAGAACACCCATGTCGAACATCACCGCCGCGATGGTGAAGGAACTGCGCGATTCGACCGGCGCGGGCATGATGGACTGCAAAAAGGCGCTGACCGAAACCGGCGGCGACATGGAAGCGGCCGTCGACTGGCTGCGCAAGTCCGGCGCCATGAAGGCCGCCAAGAAGGCCAGCCGCGCCGCCGCCGACGGCCTGGTGGGCGTGGCGGTTTCCGGCAATGCCGGCGCGCTGATCGAAGTGAATGCCGAAACCGACTTCGTCGCCCGCAATGACGAGTTCAAGGATTTCGTGAAGTCGGCCTCCGAGATTGCTCTCAGGGAAAGCGGCGACCTGGCCAAGGTGCTGGCCGCGCCCCATGGCGGCTCGACCGTGGAGCAGACCCTGACCGAGCTGGTGGCCAAGATCGGCGAGAACATGTCGGTGCGCCGCACCGTCGCCCTGGCGGTCAATCCCGGCGTCGTCGCCGCTTACGTCCATAACGCCGCGTCCCCCGGACTGGGCAATATCGGCGTCCTGGTGGCGCTGAAGTCCACCGCCGACGCCGACAAGCTGAACCCGCTGGCCCGCCAGATCGCGATGCATGTCGCGGCTGCCGCCCCGCTGGCCCTGACCGTGGCGCACATGGACAAGGCCGTGGTCGACCGCGAATACGCGGTCCAGAAGGAAATCGCGCTGCAGTCGGGCAAGCCCGAAGCCGTCGTCGAGAAGATGATGGAAGGCCGGATGCGCAAATATTACGAAGAGACCGTGCTCTTGCAGCAAATCTTCCAGCTGGATGGTGAAACCCCGATCGCCAAGCTGCTGGAGAAGGCGTCGAAGGATTTCGGCGCCCCGGTCGAGATCGAGGGCTTTGTCCGCTTCAAGGTGGGCGAGGGCATCGAGAAGGTCGAAAGCGACTTCGCCGACGAAGTCGCCCAGATGGCCGGCACCAAGTCCTGATATGTCACGGCGGACCTCGCCCTTCGACAAGCTCGGGGTGAGGATTTAAGAACGTTCCTCATGGTGAGCTTGTCGAACCATGAGAGCCAGGGGGAGCGCCAATGACCGTCACGCCGAAATACCGCCGGGTTCTGGTCAAGGTTTCCGGCGAGGCGCTGATGGGCGATGGCCAGTTTGGCATCGACATCGCCACCGTTGACCGCATCGCCAAGGACGTGGCCGAGGCGGCGGCGACCGGCATCCAGCTCTGCATGGTGGTGGGCGGCGGGAACATCTTCCGCGGCCTGGCCGGTTCGGCCAAGGGCATCGACCGGGCCACCGCCGACTATATGGGCATGCTGGCCACGGTGATGAACGCCCTGGCGCTGCAGGCAGGGCTGGAGCGGGCAGGGGTGCCGTCCCGGGTCCAGTCGGCCATCGCCATGAACAACGTCTGCGAGCCCTATATCCGCCGCCGCGCCATCCGCCATATGGAAAAGGGCCGGGTGGTGATCTTCGGGGCGGGCACCGGCAACCCCTTCTTCACAACCGACACCGCGGCCGCCCTGCGGGCCGCCGAGATGAATTGCGATGCCATGATGAAGGCAACGCAAGTGGACGGTGTCTACTCGGCCGATCCGAAGAAGGATCCCAACGCCGTTCGTTACGATTCTCTCAGTTATCACGAGGTCTTGGCGCGGGATCTTAAGGTAATGGATGCAAGCGCGATTTCGGTCAGCCGCGAGAACGGCATCCCTATCCTGGTTTTCTCGCTGCAGGACCCGGGCGCGCTGGCCCTGGTTCTGGCCGGAAAAGGCCGGGCAACCATTATCGAAGAAAAGTGAGGCCCTACCTCGATTTGGGGTAGGATTCGGGCCTCACGGGTCAGTGCTGGAGCAGGAACATGGCCGACGTCTACAACAAGGATGAAATGGACCGCCGCATGAAGGGCGCGGTCGCCACCCTGAAGAGCGAACTGGGGGGGCTGCGGACCGGCCGCGCCAGTGCCGCCCTGCTCGATCCGGTGAAGGTCGAGGCTTATGGCAATATGGTGCCGGTCAACCAGGTCGGCAGCGTCGCCACCCCGGAATCCCGCATGATCACGGTGCAAGTCTGGGACAAGGGCCTGGCCAAGGCGGTGGACAAGGCGATCCGCGACGCCGGGCTGGGCCTGAATCCGCAGATGGACGGCCAGCTGCTGCGCATTCCGCTGCCGGAACTGAACCAGGAGCGGCGCAAGGAATTGTCCAAGCTGGCGGCCAAATATGCCGAGGCCGCCCGCGTCTCGGTCCGCAATGTCCGCCGCGACGGCATGGACCTGCTCAAGAAGCTGGAGAAGGACGGCAAGATCGGCCAGGACGACCAGCACACCAAGGGCGACGAACTGCAGAAGCTGACCGACAGCCATATTAAAGACATCGACGCCGCGCTCCATGCCAAGGAGCAGGAAATCATGCAGGTGTGATGAGCGACGCGTCCTCCATCCTTCCGCGCCACGTCGCCATCATCATGGACGGCAATGGCCGCTGGGCGAAGAAGCGGCTTCTGCCGCGCGAGGCCGGCCATTATGCCGGCATGAGTGCGGTGCGCGAGACCGTGCGCGCCGCCTGCGACCTGGGGCTGCAGAACCTCACCCTCTTCGCGTTCTCGTCCGAGAACTGGAAGCGGCCCAAGACCGAGGTCGGCGCCCTGATGGGCCTGTTCCGCGCCTATTTCCGCAGCGACATGGACGAGCTGGTCGCGCGAAACGTCCGTATGCGGATCATTGGTCATCGCGGCCGCGTCGCCAACGACATCCAGCAGATGATCCTGGATTCGGAAAGCCGTACCTCCGGCAATAACGGCCTCAACCTCACTTTCGCCTTCGACTATGGCGGCAAGGAGGAAATCGCCGCCGCCGCCCGCGAACTGGCGCGCGCCGCCGCCGAGGGCCGCCTTGACCCGGAAACCATCACGCCCGACCTTTTCGCCAGCCGTCTGTTCACCAGCGCGCTGCCCGATCCGGACCTGGTCATCCGCACTTCGGGCGAACATCGCCTCTCCAACTTTCTCCTCTGGCAGTCGGCCTATGCCGAGCTGCTGTTCACCGAAACGCTATGGCCCGATTTCGGCCGCGCCGACCTGACGGCGGCGCTGGAGCATTTCGCCGGGCGCGACCGCCGATTCGGCGCCCTCAACGCGGGCGCGGTCGCGTGAGCGCGGGCCATCACGAACCCGGGATCGTGGCCCGTCCGGCCAGCGAAGGGCTTTTGCGGGTCCTGGTCGGCCTGTTCCTCGCCATCGTCGCCATCGCGCTGACCTTCCGCACGCCGAGCTGGTTCGCCGCCGCCATTGTGCTGGTCAGCCTGTTCGCGGCGCGCGAATGGCACCGTCTGGTCCGCGAGCCCGAAGCGCGCGAGAGGCTGCAGGGCCATCCGTTCCACCTGCAGACCATCGTCACCGCCGCCAGCATCGCGCTGGCCGTGACGGCGCTGCTGAGCCCGCTTCCCTGGGCGGCTTTCGCGTTTCTGGCCGTCGGAGCGGTGCTGTCTTATTTGCTGGGGCGGCGGCAGGACGACAATCCGGCCTGGCACGCGGCCGGCGTTCTGTATATCGGCATCGCCTGTGTTTCGCTGGTCGCCTTGCAGGCGCTGGCGCTGCATGGTTCGGCCATCGTGATGGGACTTTTCCTCATCATCTGGGCCACCGATACCGGGGCGCTGGTGTTCGGCAAGCTGATCGGCGGCAAGAAGCTGGCGCCGGCCATCTCGCCGGGCAAGACCTGGGCCGGCACCATCGGCGGCAGCATCACCGGGGCGCTGGTGTTCACGCTCTATATCGCCGTCCTCAGCTTCAATGTTGTTCTGGCGTTCCTGTTCGCCCTGGTCTTCAGCGTCGTCGTGCATGGCGGCGATCTGTTCGAGTCCTATGTCAAGCGCCGCTTCGGCACCAAGGATTCCGGCGGCCTGATCCCCGGCCATGGCGGCGCGCTGGACCGGCTGGATTCCACCTTCGCCGCCGCGCCCGCGATGGCGGTGCTGGTCTTCTGCCTCCACTTCAACCCGCTGTTCGGAGGTCATTGGTGAACGCTCCTGTTTCGGCAATCCAGACCATGACACCGATCGCGGCGACCAGGCCACCGGACGCGGGGCTGGAAGGCGTCATCGCCCGCAGCGTCACCATTCTGGGCTCCACCGGCTCCATCGGCGTCAACACCGCCGATGTCATCGCGCATGCGCGAAAGACCTATGGCGCGGAGGCGTTCCCCGTAGTGGCGCTGACGGCAGGCGGCAATGTGCAGAGGCTAATCGAGCAGGCGAAGGCGCTGAAGCCCAAACTGGCGGTGATCGGCGACGAAAGTCTGTTCGGGCAGCTGCAAGCGGGGCTTTCGGGCACCGGCATCGAAGTGGCCGCCGGGCGCCAGGCGGTGATCGACGCCGCGGCGCGGCCATCCGACTTCGTCATGGTCGCCATCATGGGCGCTGCCGCCATCGAGCCGGCGCTGGCCGCCATAAAGCGCGGCTGCATCGTGGCGCTGGCCAACAAGGAATGCGTGGCGGCGGCGGGCGCCGTCTTCCGCGCCGCCATGGAAGCCAGCGGCGCGCAGGTGCTGCCGGTGGATTCCGAACACAACGCCATCTTCCAGGTGCTGGGCGGTGGCGACGCATCCGAAGCCGAACTGGTCACCATCACCGCCTCGGGCGGACCGTTCCGCGAATGGCCGCTGGAAAAGATGCGCGCCGCCACGGTGGAAGAAGCGGTGGCCCATCCCAACTGGGCGATGGGCCGCAAGATCAGCCTGGACAGCGCCACCCTGATGAACAAGGGGTTGGAGCTGATCGAAGCGCATTTCCTGTTCGCCCTGCCGCCCGAAAAGCTGGGCGTGGTGGTGCATCCCCAGTCCATCGTTCATTGCCTGGTCAGTTACGATGATGGCACCACCATGGCGCACCTGTCCGCGCCCGACATGCGCACCCCCATCGCCCATGCAATGGGCTGGCCGCGCCGCATCTCCTCGCCGTCGCGGCGGCTCGATCTCGCCACGCTGGGGCAATTGGTTTTCCATCCGCCGGCGCATGACCGTTTCCCGGCGCTCAACCTCGCCATCGGCACCATGCGCTCGGGTGGACTGGCACCCACTGTGCTCAACGCCGCCAACGAAATCGCGGTGCAGGCCTTTCTCGACCGCCGCATCGGCTTCCTCGACATCTCGAAGGTGGTGGGCGAAACGCTGGACAAGGATCTGGGCGGCAACGGCCACGCCCTGGATCTGGATACGGTGCTGGGCGCCGATGCGCGGGCGCGCGTCATGGCGGAAGAGATTTGCCAGAGGGTGGGGCTGTAAGGAGCGTCATGGGAATTTTCCAACACCTTTTCGGCATCGGTCAGGATTTCGCGACCTGGCTGCCGCTGGGCCTGCCGGCCTTTCTCTTCTATGTCACCGTGGTGGTGTTCATCCACGAAATGGGACATTTCCTGATGGCGCGCGCCTTCGGGGCCAAGGTGGAGGTCTTCTCCGTCGGCTTTGGACCGGAGATCGCCGGCTTCAACGACAAGCGCGGCACCCGCTGGAAGCTCTCCTGGTTCCCCGTGGGCGGCTATGTGAAGTTCGCCGGTGACGCCGACGCCGCCTCCACCCCCGACCGCGACGCCGCCAGGGCGACGGAGGAAGAGCGGGCGCAGATGATGTTCTTCCGCCCCGTATATCAGCGCGCCCTGGTGGCGGCGGCGGGACCGGCGGCCAATTTCGTCCTCGCGATCCTCCTGTTCTGGGGCCTGTTCTTCTATGCCGGACACACCGAACTGGCGCCGGTGGTCGGACAGGTGAGCAAGGCGAGCGCCGCCGAGGCGGCCGGCATCCGTCCCGGCGACCGTGTCACCAGCATCGATGGGACCAAGATTACCAGCTTCGACCAGCTGCCCGAGATCATCAGCACCTCCGGCGGCCAGACCCTGACCATGGGCCTGCTGCGCGACGGCAAGGGCATCACCCTGCAGGTGACGCCGCGCAAGATGCAGATCCGCAACGCCCTG
>Ga0316220_1001680_pt1 | contig 23174 bp, 22 predicted proteins | sample TBH18005metaG_FD_203632 | JGI IMG/M metagenome (GOLD analysis project Ga0316220, IMG submission 203632) | Freshwater microbial communities from Trout Bog Lake, Wisconsin, USA - TBH18005 | ecosystem: Environmental > Aquatic > Freshwater > Lake > Hypolimnion/Profundal zone | place: USA: Wisconsin...
AATGATGCTTAACGGAACCACTGCTGAAATCAAACCGCGCGAGGCGCTCCGCATCAATCCCGCCAAGACCTGCCAGCCCATCGGCGCGATGTATGCCGCGCTCGGCATCAACGGCTGCATGCCGCACAGCCACGGTTCGCAGGGCTGCTGCTCGTATCACCGCAGTCATCTGACGCGGCATTTCAAGGAACCAGTTGTCGCCACGACCAGTTCGTTCACCGAAGGCGCGTCGGTGTTCGGCGGCCTGGCGAACATGACGCAGGCGCTGGCCAACATCTTCACGATCTACAATCCGAAGATTGTGGCTGTGCACACGACCTGTTTGTCCGAGGTCATCGGCGACGACATTCCGATGATGATTAAAAAGGCCAAGGAGGAGAAAATTATTCCCGAAGGCAAATACGTCATTCACGCGAACACCCCGAGCTTCGTCGGCTCGCATGTCACCGGCTTCGCCAGCATGGTTGCCGGCATGGTGAAATACCTGTCGGAATCCAGCGGCACGCCTGCCGAACAGTTGAACCTGATTCCCGGTTTCATTGATCCCGCCGACATGCGCGAACTCAAGCGCATCGTCGATGAAATGGGCGTGAAAACCGTGATGTTTCCTGACACCAGCGGCGTGCTGGATTTGCCGCAGGACGGCCAATACCGGATGTTCCCCAGCGGCGGCGCGACCATCGAGCAGATCAAATCTTCCGGCGACAGCAAAGGCACCATCGCCCTCGGCCATTTCGCCTCGCACCCGGCCGCCATCGAACTGGACGAAAAATGCAAAGTGCCCGCCGCGCTGCTGGAATTGCCCTACGGCCTGACGAACACTGACCTCTTCATCCATGCGCTCCGCAATCACGGCGGCGTGGATGTGCCCGCCACGATTGGCCAGGAACGCGGTCGCCTGCTCGATGCCATGAGCGACATGCACCAATACTTCCACGGCAAACGCGTGGCGATTGTCGGCGATCCCGACCATGTCATCGCGCTCACGCAATTCCTGGTGGAACTCGACATGAAGCCGGTCTATGTGTTCACCGGTTCCTCCGGCAAACACTTTGAGCAACGCCTCACGGACATGCTCGCCACTCACGCGCCCGACGCCATGATCAAGCAAAACGTGGATCTGTTCGAGCTGCACCAGCAGATCAAGAACAACCCGGTGGACCTCATCATCGGCAACACCTACAGCAAATACATTTCCCGCGTGGAAAATATTCCGTTCGTGCGCTTCGGCTTCCCGGTGCTTGACCGCATGGGCCACCGCTACTTCCCGTGCGTCGGCTACACCGGCGCGCTGCGGCTGATGGAAAAAATCAACGACGCGCTGCTCGACCAGAAAGACCGCGAATGCGCGGAGGAAAACTTCGAGTTGATCCAATAAAAATTATGAAAATTAGTGCCCGTAACCAACTGGTTGGCAAAGTCGCCAAAATCACCAGCGGTGCGGTGAACGCCGAGGTCTCCGTCGCCCTGCCGGGCGGCGGAGAAATCGTCTCGGTCATCACCAAGGCGTCCGCCAAATCGCTCGGCCTGAAAAAAGGCTCAGCTGTCGTCGCCGTCATCAAGGCGTCGGACATTTTGCTCGCCGTGCCGTGCAGCAACCCAGATTGCAAATGCGGCAAATGAAATGACGCCGTTCGCCATCAACTCCGCCACCGAGCCGGATGTGCCAATCCTCCTGGCCATGATCCGCGAGCTGGCGGAGTTTGAACGGCTCACGCACGAGTTGGAAGTCACCGCCGAATCGCTGCGCGCCGCGCTGTTTGGCGAGCGCCCCGTCGCCGCCGCTTTACTGGCGCGCGTGGATGGTTTCCCGGCCGGCTACGCGGTTTATTACCACACTTTTTCCACCTTCGTCGGTCGTCCCGGCATTTTCCTCGATGATATTTATGTCCGCCCGGAATTTCGCAAGCGCGGCATCGGACGCGCCTTGCTCGAAGCCGTTGCCAAGATCGGCATGGAAATCGGCGGTGGCCGTTTTGAGTGGATCGCGTTGCGCTGGAACGAAAACGCCTTCCGCTTCTATCGCAGTCTTGGCGCGAAAGTCATGGACGAATGGGCGTTGCTGCGCATGAACAGCCGCGAAGTGAAAAATCTCGTCGCCGCGAAAGTGAAGGTGGCCGTATGATTGACCTCCTTCCAGGCCGCGAAAAGCAGGTCATCCGCACGGGCGACGAGGGCGTCGCTCCCACCGAAATCACCTGCGGCAAGGCCAGCACCGCCGGCTCCGTCAGCCAGCGCGCCTGTGTGTTTTGCGGTTCGCGCGTGGTGCTTTACCCGGTCGCGGATGCGCTTCATGTGGTTCACGGGCCGATTGGTTGTGCGGCCTATACCTGGGACATCCGCGGCTCGGTTTCTTCCGGCCCGCAGCTTCACCGCAACAGTTTTTCCACCGACTTGCAGGAGATGGACGTGATCTACGGCGGCGAGAAAAAGCTCGAGGCTGCGCTCCTCGAACTCATCGCGCACCATTCGCCCAAGGCGGCGTTTGTTTATTCGACTTGCATCGTCGGCCTCATCGGCGATGACGTGAGCGCCGTCTGCAAACGCGTTGCAGCCAAGACCGGCATTCCCGTCCTCGGCGTGCATTCCGAAGGTTTCAAGGGCACGAAAAAGGACGGCTACAAGGCCGCGTGCGACGCCCTCTTCAACCTAATCGGCACCGGCGACATCTCAAACATCAGCCCGCACAGCATCAACATTCTTGGCGAATTCAATCTCGCCGGCGAAACGTGGATTCTGCGCGACTACTACAAACGCATGGGCATCGAGGTCGTGTCGTGCCTCACAGGCGATTCGCGGATTGAGGATATCCGCCGCGCGCACGGCGCGAAGTTGAATTTAGTTCAATGCTCCGGTTCGATGACCGGCCTCGCCAAGATGATGGAGCGCGACTACGGCATTCCGTTTAAGCGCGTTTCCTATTTTGGTATTGAGGACATGAGCGCCGCGCTTTACGAGGCGGCGAAATTTTTCAAGGACGACCCCGCGATCATGGACCGCGCGCAGAATCTCGTGCGCGAGGAAGTTGCCGCCATATATCCCGAACTGCTGCGCTTCAAGCAAAAGCTCATCGGCAAGAAGGCGGCGATTTACGTCGGCGGCTCGTTCAAGGCGTTTTCGCTGATGCGCGCCTTGCGGCTCATCGGCATGGAGACGGCCATCGTCGGCTCGCAGACCGGTGACAAGGAGGACTACAAAACGCTTCAGGAAATGGCTGATCCCGGCACCATCATAGTGGACGACGCCAATCCGCTGGAGTTGGCGAAATTCTGCCTGGAAAAAGATGTGGATCTGTTCATCGGCGGCGTGAAGGAGCGGCCCATCGCCTACAAAATCGGCATCGGCTTCTGCGACCACAACCACGAGCGCAAGGAACCGCTCGCCGGCTACATCGGCATGTTGAACTTTGCGAAGGAAGTCTATGCGAGCGTGGCCAGCCCCGTATGGCAGTTCGCCCCGCGCCGGGCGAAACGCGCAGGGCTTGTTCCGCAGAACCCTATTTTGTGATTTCCGTCTGCCGGAAACATCTCCGTTGGGTTTATTTTCTGCAACTGCCATCACGCTCCTACATTTTGGTGGCTTCAAATTTAGAACCTACGCAAATGTCGGCTTCGCACTGACCATAGAATTATTTCCGTGGCAGAAGCTTTCCAAAACAGCCATCTTTATTGGCATTTTTACTTCATTCCGTCAGCGACAATAAGTTGGCATCCCAATTGCAAAGAGGTCAGTTGCGATGCTAAAAACTGACATCCAAGAGCCGCTGGAGGAAATGACCGGTTGCCCCGCAACTTGCGCGAGTCCGGCGGATTGTCAGGGTCCCGCGCACTGCACCGCTGCCAAAGTCCAGCCGCTCACCGCCATTTCCCTTCCGCCGGTGGACGACGACGAGGAGCCGCAGTCGAAGAATTTCACCTCCACGCGCAATGCCTGCAAGCTCTGCACGCCGCTCGGCGCGTGCCTGGCGTTTCGCGGCGTCGAGGGCTGCATCCCGTTTCTGCACGGTTCACAGGGCTGTTCCACTTACATCCGCCGCTACCTGATCAGCCATTTCCGCGAACCGATTGACATCGCGTCGTCAAACTTCCACGAGGACAGCGCGATTTTCGGCGGCAGCAAGAATTTTACGCAAGGCGCGCTGAACGTCACCCGCCAATACCAGCCGCAGCTCATCGGCGCGGCCACGACCTGTCTCGCGGAAACCATCGGCGAGGACATGGCGCGGCTTCAGCACGAACTCAAGGAACAGCACGGTGATGCTGCCGCGCCCATCGTCCACGTCTCGACGGCGAGCTATCGCGGGACGCACATTGACGGCTTCCATTCCGCCGTGCGCGAGCTGGTGGAACAAATCGCGGTGGCCGGCGAAAAGAATAAAACCGTCGCGATCTTCCCCGGCATGGTTTCCGCCGCCGATTTGCGGCACTTGAAAGAAATTTTCGCCGACTTCAATCTGCCGTTCACCTTGCTGCCGGACTATTCGGAATCCATGGACGGCGCGACGTGGTCGGAATACGAGAAACTCCAATCCGGCGGAACGCCCATCGCCGCCATCCGCGCGCTCGGCTCGGCGCAGGCGACGATTGAATTTGGCCGGACACTCATGGAAACCAAGACCGGCGGGACGGTGTTGCAAACCAAGTTCGGTATTCCGCGTCGGTTGCTCGGACTGCCGATGGGCATCCGCGAGAGCGACGCTTTCTTCAACGCTCTCGCGGAAATCGCCGGTATCGAGACGCCGGTGAAATGTCAGCGCGAGCGCGGTCGGCTGGTGGACAGCCTGATTGACGGTCATAAATACGCCTTCGAGAAACGTGCCATCGTTTTTGGCGAAGAGGACTTGGTGATCGGGCTGACGGCGTTGCTCTGCGAAATCGGCGTGATGCCGGTGTTGTGCGCCAGCGGCGGAAGGAGCAAGCAACTTGAAAAATGTTTGCGCGCCGCCGTGCCGGATCTGCCGGAAGAAACGCTGGTGAAGGAAGGCTTTGATTTCGCCGAGATCGCCGAGGCCGCCCCGGAATTGAAGCCGGATTTTCTCATTGGCAGCAGCAAGGGCTATTCGATTGCGCGCCGGCTGAAGGTGCCGCTGATCCGTGTCGGCTTTCCGATTCACGACCGCATCGGCGGCCAGCGAGTGCTGCATCTCGGCTATCGCGGCGCACAGGAATTATTCGACCGTATCATCAACGCGCTGCTTGAAGTAAAACAGGAAACGTCACCCATCGGTTACAGCTACCTATGATCTCAGCCCTTGAACCAGCCTGCGGCGCATCCACGCTCGCGCCGATTGATTTCAAAAACCATCCGTGCTTCGACAAGGACGCGCACAAGAAGTTCGGCCGCGTGCATCTGCCGGTCGCGCCGCGCTGCAACATCCAGTGCAATTTCTGCAATCGCAAATACGATTGCATGAACGAGAGCCGCCCCGGCGTGACGAGCACGGTGCTCACGCCGCAGCAAGCCATCGCGTATTTGCGCGACGTGGTGGCGAAGCGACCGGAAATATCCGTGATGGGCATCGCCGGTCCGGGCGACCCGTTTGCGAATCCCGAGGAGACGATGGAAACGCTGCGGCTTACGCGGAAGTATTTCCCGAAAATGATCCTGTGCGTGGCTACAAACGGCCTGAACGTCGCGCCTTATGTGGACGAGATGGCGGAACTCCAGGTCAGCCACGTCACGCTGACGATCAATGCGATTGATCCGGTCATCGGCAGCGAAATCTACGCCTGGGTGCGCGACGGCAAACGGCCGTTGCGCGGCCAAGAGGGGGCGGCGGTATTGAGTGCGCGACAGATTGAGGCGCTCGTGAAGCTGAAGTCGCGCGGCATCACCACCAAGGTCAATACGATCATCATGCCGGGCATGAACGACGATCACATTCACGACGTGGCGAAGAAAGTTTCCGCGCTCGGCGCGGACATCATGAATCTCATGGCGCTGGTGCCGGTGAAAGGCGCGGCGTTTCAGGATTTGCCGCCGCCGGACACGATGACCACCGCGCGCTTGCGCCTGCAATGCGGGCAACTGCTGCCACAGATGACGCATTGCGCCCGCTGCCGTGCCGACGCTGTCGGTTATATCGGCGAGGATATGACCACCGACCAGCACGACGCGTTGAACCACTACGCCAACGCCACTCTGAATCCGGCGGAGAATGACGTGCGCCCGTTTGTGGCCGTCGCTTCGATGGAAGGCGCGCTGGTCAACCAACATCTTGGCGAGGCGGAAAAGTTTTTAGTTTACGAACAAGATGCGAGCCGGGCCGGCAATTACCGCATTAAAGAAATTCGTCCCGCGCCCCCCGAAGGCGGCGGCGAGGAGCGCTGGGCTGAGCTGGCCACCATTTTGAAAGACTGCCGCGCACTGCTGGTCAATGCCGCCGGCCCGACGCCAATGAAAGTGCTCACCCAGCACGGCCTGAAAGTCGTCGAGATGGAGGGCCTGATTGACGAGGGCTTGCGCGCGGTGTTCGCCGATAAGCCGATTCCCGCCGGCATGAAGCGGCGTTTCACCAGTTGTGGCGCGGGCGTGACGTGTAAAGGCACCGGCAACGGCTGCGGATGATTTTTTTAACCACCACCAACTAATAACCACTAACCAAAATATGCCCGTTCCCTCCGCCAAAGTCATTGCCGCGCTTGAAAAACAAGCCGATCACGAACTGCTCGCCAGCCAGAATTATCTGGCAATGTCGTATTGGTGCGATGTGCATCATCACGCCGGCTTCGCCAGTTTTTTCAAGAAGCAGGCCGGCGAAGAACTGGCGCACGCGAACAAGCTACTCAAGCACTTGGCCGACCGCGATATCGTGCCAAAAATCGGTGCGGTGCCAGCCCCAGTCGGAAATTTCAAGGCGCTGATTGAAACCGCGCAGGCGGCGTTTGATTTTGAGCGCGCCAACACCGCCGGCATTCACGCCGCCTACGAAGTGGCTTTGTCGGAAAAAGATTATCCCGCGCAAGTCCTGCTGCACTGGTTCATCGCCGAGCAGGTCGAGGAAGAAGCCTGGTCCGACAAGCTGCTCGTCAAAACGCGCGAAGCCGGTTGCGCCGGCGCGTTGCTCAATCTTGACCGCCATCTGGAAAAGATTTTGGCGGGTGACGCCGATTGAAAATTTTCCCATCCAACAACTATTCAACCAAAACAAAATTATGAGCAAACCAGCACATCACATATTCGTCTGCGGCAGTTTTCGGCCCACCGGCGCGGCGGGCGTCTGCCACAAAAAAGAATCCTCACGCCTGCTCCAGCATCTCTCGACCGAGGTGCAGGATCGCAGTCTCGACGACGTCATGGTTTCCAGCACCGGCTGTCTGAACATGTGCGACAGCGGCCCGGTGGTGGTCGTCTATCCCGAAAACGTCTGGTATAAGCACGCGACCATCGAAACCGCCGAGGCGATTCTCGACAGCCTCGAAGAAAAATCCGAACTGCCGCCGGCCACCTTGTTTGCGTAACAAAATTCGCCACAGATGGACACAGATGAAACACAGATTTTGTTTGGCAAATGAAACTGGTTTTCATGGGGTTTCTGCCATCAAATCGGATTTGCAGCCATCGGCAAAATCTCCGGCCAGGTTTTTATCTGTGTTCAATCTGTGTTTCATCTGTGGCTAAAAAATGAACCCCCACCTAGTTGACACCACCCTGCGCGACGGCGAACAGGCCGCCGGCGTGGCGTTTTCGCGCACGGAAAAAATCGGCATCGCGCGAATGCTCGCGTTCGCCGGCGTGCCGGAGTTGGAGGTGGGCATTCCCGCAATGGGCGCGGATGAAATCGCCGACATCAACGCGATTTCCGATCTTGGCCTGCCGGTGAAATTGCTGACCTGGTGCCGCGCTACGGAAAGCGATTTATCCGCCGCCGCAAGCTGCCGTGTTCACGGCGCGCATTTCTCGCTGCCGACTTCAAAAATCCATCTCGCGGCGTGGGGCAAAAATCATGACTGGGTTTTTACCACGCTGGAAAAATTGGCGGCACAGTTTCGCAGTGTGTTCGGCTACCTGACCATTGGCGCACAAGACGCTTCGCGCGCGGATCCAGAATTTCTTTGCGAATTTGCCATCGCCGCCCGCGAGAACGGCCTCGCACGGCTGCGCCTAGCGGACACCGTGGGCATCCTGACGCCAACTCAAACCCATCGGCTCATCCGCCAAATCAAAAAGGTAACGCCGGATTTGCCGCTGGAATTTCACGGTCACAATGATCTCGGCATGGCGACGGCCAACACCGTCGCCGCGATCGAAGCCGGCTGCGAATGCGCCAGCGTCACCGTCAACGGCCTGGGCGAACGCGCCGGCAACGCGCCGCTGGCCGAAGTGGTGATGGCGCTGAAAGTTGCACTGAAATGCGACTGCGGTTTTCGCCACGGCGACCTGTCGCGGCTGAGCGATTTTGTGGCGCAGATTTCCGGTCGGCCGTTGCCCGCGGAAAAGCCGGTCGTCGGCAGCGCGGCGTTTCAGCACGAATCCGGCATTCATTGCAGCGGCCTACTCAAAGATCAACGCACCTACGAACCTTTTGACCCTGTTGAAACTGGGCACGAGCCGTCAAAGATGGTTCTCGGCCGTCATTCCGGCACGGCTGTTTTGAAGCACAAGCTGGAGGCCTTGAAAATTTCTTTTCCCGACGGACAACTGGCGGATTTGCTTGCCGAACTGCGGCGGGTGGCGGCAAAACGAAAACACAACCTCAACGACGACGAGCTGAAACGGCTCGTCCACAAATTCCAAAAAAATCATGGCCTTCCTGACCTATAAAAAATCGGTGGCTGACGGCAAAGCCAGCTACGAACAAATCAAACCCCTCAAGCTCGGCGGTCGCACCGGCCTCCTCGCCCAGCATGTCAAAACGCTTTCCGACGAGGCCGCGCGAAGCTGGAAGCTGGACGCCGCCGAACTGCTCAAATTGGCCGGACAGGAATCCGCCGATACTACCGTGTTGTTTGATGTTGCCGGTGCAGACTCGACCAGCGTGTGCCTCTATGAACTGGTGAAAATCCACGGCAGTTGCCGCGACACCTCCACGCAACTCGCGCTCGACATGACCGTGGTGGTGGATCAAGAAATCGGCGACGACGCGCCGGATTTCACCAAAAAATTTGAAATCATCCTGGCCGAAAAGCCTCGCCAACTCGGCGAAACGCTGGCGCTCTCAGGCGGACCCGGCGGCGGCGATTGGAAATGGGGCACGCCGCCCATGCAACTCGGCGCAACCATCGTGCAGGCGCAGCATCACGGCGGCGGCGAGCCGTGCGCCAACTGCAACTGCGGCCGCCGTGAAGCGATGGGAAAATAAATTTCCATGTGCGTTGAAGCGTCCCCAAAATCAAAATGCGGTGGAAAAAGTAAGTGCGGCTGCGGTGGCCACGGCCATGCCAAAACCGCCGCGCTAAATCCGCGCACCATTCGCACGGTCAAATTTGGCGAGGAAGCCGGGCACCAATGCAGTTGCAGCGGTGGCGGGCGTTGTCCGCGGCATTATCTTGCGCCCACCGGCTATGTGCTGGGCGGCTTCCTGATTTTGCATTTGCTGGTGAACGCGCTCGCGCTCTGGCCGGGAAAATTTCAGTCGGCGGTGAACCACATTCACTCGCTCGGTGCGGTGCTGCCAGTTTTGGAAATTGGTTTGATTGCGGTTTTATCCTTTCACATCGCGGTCGGTTTGCGGCTGATGCGGCGCGACAAGTTAAAATTCATCACTGGTGGACATTTTCACGGCAGCCCGATGCGCCAATGGCTGCAGCGCGTCACCGCCGTCATCATGCTGACATTTATTTTGTTCCACGTCGTCACGCTGCACCGCTGGTTTGGCGGACGCTTTGATCCACACGATGCTTTCAGTTCCGCGTCGCACACCATCTGGCAATTCTGGCGCGGTGAAACGGCCGGCAGTTTTCCGAATCTGCTCTTCGCGCAATTTTATCTGCTTGGTATTGTTGCTGCGGTATATCACGTCGCCAACGGCCTCGCCACCGGGGCGGAAGTGCTCGGCTGGACGCGCACCGAAACGGCGCAAGACCGGCTGTGGCGCATTTCAATTTGCGCGGCTCCCGCTCTTGTTTTGGCCGGCATGGCGGCGTGGTGGGCGCTGGCCGTGAAGTGACCGGCAAAGCTACATCCGCGTAGCTTTCTATCGCAAAAACTTCGCGGATGTCGGATGACAACCTTCGCAAAAACCTCTTGGAAAACTTCCTGAAATTAATAATCGCTAGATGTGACAATGGTTTTAGCGATTCCGCTGGCGGCGGATTGTTGATTGGCATCGCAGTTGCAAAAGGAGAACGCGCCGGACGGCATTTTTATTTACCCGGCGCTGACAGAATCATGGCAAGCACTGACAGAATGATGGCTTCCGTTGACTCCGCCGCCCACCCCGTGCGGGCGCGGCGCGAGGCGCGGCAATGGGCGCAGGCGGAACTGGCGCAGCGCGCCGGCATTTCGCGCGCGGCGGTGAGCGCCATCGAAGGCGAGCAGCTTTCTCCGTCCGTCGCCACGGCGCTGGCGCTGGCGGCGGTGTTTGAATGTTCGGTCGAGGAACTTTTCAGCCGGGCGACGGCAGCGAAATCTTTTGCGCCAAATTGGGCGTGGCAGCCGCGCGCGGAAGCGAGCCGTTATTGGGAGGCGGAAGTTTCGCACCGGCGGCTGCTGTATCCGGTCGAGGCGGTAACGCTGAATCTGTTCTCGCACGACGGCATCTGGCGCAACGGCGTGCCGCACGGAAATTCGCCGGCGGCGGAACAGACCTTGGTGATGGCGTCGTGCGATCCGTCGGCGGGTTTGCTGGCGGCGGAATACGCGCGGGCTTCCGGTTTCCGATTGCTCGTGTTTCCGCGTGGCGGTCGCACCGCACTGGAATTGTTGCGGCAAAAATTGGTTCACGTCGCAGGATTGCATTATTCCACGGATGAAGCGCCACAACGCAACGCCGAAACCGTGCGCACACAAATTGGCAGTGAATGCCGGCTGCTGCGCGTGGCGAAATGGGAAAGCGGCATTGTGTTGGCGACGGATAACCATTCTCGTTCGGCGGAATCCGTGACGCGGCGGCCATTGCGCTGGGCGGCGCGTGAATCCGGTTCGGCGGCGCGCGAATGTCTGGACGGGCTGTTGGGCCAACGGCATTTCGCCGGACGCGAGGTGAGCGGCCACGCGGCGGTGGCCGAGGCCGTGCGCGCTGGTTGGGCCGAAGCCGGCGTGTGTGTGCGGTTCAGCGCGGCGGAGGCGGGATTGAATTTTCTGCCGGTGCGTTCCGAGATTTTGGATTTGTGTTTCCCAGCGGCGTTTCAACACGACCCGCGCATTCAGGCGCTCGTCCGCTTGCTGCGCGACCGCGCCTGTCGCCGGCTCATCAGCGAACTTCCAGGTTACGACGCCCGCGAGACGGGAGAAATTCTGGCTTTATGAACGCATCAAAAATTACTTCACCCTTGGAAATCCGGCTGACGGAAATCGGCCGCGTCCACTCGCCGTTCAAGCAGGCGACCGGCACGCCGATTCAGCCCTATCGCGCCGGCAGCGCGCCGGGATACATTACCTTGCGCCCGGAATTTGTGGACGGACTGGCCGACCTCGACGGCTTTGACCGCGTGTGGCTGATTTATTGGTTTCATCGCGCGTCGGCTGCCAGGATGAGCGTGATTCCTTATCGCGACACCGTGGCGCATGGCCTGTTTGCCACGCGCGTTCCCGCACGACCCAACACGATTGGCATGTCTTGCGTGCGGCTGTTGAACATCGAAGGCAACATTCTCCGGCTCGCTGAGGTGGACATTCTGGACGACACGCCGCTGCTCGACATCAAGCCCTACGTTCCGCAATACGACAATTATCCCGTGCAACGCTGCGGCTGGCTCGACACCGTGCCGGACAATCCTGTCGTCGCCGATGACCGTTTTGAGCGCAAAGATTTTCTGACTCAACTCTGAAATTATTTATTCCAAACAAACAAACTGAAAAATTAAAAAATGAAACATCATCTGACAACATATCGTGTTCTGCCTGGCTTGAGCTTACTCTGCGTGGCTTCAACGCTGATGGCGCAAAACACCTACACCATCAATAACTCGACCGCCGATGCGTTTCTTTCGGGCGCAAATCCGACCTTGAATTACGGCGCGGCCGGCACGCTGGCCATCGCGCCGGCGTCGTCTGCGAAAGGCGAATTTGACAGCGTGCTCATGTTCAACACGGCCAGCGCCGTCAGCCAGTTCAACACCACCTACGGCGCGGGCAATTGGACGATCACCGGGCTGATGTTGTCGCTGTCCAGCAACTACGGCATACAGGGCGAGCAACCCGGCAACGCGCTTTTCAACAGCATCAATGCGGGCAGTTTCGGGATTGACTGGCTCTCGTATGACAGTTGGGTGGAAGGCTCCGGCAGCGGCAACGGGGCGGCCAACGGAGCGGTGAGCTTCAATTCAATTTCCACACTGAAGTCAGGAACGGTTGACTCGCTTGGCACTTACACTTACACGCCGCCGGGCAACAACAACAATGTCTATCTCAATTATTCATTGTCCCTCGACGCCGGTCTGGTGTCCGACGCGGCGGCGGGCGGCAATGTCTCGCTTTATTTTTATGCGGCGGACAACCAGGTCAGCGACTTGTTTAACTCGCGCAGCTATTCGACCGGCCATCCGGAACTGACCTTAACGGTGGAAGCCACGCCCGAGCCGGCCACGGACACATTGTTAGCCGCCTCGTTGGGCGGCGTGCTGCTGTGGCGTTGGCGGACGATGAAAAAATGAATTGGCACCCGGCAATTTTCACGGTCGTTTGGCTGGCCTTGGCATCACCCACCACGGCGCAGGTCGCTTATACCAACACCGATTACGCCGACGCCTTTCTCGCCACCGGCTCCTCAAACAATCCGGCGGGAGCCGACTTGACGGGATTAAATTTCGGCGTCGCGGGCGCGCTCGTGGTGGCTTCCGCCGCCTCGAACAAAGGCGAATTTCAAAGTCTGCTGAAATTCAATCTTGCCGGTGCGGTGGCTTTGTTTAACACCACCTACGGCGCGGGCAACTGGAACATCACCGGCCTTTCGCTCACGTTGACCAGCAATTACGGCACCGGCGGCGTGCAGCCGAACAATGCGGTCTTTCCCACGGTCAGCGGTGGACAATTCGTCATTGAATGGCTGGCAAATAATAATTGGGCGGAAGGCACCGGCTCACCCAATCTGCCCACGACGGACGGCGTCATTTGGAATTCGCTGCCGGCGCTGCTGACCGGCACACACGAAATCCTCGGCACAAATCTCTACACGCCACCGGGCAACAATGTGCCGGTGACTTATCCCTTGCCGCTCACGGCAAACCTATTGGCGGACTTGCCGGCGGGCGGCGATGTCACCTTTCGCTTGTTTGCGGCGGACGACCAGATTGGCTATTTGTTCAATTCTTACAGCTACGGTCGCGGCAACCAGCCGCTGATAAAGATTGTCGCCACGCCGGTTTTGAAAATTCTCTCCGGCATTTGGACCAACGGATTTTTCCGGCTGGCGGGCATCGGCAACAACCATGCGACGTATCAAATCCAAGCCAGCACCAATCTGGCAACGACGAACTGGCTGACCATTGGCACCGCCACCGCCGACAGCACTGGTGCAATTCAGTTCAACGACACCAACGCCGTCGCGCCGCAGCGATTTTATCGCTTGAGCCAATGATAATTTCTTCTGCCACCAAGAATTTTTCGCGCGCATTCACGCTGATTGAACTGCTGGTGACGATTGCACTCATCGCTATTCTGGCGGCGTTGCTGCTGCCCGCGCTGGCTCGCGCGAAGGACAAAACCCGCGCCATCCAATGCACCGGCAATTTGCGCCAGTGGGGTCTGGCGCTGCGGATGTATGCCGATGACAACGGCGATTTTCTGCCGCGCCGAGGCCAAGGCGTGCAGCCGCTCGCGCTCCTCACGCGCATGGATGACTGGTTCAACGCGCTGCCGCCGTATTTTAATTTGCCGCCGTATCTCCAGCTTGTCACCGCCGGCAAAAAACCGGCGGCGGGCGACCACGGCGTTTTCATCTGCCCGGACGCCGTGGATTCCGGCGCCAGCAATTTTTTGTGTTACGCGATGAACATGAATCTTTCGACTTGGAATCTGCCGCTGGCGACAAAGTTTTCCGCCGTCGTTCAACCGGATGCCGTCGTCGCGTTTGGCGAAAGTCCTGGCGCGTATGCTTCGACCTATCCGTCCAAACAGGCTTACAGCATCGTGGCGCGCCATGTGCGCCGGATCAATCTGCTGTTCCTCGCCGGCGAGGTGCAGTCATTCAAGGGCGATTATGTCGGCTGCGGCGCGGGCGATCCGGGGCTGGACAACGTGCGCTGGCTCACCGGCACGGCCAGCGACGCGCAGGCGAAAAACTATTAAACGATGAAACTTAAAATTATTCTGATCTTCGTCTTGGTGCTAACGATCACGCTGGCAATTCATCATCACACCCTCGCCAAAAATTCCGCGCGGCACAAGGTGGTGCGCTGCGCGGTCATTGGCGGTTTCACCATGACGGGCTTGTGGCCGGAGATTTCCAAAATGTTCGAGGCGCAAACCGGCTATCGCGTCGAAGTTGTGGTGACCGGCGTGCGGCCGGTGCTTGACAAGGCCATACGCGCCGGGCAGGTGGATTTGCTGACGATGCACTCCGGCGACATCACCACGGACATCGTCGCTGACGGCATCGGCGTCAACATGCGGCCGTGGACGCGCAACGAACTGGTCATCGTGGGCCCGACGAACGACCCGGCGCAGATTCGCGGGATGACCAACGGCGCGCTGGCATTGAAGAAAATCGCCGAGTCGCAGTCGAAGTTCGTAGATTTTGAGGGCATCGGCAGCCGCGAATTATCGCACACGCTCTGGCGGCTGGCCGGCACCGAGCCGAAAGGCGATTGGTTGATCAAGGACGACACCGCCATTTCCAAGTGGAACGTGCTGCAATTCTGCCGCTCGAATCACGCCTACGTCGTGGTCGGCTACATTCCCGCGCTGACCGGTAAAATGCAGAACGACGGCATGGAAATCCTCGTCAAGAACGACCCCGTCATGCGCCGGCCCTACATCGTCATGGAGGCGAATCCGAAAAAGTTTCCGGACGCAAATATTGCCGGGGCGCGGGCGCTGTCAGATTTTCTGCTGTCGCCGAAAGTGCAGGATTTTCTGCTCGACTTTGGCCGCGATGCCGCCGGCAACCATCCGCTGTTTTTTCCCATCGCCGCCGCCAAACTATAACCAAAATAAAAAATGAAACGTGTTTTTACCTCTTTGTTTGCCAGTGCCGCGTTGCTGTTTGCGGCACAAAATGAAATCCGCGCCGCCACTGTCACCGTCTTTGCCGCCGCCAGCCTGACGGATTCGCTCAAGCAGATTGCTGCCGGTTACGAGAAAAATTCCGGCGACAAAATTGTTTTCAACTTCGCTGCCTCCGGCACGTTGTCGCGGCAGATTGAGGCGGGCGCGCCGGCGGACATTTTCTTCTCCGCCGACGAGACGAAGGCGGACGCGCTGGAGAAAAAAGGCTTGCTCGTGCGCGGCACCCGGAAAAGTCTGCTGGGCAATTCACTCGTTATCGTCACCCCGACCGATGCGGCGGCGATTCATTCGCCTGCTGAATTCACAAACGCTGTCGTCCAACACATCGCGCTCGGCGAAGTGAAAACCGTGCCCTGCGGAACTTACGCGAAAGCCTATCTTGAAAAATTGTCGCTATGGTCGGCGATTGAAAACAAGGTCGTGCCGTGCGAAAGCGTCCGCGCCGTGCTGGCCGCCGTGGAATCCGGCAACGTGGACGTGGGCTTCGTCTATAAAACCGACGCGGCAATTTCCAAAAAAGTGCAAGTCGCCTATGAAGTGCCGGCGGCGGACGCGCCGAAAATTTCCTATCCGGTCGCCCTGATCAAAGACGCGCCGCAGCCGGACGCTGCCAAAAAATTCATCGGCTATCTTGATTCGGATGCCGCGACGGCGGTGTTGTTCAAACAATTTGGTTTCATCGTGCTGACATCGCCGACAACCGAATGAGCGGCGTGGAATGGCAACTGGTCGGTTTCTCGCTGCGGATGGCGCTGACCAGCCTGCTGCTGATTTTACCAGTTGGCCTCGCGCTGGCGTGGTGGCTGGCGCGCAAAAACTGGCCCGGCAAGGCGCTGGTGGAAACACTCGTCTCACTGCCGCTGGTGCTGCCGCCGGTGGTCACGGGCCTGTTGCTGCTGCAACTCTTTGGCCGGCGCGGATTGGTGGGAAGCTGGCTGCATAGCACGTTGGATTGCGATGTGGTGTTCACTTGGCGCGCGGTGGTGATTGCTCTGGCGGCGATGTCGCTGCCGCTGTTCGTGCGCGCGGTGCGGACGGCATTTGAAGAGGTGGATGTGAAATTCGAGCAACTTGCACGCACGCTGGGCGCGGGCGAATGGCGCGTGTTTTTCACCATCACGCTGCCGCTGGCAAAACGCGGCGTGCTGGCGGGCACACTGCTGGCGTTCGCCCGCGCACTCGGCGAGTTTGGTGCGACGATCATGGTGGCGGGCAACATTCCCGGCCGGACGACCACGCTGCCGGTGGCGATTTATCAGGCGGTGGAAAATGGCGAGGATGCGCACGCTTGGACGCTGGCCGGCGTGTCGGCGGTCATCGCCTTCGCGGCGGTGTTCATCAGTGAAAAACTTTTACGGCGGAAAACATGAACGGCAAAATCCTTACCGCGAATTTTCGCAAGCAGTTTCCCGGTGGCCCGGAAATTGTCGCAGACGACTTGCGCATCGGCGGCGGCATCACAGTGCTGTTCGGCGCGTCGGGTTCGGGCAAGACGACGATCTTGCGCTGTCTCGCCGGCTTGGAAATTCCCGACGAAGGCGAAATCAAATTCGGTGGCGAAAGCTGGTTTCAAAAAAGCGGAAAGCGGAAAGCGGAAAGCGGAAACATTTTTGCGCCGCCACAAAAGCGGCGTATCGGTTTTGTGCCGCAGGATTACGCGCTGTTTCCGCATCTCTCGGTCGTGGACAACATTGGCTACGGTTTGAAAGAACTGCCCGCCACCGAACGAACATTGCGCGTAGCTGAAACTTTGCATTGGCTGGGACTTGAAGATTTGGAAATGCGGCGGCCGCGCGAATTATCCGGTGGCCAGCAGCAGCGCGTGGCACTGGCCCGCGCCGTGGTGCGCCGACCAAAATTATTGTTGCTCGACGAACCGCTCGCCGCGCTGGACACGCCGACACGACTGCGGCTGCGCGGTGAATTGCGGCAGTTGCTCCGGCAGCTCGGCATCCCGACCATTCTCGTTACCCACGACCGATTTGAGGCGCTCGCGCTCGGCGACGAGGTGGTGGTGCTGCACGCCGGACGGAATGTCCAGCAAGGGGCTGCGCCTGACGTTTTCAGCCAGCCGGCGAATCTGGCGGTGGCGGAAATCACCGCCGTCGAAACCATTCTTTCCGGTCATATCCTCGCAACGCGTGATGGACTGGCGACCGTGGCCGTGGGCGCCACCCGGCTGATCGCGCTGGCGAAAGATTTACCGCCGGCGGCGCGCGCGGTCTATGTTTGCATCCGCGCGGAGGACGTGATTCTAATTCGGAACGATGTGGCTCAATCCAGTCCCCGAAACCACCTGCCAGCCACCGTGCGCGAATTGGGGCGCGAAGGCCCGTTGGTGCGCGTGACTTTAGATTGCGGTTTTTCGCTGATTGCGTTATTAACCCAATCCGCTTGCGAGGAGCTTGCCCTGCAAAAAGGCGAGCAGTTGTTTGCCTTGGTCAAAACGCCTCAAGTTCATTTAATTTCTTTCGCCGGTTAGATTTTTTACGGTCGAATTGGGGCATATGTTTTTTTCACAAATGCACGGCGTTTGTTGATGGTTCAAATCAAGGCCGGCCAACAACTTCAGGCTGGAACGGTTGGGCGTCGGCCTTTTGTAAAAAATTTGCGCGTAAGCATCGGTTGAGTCAACTCGCCCCGCCGCCACCATATTTTATTGGTGGCTTGTGAAAATGCCGCATGAAATTTGTTTCGCGGCTTTCGGCCGGCTCCGCCTGCATCATTCGTCGAGCCTTCATGCCGCACCCGGCCTGTGCGCTGGCAAACCCGAATCACGTCCGCTGACTTGGGCGCAATTTTCTGAAGCGGCGAAACAATGTCAATCTTTGGCCGTTTTGGACAAAAGCAAACAAAGCCGGCGGCGATTATGATGCACAGTTCCGGCCATAAATTGTTATTCTCTTTACTTGAAAAGCAAATAAGCAAGCGCTGTTCCAACTGCCGGAGCCTTGAAGTTATTGATTAAACGCAGGCAATCCCTGTCGGGGCCTTGTTGCTGGCATCAATTATTGGCATACGCCTTGCGGTAGTTCAGCCGTGAGAAAGTTGTTGGATGAATGTCTGCCCGGATGTCCGGGCATTGACAGTAAGAAAAACACTTTGGCGGCTACGGTTGGAGGCTGTCGCGTGGTGGACGAATTGAGTCTACTCTTCGACATTTCCTATACGCTCGAAAGCAGCTTGGAACTGCGCGAGGTCATCCGGCCGGTGCTGTTGAAAATGGCCGACGGGCTGGGCATGAAGCGCGGCACCATCACCATCCTGAATCGTGAAGACGGCACCGCCAGCATCAGCGAGGCGGTCGGCCTCCCCAGCGGCCAGAGCCAGCAGGAATATCTGCTCGCCTGCCACGAGTTGGTGCAGCAAGTCATGGAATCCGGCCAAGCCATCGTCGTTCCGGACATTTCCAAGGAGCCGGTTTTGCAAACCCGTTGGCAGCAGGAACAACAGGCTGATCCTACATCTTTGTCGGCGGCCTACATTTGCGTGCCCATTAAATTCGGCGAGGAAGTCATCGGCGCGTTGAGCGTGGAACGGATTCTTGACGGCCGGGTGCGGCTTTCGTCGGATCGCCGGCTGCTGTCGCTCATTGCCAACGTCATCGCGCACACGGTTCACTTTCACCGGCTCACGCAGGAAAAACTGGAGGTGCTCCAGCGCGAAAACGAGCGCTTGCAGCACCAGCTCCAGACGAGCTTCCGTCCGCCGAACATGATCGGCAATTCGGATGCGATGCGCTCGGTTTATCGCCACATCGAGCAGGTGGCCGGCAGTGTGACCACCGTGCTGATTCGCGGCGAAAGCGGCGTGGGCAAGGAACTCATCGCCCGCGCGCTCCACGAGCAAAGCCCGCGCAAAGGCAAGGCGTTCGTGAAGTTCAACTGCGCTGCACTGCCGGAATCCATCATCGAAAGCGAATTGTTCGGCCACGAAAAGGGCGCGTTCACCGGCGCGATTGCCATGCGCAAAGGCCGGTTTGAAGTGGCTGACGGCGGCACGATTTTTTTGGATGAAATCGGCGACATCTCCGCCGCCACGCAAGTCAAGCTCCTGCGGGTTTTGCAGGAGCGGGAATTCGAGCGCGTCGGTGGCCACACGCCGATCAAGGCGGACGTGCGCATCCTCACCGCCACCAGCCGCAACCTGGAGGAGATGATCGAGCAGGAAAAATTCCGCGCCGACCTTTACTACCGGCTGAACGTGTTCCCGATTTACGCGCCGCCGTTGCGCGAGCGCAAATCGGACATTTTGCTGCTCGCGGATTTCTTCGTGGAAAAATATTCCAAACTAAACCAGAAATCCGTGCGCCGGATTTCCACCGCCGCGATTGACCTGCTGTTGAGCTATCACTGGCCGGGCAACGTGCGCGAACTGGAAAACTGCATTGAGCGTTCCGTGCTGCTTGCGCCGGGCAAAGCCATCGAGGCGCATCACCTGCCGCCGACGTTGCAGAAAAAAGATGCGTCTGAAAAATCCGCCGCCGGCGGCACGCTCGACACCGCCGTGGCCGCGCTGGAATACGAAATGATCGTGGCCGAACTCAAGGGCTGCGACGGCAACATGGCCGCCGCCGCGCGCAAGCTCGGCCTGACCGAACGCCAGATGGGGCTGCGCGTGAAAAGGCTGGGCATTGATTTCAAACGCTTCCGGCGCGGCGAAACGGCCGCCGCCTGATGCCGCTTCAGGCTTCAGCCCGGCAGTTTGCGGATCCTGATTTATGGGATCGCGCGCTGGGTTCGTTTCTCGGCTTGGCGGTCGGCGATGCGCTCGGAGCAACGGTGGAATTCTTGACTGCGAGCGAAATCGCCGCGCGCTACAAAATCCACAAAGAAATCATCGGTGGTGGCTGGCTGCAATTAAAAGCCGGCCACGTCACTGACGATACCGAAATGGCGCTCGCGCTTGGCTCCGCCGTTATTGCCAGCGGCGGCTGGAATCCGCGCGCCATCGCCGATGCGTTCGTGGCGTGGATGCGCAAGCCGCCGGTGGACATCGGCAACACCTGCCGGCGCGGCCTCACGAACTATATTTGCACCGGAAATTTATGTGCGTCCTTTGGCGAAAATAATTGTGGCAACGGCGCGGCCATGCGCCATCTGCCGACCGTTTTTGTTTCGTTAGCGAGCGAAGAACTGGTCATTCAGCGCAGCCTCGAACAGGCGCGCATCACGCACAATCATCCGATTTCCGACGCCGCCACCGCCACGCTCGCGCGCATGACGCGCCGACTGCTGCTCGAAGGCGCGCAAGCGCCGTGCGACCGAATTGCCGCCGAACTGGTGGCGCAGCATCCGCGTTTCCAATTCCGTCCGTGGCCGGGCAAAACCAGCGGCTATGTCGTGGACACGGTGCAGACGGTGTTCGACGGATTTTTCAGCACCGGTAGTTTTGAGGATTGCCTGTTGCGCGTCGTTAATCGCGGCGGCGACGCCGACACCACCGGCGCGCTGGCCGGGCAGCTTGCCGGCGCGCTTTACGGAGCGCAAAACATTCCGGTGCGCTGGTTGAACAAGCTTGATCCGGCGGTCAACGCTGCCATCCGCGAGCAGGTGCCGAAGCTGTTGAAACTGTCTTTGCCGCTGACATAACGCCGCAATTCCTCCACAATTTTTTCATGCGCCCGCCGGAAAACCTGTATCACGCGAACATCGCGGAGGATTTCTCGCGCTCGTCGTGTTCGTTGAACCGCTGCAATCTTTCGCCATGGATCATCGGCTCGGAGGAGTTTCAGGCGAATCCGCTGCCGGTGGAAATTGATGGCGCGCGGACGACGGATCGCGGCCTTTTTCGCGGCTTGGAACAAATCGCCGACGCCGCTGAACGCAGCCAGTTTTTTCACGATTATCTGTGCGCCAAATTCAGCCTCAACGAGAAATTTGAGCTGCACGGCAAATCCAAGTCGCCTTACAGCTATGTCCATTTGCTGCGTGCCTGGGGCGCGGATTCCAACGGGCCGGCTGGGGCCGTGCTCAAATCGTGGGCCGAAAGCCGCTTCGGTTTGCTCGCGACGTTTCACCAAGGCCGGCTCGCGGACGACCGCGCCGCGCGCGAGGCGTTTAGGCTCGACCGCACGCGCGGCGCGGCCAAATCCATCGGCGTGCTGATACAACTCGATTTGCTCTACACCTTTTGCCAGGACGAATTGCGCCGCCGCTTTCCAGACGAACGGTGGCAAACACTCTATCGCGGCACGCACGATTCCGAGGAATACACCGTTCGCCAGCAAGCAGAAAATGGTGCAAAGCGCACCGCGTTGGTGCAGTTGAATAATTTGAGTTCGTTCACCTCCGATCCTGAAGTGGCGTGGGAATTTGGCTCCAGCGCATGGGAAGTAAAAGTGCCGTTGACCAAGATTGTTTTCTTCAGCGGACTGCTGCCCAAATCATGCCTCGCTGGCGAATCGGAGCATCTCATCCTCGGCGGCTATTACAACGTGCACACGCTGCTCTGCTAAAAACATTGTAGGAGCCGACGTAAGGAAGCGCTGACTGAAAAGTTGAAACCGGGATTGAGATGCGTCGCATCTCCTACAAAACGTCTGCCTACCAGAACAAAAAATGCGATAAAAATGGCAACCGCCAAATAAAATATCCAACGGCTATGGTGACAAGGCTTGATCATAGTTCGGACGAGCGGCGGGTTTCGTTGTCCCGCTCGCGCCGGTTACTGACTCGCCAACCGAATTGATGGCCGGATAATAAACTGGACGCCAAACCCGTCCAAAGATGTTGGCTGAATATGGCTGGACAATTCGGTTTAAGTAATGAATTGCTACTTTACATGAAATCACTAGACACCATCACTTTTCCTCCACGCGCTCAATCCGCGCGCCGAGCTTCCGCAATTTTTCATCCATCCGTTCGTAGCCGCGATCCAGATGATAAATGCGGTTCACCTGCGTCGCGCCTTTCGCCGCCAGCCCCGCGATGACCAGCGCCGCGCTCGCACGCAAATCGCTCGCCATCACCGGCGCGCCGCTCAACGGCCGGCCGCCCTTCACAATCGCGCTCGGCCCCTCGATCTCGATGTCCGCACCCAGCCGCGCCAGCTCGCTGACGTGCATGTAGCGCGATTCAAAAATCCGCTCGGTGATGATGCTGATGCCCGGCACCAGCGCCAGCAGCGCCATCATCTGCGCCTGCACGTCCGTGGGAAAACCCGCATACGGCAGCGTCGTGATGTCTACCGGCTTGAGCTTGCCGCCGCGCCGCGCGACGAGATTTTTGCCACGCCGCGTCACGGAAACGCCGGCCTCGCCCAGCTTGTCAATCACCGCGCGCAAATGGTCGGCCCGCGCGCCACGTAAAACCACTTCGCCGTTCGTCGCGGCGGCGGCGATGAGGAACGTCGCCGCTTCGATGCGGTCGGGAATCACTTCGTGTTCCGCGCCGTGCAGTTTTTTCACGCCGGTGATGGTGATGGTGGGGCTGCCCACGCCGGAAATTTTCGCGCCCATCGCATTCAGGAAATTTGCCAGATCCACAACTTCCGGCTCGCACGCGGCGCTTTCGATGACCGTCACGCCGTCGGCCAGCGTCGCCGCCATCATCACATTCGCCGTGCCCAAAACCGTCGGCCCGGCGCGGCCGCCGAGGAAGAGCGAGCTGCCGGAAAGTTTTTTTGCCGTCGCGTCCACATAGCCGCCCGCGATTTTGATTTTCGCACCGAGCGCTTCAAAGCCTTTTAGGTGCAGGTTGATTGGACGCGCGCCGATGACGCAGCCGCCGGGCAAGGAAATCCGCGCCTTGCGCAGCCGCGCGAGCAGCGGGCCGGCGATGCAGATGGAGCCGCGCATTTTGCGGACGAGTTCGTAGTCCGCGTAGCCGGAAATCTTTTTGGCGTGA
>Ga0316220_1001684_pt1 | contig 23116 bp, 15 predicted proteins | sample TBH18005metaG_FD_203632 | JGI IMG/M metagenome (GOLD analysis project Ga0316220, IMG submission 203632) | Freshwater microbial communities from Trout Bog Lake, Wisconsin, USA - TBH18005 | ecosystem: Environmental > Aquatic > Freshwater > Lake > Hypolimnion/Profundal zone | place: USA: Wisconsin...
TGACCAGCAGGCGCCCGTCGATCACCGCCCGCGCCTTTGCCGCAACGACCAGGTATTGCGAGGCGCGCGGGCCCGCGCCGCAATGAATCCACTTCTTGACGAACTCCGGGGCGCGCGGGTCGCCGGGGCGCGTGGCACGCACCAGGCGCGTGGCGTATTTGACTACGTGATCCGATACAGGGAGGTTCCGAACTACCGACTGCAACTCGAGAATCTCCGCGGCGTTGAGGACTTTGTGCAAGTCCAGAGCTCGCTCGCGGATGGTCACCTTGGCGATGGTTTCCTCCTCCGACTCGGTTGGGTAGTCGATGTAAATGCTGAACATGAACCGGTCGAGCTGCGCCTCGGGCAGCGGATACGTGCCCTCCTGCTCCAGCGGATTCTGTGTCGCCAGCACGAAGAACGGCAGGTCGAGCGGGTAGGTCTCCCCGGCCGCTGTGACGCGATGTTCCTGCATCGCCTCCAGCAGGGCGGCCTGGGTCTTCGGCGGCGTGCGGTTGATTTCATCGGCCAGCAGGATGTTGGTGAAGATGGGCCCCTTGATGAAGCGGTATTGCTTGCGCCCGGTGGTCTCGTCGCTTTCCAGAATATCCGTGCCGGTAATATCCGATGGCATTAGATCCGGCGTGAACTGGATGCGCCGGAATTTGAGATCCAGCACTTCGGAGACGGTGCGGATCATCATGGTCTTGGCGAGGCCGGGCAGGCCGATCATGAGCACGTGCCCGTTGGACACGATGGCCGTGAGCAGCTCGCGGACGATCTCCCGCTGGCCGACGATCGCCTTGGCTATCTCGGCTTCGATCTGTTTGGTCTTGACGCTCATCCGCTCGACGGTGTCCCGGATGGCCTCCTGTTCCTCCAGCGAATCGAACAGCGGCGGCTCGGGTTCCGGCGCGGGTTTGGAGGGTTGCGCCGGGATGGAGCTCCCGAGGAACGGAGGCGGCGACGCTTCGCGCTTCGGTTCCGGCGCGGGCCTGGCGGACTCCGCGTTTTTCGGTTCGGAATCGAAATCGACCCGCGGCAGCGGGGAGAACGCGAGGGCGCCGTCGTCTTCGAAGACAAAGATGGAATCGCCGATCATGAAGCGGTCGTCCGGTTGGAGGGCGGTGTCCTGGATGCGCGTTTTGTTGACGAGGGTGCCGTTGAGGCTGCCAAGATCCTTGATTCGCCAGGCACCGTCGGCGCGGTAGACTTCCGCGTGATAGCGGGAAGCGGGACAATCGATATCGACGGGGATGTCGCAGTCCGGTGCGCGACCGACGACCATCTTTTCTTTAAGTAACTCGAAGACGGCCCCTTTTTGGTAGCCGGCGTTTACGCGTATTTGTGCCATGGTGTGAGGAAGTATAAGTTAAGAAGGAAGAATTATGAAGAAGGCGCGGCGATTGCGCCGATGTCTTTGACCTCGTTTACCACGCGGATGTTGCCGAGTTCGGGAACGCGGGTGTGCTTGAGGAATTCGGGCGTATTCGGAATCGGTTCGCCTTCGCGGAAAAGATGACGGGTGGCGACCATTTGCCAGTCGTCGATCGCCTGGTGCAGTTCGACGATCTCCAATCGGCGGATCATTTGGTTGAGCCGTTCACCGGACTGCTTCAAGACGTTGTCGGGGCGAAGCCGCTCGACGAATGCCAGCACCATGGCGTCCCCCGTTTCATCGAGCGTGCCCAATCCGGCGCGATGCACGCAGTGCCGGTTGAAGAACGTGTCCGCCAGCTCGATGCGCTTTTTGAGGTTCGCAGCAGACGTCGCGGAAAGCGCGTCGAGCGAGTCCCCCAGCGCCAGTCCCTCGAGGACAGAACCCTCTTTCGTGACGAGCACCAAATCATACTTTCCGATGGGAAGATGTTCGAAGCGGAACGTCTTCCCGCCGTCGCTCAGATCCGCCAGGAAGACGCGGACGCGGTCTCGTTCCACCGCCATTGCATGGATGAGTTCGGAGGGCGCTTTTCCGGCGATGCCGCCTGTGGCCTCGGGATTGGTCTTCGTGTAGATGCGCCCGGCCTGCGCAAACGCAGAGGCGGAACCGAAGAACAGAATGGCCATGAGGAGCCAAACGTCAGGGCGTCTCATGGTTTTGCGGCCCATGCCTTTGCCTCCTCGGCGAGCGGGTGTTTGGGATAGTTCGACGCGATCGCCTTCCAGATCTTGCGCGCCTCGTCCTTCGCGTTGCGTTCATAGAGCACCCGGGCGCGCAGGAATTGCGCATCGATCTGAAACGGGCTCTCCGGCTGGATTCTCTGGAACGACTCGGTTTCAAGCATCGCCTCGCTCCAGCGTCCGAAGAACATCAGCGTGCGCGCGCGCAACAGGAGGAAATCGCCGTCGAACTTGGCCATTGGGTGTTTTAACTCCCATTCCGTAAGCTTCGCCATGGCCTCGCTTCGGTGGTTGTTTGCGATCAGCTCGTTGATGGCGATCGAGAACGCGCGATCCTGCGCGGGCAGGCTGCGGTCGTCCGCCTTGATGCCGATAACCTGGTATTGCGCGATGGCGTCCTTGATTTTTCCTTGCAGACGACAAAAATCGCCGATGCGGATTTTGGCGAGCTTGGCGAGATAGGAGTTCGGATTCTGAAACGCGATCTGGTTGAGCCGACCGGCGCAATCGGCGTCTTGCAAGTAGAAGACGCGCAGGTCCATTTCGAGCGGCTCCGCAGAGAGCGGAAAGCGCTGGCGGATGCGTGGCTCGAGCGCCGCCAGATCGGAAAGCGCCTTGGCCGGATTCTCGGCTGCGTGCGTGCGGATGGCGATCAGGCGCGCCGTCGCCCAGGTGGGCGCAATGTCCGGGTCGTTGATCATTCGATCCTGTTCCGGGAGCGCGTCGGAGAACTTCGTGATTTGCTGGTCCGTGCCCCATTCCAGCAAGAGCGCCAGGCGGGCGGCGATCGAGGCGGGCTTGAGTTGCGAGAGGGTGTCGGCGTCCAGCATCGCGGCGTACCGGCGGACATCGCCGGCATCGCGAATCGAGGCCCGCGGTACGCGTTCGCTGAACACCATCCGAGTCAGCAGTTTCAACGGCGGAACCGGATGGACAAGCGCGGACGTGGCCGAAAGAACCGGTGTCAGGAGAACCTTGAGCATCTGCGGTTGCGGATTCGCCACCACGCGCTTTCCTTCGAGGCCGGAGACCGTGGCGCCGTCGTCGAATTCCCATTTGGCGCTCCAGCCCGCCATTTCCTGGGCGGGCTCCTGAAAGCCGAAGCGGGTTTCGTAGAGCCATTGGCCGCCGTATCCGATCGTCGAGTCGATATCGATCTTCGGGCGTGGAACCGGCAAACCGTGCGCGTCCTCGATTCGCTGGAGAACTGTCGTGCCGGGATGCAGATACGTTTCGCCGTGGACGGCGGAATATTTGCCATCCGGCTCCTTCAAACCAAGCAGCATTGCCGCTTGATCCCCGTAATTGTCGTAGCCGGCGGTTCCCTTGGCGGCGTAATAGTCGATCTTCACAGACGGAGGCAGGCAATGGATGGTTTGCGAATGGACGTTATTGGCGGTCGCCACCGGCGTGTGTTGGCCGGGCCAACTGAGTTGCAACCGGTTGTCGAAGAGCACGAACGAAGCGTCGGAAGAAAGCGTGTAAAAGAGAATGTCCTTTTCCTTTTCGACCGGGAGATAACCGGTGAAATGAGTGAGAAAATTGCGACTCAGGCCAAAAGGGTTGTCGCCGTGACAGATGCACCAGACGAATCCCGAACCGTCGATTTCCGGCGCGGCGTTCCATGCGTATTCGACATCCTGCCAGGTGTCGAATTTCAGATTGGCCGGGGCGCGGCGCGTTTCCAGGAAGAGGCTGAGCTTCGGCGTCCACGAGGGGGCATTGCGAGTCTGGCCGCCGCCGAAATAGAGGAAGCACGGCCCTTTCTTTCTGGGCATCTCCTGCGCCAGAAGCAGCACCTGGCCTCCCAGGCGGGTGGCGACTTTCGCCAGCGGCAGCGCTTTGCCCGCGGAGTCGGTTAGGAGAAAATCAGCCATGTCCGGGCGGGAGAGACCGAGATCGGGGAGTTCGATGGAGATACCGGTTTCCGGCACGCGCGGCAGAGTGCCCAAACGAAGGACCGCGCGGTAAGGAGCGTCGGCGACGGTCCAGGGAAGAGTGGGGGGAGCAGCGTACGCGCGCAGTGTGAGGAAAAGAAGGACGCCGCCGAGGGACAAAAGGGACAAAAGGGACCTAAAGGACGTAAAGGACGTAAAGGACCTAAAGCGAGAATGTTTCCGCGCTCGTTCCCAATCTCTGATTGGGAGCGCGCTTATTCTGGTTCGCTTGCAAACGCACGGCGCGGTTGCGGGGAGATCTTTTAGGTCCCTTTCGTCCCTTAGGTCCCCTAGTATCCTGTAACACGATAACTTTCGCCTTACAGGAGTGGCGATGGAGCCGAGTGGGGCTTCCGATAAGCGCGTCAGCGTCTTGGAGTGCGGGCAGTCCTCTGCCGCTTTCGCAAGCCGGACTGTTCCCCGCCTACGGAAGATCTCCTTTGCCATCAGAGCTTTCCGCATCTCTCCGACAGAGGATGTCGCACTTTGAATTGACGCCAGACCTAGCCAGGCGCACTGCCAAAGCGGTAGAGGACCACCCGCACTCCAAGACGCTGACGCGACTGCCGAGCCCTTCCCGATTTTTCGCGCTTTGCCATCATCTAGCAATCCGAACTGGTCACTGTTACAGCCTGCCAGGTCCTTTTTCTCCGTCTTCATTTTCCCTCCTCCAGCAGCGAGCGGTAGTAATCCGCCACGGCATCCTTGAACGCGGGCGGGGCCTGGCCTTCGTCGCCGCCGAGCAGTTGCTTGTCGTGGGCGCGCGCGGCGTCGCCGTTTGAAAGCGTGAGCACGTCTCCGGTCAACGCGCCGCCGCGGACTTCGTTCAGCCGCCCAACGATCCGCTGGTGTAATCCCCGATAATCTTGCGTCCTACCCTCTTTGAGGGCGGCATGCGCTTCGTCCATCAACCGCACGACATCCGGCAGCGCCGTCGCCTTCAAATAAAGCAGCGATGCCTGCGCGTGCATCTTGGCGGTCTTCTCCGAAAGCAGCGCCTGCTGCACGGCCAGCGCGTCGGATGCCGCGATCTTCGGCGCGTTTGTCGGGCGCAACGGCGCGTTGCCGTCCATGCCGTTGCGGTCGCTGAAGCCGCCGGCTTTTCCGCCGCCGGTCGCGCGCGTCTCGCCGATCTTCCCCTCGTCCTTCACCTGCCCCTGCTGCATGGGGTCGTTGGTGCGCCGCACATCCGGCTTGGTCCCTTCGAGATTGCTGGCGGTGTCTCCGACCATCTCGCCGTCGCTCATTCCTTCGCGTCCGCCGCTCGAACGACCCGTTTGCTCATTCTTCTTGGGGCGCGTGTTGCCGGATCTTCCCTGCGCGCCGAACCCCGGCTGCGGTCCATCGGCAACGCCCCAGCCGTTTGCGGGGTTTTGGGCGGCAGCCTGGTTGGATGCGGCGTCCTGCACCTGTTCGGCGAGGCCCTGTTGTTCCTGCAACAAGTCGCCGACGAGATCGGTAAATGCCTCGGGCAACGGCAGATTGGGGATGTCGGGCATCTCCGTTTTGTCAAAGTTCTCCAGCTTCCACTTGGCGGTGTCGTTGGCGTTCGGCAGCCACATTTCCATGTCCTCGGAAATCTTCTTCGCCTGCTCGATCGCCTGGAGAATGCCGTCCTCCTTTTGCACGGCGATCTCGTTTGGCTTGAGTTGTCCAGCCGCGGCCAGGGCTTTGTCGGTTTGGATGACGTCCTCGAAAATCTCGGTGAGCTGGCTGCGCAGTTCGTTGGACGGCTTGAGGTCGGGGAAGATATGCGCGTCGGTGAGCATCTGCTCGATCGTTTCCTTCATCAGATCCTTGGTATCCTTGAATTCCTTGGCGGTGGAAGCGTCCTCCGGGCGCATCTCGCTTTTGCGCGCCAGTTCCTTGCTTTTCTCCACGATCTCCCGCTGGATCGCGGCCAGCTTGTTGAGTTTGTCAGCCATCTCTTTGGCGGCTTCCTTAAGCGAATCCGCATCCTTGGCGGCCTTGGCAAACTGCCATTGGTTCAGCAAATCGGCGATCTTCGCCAGGTTCGTCACAAGTTCCTTCTGGATTCCCGCCGCCGCCTGAAATGCCTTGCCTTGCAGTTTCTCGGCGGCGGCGAGCATCTCCTCGTAAATGCGCATTTCGCCGAACAGCTTCGACGCGGTCGCCAGGCGCGTGCGGAAATCCTGGTCGCCCATCGCGGTATTGAGCGCATTTTTGTCGAGCGTCTTGCGGACGCGCGTGGCGTCCTGGGCAAGCGCATCCTGCCTGTCGGAAAGGGCGGCGGCGGATTGCGCGGGAGCGTTCGCGGTTTCCCGCAAGAGATCGCGCTGTTTTCGCAGGAGATCTTCCACGCCGGCGATCAAGTCGCGCACCTGGCCGCGGTCCATTTCGCCCGCCAGCGCTTTGCTGACGCCTTGCAGCCGGACGAGAATCGCCGATTCCAACCGGATGGCCTCGGCCAGCGACGCGGCGCAGACGTTGCCCGCACCTTTGCGGTCCGCCGCCGCGACGGCGTTTCGTAGCGCCAGCACCGCGGCGGGCATTTCCTTTTCGCTCAAAGCCTGGAGATCGGCGCGGGTGCCGGGCGCGATCGGTTCGACGGAAGCCACCAGCGCTTGCGCCATTTCGCCAACCTGCGTCTGGCGCCCCAGCAACGGACTCAGCGTTGCCGATGCCGGCGCGGGATTCTGCGCGGCGTTGGCGGTCGCTTCGAGGTTGATCTTCTGGAGCTTGATCAGCGCTTCCAGGCTGTTCTGCGCCTTGTTGGCGGCGTCATCGGACTTCTGCTGAAGCTGATCCGCCGAACGCAGCGTCACGACGATCGGGCGCGAGTAAGTAACACCGGGTCCGCTCACATCGTTCTGGTCCTTTGCGGCGATACAAAATGTGACGCGATCCTCTTTTGCGAACGGCTTCAGCGGCACTTTGAATTCACCGGCAAACGACGCCTTTCCAGCGGCCTCCTTCCAGTCGTGAATCACTTGGGCGTCCTGCGCCTCGTCAGTGCTGCGATAGAGCGCGACAGTCCCGAGTGCAAAGTTGTCGGTGGCGGTGAACCGGATTGTCACCGAGGCGTCGCGCGCGGCGAACAGCTCGCGGCCCTCCGCCGGTTCGGTGACCGCGACCTTCGGCGGTTCGTCCGCCTTCGTGACGATCTGGAGCGAATCGGCGTCGGCGAGATCGTCGGTGTCCCGGTAATCGATACGGACGGTTTGGCCCGCGGTCACGGTTCCGGAGAAATTCCAGCGGGTGTCGGCGAGTTGCCGCACCTGGAACGGCTGCCCTTTTTCCGGCGTGGCGGCGAGCTGCCGGACGGGGTTGTTGAACTCCATGGTGACGGAAACGCGCGATCCCGGAATCACATTCTGAAGCACCGAAAAATCCTTGAGCGCAACGATCCCCGCGCCTTTCGCCACCGCGCGCAAAGCGTACGCTGGCAGTTCCACTTCAGCGGAGCGCGTGCGGATCGCCGTCTTTGGACGCACGGTGGCATGAAAGGTGGCGGAAGTCGCGTCGCCTGCTTCGAGGGTGTATTCCAGGGACTCGCGCATCTCCCGCCATTGATGTGAAAACACCGGCGCGCCCACCTCGCGATCCATCAATGCCTTTTGCCAGCTTCCGCCGCCGGCTTCGCGGAACCAGATCCACGCCGCGCGCGGAATTTCCCCGGTGAGATTGACGGTCACCGTGAGATCCTTGCCATGGATGATTCGGGTGTCGCCCGGCGTAATGGCGCTGAATTGCGTGCGGGTCAGCGGGGCGATGTTGCTGCCCGGCATGAGAATGCGCGCCGCCGAGTTTGCAAACATCAACGGCTTGAGGGCGGCGCACAACGCCAGCACCAGCAGAACGCCGACCAGGCCATACCCGAGACGCTTGAGCAATTTCAGGTCGAACACCTGGGACCAGTCCACCCGCGGGAACGGATCGTCCATTTCCGCAAACAACGCCGCGCGCAGGCTCGAGCCGGCGGGCAATTCGCGATCGAACTGCACGGCGTTGATGAGCACGTTTTTCGCTCCGCCGCAGGCGATTTCGATCCGCCGAGCCATGCGCGATTCGGTGACGGTGGGAAGAGCCGCGCGCACCGCCATCGCCAGCCCCGCAAGCAGCGGCACGGTTACGAGCAAAAAGCCCGCCCACCGCAGCGGCGCGCCGAAGTGAAACTGCGCGTCGCTCAGCAGAAAGACGAACAGGAAGGCGAGGGCGATCGCCGTGCCGGAGACCGCAAACCGGGCCGAGCGCGACCAGCGAAAACGCCGCGCCGCCTCACTGAGGCGGTCATGAACGAGCTGGGCGGAGAGTGGCATGGGTTAAAGATTAAAAGTTAGAGGTCGATGGCAAGTCTGCTGAGATTGGGCGATCCGCCTACGTAAGGGAAGAAAGCCCGCGCGAAGCGCTTTGGAGTGCGGCGGCCCCCCGCCGCTTTGGGGAGACGCATCGAAAGCACTGCCTGCTCCACGAGGCACTAGAACCTTGTTACCGAGCCCTTTCTGTATCGAAAAGCCTTGTCGCGCGAGACAAGCGCACTTCCAAAGCGGCGGAGGACCGCACGCACTCCAAAGCGCTTCGCGCCCCGCCCTCCAATGCCCATCGAAAATCCCTCGATCGACGTGCCGGCATCGTGCCCGCCAATTCCACTTTCGGAGAAGCATCGCGCCACTGTTAGCAATGCTCTTCATTGCGCGGACTTGATCTTGAACAGCCGGAAGTTGCCGAAATAGCATTTTCCGCCGTTCGGCGTTGCGGCGTAGGTATAGGCTTTCACCGAGAGAAACTCCGGCGCCATTTCCTGGCCGGCGACGGTGCGAGTTTTCGGCAGCGTGAACTCGCGCGAAACCGTCTGCCATTGTTTGGAGCCGCCCTTGGCATCGGGGATTTGCGCCCGGTACACCATCACCAGCGGCGGGTGCCCGTCGCGTTCTGGCACGCGGAACTTGTCGGGGCCTTTCACCGGCTTGGGGTCGGTGACCCAGGCTTCGACAAAGGTCTTTTCGGCGAAGTCCCAGGTGAGGCAATCGATCTGGACGCGGTAAGTGGCGCCCGGGTCGGCCTTGATGAACGCGCTTTCGATCTTGCCGCCCTCGTTGCCGGCCACGCCCGGTGGCAGGTCGATCTGGGCGCATTTGGTTCCCGGTTTGGCGTGCGCGGTGTCGATGGAGAGGTAGGTCTTGTTTTTCACGTACCAGCCTTCGTAAGGGAAATCGATCCGCCAGCCTTGCAGCGGGTCGGATGCCGTGAAGTTGCCGTTCGCAACGAGGTTCGCGCCGGTAGATTGGGCGTGGGCAGAGGTGAACAGGAGTGTGAACAGGGCGACCACGAAAGCTGTCATCCTGAGCTTGCGAAGGATCTCGCGAGGCCGTCCGGGCGTACTCTTTCCTGTGGCCGCTTTCGAAACTGACGGCTTCGACTCGTGAGCTGCTATTGCTTTCATATTACGGAAGATTCCAAAACTTGCGGGTGGTCCAGTCGGTTGCAAGCATCAAGAGGAGGAACCCCAGCAGCCACGGATTGTTCCACAGATCGCGCAGTTCGACGCGCGAGAAATGTTGTTCGCGATAATGCAGGTCGCGGCGCCACTGGTCCCACTGGCCCATCGGGCAAAAACGCCCACCGCTCGACTCGGCGATGCGCGTCAGCATTTCGCGGTCGATCGGCTTCCCGGTGATCTCCGTCGCCGGCTGCGTCACGACGAAACGCGCTTCGCCTTCGAGGCTGGCGCCATCCACCGTTGCGGTCGCTTTCGCGTGGAACACTCCGGGGACATTCGGTTCCACTTCCACCTGAAAACCGGGGACTTGCGTGCCCCCTCGCGTTTGCAGAAGGGCCGGGCGCAACGTGTAATCGAACACCTTGTCATCCGGTGTGCGCACCTGCACGGGCAGAGACGCCGGCTGTTTCGCCTCGCGCGACATTGTCCGCAGGATCGCCCGGAGTTGCGGGCGCTCGCCCATCAGGTAATTGGCGCGTTCGGTGAACAGTTCGAGCCGGTTGTTGTTCTGCTTCTTCTGCTCTTTCGGGATGAGCCAGTCCATCAACTGCGCCCAGAACGTGTCGTAAGGCGAACGCTCGGCGGACCATCCCTTCGACGCCAGCCGCCAGCGCCAGATCGTGTCCGAGAGAATGACAATCACGCGCCCTTGCCCGAAGCGCATTGCCACGATGACCGGACACCGTCTTCCGCCGGCGACGGTCTCCATCAACACTTCCGCGGTCGGCGCGACGTTGGGGGCGACATTGCAGGTCAGCAGCGCCGGGAAATCTTTCACCGACGCAAACAGCGATCCGAAGACCGGGTGATGCAGCCCGGTGTCGGTGATCTCCATCGGGAACGACCCCTCGCGGTAATCCGCCGGTGAGGAAATCGGCATCAATTTTGCGATCGGCGAGCCGGCGAGGGCGGGGGACGCCAAAAAGTTCGGTCCGCCCAGCAGCACCAGTCCGCCGCCGTGATCCACGAAATCGCGCAAGGCGGCGCAGTGCGCGGCGGTGAGCGACTCCGGCGGGAGATCGCCCAGAATGACCACGGCATTGGTGGCCAGGCCCTGGGCGGAGAGATCGAGGGTCGCCTTGCGATCCCGGTCGCCCGCGTCGGCGATGTTCACCAACTGACCGCCGGCCCACCGCACATAGGCGCTGAGCTGGAGATTGCGGTCCGTGACGATCGCTTTTCTGAGGAACTTGAAATCGAACCCGAGCGTGTTTTGCAGATACATCACGCGGTTGCCCGGTTCGAGCGCTTCGATGACGAACGGGTAGGCCCGCGCCTCCTTGTCCGCAGCGGCGTCGGCAACGCGCACTTCGTAATGAAAAGTCCCCGCCACGAGGTGCGAGACCGGAAACGCCACCTGTCGCGACTGGTCGTCTTCGTTGAAGGCCAGCGCGCTTTCCCCCGCTTTGGTTCCCTCGCGCCAGAGTTCCACGTTCACCGTTTGCCCGGCCATGCCGCGCCCGGTCACGTTGACGCGGACCTCCGTGTCCCAGCCGATGACGACGCGCGGCGGATAATCGACCGATGCGAGCGAGATTTTGCGCTTTGGACGCGCGGCCTTGAACGGTTTCTCCAGTTCAAAGGTGAATACGGGCGCGCCCGGAGCGGTGCCGGAGACGGACGGCTCAGCATTGGCCGGTCCGCCTGTGGCGCCATTGGAATCCAGTCCGTCGGTGAGCATCAGGATGCCGGCCAGCGGTTGTCCGCGGAGGCGTTCCTGCAAACGCATCGGCGCTTCCCGCACATTGGAGGTTGCGCCGTCGAACTTGACCGGAAAAGTGCCGGTCAGAACCGTCGATGGAAGTTCCGAGATGCTTTGGTCGAACGAGAAAAAGCGCAGGTCGAAGTCTTTGGCGGCGTCGGCGAGACCGGCATTCCGGAGCCATTCGGAGACTCGCGCGGAGCGGAGCGGCTGGTTCTTGTCGACCGGATCGGTCATGCTTTCGGATTTGTCCACGAGTACGGCGAGTTGGGGGCGCACCACGGTGATTTCATCATGGCGCTGTTGCGGTTGGAGGAGGATGGCCAGCAGCGCCAGCAGCGCCGCCAGGCGGAAAACCGCCAGCAAAGCAACCCGCAGCCGCGAACGCACCCCGCGCCAGAGGCTCCAGCCAATGAGCGCAAGCACAAGCGCCACCCAGACCGCCAGCCACGGCCCGGAAATCACGGGATGGATAAGCAGGTCTCTTGACGCATTCATCGCCGCACCTCCGTTTCCTCGCCCGTTTGCGCATAGAACGGCGTGTTGAGCCGCCGGCGATTGAGCCGTCCGGTGGCGATTCGCGTCTCGTCGCCCTGGGCGCGGCGGCGCGCCATGATGTTCGCCAAAATGGCTTCCGCGGCGAAAACCGTCAGGGCGACGGTCAGCAGCAACGGCCAAAGCGGCGCCAGTCCGCGGTTCTGCGCAAGCCATTGCCGCAACGCATCGACGCCCACGATTTGCTTCACCGCCCCCGCGCTCTGGGCGAGCTTTTCGGCATCGGCGGCGGAGAGCGGGTGAAGATCGGACTCCGCGCGGTCCACGTTGACGGCGACCAGCGCGGTACGGTCGCCCGCGGTTATCGCGTAAATGCCCGGCATCTCCGCCCGTTCCAGGGCGCGGGAAGCGCCGACTTGGATGCCGGCAACCGGCGAACCGTCCGGCAGCGTCATACGCAACGGCTTGTCCCGCGGAACTCCCGGCGGGAGGGGGATCGGGTCGCACACGGAAAGACTGACGTTGCGTCCGATTTGCGCCGCCGAAAGCCGCGCGATTTGTTGCACCAGCGGCAGGAATGCCGGGGAAAGCGGAAAATCGCCCCAGGCACGATCCGCCGACGCGTTGACGATCCACACGCTGCCCGCCCCGTGCTCGGCGGCAATAATCAGCGGCAAACCGCCGCCGGGGACGTCCCCACCGACGCCCAACTTCACCAGCACTTTGGCCTCGCGGGCGGGCGTCATTTCCAGCATCTTCTGCTGTGGCAACGCGGGGAACGGCGTGTTGGAATCCCACGTGTTGGCGAAAAGCGGGTGGGCGGGATCGACGATTCTCGCGGGTTGCCGGCCGGGCGGGAGCGTTCGCACGGAAACGGGGGTTGCCGGGAGAAAATCGGCGGTCTTGAGGTCATCGACCCCGGTCTGGTCGCCGGGAAACAGGATCACCGTGCCGCCGGCATCCATGAACCGGTCGAGGCGCACTGTCGCGCGATCGCTGAGCCGACCGGGATCGGCGAGAAACACCGCCGTGTAATTCTCGATGCCCGCCTCGTCGAGCTGGCCCGTGGCAATTGCGCGCACCCCCGCGGGCCCGGCCACGCCGCCCTCGGCGCCTGCGCCGAGCGCCTTTCGCAAATAGAACCCCGAGTGCAGACGCGCCGCGCCCGCCGTGTTGCCCTCGACCACCAGCACACGCGGCTGCTGATACACCGGAATCGTAAAGAAAAAGGCGTCGTCGGCCGGCAGGTTGTCGCCGGAGAGTTTCGCCACCGCTTTGGCCCACGCCCCGGTCGCAGCCGGAGCCGGAAACGCAAACTGCACTTCCGCCGTTGCGCCCGGCGGCACATCCACCGGACGTTGCGCCACCCTCTCGCCGTTCACCTGGATTTCAACCAAGTCATGCAGCGCAACCATCGAGAAATTCTCCACCGCGACCAGGCCGTTGACCGACGAGCCTGCGATCAAATACGGCGTGGAGACCGCCACCCGCTTCACGGCGGCGTTGTTCGCCTGCAAATCGTCCGGGCGCACGACGGTCAGCCGCACGTCTCCCATTTTCCAGGCGTCGTCGAAGACCGTGGCTGGATTGTTGAGAACGCCGCGCCAGCCGGATTCCTGGCTGTCGGTAAAGAGGAACACCTCGTGGATGCCGCGTTCGGCGCGCGCCAGAATCTTACGCGCTTCCCGAAGCGCCGGGGCGAGATCGCCGGCGGCCTGCGTCTGCCGGATGCCGTCCACGGCGCCGCGGGCAAGCCTGCGGTCGATGGTCGGTTCCGCCACCGGGGATTCCACGCGGTCGTTCGCCGAGAGCACCGCGACGCGGTCGCCTTCCTTCAGGTCGTCAAAGATAGCCAGCGCCGCTCCCCTGGCCGTGTCGAGCCGGGTCTTTTCCCCCTGCGTCTTGTCCTGCCACGCCATGCTCGCGGAATTGTCGATGACCAGCACCACCGTCCGGGGAACGTCGCCCCCGAAAAGCTTTGCGGTGCGGGCGAGAATGATCGGGCGCGCCGCGGCGACAATCAGCAGCGCGAAGAGCGCGCACCGGAGAAGGAGCAGCAGCAGGTTCTCCACTTTCGAGGTGCGGCTGGTCCGGGCGGCAACGATCTTCAGATACCGCAACGTGCTGAAGGGCACCTGTACCACGCGCCGGCGCTGCCACAAATGAATGAGGATCGGCACGCTCAGCGCGCCGAGTCCGTAGAGCATCCAGGGGGAGAGAAACATGGTTACAGCGACATCCTCCTGCGGTCGGCCAGGTAATGGTGGAGGAAATCCTCGAAGCTTTCATCGGTGGACACCAGTCGGTAATCGACATTCAGTGTTGCGCAGCGTTCCCGGCACTGGTCGATCGCCTTGCCCAGCTCCTGTTTGTATGCGAGCCGGGCGAGGGCCGGGTCGAGTTCGAGCTTCTCGCCGGTCTCCATGTCGATGAACTCCGCCACCCGGTCGATCGACAAATCCAGTTCCGTCGGATCGAGGATTTGCAGCAGGATCACGTCGTGCATTTTCTTTCGAAAGTGCGCCACGGCATTGAAGACCGCATCGGGATCGTCGAACAGGTCGGACATCATGACGATGAGCCCGCGGCGCGACGTCCGTTCGGCGAGCGTGTGCAGCGCGTTCCCCGTGTTGGTGAGGCCGTTCGGCTCATGGGCAGTCAGGCGTTCCAGGAAAACCCTCAGGTGGCGCATTCCGCCGCGGGCCGGCACCTCTTCCCGTAGTTCGCTGTCGTAGATCGTGAGCCCCAGCGAATCCTGTTGTTTGCTGACGATGTAGCCGACCGCCGCGGCGATGCGGCAGGCATACTGGTATTTGGTCGGGCGGTTCGCGGCTTTGTAGCCCATCGAACCCGAGGCGTCGATGATCACATGGACGCGCAGGTTTGTCTCCTCCTCGAACTGTTTGACGTAGTAGCGTTCCGTGCGTCCGAACACCTTCCAGTCGAGGTTGCGCAGGTTGTCCCCTTTGACGTACTGCCGGTGGTCGGCGAATTCGACGCTCGCGCCCTTGAGCGGGCTGGCGTGCATCCCCGCGCGGAATCCTTCCACCACGTAGCGGGAGCGGATCGCCAGCGCTTCGAGTTTGCGCATCGCTTCGGGGGTCAGGAAATCGCCAATGCCGGCCATGTCAATTTAGAAGGGAACGGTGAACAACTGGTCGGCGCCCGCCATGAGCGCCCAGTCGGCGCCGAAGGCGAGCAGGGTGAAGCCGTCGATTTTGCCGCCCGGTTGGATGGTGACGACGGCGGCATTGGTTCGGAATTCCAGCGCCTTTCCCTCCCCGAGCTTGCGTACGACGATCTTCCAGGGTGGCGCCGGCGGATTGCGGCTGCCGGCGGCTTCCGCAAGCGTGCTGAGTTCAGGGAAACGCTTCGGACCGAGCCGGTAGCGTTGCGTGGTGAATTTCGCGAAGCCGGTCGGAGCGTGGGTGCTGTAATTCCACGGGTTGCCCCAGGGATCGTGGCGGAGCGTTTCCGGGAGGTCCGGTTCGATGACGCTGAATTGTTCGGGAAAAGCGACGTGCTTGCGGTAGTAGCCGCGCAGGAAGCCGTCGATCTGCCGCATTTCGCAACGGGCGAGCCAGGTGCGGGAGATCTCCGCTAGCGCATGGGCGACCGCGGTCCCGTTGCTGAGTGGTTTGGCGCCGGGGGGCGTGTTGGGCGGTCCCGTCTCACCAATGTTGCCTGTCGGGTCTGTACCGTCCGCGGCGATGAAACGCTGGAGCTCATCCATGAACAACGATTCGGGCGCGCCGGAGAGAATCCGCAGGAACGTCTTCTGGAAACGGGCGGCGGGTTTCAGCCCCGGAGGGAAATCGGCGAGGCGTGCGTCGATTATTCCGCACTGTTGCTGAAGGCTGACATCGGAAAGTGTCGGCACAGCCAGCGGCCAGATGTCGGGTGGAGCGGCAAGGCCGGACAGCGGGAAAAACGCAAAGAGGAGAATGGCGAGTAACGACGGCCAGCGAGCCGCGCGCCCGAATCGAAACGGTCCCCACTTAGCTGTCATCCTGAGCTTGCGAAGGATCTCGCAACATGCCAGGCGGCGCCCTGCCACCGTTGCGCCTTTTCGAAGCTGAAGGCTCCGTTCGGGAAGCCGTCCGTGCCGAGGAAGCCCGTTTGCAAAATTACGCGCGTCCGGCTTCGTGAGATCCTTCGCTAGCTCAGGATGACAGCTAATTACGCGCGCTGGCTGTTCGAAAATGAGAGCTGCATCGGTTTGCCACGGCAGGGATGGCACTCCGTGCGGCATTTCCGGGCCAACGGCCCAGCGACAATGCAGCCTAGGGCAACGCCCCACTGCCATTAAGTTAAGAAAAAGCACGCTCGTTCCCAATCTCCAGATTGGGAACGCCATTGTCTGCGAATCTCCGATTCGAGCGGCGTTGAAAGAAGGATCGGCGCTACGACCAGCAAAGGACTCCGTGCCAGGAAACCCTTCATTGGACCGGGTGCGGCGATGGGTAGTTGACGGTTCACGAATCAGAGATTCGAAGACAAGTGCGTTCCCAATCAGAGATTGGGAACGAGAGCGCGAACGAGCGTGCGTTTCTAAAGGCCCCAGGCTTAACATAATGGCAGTGGGGCAACGCCCCAGGCTGCATTGCGGCCGCGCCGGTGGCGCTGAAAAATAGCATCGCGCCGTCAACTTCAATGCGTCACCGCGTAATAGAGTACGTTCAGCCCGAGCGCGGTGGCGTCCTTGGACTCGTATCCCATTGCGTAGGGCGCCAGGGCGCGTTCCCAACCGGCGCTCAGGTCGTTGGGCGTGTAAATGACCGACAGCGTGCCGTTGATCTCAATCCCGTACATCTCCGGCTGCATCTCGACCTGGTTGCCGTGCTTCACCGCCAGCGCCGGGCGCGCCTTGACCGTTCCGGCGGCAATCGGGCGCTTGAACAACTCGTGCTCCGGCGGCAGCAGCATCAGCGGTTTGCCGGGCAAAATCGCGGCGATCTCCTGCCGGAACGATGCGTCGAACGATTTGCGGCCCTCGCCCGCCTCCACCAGCAACACCCCGCCGTTGCTCAAGAACCGGCGCAACGCGGCGCGTTCCTCTTCGGTGAACGCGAAGTCGGTCGTGCCGGTCAGGTAGCCGAACGGCATTTCGAAAAGAGCGGAGTCTGTCAACTTCACCTCGCGCAGGTCGAACGACACCGGCGTGCCGGTGGTGGATTGGAACTGATTGAGCAGCATCGGGAACGCCGCGGTGCGCGTTTTCCAGGGGCCGTCGTGAATGATCTGCCCCACGCGGAATTTGCCTGCCGATTTCTTGTCGGCATTCACCAGTTCCACGCTCTTGCCGACGCTACGTCCGGCGTCGCGCATGGCGGTCACATAACTGACGATGTTAGCGCCCAGCTTCCGGGCGTCATCGTCGGCATAGCCCCAGCTCTCGTGCTGGTTGGATTCCCAGCCAAGGGCGATGTCCCAACGGGAAATGAAAATGGCGGTGCGGTTGTCCAAATCGACGCCGGAAATCCACGGGAACGGATCGGGCGCCACGCCGTCGCGGATCATCCGTTCGCGGAAGGTCACCTTGCCGACTTCGTAGAACGAATGGAAGACCGGATGATCCATGCGCAGGCGGTAGAGCGTGTTATCCGGCAGGATCTGCTGCGCGGCGACCATCGCGGACTGGTAGAAATCCGGATGCCCCACCAGCGCGTTAAAGACGATGGTGCCGCCGTTGAGCAGGTATTCACGCAAGTTGGCGATCTCTTTCGGGGTCAGCTTGAAGGGCTTGTAGCCGGACCGGTACAGGACTGGATTTTTCTGCGGATCGGTCGAAATTTCTCCGAAATGGCGCACGTTGGCGCTGAAATTGACGTTCATTTCCCGGCTCATCCACTGCAACAGCCCTTTGAGGTCGTCCGGAGTGCGGGTCCAGTCCTCGGGGTCATTGGTGGCGATCTTCGTGAGAAGCACCGGCGGCTGCGGCGGGTTCTTTTTTTCCTGTCGTTTGAGCGGAACCACCGGATACGGCAGGGGCGGCATCCCTTCTGAAGAAGAAATTTGCGCAGGCGGCGGCTTGGGATGGGTCAGCGGCGGCGGTTCCGGCGGGGTTGGGCCGCCCAGCAAAGGGGGCAAAAAAGCAAAAACAACGGAACTCGCGAGGAAGGCTGCGAACGTTTTCATAGCTGGATTAAGTGAAGAATACCCCGGATCGCCGGGGATTCTAATGAATAAACACCGTGTTTGCGGATTTGTTCTTGCCGCTGTAATTCCTATTCAGCATTCTTCGCCAACTCTTTTTCTCCTCCCATGAAACTTACCGTTTTCTGGTTTGCGGCAACCCTCGCCCTTGTTGTGCCTGCGGTTGCGCAGACCTCAATCCTCAGCGAAGCCCAAAGGGCTTATCTCACCGGCGACTACGATGTCGCCAAAGCCAAGTTCAGGGTGATTCTGGCGCAGGATCCCTCGAACCGTGTTGCCGCCAATTACCTGCGGATGATTGCCGTCGCGCAGGCCAAGAACGGCACCGGCGTCAGCATGGAGAAACAGCTCAAGGAATTGGTGGTGACGGTGGACTTCAAGGAAGCCACGTTTGAGGCGGCGCTCGACTATCTCAAGCAAACGGCGGACAGGCTTTCGGACGGAAAGGTGAAGCCCAGCTTCGTGGTGCAACCAGGCGTCGATCGCGTCGCTCCGATCACGCTTCGTCTGTCCAACATCCCGTTCACGGAGGTGTTGCGCTACATGGGAGAGTTGGCCAAGGTGGATTTCAGGATCGAGCGCTTCGCGATAACAGTGCAGCCGAAATCGTTCGCGCCGCCGCTGAATCAATAGGTTGCGGGAGAGTCCCATATAGCACCCGGCAGAGGTAAAGCCCTTCCGCCGGCGCGGCAAAGCTGCTTTTTTTGGCCGGCGCTGCCCGGTCGAGGATGGCCCTGAGCCAGTCCACCGGTGCTTTTCCCTGTGCGCAGCGCGCCATCGAACCGGTGAGCAGACGCACCATCTTATAAAGAAAACCGTCGCCTTCGACCGTCAGCACAATCAGACCACCGGCGCGTCCGGTGACGTCGATCCGGCGTACGGTGCGCACCGTGTCTTCCGATGGCCCGCCCCGGTTCGCGGCAAATCCGGCGAAATCGTGCCTGCCAGTGAGCAACCGGGCGCATTCTTTCAGGATCCCGAGATCGACCGGCAGAAAGAGATGCCATGCGCGCCCGATTTCCAGCGGCGGAAGCACCGGGCCGTTCCAGATGCGGTAGCGGTAGATTTTCCCCGTCGCCGAAAACCGGGCGTGGAAATCGGGTCCGGCCCACTGACAACGCATGACGCGGATTTCCCGCGGAAGATGGGCGTTGAGAGCGGCAACCCATTGGGAGAGCGAAAAGCGGTCGCCGGGAACGTCGGCGTGCGCCATTTGCGCCAACGCGTGAACGCCGGCGTCGGTGCGCCCGGAGCCGTGAACCGGAACGCGTTCCCCGCAGAGCAATTTGACGAAAGCCGCTTCCAGGAAATCTTGAACGGCGTTGCCGCCGGCCTGGCTTTGCCATCCGGGGAACGGGCCGCCGTCGTAGGCGACAGTCAGCTTCAGGCGGCGATTCATAAAATGGCGCGTAAACGGGAAAACGAAACTCCCTTTCGCGGGTGCGCTGTCTTCAGTGGAGCAGCCAATTGATGAAATTACTCGCGATCCGGCGCTTCTGGCTGGGCGAAGGCCTGGTCGGCCATCGCCTGGGAATCCAGATAGCCTTGCAGGATGAGTTGTGCGGCGACCTGATCGATGACCGCCCGGCTGTTCTTGGTATTGCGTCCGACTTCGTGCAATTGCTTCTGGGCGGCGACTGTCGTAAGCCGTTCATCCCAAAACTTCACGGTGCATGGCGCCAGCGCCTGAAGTTTGCCCACAAACTCGCGCACTTTCTCCGCCGCCGGGCCGTAAGTGCCATTCATGTTGCGCGGCAGACCGACGATCACTGTCTGGATCTTCTCGCGCTGGATGATCTCTGCAACGCGCTTAAACGGATTTCCCTCCTTGACGTGAACCGTCTGGTGCGGGTGCGCCAGCATGCCGAGGTCGTCTGAAATGGCGAGCCCGATGCGCGCTTCGCCAACGTCGATGCCGAGAATGCGGGTCATATATGAGGACCAAAGGTAACGGCGCACCGCGCGCCATGCCAGCGGAATCGGAATTACCGACTTCACGCTCATTGATAATTGGCCCAAATCAGTTGCGCCCAAGAATCCGCCCGGTGCAGACCAGTTTGCAGTCCGGTTCTTCGAAGGTGAGAGCGAGCCTTTCCGCGCTTTGCTCCCGGATTCGGGCCAGCAATCGCGCTTTGGTCGAAGGTGCGGGGGGCATTGGGCGTAGGCTCAGGGCGAAGACGATGTTCAGTTTTCGGCATTCGAGAATGAACTCCTCGGCGCGATGACCGAACTGGAGGCGTCCGGAACAAAAGCGTTCCATTTCCTCCTCGTCGAGCGAGCCAACGATGAAAAGGCGTGCGAGCTGTTGAAACTCCTTATAGGTCATAACTTGTGATCTCCGGGTGACGGGGGGTGTTTCCCCTATTTTTCATTCGTGCAAAGCTTCGTTTTCGCGTGGACATTTCTACAGGTCACCCCCGAGATTGTCTTTCATGCTCAAAATCATCCGCCGGCTGAACGACGCGGGGCTGCTCGCCGCCCTGGCTTACGCCGTGGCGCTGTACGGCCTGCTGAGCCGGTTCCACTTCGAAATCAACCGGGAGTTTTGGGAACGCCTGATGGATTTCACCCACATCCCGCTGATGGCCATCCTTGCCGTAATCACGTTGCTCGCTCCGGTTTTCCCGAAGAGGACGGGGCTTGCGTGGCGCATGGCCGCGACGGCCATCTTCGTTGTCGTTTTTGCCGGTGTCATCGAAATCATCCAGCCTTATTTCGGGCGCACCAAGAGCCTGGACGACTTCCTCAACGGCGCTTTGGGGACGGCGCTGGGGCTGGCTGCCGTGGAGATGTGGCGAGCGCCGGGGCGCCTTCGCCTGGTGTGCCTGCTGCTGCCCCTGACGGGCGCCGTTTACGGGGCGATTCCGGCGCTATCGGAGTTTCGAGGCATCGTCTGGCGCTTTTGGCATTTCCCGTTGCTGGCCGACTTCGAATCGTCTGCTGAACTGTCCGCGTGGCGGGGGATCGACGGCGCCGAGTTGCATCCGTCCTTATTGAACGCCACCTCGGGCGGGCGGTCGCTGCAAGTCGAGTTTCAGGGCGGCAATCTTCCGGGAGCTGAATTCCTGCCGGGCCAACTGGACTGCCGCGGATACCGCTCGCTGGAGTTCGACGCCTTCAACCCTGGCGCGCCATTCCCGCTCGTGCTACGGGTGGACGACGACGGCCCGCACGGGACGGTTGCGGATCGGGCGCACTGGAGCGTCGTCTTGGCAAGCGGTCGCAACCATGTGCGCGTTCCCCTGGCCGAATTGGAACATGCCCCGAAAAGCCGGGCTCTGCATCTGAACGCCGTCCGGCGGATGGTGTTCTTCGTGCTCGCGCACAATGACCGGCACGCGGTTTTCTTGGATTCGCTTCGGCTCCTGCGTGCTACGAGCTCTCCCGCTTCCCCAGCCGAAACTCCAGCGCATCCACCAGCGCCAGCCAGCTCGCTTCAATGATGTTGTCCGATACCCCCACCGTTCCCCAACTGTTCTCCCCGTCGGTGGAGACGATCAGAACGCGGGTGCGGGCGGCGGTGCCCTGTTTGCCGTCGATGATGCGCACCTTGTAGTCTGCCAGTTCGATCCGGTCGATTTCCGGATGGAACGGGCGCAGGGCCTTGCGCAGCGCGGCGTCGAGCGCGTTGACGGGGCCATCGCCCTCGTCCACCGTGTATTGCGGTTTGCCCCCGATGAGCACTTTCACGGTGGCCTCGCAGGTGTTGCAGCATTCCTGGCACGGCGAATAGCGGTAGGTGCAGTGGTATTCGCGCAAATCGAACAGCGCCGTGCTCCGGCCCAGCGTCCGCCGGATGAGCAGATCGAACGAACCGTCGGCGGCCTCGTATTCGTACCCGTTGGATTCACGGTCCTTGATGGCCTTGAGGATGCGCGCGACTTCCGGGGAACCTTTCTCCAGCTTGAATCCGAGCGCCTCAGCCTTGAGCAGCACGTTGCTCTGGCCCGAAAGCTCGGAGACAAGGATGTCCTGCCTGTTACCGACGGTTTCAGGCCGGATGTGCTCATAGCTGCGGGCGATTTTCTGCACGGCGTTGACGTGGATGCCTCCCTTGTGCGCAAAGGCGGCGGCGCCCACGAACGGCGCGCGGATGTCGTGCGGGGCGTTGGCCAGATCGTCGACGAAACGTGAAAGTTCGCGCAGCCGGGTCATGTCCGGCACGACCGGAATGCCCATTTTCAACTGGAGACACGGTATGACACTGATGAGATTGCAATTGCCCACGCGTTCGCCGTAGCCGTTTACTGTTCCCTGCACCTGCACCGCGCCGGCGCGCACCGCGGCGAGCGCATTGGCTACGCCGACCCCGCAGTCGTTGTGCGGGTGGATGCCCACGGGCGACTTAAACCGTTCGACGACCGTGCGCACGATCCGCTCCACCTCCTCCGGCATGGAACCGCCGTTGGTGTCGCAGAGCACAAGGACATCCGCCCCGGCGTCGTGCGCGGCTTCCAGCGTGCCAAGGGCATATTGCGGGTCGTCCTTGTAGCCGTCGAAGAAGTGTTCGGCGTCGTAGCAGACCTCGCGGTTGTGCTTCTTGAACCAGGCCACCGTGTCGCGGATCATCGCCAGGTTTTCTTCCGGCGACACGTTGAGCACTTCGCGAACGTGCAAAATCCAGCTTTTGCCCACCAGCGTGACCACCGGCGTTTCCGCGTCCAGCAGAGCGCGCACCTGGGGATCGTCTTCCACGGCGAGATTAGCCCGGCGGGTGCTACCGAACGCCGCAATCTTGGCGGTGCGCCACCGCTGCTTGCGCGCTTCGGCGAAAAACTCCGCGTCTTTGGGATTCGACCCCGGCCAGCCGCCCTCGATGTACTGCACCCCGAACTCGTCGAGCTTCTCGGCAATGCGCAGCTTGTCCAGGACGCTCAGGGAAATGCCGGTCCCCTGAGTGCCGTCGCGCAGGGTGGTGTCATAGATGGCGACCGGTGGCGTATTCATAGATGAAAGGAATGGGTCTTTTAGTCCCGGATGGGTCGGTTTGCAAGCATTGCCGGCGGGGGGTGTTCGGCGCGGCGCCCTCCCGAGCTTTAGCAAATGGGGGCGAATTGCGTTGGGAGTTTTGAGGAAGCGTTGTCCTAATGGTGTGTCCCATAAATGACTAGACCTTTGCTGTCGGCTATTTTTCGATTTTTCAAGGCGCGAACGACCTAGTAGGCTGTAACACGATAACTTTCGCTTTACAGGAGTGGCGATGGAGCCGAGTGGGGCTTCCGATAAGCGCGTCAGCGTCTTGGAGTGCGGGCAGTCCTCTGC
>Ga0316220_1001686_pt1 | contig 23079 bp, 16 predicted proteins | sample TBH18005metaG_FD_203632 | JGI IMG/M metagenome (GOLD analysis project Ga0316220, IMG submission 203632) | Freshwater microbial communities from Trout Bog Lake, Wisconsin, USA - TBH18005 | ecosystem: Environmental > Aquatic > Freshwater > Lake > Hypolimnion/Profundal zone | place: USA: Wisconsin...
AATTGATGATAGTTCGGACGCAGTCCCAGCGATCCTTTGAGCATGCAAAATCCCGCTTCGGCTTTTAGCAAAGTCATATAAAGCTCCCACAATTGGGGGGCTCCCAGGGCCTTGTCGGTTTTCAGGACATAGTCGCCACAAAGACTGAGCGCCTCCTTCATTTTGTCCTCATTGCGCACAGCGAGCAACTCGCCCTCGTGATAGCTGATGGCATAAAAACGCTGGATGCGCGGATGCTTCTTTTGGAGCGATCCGATTTTTGTTCGATGAGGGCCGCCTGCTTGAGCCGGCCATTTTTGATGCGTTTCTCCAGGGCTTTTATGTCGGCCAAAAAACGCACCTCGGCCTTGGAGACCATCGCCTCCTCTTTGAGGCGCCGCTGCGCGCTGCGGCAGAGCACCAACTGGCTCGCTTCGTCCTCCGGATCGGCGATCTTTTTGACCTCGACCTTTTGCTCCTGGTTGCGTCCGGGCAATGGCTCGAAGGTTTCTTTCTCGAAAGACTCCGCATGCTTGGCGCGGCTTGCGCGCGTGACGTTGACCAGGTAGCAATAGCCCCGCTCCTTGAGCATCGCGATGTTTGAGTTCGAGGCGAAACCCGCATCGAGAATCACCACCGGCTTGAGCCCGCCCTCCTTGATTTCAAGCCGGTCCAGGAGGATTTCCAGAGTTTTCGTGTCGGCCATGCTCCCTTCGAAAACCTCATGCGCCAGCGGCAGCCCATGTTCGTCAAAGGCGATTCCGACCGCCACCTGCAGGCAATCGTTGCGCTTTTGCTTGTTCTTGCCGTGCCGGGCCTTCGGGTCTTTCTGGCAAAGCCCTTCAAAGTGGGTGTTGGTGACGTCGTAGAGGATCACGCTGCGGCTCAGGCAAAAGAGATCGGCTTCTTTCTCCCGCAGCTTCTCTTCGATAGCCTTGCGGTGGATGAGCAGCTCGTCGCTGGTCCTATAAAGGCGATCTTTGGAGGTTTTTGTCATCCGCAGGCCCAGCAGCTCCGGGAGCGCCGTGCGCTGCGACCAATCGATGAGCGCCCACTCGCTCAAGGGCTCAATGAGGCGATTGGCGATCATGAGTTGCGCCGTGGCGATCTGGCCGGCGCTCAAGCCCAGCTCCTGGAGCATCGGCGTGAAGCGCAACTCTTCCCAAGCCTGGCGGGCCACCAATTGAGGCCCCAGTTGAACGACGTTGCTGGTCTGGATTTCATCGAGAAGAACGCCATCGAGGCTGGCGCTTGTCACTGGCGCCGCCGACTTCGAGGACTCGGCAAGTCGAACCAGACGCGCCACCCAAGAGGCCGCCTCCTCCGACAACTCCCTCTCCAAGAGATTGCGATCCCCTTGCAAGTGTCGTTCAACGGCCCGTGCGATCGACGGCTTTTCCGCTTCGGGGAGTTTCGCGTCGCCCAGGGATGCGATAACGCGCTGGCGAGGCAGCCCCTCGGCGTTGCGATAAGACTGGACGAGCTGCACCAGCGGGGTGCCCTTGATTGATTTGGTGCGGAAATACACGCCGGGAAAATAAGGGGAGGCGGATAAAAAATCCAATACGCATTTACGAATTAGGCACTACATTTTGAAATCAGAAAACACCCACTGATTATCAACGACTTACGAATGTTTTTTCCAAAAATCGGCGATTTTGGCCCTTTTTTTGAGAAACTCGGGCTAAGCAGCGGGACATCGGGCTCCGCCAAGATGCGTTCCTTGAGCATGAAGAGCATGGCCAGGCAGACCAGCGCCATGTGATGATGCCATCCTCTCCATGTGCGCACCTCGTACTGCGCCATTTCCAGTTCGCTCTTGCAGTCCTGAAAGGCGCGCTTGTGGGGACCGTTCTGAAACTGGTCTCGGTTGACCGGTTTGAAAGTGGACTTTTTCTTTGGAATTTTCTTAAATCTTGTCGACCAAACGTTCTTCTTCCCTCGTGAAAGGCGGCACTCGGTAGCAAGTCTAATGCCGCAGGACTGTCCCTTTTCATTTCGGTCAAATCAGACCGCTTTCGCACCGGCGCGCGCAGACATCCGGGCCGGGCTGTGTTCGACTTTCAATGCCTTCCGGAGGATAGGGCTCTGCGGGAGCGCAACCCGAGCGCCGGATTGGCCCGTAAGATTGCCATGTGCATTCCCGCTCCGTCCAGAGTGCGCTCTGGGCGGGGCGAATGCCTTGAAGCGATGCCAATGCAAGCCACGGCAAATGCGAAAAACTCATTTCCCCTTCTCCTGATCCGACTTTCCGGGGTTGGCGGCTTCCGGGGCTGCGGAGGGCGTCTGGCGCTTGCCTCTGGTGGCAGGGGCGGCAGCGCCGCCAGCGAGGGCCGCGGTAGCTGCGCCCGCTGATTGCGATGAGGATGGCATGGTGCAGGAAGCGGTCGAGGATAGCGCCTGCGGTGGGCACGTCGCTCAGGAGCTTGCCCCAGTCTTCAAGCGGACGATTGCTGGTCATGATGGTGGAGCGGTTTTCGTACCGGCGCATGATGACTTCCAGGAGGTATTCGCCGGAGTTGGAGGGCAGCGCTTTGAGGCCCATGTCGTCAATGATGACCAGGTCGGGCTTGAGGTATTTGCGCACGGCATTGTCCTGTTGTTTGAAGGCTTCGTCTTGCCCATTCAACTGCTGCTCGTGGCGATAGCCGCGCTGTGGGTCGCCGATCTGCGGACGGTCTATGAATCGCGCGCGCTGATGGTGCTGCTGAACCGGTTTTTCACCTGGTTGGCGTCCCTGTGCATCTGCTTGCTGACCGCACGCGGTTTCTTGGGCAGCGGCCAGCCGGGGGTTGCCGATGTTCGGCTGCGGCTCCTTGTTGTGGGGCGGTGCCTCACTGGCTGCCGCCGTCGTGGTCACCCCCGAACACCCAGGAAATCACCAGAGCCCGGGCTGCCGGCGAGACTCACGCGCTGAAACTCGCCGAGGCGCTTGAGCGAATCGAGAAGCTTTAGACATCCCACGCCGCCGAAATTGCCCGCCTCCGCGAACAGTTTGACCAAGCGAACGCCAAAGCTCATGACATTGAATTGAAGCTGGCTCGTGCCGAAGCACGACTCGATGGCTTCGGTGTCTGAAAAGTAGCGGCGGCGGTGTACGTGACCGCGTTCAGCGCATCCGTGCGTTCGGGCCGTGAGCATCAACGGAGGCTCGTCACAAAACTTGGCACCAAAATAAGCTCGTCGAATTTTGACGCGCACGATATTTCTTTCAAACGTGCGAATTGCGCGCCAGATGAGGTTTTGGAAGAGACTGCCACTGGGGTCAGTGGCGGATAGGCAGCGCTGTATCGCCGCGGCGGGTCGAGGAAGGAGGGTTTGGGGATGGAATTCAAATTTTCAACTCTCTCGCCGTTTTTTTGGGTTTTTCCTCGCCGGAACTCCCGAAGCCCCCCGCACCCGCGTTGTACTCTGGGTGTTGCTGCATTCGCATCGGTGCCTGCTCGATCTTTCTGCTTATCCATGCTTTTGACTCTATTATGAACACTCAACGGTTAATCGAACGGGACAGCGAGTCGTTTTGGCATAGATATCGAACTTTGCCAGACTGGCGAAGCAGGATGCCTTCGTCCGATTGGGTGATGTCTGCCCTTATCTTACTACTTGCGATCGCCCCTGTGGCGTCCGATCCAGCGAGAGCGCGGATGACCCGTGATGACGGCTCTACGGTAACAAGCGGTACCGCGTTGCGCGGAATTGCAACCGGGACAAGGGGGGATCCGATCGTGAATATCCCAGTCGGCGCAACAACCGCAGTCGTTGAGAGTTACGCGCAGAACGCCGCCAGCTCGGGGTATCTTCAGGTGACAATCGTTCCGACGGCGGCGGTAACGGCTGGCGCTAGGTGGACCCTCGGCATTTTATGACCTTTCAGCCAAACGCCCTGAGAAACCGGGGAAAAGCACCAGTTTGTTTTTGCCAAAAAAAACCTCAGACCAAACTCATCGCGGACGAACGAAAACGAATTTCTTATGATTGGCGCAACTACATCGAATCCGACATCTGATTATACCGAGAACGAAGAGACACCTGAGCGGCTCATTTTGAGCGATATTTCCCAAAAATCATCCTGCTTATCTGAACAAGCACCCATACCTGAACAGCTTACTTTAGCCGGAAAAGATAATCCCATAAGAAATATATTATCGCTCAGATGGCGTCGCGCAATGTCGGCATTCATTTCAACAATTGTTAAACATCGGCTACGGAACGCCGTTTCTGTAAGTTGCGGGTTGATTCCGACTCCACTTCTCCTTGTCATCTTGACCACAGTCGGGTTTATGCTTCCGACTCGGCATTGCATTGCCCAAGACGATTCTTACGACTTTTGCGCTGACACCATCTGCACCAATAATATCATGGCAGAAACTATGTCTGAAGCTCAATTCATGGTTGGGATGGCCCAACTAGTGGATTGCAGAGGTAATAGTATATATACTGGATCACCATACGCAAGCAACCTGTTGCAGAACCCGATAGCCCCAACCCAATTGTGGACATCAATAAGCAACTATACGGTGGTACTAAACTGGGCGGCTGTGCATATTTATACTTACGCTCCGTCGGGCTATTTCCTTCAAATTGCCACCGACCCCCAATTTTCCAGTACCTTTTATAGTGGGACTGTCCCAAACAATACTTATGTTTTCACCGGCTCCAACAACACGACCTACTATTGGCAGGTAGCTTCCGTTTTTGACGGCACCGGCCCGTTTTCGGGTGTCCAAAGCGCCACGGTATCGGTGGACGTCACTCCCCCCACTCTTGATCCGACGACCTTCTCGGTTTCCGGAGGGGATCAAAGCGTCGAGTTTACATGGGCTTCGGCGACCGACGCCAGCGGTGTCGCCAGTTACCTGATCCAGGTCGCCACGGACAGCGCCTTTAACAATATCGTTGCCGGGCAGCTCATTTTGTCCAACACCAATGCCGGCCTTTCCAAGTTCGATACAACTATTCTCGGGCCGGGTTCCTTCTATTGGCGGCTCCAGTCCACTGACGTGGTTGGCAACATCTCGGCATTTCTTTCGGGACCCTCATTCACTATTGCTCCGAATCCGATTGACACTGTTCCTCCCGTTATCCCCGCCACGCCGGTGCGGGTCGTCAGCAACGATAGCATAACATACCTGGAATGGGATCCTGCAACCGCCGCCTCGGGGGTGAACCAGTATCACTTGCAGATCTGGAGCGGCACGTCAGCCACCCCCGTTACGACTTTGATCGATCAATTTAAGACAAATCCCTGGGGTTCCCTGACTGCTTTGGCGCCAGGAACTTACCCTATGCGGGTCAAGGCCCAGGACAACGCTGGCAACTGGAGCGATTGGTCGCCTGCCAGGCGATTCTCGGTTAACCTCCCGGTAATCTCGGGATTGCGGTCATGGCGGTCTTTGGCTGACATGACTAAAATGTCATTTACTTGGGATAGCCCGGTGAACGTCTCAAATGTCACATACGATTTTGAAATATACAACGTGAAGGATCCAGTGTTTGTGGTAACCCCAGTTGACATTCAACAGACCGTCATCACAAGCACGATAAGCAACATGACCGTTGGCAGTCTGGGAGAAGCCCCGTATGCTTCGTACTATTGGCGAGTGAGAGCAAGGTGTGACAGCGCTGGGCTTCTTGGGCCTTGGAGTGGAGCGACATGTTGCAACTTTCAAGACCTACAAACCTGGAAAAGCTCCCTTACAGGAATGCAGCTTGGTGCGGCCTTGGCTACATGCCAGGATGCGTCTAAGCTTGGATACCTGATTACAGGATGTAACGGTGCGGCATCATCCGAATGGCAGATGGTTGGAACAGAATGCCCATGGATTTCCGATGTGAATATGATTGGTTCACTATCGAACCCTCTCGGCCCCGTGTCCGGAAATTGTGCCGCGGGTTCCGGTAACAATTTCGTTGTAGGAAATCCGTCCGTGGAGGAGGCGGCTTTCGGTAATATTGCGACCGGCACGGCGAGCATGTATTTTCCGGCATGTTCACCCAATTTTTCAGCTAGCGGCTCATTTGGGTCGGCGGTCGCAATGGACGGACTAACTGCGGTCGTCGGTGCGCCGGGAGAATGTGTATCGGGCGTTCAGACTGGACGGGCGTATTGTTACGGATTCAGTAATGGAAGCTGGACCGAAATAGGCGAATTTACTTCCTTGGGAAACAGCGGTGACGAGTTTGGTGCGTCTGCCGCCATTAGCGGCAGTACCGTCATGATTGGCGCGCCCGGTTACCAGAGTTCGCTTTCCAACGTCACCAGCGGCGCCTGTGTTGTCTACCAGCAGGTAGACTCATCCTGGTGGAAGGCAATTCAAACCATAACGGCGCCTGTTGGAGCCGTCGGATTTGGACAAAATGTTGCCGTTAGCGGGACATGGGCTGTAATCAGTTCAGCGGCGACCTCGCTCGGGCAAAACGGGGCTGCCTTTGTTTACCAGTGGAATGGCAGCCAATGGTCGTTGTTTCAGACCATCGAGTCACTTGGCCCTCCGAGTTCCGAGCCCGGTTATGGTTATCGCGTAGCCATGCAACCTCCCTGGATCGCCGTCACTTCGCCAGACGATGCATCGTACGCGACGGGCGCGGGTGCGGTTTACCTCTTTTACTTTGACGGGCTGCGCTGGTCGTTTGGAAATAAGCTGACGGCCTGCACGGCAAATGCCCATTGGGGAAAGTCAGTGGTGTTTAATGTGAGTTTCGCGGCAGGAATGGCGACGGATTTCTCCGACATGATGATTGTCGGCGCTCCAGACGATTCCTCAACAGCTTCAGAGGGAGGATCGTTTACGACGCATGGCATGATCTTTGGCCACATTCCTGTCTCGGGCACCGGTAACAATGCGCCGCTAACGTCTCAGATGCAACTAAGCCAGGATGTAAACGGCGCTGTGGATGTGTCGTGGGCTAACGCCGTTGCGGGCGGTGGCTTCACCTGCTTCGAGTTTCAGATGGACAATTATCGGGGATTCACCTCTCCGAAGGTTGCAATTGTTACAAACAGCACGTCGCTGACGACCCATCCACTGCTGGGAGGTAATTACGCTTATCGTCTGCGGGCTCAGCGAGCCGGCGGGGACTGGACGGACTGGTCGGATACGGGCGTTTTCAGTGTGGGAGTTTCTCCTACCGTGACGATGGGTCTGCCAACGGGGGTGACCGCTTCAAGCATGGTGCTCAACGCGACGGTTACTCCGAACGGGCAACCGACCAGTTACTTTTTCCAGTATGGATTGGACGGCTCCTATGGCAGGACCACGGGAACGCAGGTGGCAGGAAGTGGGACCAGTGCCATTGTCGTCAGCGCCACAATCGGTGGTTTGAGTCCCTTGACGCCGTACCACTACCGGATTGTGGCTGCAAGCGCGGGTGGAACGACGTCCAGCTTTGACGGTTCGTTCACAACTCTCGCACCTTCGCAAGCAATCGTAACCGTTGCAGGGAATCCCGCGAACGGCGGCACCGCTCTCGGGAGTGGCACTTACACGATCGGCTCGACGCAAACCATCTCCGCCCTGCCGATTTCCGGCTGGGTATTCACCGGATGGAACGATGGCAATACGCAGAATTCACGGACGATCGGTATTCCTTCAGGTGGGGCCGCCTACACGGCAAACTTTCAGCAAACCGCGGCGATCTCCGTTCAGGCAAGTCCCGCGGCCGCCGGCACAGTCCTCGGGTCAGGGACCTATCTTGTCGGCTCATCGCAAACAATCTCGGCATCGGCCTATACAGGGTGGCTTTTCGGTTCGTGGAGCGATGGCAGCACGCAAAACCCAAGAAGCATCACAGTTACCACTGGTGGGGCGACCTATACCGCAAACTTTCTACAGGCTGCAATGATTTCCCTTCAAGCAAATCCGGCAAACGGCGGAACATTGGCCGGAGAAGGCGTGTATGCTTGCGGAACGAATGCGGTGCTGAGCGCGACGCCAAACAATGGGTTCGCTTTCGTAAACTGGACACAAAACGGAACTGTAGTGAGTTCTTCTGCCAGTTATAGTTTTACGGTGAGTGCGAACGAGACTTTGGTGGCGAACTTCGCTAGCTCACCAACGGTTTTAACCGGGTCAGCAACAGGACCGGTTTCCAACGGAGCGACACTCAATGGCACAGTGAATCCTAATGGGCTCATGACGACAGCCTATTTCCAATATGGATCTACAGCCGCTTACGGTAGCGTAACGACAGGACAGAACGCTGGAAGCGGTATCACAGGGCTTGGCTTGAATGCGTCCGTATCTGGTCTTTCCCCTGCGACGATTTATCACTATCGTATTGTAGCAACCAACAGCGTTGGAACATCCTATGGCTCCGACCAGATATTTGTGACCGCAAATGGTATGGGCATCTATTGGAGCAATTTTGTTGGCTCGCCAACCGGAAGCGGTACCACCGATGGGAGCGGCAGTTCAGCGAGATTCAACGCGCCTCGCGGAGTGGCCGTGGACGGAAGCGGGAATATTTACGTTGCGGACTATTTCAACCAAACAATCCGAAAGATAACGTCATCGGGAGTGGTCACAACTTTGGCGGGTAGCGCAGGAGTTAGCGGAACAGCCAACGGAACAGGAGGCGTAGCGCGGTTCAAATCGCCCGAGGGAGTGGCCGTGGACGGAAGCGGAAATATCTATGTTGCCGACACTTCTAATCAAACAATCCGAAAGGTAACGTCATCCGGAGTGGTGACAACGTTGGCGGGCGATCCAGGGTTCTCTTGCAGTTTCGACGGCACAGGAAGTGGCGCCGGGTTTTGTTATCCCCAGGGAGTGGCCGTGGACGGAAGCGGAAATATCTACGTTGCCGACAGTAACAACCAAACAATCCGAAAGGTAACGCCATCCGGAGTGGTGACAACGGTAGCGGGTAGCGCTGGGACTACCGGAACAGCCAATGGAACCGGAAGTGCAGCGCGGTTTAACGAACCTGCGGCTGTGGTCGTGGACGGAAGTGGAAATGTTTACGTTGCCGACAGTAACAATGCTACAGTCCGACGGATGACTTCATCACAAGTGGTAACAACAGTGGCAGGTAGCCCTGGATTGACTGGAACAAGCGATGGAACAGGAAACGCAGCGCTGTTCAATTGGCCCACGGGGGTTACCGCGGACACAAGTGGAAATATCTACGTTGCGGACGCGGCAAGCAATACAATCCGAATGATGACGCCCGGCGGAGTAGTGACAACGATTGGAGGTCTTGCAGGGGTGTCGGGTACAGCAGATGGGCCAGGCTCTTCGGCTCGTTTTTCAAGTCCGAGGGCGATCGCCGTTTCCTCCTTCGGTATCTTCTACGTCGCCGATGAGAACAACAATCGGATCTCGAAGGGCGTGCCCACTCTTATTACTCTGCCCAATCCACTTCCAACTGTCACAACCGGTGGCGCTACGGGGGTAGCCTCTAACGGCGCGACCCTGAATGGAACGGTTATTCCGAACGGTCTGAGTACGACGTACTATTTTCAGTATGGACTGACCAATGCCTACACGAACACCACCGGGACGCAGGGTGCCGGAAGCGGAACGACGGCGGCAGCAGTAAGTTTACTCGTTACGGGGTTGAGTCCCGGCACCCTTTATCATTATCAAGTGGTTGCGGTCAGCAACGGTGGCACCAACTATGGCTTAGACCAGACGTTCACTACTGCGCAAATGGCTTCGATCGCGGTCCAGGCAAGTCCCACGGCTTGTGGAAGCGTCAGCGGCGGCGGCGCATTCGGCTTAGGGACCACCGCCACGGTGACGGCAATTCCTAGCAGTGGGTATGTGTTTACCAACTGGAGCAATAATGGGACTGTGGTCAGTACTTCCGCGAGTTATACCTTTACGGTTAATGGAAGCGCGACTTTGGTTGGGAATTTCTCTCTGGGATCGACAATTTTAACTAGTGTATTCCCCACCAACGGGGGAACCACAGGTGGAGGCGGCACCTATGCGGTTGGATTGACCGCGACCGTCACGGCAACTCCAAGCAGTGGGTATCTGTTTTCCAATTGGACCAATAATGGGACTGTGGTCAGTAATTCTTCGAGCTATGCTTTTACGGTCAATGGAAACGCAACTTTAGTTGCGAATTTTGTCCCAGGACTAATACTCTCCACGAGTGCATCCCCCAGCAACGGGGGATCCACAAGTGGAGACGGTACGTACGCGGTTGGATCGACCGCGACCGTCACGGCAACCGCAAGCAGCGGGTTTGGTTTCACTAATTGGACCAACAACGGTAGCGTGGTAAGTAGCACGCAGACTTATAGTTTTACGCTGAACGGAAATACGGCACTGGTAGCAAATTTCACCGCGGAATCGCCTTGGACGTGGTCCGCGCGCAATTCGGGCCTTGCCGCCAATCTTACCGGAGTTGCTTATGGTAATGGAAGGTTTGTGGCGGTGGGTTCCGGCGGAGCCATCGCGACATCCGCCGACGGGGTGAGATGGGTTGCCGAGAGTTCGGGGACCAACGCTGACTTTAGCAGTATTACCTATGGGAATGGCAAATTCGTGGCAGTGGGTTCCGGTGGAGCCATCGTGACATCGTCCGACGGGATGAGTTGGGCCGTGCAAAACTCAGGAGTTAACTGGCTCTCCATTTGGAGGATTACTTGCGGAAACGGCTTGTTTGTGGCGGTGGGATCCGCAGGAATTTTGACGTCGACTGATGGGGTGGCGTGGGTGTGCAGAAGTTCTGGAGAAGACTTGTTGGGTGTCGCGTATGGAAGCGGCACCTTTATTGCCGTTGGCGGCACAACCATGCTGACCTCCGCAGATGGTGTTACTTGGGTAAATGGAAGCTTTGGAGAGAAGTACATAGAGAACATTGCTTATGGGGCCGGTACATTTGTGGCGGCTGGTGGCGGAGGGACCTTACGCTCCACCGATGGCGTCACGTGGATTACTACCGATGTGTGGGCGGATACAGCCGTTGTAGGTTTTGGCGGAGGCAGTTTTGTGCTAATGACCGATATCGGAATCTACGTTTCGCCGGATGGTGTAAATTGGACGGCCGAAAACCTCGGAGTTAGCAGTTCGTATTGGTTAAATGCTTCTGCTTACGGCAACGGGGTATCTGTGGTTGTAGGGGATTCCGGGGTCATTCTGACGAACGGATCGATGCCAGTCAGCCACACAATCGCGACGCTTTCGAACCTGGCACTGAGCAGCGGGACGTTGAATCCGGTGTTCTCTTCGGGGGTGCTTGTCTACAGCGCCACCGTGCCCAACGCGGTGACGAGCGAAGCGGTCACGCCCACGCTTTCGGACAGCGCGGCCTCGGTGACAAGCATCACCGGGACATCCGGATTTGTTGTTGGGCCGAACACGATCACGGTTCACACATTGGCCCAGGACGGGGCGACGTCGCTGACCTACTCGGTGACGGTAACCCGGCTGCCGAGTTCAATCGCGACGCTTTCGAACCTGGCGCTGAGCAGCGGGACGTTGAATCCGGTTTTCTCGCCGGGGGTGCTTGTCTACAGCGCCACCGTGGCCAACGCGGTGACGAGCGAAGTGGTCACGGCCACGCTTTCGGACAGCGCGGCCTCGGTGACGAGCATCACCGGGACATCCGGATTTGTTGTTGGGCCGAACACGATCACGGTTCACACACTGGCCCAGGACGGGGCGACGTCGCTGACCTACTCGGTGACGGTAACCCGGCTGCCGAGTTCAATCGCGACACTTTCGAACCTGGCCCTGAGCAGCGGGACGTTGAATCCGGTTTGCTCTCCGGGGGTGCTTGCCTACAGCGCCACCGTAGCCAACGCGGTGACGAGCGAGACGGTCGCGGCCACGCTTTCCGACAGCACGGCGACGGTGACAAGCATCACTGGAACTTCCGGGTTCGTCGTCGGAGCGAACACCATCACGGCGACAGTCACCGCTCAGGACGGGGTAACACAGCAAGTCTACACGGTTGTGGTAACCCGGTTGCCAAGTTCCAACGCCAATCTCTCCGGACTGGCCCTGAGCAGCGGGACGCTGAGTCCTGCGTTTTCCTCCGGGGTGCTCGCCTATAGCGCCACCGTCGGTAATGCCGTGACGTGCGAGGCGGTCGCAACCACGCCTTCCGACAGCACGGCGACGGTGCAGGTCACCGGTGGATCGAACCTTTTCGTCGGAACGAACACCATTACGGCGACTGTGACAGCTCAAGACGGGGTGACGCAGAAGATTTACACGATTGTCCTGACTAAGACAAGGCTACCCCTGGTATTTACTGAAACCGTAAGTGTTGTTGGGTTCCAAACGGCTGTTCTGAATGCTCAAATTGACACGAACGGTTCCGACACACAGGTATATTTCTTGTACGGTCCCGCCGTTCCCTATGATTTCACCACAGGCACTGCGAGCATTGCGTCTGGAACAGGCGTTGCCGAGATCAGCGCATCGGTTTCGAATTTAACTCCGGCCATGCTTTACCACTTTCAGATCATTGCCTCGAATAGCAGCGGTAAGGTCTTCGGAGCCGACGAGACGTTCTCAACACTCGCTCCCGACCTCGTTGCCGAACCGGTTGCCGCGTCCGGCGATCCCGTCTTGCAATACCCTGGAACCGTTATTGGTAGCTTCGGAGGCTCATCCATCGACGACAGCGGCGTAGCGGCCTTCCGGGCGACACTCAGCGGAGCCGTAATTCAACCCAACAACAACACCGTTCTCTGCATCGATTCCGGCTCGAGCAGCGTGGTCATTGCGAGGACGGGCCAGGCTGCGCCGGGGGGCAGCGGCGGCGTGTTTGCCTCGTTTGGCGATGCCGTTCTCAACAACGCGCACCGAATCGCTTTCGTGGGAACGCTGCAACCCACCCGGACGATCAATTCGAAAAATAATACGGGCATCTGGACGAACGCCGCTGGATCCCTCACTCTGTTAGCTCAAGCTGGCCGTGCCGTGCCGGGTTGCCCGGCAAAAACCGAGTTCGCCTCATTCACGAAGGTCGTACTTCCCGACGATGGTGGCGTTGTCTTCTTGGCAAAGTTGACCCATGGAGGCGGCGGAGTAACCGCAGCAAACGATCAGGGTCTCTGGGGAGTGAACAGCAAAGGGCGCCTCGTGTTGCTGATTCGCAAGGGAGCGCCGTTGAAGATTGGAGCCGCCACCAAAACGGTCACCGGATTCTCCGCATTGGCATCGGCGACCCCGAATGCGGGGGAGAGCACGTTCAATGAAGCGGGAACGGTTGCCGTCCTGGCATCCTTTTCCGACAGAACTGAATCCGTGCTGCAAGTCTCGCGCGCCGGGGCGATTGTTGCAGTGGCGTCCACACACTCCGATTCGGCAGGCATTCCCGGCGCTACTGTCACCGGATTTGCCGATGCGGAGTTGGACGGTGCGAAACGCACCGCCCTAAGAGCGACCGTGACGGGTGGCGGCACAACCAAGACAAACAACACCGGAATTTGGTCTTTCGCCGGAAAGACTCACACTCTTCTAGCTCGCACCGGCAAGCCCGCACCAGGTGTGCCGGGCGGTGTCTTCGCAACGCTGGGCAACCCCGTGATGAACAATCAGGGCAGAATCGCCTTTATCGGCACTCTAAACTCCAGGGCTACCGGCGTCTGGGCGGACACCGCTGGAACGGTGAAGCCGGTTGCGATCACCGGCGCGCAAGCCCCCGGTTGTCCGGCGGGAGCGGTGTTTTCGGCTTTCCAGAGCTTTGCGTTGCCGGATCAGGGCGGTCCGGTCATCATGGGGACGCTGGCTCCGGGCGCCGGTGTCGTCACGTCCGCCAACAATACCGGCATCTGGCAGGCTGACAGCAACGGCACCCTGCGGATCATCGCCCGCACTGGCGACAGTATCGAAATCGCCGGAAACGTCCGATTCATTACCGCCATCTCGATCTTCAACAGCACCGCCGAGACGGGGGCGCAGCCGGGCGGATGCAACGCTCATGGCGATTTGATCTACCGGCTCACCTTGGACGATGGCACCCAGGCGCTCATAACCTCAATCATGGCCCCGGCTGGCAAATGACGATCCGGCAGACAATGGAGGAAGCCAACCGGTCCCTGGACGAGAGAGCGCCGAGCCGCAAAAGCCTCCTCGACGCCGTCAACGAATATCCGATTCCGCAGCACAATCCTTGTCGACTCATGAGGGACCGCTCAGCCTGCCAGGGTTGAAATCGTTGTCTGAAACCGCCACCGCGGCGCTGGCTAACCACACAGGGCCGATATGCCTGTCATTCGACGCGGCACTCCCAAATCAAATGGCACCAAAGGAATTTGATGAGTATAGGGAGAGAGGCGAGAAAGTGGGCGAAGAAGAAGACCTCGAAGGCGAAGTTTCGGTAGATTTGCGAAAAGAGATCGAGCAAGAAACACTGTGCGAATATTGTGGAGAATTAATTGATGACTGCCATTGCCAGCCGAGTGGTCATTACGACTAGGTCGACTTAGTATCACACCTTGATGCCGATTGCTGTAGCTATGCCGCGGTTCTGCGTTCAAAGCGATGTCAAGCAACATACACAAACTATGTTCCAGTGAAGAAATGCTCCGCCCCAAATCTCTCACAACTATGACCAACACGCCAACAAACGATACAGCTATTTGCCCCAAAACTGGAGCCCTGGAGCGAGTGCGGAAGGTGGCCTCAAGATGGAGCGACACAGGATGCCCAGAAAGCTCGATTCTGGACATATTCCGCAGGCACAATGTTGTTTTTGTAGGCAGGTTTCAGAACCGATTCTGCCAGATTTCAGTCGGGGACCTGATTGCCATATCAGACTATCATTTTGCACCTGCAAATCACCCACCTGTTTGCACCAAAAAGTTACCCACCCTATTCGACGTAACTTTTTAGACCCAGAGCATTTTTCTTTTGCAACAGCCTCCAAATCAGGAACTTCTGGAGGTTGTTGAAAAAGGAAAATGCGACTTACGCAAATTCAGGTGGGTGATTTTCAGGTGCACACAGGTGGGTGATTTTGGGTGCAAACTGACAAGACGGCAAGACAGTCGTTGCAATGGGCTTGGCGACATCCCCGCCCGGCCCTGTAACGGAATTTGGAATCGATTTTTCCGATCAGGATTTGGCCTGCTTCGACTATAATGATTACGTCATCGGGTGCCGCGTGTCATTCATCGATCTCAACGATGCAGAGCGAAGGTCCTATCGGATCGGCACATTCCATAGCGTGAACGAGCGTGCCGAAGAATTCAAAGATATTTACCGGAAACACCACCAATGCTTTGTGGAGGAGCAACAATTTGAAATCAGCGCGCGAAGCTGCACCCTGATGTGCAACGAGCGCAATTTGAAAGATATTCTGTGGCGGAACAACCTCTTCTTTCAGGTGCCAATTTACCAACGCCCGTATTCATGGGAGGAAGACCAAGTCAGAAAATTGGTCACAGACGTACTAGCTGCTTTTCACGGACGAAACGGCGCGGTTCAAAAGGAGCCGATCTTCATTAGCACAATGCAAATCTCCGACATCAGGCTTTTCGACGGATTAACAAGTCTGAAATTTCATGAGATAATTGATGGCCAGCAACGGCTCAGCACGCTACTTTTAATTTTAAAGGTTCTCAAAGACAGCTATCCGGAGGATACAATCCTGAACGGGTTGGACCTAATTGGCCGACTGCAGAGCAGGGTGAGCAGTGGGGAACAACAGAAATACTTGGATCAGGCTCTCGATGTCGACACAAAGCAGCCAATCGAGCCGGGCCAGAATCCGTACCTCAAGATGGTTCCGCCGATTATCCAATTGTTGGAGAACGACGAACCCACCGAAGAAACAGTTGCAAACGCGTCGCCTTCGATCCCCGAAATGTTCGATGCTTCCGGTTTCGTTGCCTATCTTGTCAGCAGGGTCTATTTCGTGGTCATCGAAACCCGAGCAACTTTGTCGAAAACTCTCCAAATCTTTGACGCCATCAATTCGTCAGGGATGGACCTGAATGGTGGGGATATTTTCAGGGTTTGCTATTACGAATATCTTCGCAAGACGACACAGGCGAACGAAGAAACCTTTGAGGATATCAGCGGCTTGGATAAGGTGATAGACGAGAAAAATCGGGAGGCCGATTGGGCGGTTACTTCGATAGAAAACATCCTTTCCCTTGCCCAGCATGTTTTGATTGCTCGGCATGAATTGCCCAAGGGGCTTCATGACTATGCCTCCTCCACGTTCTTCGACCGCCTGTTCGACACGGTTTTTCACATAAATTCATGGCCGAACTTCTCTTCAGAAAGCGTCTGCAAGGTGGAAATCGGGATTCCCGAGTTGGCCCATCTCGTTGAGGCCCGATTCACTTGGGAAGCTCAGCTTCGGCTGTTTGGTCCCGAAGCCCGCAGCGCCATGGACTTCATTTGGTGGTCGAGGCACGAAAGATACGCCTACCTGCCGATCCTGTTCAAATGAAGGTTCGAAGCTGACTTTGCGACCACTGAGCGCTTTGTAATCCAACTATCTAAGCTGCTTATTCTCTTTAGCGTTTGGAAAAGAAGGGCTGTGTACGAGTTGCACAGCCTGATGCACGAACCGCAAGACCGCCTTTTTGCACATCATCGCCCCATTCAGCCGAGGGAATAATTAATTTCATTCATGAATTGTGCTGAGAGAAGAAAATGGAGATCACCTGGGCATTGGAGAATGAACCGGTTGCGTGGATCGCCAAGGCGAAAGCTTTGGTTTGCAGGCTATCGGCGCTGATGGACGAGCTTTCAGTCGGGGACAGACAAAGCGAAGATGTTCGTAGTTGTCTTTTCGACACTGAAATCGATGTCGAACATATCGAATCTGTAAACCATAGGGATGGCTCCAAAAGAGAGCAAATCTGGATTAACTGGGGGGATGAACTTCACCAAATCGGAAATCTTATTGTTTTAGAAGTGGAAGTTAATCGATCTATTAGCAATGAGGATTACGTTCAGGCAAAGTTACCCGCTTATGTGCGAAGTGGATTCCGCATAGTTCAAAATCACGCAAGGGAATTTCCGTTGTGGAATTTGAAAGCGTGTAAACGTCGGAAGCAACGCGAAGTGAACAGGCTTGTTTCCTATCTTTGTGGAAATGATCCACTTTAGCGACAGCGCGGGTGCAGGAATCCGTCGCCGACGTGTGAACACATGCAAGCCTCGCAGAAACTTGGTCCGGACTGCGGCAGACGAAGACCGAGCGAAATGATCCGGCAGTTGCCGAGCGCTGCAAACTGATTTCCAACAACGCTCCGAATGAATGCGGAAGGTCTATTACCGGGGTTCGGGCTTGAGCGCTGTTTGCTCGCACGTTGCAACCAGATGTTGATCGATTTTCTCCCCGACGGCTTTGCGCAGATCCGCTTCGTCTGCAAACTGCTCCCAGCTTTGCACTGCCGTGACGACTCTGTCCAAAATCTCCGGTGCCCCGGCGATTCCAAAACGTTTCGCGAACTTCTCCAGATCGGCGCGATTTGGGTTTCTGCTGCCGGAAACACTCATCGCGTGCCGCCCGAGCGCTCCAATACCGGGACTGCGCGTCAGGTCGAACGCCGGCGAGAGACTCCATTGGCCGGCCCGGTTGCAGAGAAAGGCGAAATTCTTCGCGTGATCGTCGCAGTTTGAGGCCGCAACATTGAAGGCCAGTCGGCGATAAATCTCGGCCAAAATGCGGTGATCGCCGGTCAATTCCAACGCCACTCTTGCGAAATCCTCGTAGCTGGCTGCGTCGGCGGTGAATCGCGGTGCAACAATCCGGCGAGCGAATGCATGTGAATCCGCTCTTCCCCCTGGCGATCGAAGCGGCGCACGGCGAAGAGAGCGCGGTTTCCATGATCTCTTTCGACATTGAACAAGCGGGTCTCGGGGATTTCAATCCCTGCCGCACGCGCCATCAGCGAATAGGCGAACTCGACCCGTCCGCTTTGTTTGGAGTCCTTGTGTCCCGCCGGAACGTCCGAGAGCTTGACAATCCACGGCTCGAAACCGGCGGGTGGGTTCGGGCCGATATGAATCTGATCCCCGCGGACCGACGCATGCACCTTCGGTTTCGCGCCGCCGGCGGAACTGCCCGCATGCACCAAGGCCAGGATTTCATCGGCGCTTCCCTCAAGCGGTTTCCCCTCAAGCAGCAGTGATGCTTCCCGGTCGATTTGCGCAAGCGATACCGCCCGATGCACCGCGTGGCTCTCGGGATCGGCTTCAGGCTGGTAGGAAAGCGCGCCCATTCCGCGCGAACCGATGTAGCTCAAGCGGATCAGCGGTGACGCCGTTTCCGGGTCGATTCCCATCTGCGTCATCCGTTCGTCGAGCAGCTTGCCGCCCCAGTAGTCGGGAAGGCTGTCATAGAAGACGCCGTGCAGCCCCTGGAAGGATGGATTGCGAGGCCCCGGCGAGGCTTCCGGGACAAAGGGCAGGGCAATCGGGGAAAGGCTCCAGCCTTCGCGCAGCCATGAGGCGGCATACTGGAACCAGATTCCTCCGGCACGATCGTCCGCCAACCGACCCACGGGTTCTCTTTCGCCATGGAAGACGTGCAAAATCATGGCTTCTTTGCCCGCTTTCCACGTTGCCTGACCGGCTTCGGGATGAGTTCGTCGATGTCCTTGATCGGTCTTGGTTTGAAGAGTTCCTCAAACTCGTCCCTTCGATGCAGGGCAATGGCGAGGCGGTAAAGCCGTTCGAAAGAGATTTGCCCGGTTCGTTCGAAAAGCTGATAGGTCGCAAAACTCACTCCAGCGCGCGCGGCGAAATCGCGCTGCCTCCACCCGTTTTCAAGGCGAAGGGAGCGGACACGCAAGGCGGTCTCACGAACAAGCTCATGGGGTGCGAGCAACATAAGGCATAAAATAAGTGCGCTTGAGTCCGCCGTCAACGTGTAAACAAGTTCATTCTATGCGTTACAAGCTCTCAACGTCACGATGATGGCGATGGCATCCATTCGACCTACATCCCCATCGCCGTCTCTTCCTTCAACAAAGGTCTGGACTCCCTGGCGGTCACCATAATCGACACCGCTCCCTTCGACGAGCGAGGTCAATCAGATCGGTTACTGAATGGCCGCCAGCCGCGCCCGGCAGCTTTTGCCTGTGGTGCATCGGGGAACCGGTAACTCAAGATAACGACCCCAGACTTGCTTAAAAGCGACCGCTTGACCATCGGGTAAAGTTCGGTAGATTTCACAATGTGAGCCGCATCGCGAACCAGAAACTTTTCAAGGAGGCAATTCCTCTCCTCCTGTCAAGCGCACTCGACCTGCGCCCAGACGACGTTTCGCTTCAAGATGATTCGAAGTTGCGGGCCGGGGGCGCCGATGTCCCGGATTTCTTCGTCCATGCCGGTTCCTTTACATTTGCTGTGAAATGCAAAGGAAACGGAGACGGTGCCACGGTCGCGATGGCCGCCCGGACGCTTCGAGCTTATGTCGACCGTTTCGACAAGAACTCGATTCCCGTGGTGCTCGTCCCGTTCATGGGAGAGGTGGGGAGCCGGCTCTGTGAGGAAATGGACGTCTGCTGGATGGATCTCTCCGGCAACGCCCGGCTCCGCGCTCCAGGGCTGAGAGTGGCCATCGAGGGTAAACCCAACCGGTTCATCCGACGGGGGCGCCCACGGAGCGTATTTGCCCCAAAAAGCGCGCGAATTGCGCGGCAACTCTTAATCGAGCCACAGCGAGCCTTTACCCAGCGGGAACTCTCCCAGGTAACTCAGTTGAACGAAGGCTTTACCAGCCGCATTGTCAGGCAATTGGAAGAGCAGCGGTTGATTGTGCGCGATAACAGCGGTGCCGTCCGCGTCGCCGACTTCCAGACGCTGCTCGATGCATTGAGGGAGGCTTACGATTTTTCCAAGCACACCCTCTTGCGCGGACATATCGCCGCGAGATCGAGCGACGAGATTCTGCGCCGGAGCGCCGCAGCGCTCCGGGAGGCAAAGGTCCAGCATGCCGCAACGGGTTTGGCGGGCGCCTGGTTGTGGCAGGGTTTTGCCGGATTCCGGCTGGTCGCCCTTTACGTGGCCGATCTTCCTTCGTCCGACGTTCAACGCGCAATGAGCTTCCGAGAGGTGGACCACGGCGAGAACGTGTGGCTTGTGCAACCGAACGACGAGGGGGTATTCCAGGGCACGGGCGAGCGCGAGGGAATTGCGTGTGTGCATCCCGTTCAACTCTATCTCGACCTGAAAAACCACCCCGAACGCTCCGCCGAGGCTGCCGATGCCTTGCGAACCAACATTTTGAACCAGTCCGCCCATGTCTGAAAAACCTTCAACCGTCGCCGGCTACCCGCCCGACCAAGTCGCACGCGTAAAAGCAACCTGCCTATACCTTGCCACGAAACTGGGCGACCTCACGGACGACTTGATCGTCGTAGGTGGACTCGTTCCGTCGCTCTTGATTGATCAAGAACATCTGCCGGACGATGTCAGTCCCCACGTTGGGACGCTTGATCTCGACTTGGGGCTTGCCTTTGCCTTGGTGGGAGAGCACCGCTACGAGACGCTGGCGGAACGGCTGCGTAAAGCAGGATTTCGAGCCGATGAAAAGGACGGTAGAACCATCCGCCAGCGCTGGAGGATTGGCGAGCCGGCGGTCACCGTGGATTTCCTGATCGAACCGGAGGACGCGGAATCAAAGGCGGGCCGGTTGTTTCCCCTTGATCGGGACTGGGCCGCGATCATCGCGCCTGGCCTTCACCTTGCTTTCCTTGACAATCGAATGATCACGTTGGAAGGGCGCACGATCACCGGGGAAAAGGCTCGTCGAGAGGTCCGGGTCTGCGATGCCGGTGCATACGTGGCGCTCAAGGCCCTCGCCTTCCATATTCGTGGTGAGAACAAGGATGCTTACGATCTCTATTACATGCTCCGAAATTACGGGCGTTCGATTGAGGATGTGGTAGCGCACTTTGTTCCGCTTCTGCCTGACAAGACCGCGCTCCGGGCCGTGGAGTATTTGAAATTGGACTTTCTCGACCCGGAGGCAATTGGCCCCATGCGTGTCGCTCAATTCCTTTATGGACGTTCTGACGTCGATTTGCAGGCGGACGTAGCAGGTTTTGTTGGGGAGTTCTTGAGACAGACGGAAGCGCTCTGATCGGCATGTCCTTCTCATGTTTGGGAAAGCTCCCGTACCCCGACAACGGGAAACCCATCCAAAAAAAGTTTCCGTCTCCGGATTGACGCTCACGTTTCCATGACGGTCGTCACCGCCATATTTTCGGGAATTCGGACAAAATCCGGGCATGGTTGGGCAGGCAACACCTGAGTGATTGACGCGATCACGGGCCTCTGCGAATCCACAAGCGAGGCTCTGAAATAGCGGTGTTTTCAAGAAATCCGACGAAATCCGCGTTTTTTTTCGATTCGGCGCAGAAAAATGCGCTCAGCGTATTGTCTGAGGGGCGCGGTGCTCCTATGGACCCGCTACCTATGAAAACTCCGCGCGATGACCACGATGAAGAACTGCTCACGAAGGACGAGCTTGCGTCCCGCCTTAAACTGACTCCGCGGGGAGTCGACTGCCTGGTCTCGGACGGGCGCATCAGCGCGTTTCGTATTTCGCGCAAGTGCGTGCGGTTTTCCTGGGTGCGGGTGCTCAAAGACCTCGGCCGCTTTGAAAATTGATCCACTGTGGGCCATCGTCGGCTCCTTCTTGGGAGAGGAGCGCTTAGGCAATCTTCAGGTTTTCGATGTCAGTGAGCATTGCGGAGCGGCTGCCTCCGGACAGAAAGGTGGGGGTAAGCGCCCAAAAGGCGGCAGCCAGTTCCTTGGGTGCTGGAACCCGGTAGGTAGTGAAAATGAGATTCACGTCGCGATGCCCCATTTCTGTGGCGAGGAGCTTGGCATCGTCAAAGCGGGAGTAATGATACGACGCAAAACCGTGCCGTAGGCAATTGGGAGGCCAGACCGCCAGGGTATGCTCGGTGCCTGCCGCCACAAGTTCCTTGTGCGCTTTCGCGCGCGCGTCGTCGAGGAGTTCGCGAAAGTTTTTCGGCGTAACCTTTCCCGTTCGCTCCCGGTACGGTAACAGGAACTCGTATGCGGCCCGCAGTTCGATCCAGTGGCCATCGCCTCCTTTTGCGACCCTGCCGGGGACATAAATCCTTTTCTTTTCCCAGTCGACTCGGCTCCAGCGGATGCGCCTCAGCCCCGAGCGTCGGATTCCGCAAAAAGCGGCCAAGACGATGTAAGGCAACAATTCCGGGTCGGCAACAACGAGGAGAGCCGCAAGTTCCTCCGGACGGAGAATATCAGCCAGGGTCACTTCATGATCATCCTCGCCCTCTTCGTCGTCATCGGGTCTTGGGACAACCGCAATCGGAATGGCTTTCGCGGGATTCGTAGAGCAATAACCCAATTCGACCGCCGTATTGAACGCTCCAACCATCAGCCGCCGCACATTGTTCCGGCTCACCGTGTCGAGCAATTCTCCGAGGCGAGGATGTCCCGGCTTGCTCACCCTCAATTCCCGAAGCCACTTATCGATCTCCCGCGTTTCGATTTCGCTCACTTTCCGGTCACCGGCTACGACTGAAAACATACCCAACCGGGAAGAGATGTCCGAAATGTAGACGGTGCTTCGTCCGTCCTGGCGCTTGTTCTTCAAAATGGTCTCCACCAAATGGGGCCATGTTGTTGATTTTGCCGTTTGCTCCAGGTGGGCGATCAAAAACGTCGTTGCTTCCGTTAACGTTTTCCCGAACGGCTTCAGCCGTGCGGCGCACTGCTGCGCTTCGTTTCGAAGGTCGTTGGAAATCGCGAATGCGTCCGTTCCTTCTTTTGCGTGCAGAGTACGTAATGCGGCCCGCTTTTCGTCCGCTTCAGCACGTGTGAGAAGCCACCACCTTTGTCCTCCGTCTTTTCCGCCCCGGCCCAGACGACCGTCGACGAGCCAGCGCTTCTTCTTGTTCACCCACCGGACTGTCGGCCAAACGTTGTCATTCGCGTTCTTAGCGGAGTCATTCGTTTTCATGCGCATGGATTCTGTTTTGGTGGCCACGGGTGGCCACCTGCCAACGTAAGATCAAGCATTCATGCGGGTCAAGCGAAATGAACACCGGACTTAAAATCCGTTGGTATTCACCTCCCGTGCCGGTTCGAGTCCGGCCATCGGCACCCTCTTTTTACCGGGGAAGCGGCTTGAAAGCAAGCTCTGGAGCGGTTTTCCAGGCGTGCG
>Ga0316220_1001708_pt1 | contig 22826 bp, 30 predicted proteins | sample TBH18005metaG_FD_203632 | JGI IMG/M metagenome (GOLD analysis project Ga0316220, IMG submission 203632) | Freshwater microbial communities from Trout Bog Lake, Wisconsin, USA - TBH18005 | ecosystem: Environmental > Aquatic > Freshwater > Lake > Hypolimnion/Profundal zone | place: USA: Wisconsin...
AGAGGATCAAGACGAGGCAGAGGACATCTTTGCCCTGTCTTTGGGAGATGTTAGACCCCAAACCAAGAGTTACGAATATCAGACAACCCAAGTAATTAACCTAGGAGCCGACAATGCCTAATTGGTGTAACAACACAGTAGAAATCAATCACGAAGACCCTGCCAAGATGTATGCCCTAGTTGGTGCAATCAACGAAGGTAAGTTCTGTAATTTTGCCAAGCCAGTGCCAGAGGATCTGCAGATCGTTGCAGGCCGTGTAGGTGCTGATGACAATCCTGAGCAGATTGCATTGGAGGCTAAGGAGCAGGCCAATATCGAGAAGCATGGCTACAAGACTTGGTATGACTTCTGCACCAATGAGTGGGGCACCAAGTGGGATGTAGAACCTTACGATACGGTAGAGTATGATGATGCCCACGACAAGAACGGTATCACATTTGGTTTTGATAGTGCTTGGGCACCACCTATTGGTGTTTACGAGGCTTTGGTTGAACAGGGATTTTCAGTTCGTGCATACTACTACGAACCTGGAATGGCATTCGCCGGTATTTGGGAAGACGGCGATGATGACTTCTATGAGATCGGTGGAATGACCTCACAGCAGGCAGAAGAAGAACTTCCCGAATCACTAAACGAGATGTTTGGCATTAGCGAGTCTATTGCTGAATATGAAGAGGAAGAAAATGAAGAGTAACAGAGAGCTTAATCGAGCCTACGAACAAAAGCAGGCTGATAAGATCCGTCCCAAAGGTCCTGAATATGTTTGGGAACCTTTGGCGGCAGTGATTAGACAATGGGTGCTGGCTCATGAGCAAACTTGAGTTCTACGCCCGTCCGTTGGTTAGGTTCGATCCTAAGAATAAGGAACATCGTGCCTATTATCATCAGTTTATCAAATACAGAGGCTGGGGCCGTTGTCCTGTCCGCTTCATCTGTCCTGATGATATTGGGTATGACCTTACGATCATGATCCGTAACCAATTGATTGATTACTACGTCACACAAGAGTTTGAAAACCCTAGGATTCGCCCAAAGCCAATTCCGGTAAAATCAACTCAAAAAGATGTCCAAAAGGCCAAGAAATTGGTTGACAACAAGAAGAATTGAGCATACAATAGAGTTATGTTCAGAAATGAACTAGTTTTTTAATTTAACACACACAGGAGTTTCAAATGGCTACAGATAAATTGTTTAAAGTGTTCGGTGTTTCTAAGCACCCAGAGCAAGGTTATAAAGTTCGTTTCGCGAACGACATGCTTCGCTCTAAAGTACTCACCAAGTCAGGTCATACTGATATTGAGTTGGTTGAGCTTTCAGAAGCTGTTTCTAAGTATGAAGGCATTCAAGCGATCAAGGATCTGCCTGAGTTTGCCAACGTTGCCGCACAGGCCGCAATCGCTGAGTACCTTGAGGAAAAGGCACCTAAGGCATCTAAGCCAGCCGCAAAAGGCGTTATGAAGCCTAAGGCTAAGGCACCTGCAAAGTCTAAGGCACCTGCAAAGTCTAAGGCCAAGGCTCCTACAGCTATGGCACCTGCTCGCGTTACTGAGGACGAAGACGCTCCTTTCTAATATGTTCATTCAGTACGAAGTCTGGGGCACACTCGATGGGCACGAAGAGCTCATTGAGTGCGTTGCAACCCTAAAGGAAGCAGAAGAGATCGCAGAGAACGAACGTGAGTTCCACGATGAAGTCTATATTCTAGAAGATAAGGATGATGATTTGAGAGAAGTTAAACGATATCAGGGCCTATAGCTCAGTTGGTTAGACGTGGTAAAGCATAAATACCTTATAGGAGTGCTCTACCATGTCTATCAAAAACAAAACATATCATTGTATCAATTGTGGAAAAAATATACCATTCAAAGGATACTCTTACAATCATAAGTACTGTGACAATCAATGTCAAGCTGATTACAGATCTAAGCAGGCAGATGAAAGAAATCGAATCAAACTAGCAGAAGGAACCCTTAAGGGAAGAAGGGCAATTGCCAAGCTTCTTGCAGAAGAAAGAGGATACCAATGCGAGTGTTGTGGGTTGAGCAGTTGGCAAGGTAAAGAGATTGTTCTCCAAGTTGATCATATCAATGGAGATCCTTACAACCATACACCATCTAACCTAAGGTTGATATGTCCTAACTGCCATAGTCAAACTGATACCTTTGCAGGTGCGAACAGAGGCAATGGACGCTGGAGTAAAGAGAATTTAGCAAGATACTATACAAAAGGGCCGGTAGCTTAGTGTCCTAAAGCAGTGGCCTCATAAGCCATTGATCGTGGGTTAGAATCCCACCCGGCCCACCAGAATAACCCAGCGATTGACTGGGTTATTTTTTGGCTATATAATAGTTCTAATTAAACAGCAACAGGAGCGAACTATGTGCAAACACAAAGTCTTTATGGAACAGATTGTATGCAAGTACCACCCAGAGTTTAAGAAGAGCAAGGACCTGCAGAAGTACGGCATGAAGCATGCTGAAATCTTCAACATCGAGCGACTGATTGAAGAGAGCCTAGCCGCAGTAGGTGGCTATGACTTTGTGGACGAAGACGGGCGTGACTTCAATTGTGCATACAATAGCGACAGCAAGACAGTGTCAGTAGTCAATAATGGCGGTGTACAGCAGGCCAAAGTAATCATTATTCAAAGCGTGGAGAACAAGATTGGAAGCCTCCGCGTGACCATCTACAATCCCTTTAAGAAGGGTGTAGACTTCATGTATATTCCTAAGAAAGGTGTACAGACCCTAATGGAAAATTCAGGCACACAGGGTAACGAAAACAAGATCAAACAGCGTATTAGAACCAGCTGGAATGAAGAGCGTGATGACTACAATAAGTTAGAGCAATACCGCGTGGCCAGCTTTGAAGAATTAGCCCGCGCCAAAGGTTGACAACTCTGCCCAAATTTGCTATAATAAAGACATAGCAACAAAGGAGCGCATGATGAACACTATAATTGTTTGGATTATTATGACAACTTCCGGACACAATGGTACGGTTACATACAGCCCTCCATTTCCTACACAGGCTGAATGCCAACGTGTTGTGAATTTGATTCCTAAGAGTTTCAACAGCGCCATTGGTAGCAAGAATACCTGCGTTGAAATGACCATTGTGAAATAAGGAGCGAACATGCCATATCCATTCAAATACCGTGTAGTCGCCAAGTGCTCTAGCTTAGAAGACGCAGAGTTGGACCTACATGATCGCCAGATCCTATTCAAGACCAACAACTTCTTAGAAGCACGAAAAGAGTGCATTGAGTGGGCGGCTTATGATGACATTGAAGTCCTAGTGATCAATCAGTTTGGTAGCGAAAAGTTCGCCTGCATGGGTGCAAGTGAAGCCTACAATCGCTATCCAAAAACCGCAGAAAAGGTTTGACAGCCTAGCCAAAAGACAGTATAATAGACACATACAGAAACAAAAAGGAGCGAACAATGAGAAACATTAGACCAGACACCCTAAGGGTTGCAGACTTGATCCGTATCTTGTCTACAGTAGACCCTACCCTGCCCGTGTACATGAGCATGAACATGGAGTATGGTATGGAAGTTTCGTCGGCCGAAGTGGGTGTAGAAACCTACAGCGGTGTTGACTATCTAGTGATCAGCGATACACTAGGTGCTTGACAAGATAGCCCTTTGGGGCTATAATTATGACATAGACACACAATAGGAGCATAAGATGAGCGAATTCAAAAGCTGGGAAGAGATGTCCGTGCTAGAGCAATATGCTTGCCAATATTGGGATATGTATAAGGATGCCTACGGCGTTCGCCCACGCGGTATCGATACCACAGACTGGACAGAAGTAGAGTTTGAGGCTGAGTTCGTTCAGTTGAGCCGGACTATCGAAGCCAACTACAAGGACCAGTTAGAGAGTGAAGCTCGTGCTATTGTGGCATTTGAAGATCGTGTAGAGAACCTCATGCACACCAGCACCAATCGTCAGCGAGTGATTGCTTGGTTGATGGATGCTGAAGGCGCCAATGGCGACTATGAGTATTTCTGTTTCACTCAGGGCTTGCCCTATGGTTATTTTAAGGAGATGGTATGATTACAATTGAAGATCCTAGATCAAGATATGATCAAAGACATGGTGGACCCTTTGACCGTGGCTCAGCAGATTCGTGGTACAGCCGTCCATTCAATCCTCACTTCTACAAGGGTGGAACCTATGAAGGTCCCCGTGTGGAATTGGCGGATATGACAGCAGAAGAGATCACAGCCTATACCGCAGGCTACAATTGGAATGAACAGTTCGGCGGGAAGAAAGACTGGGATTAACCCTCCAAAGTGAATGGGATTTGACTGTCTGCCCAAAAGGCGCTATAATACTAACATCAACAGCAAATAAGGAGCGAAAAATGACACAATTAAAAGACATGCAAGGTAAAGAGATCAAAGTAGGCGATCGTGTAGCAATGGTCAGCTATCACAATGCTGGTAGTCTTGTTATTGGGGTAGTTGAGAAACTAGGCCGTGTTCGTGCTCAAGTTCGCCCTGTACAGGCCAGCTTCACTAACATCGACCCTCAAGTAGCCAGCATCGGTTCAACTGATTTAATTAAACTCTAAGGTTGACATACCCTCCAAAAGAGGGTATAATACTAACATCAACAGCAAATAAGGAGCGAAACTTATGATTAGCCAATACCAAGCACAAGAGCAGTTTGAAGACATGCTCAACGAAGAAGGTACTGTTACTATTGCAGGCGTGACATTTGATCGTGCATATATCCTGAGGGAAATGGATCCTATTGCCTACGACACAGAGTTTGCCAACTACTGTGACTCAATGGGCTACGACTTCGACGAAGACGACTATGATGGCCAGCCTACAGAGCAGGAAGAGTGGCATGACTTTGACCCTGATTGCTAAAGGGCGATTGACAAGACTAGGGTTTGAGAGTATAATTAAGACATATTAACAAGGAGCGAACATGTTAGAAGCATTAATTCAAGCATTTACTTATACAGCACCTCTTTGGATCGTGCTAATTGGTTTGTTCATGGCAATTGTGGCTATTGACGGAATGAACTAAAGACAGTATAATAACTACTTCAACAACGTAATAGGAGCGAACTATGCAAGGTTTTACTAAAGAGCAAATTATCAGTGTAGTAACTGGTGCTAAACAAGAAGCTGTCCGTGCGGCACAAGCCATGTACGCTAGAATTGGCGAGCGTGACGCATGTGGCTTTGGCTGGGTTGAGATCTACGTGGATCGTACCAACAGCAAGGAAGCTAAGGCATTGATTGAAGCAGGCTTTAGAAAAAGCTACAAATCAAAATGCTTGGACATGTGGGATCCAGCTGGATTGCCTACACAGAGCATCTCAGTAAAAGAAGCAGGCGCACAGGCGTTCGCTGATTACTTCAAACAGTATTTCCCACAAGCTAGAATCTACGCTAGCAGTCGCATGGATTAAGTACATCAAAGGGCCTTGCAAAACAGGGCCCTTGAGTGTATAATTAATTCTTTAACTTATTCAGGAGCAGAGATGGTACATGTAGTTAAGCGCATGGCAGATGTAGAAACAACTACTCTGACAACAGAAGATTCTTATATCAAGGCCAAAGAGCTGGCACTTAAGAATGAAACAGACGAAGACATTATGAAGCGTTTGGGCGAACGTTTTGAGATCCTAGAGGACATGACTCGTGCGGTCAAGAAGGGTGATGTTAGGGCTATGATCGTCACAGGCCCTCCAGGTGTAGGTAAATCCTTTGGTGTGGAGAAAGTACTCAGCAAGCACGATGTCTTCGCGGATGTAGCTAATGACAGTAAGCTCAAGAAGTATGAAGTAGTCAAGGGCGCAATGTCAGCTCTAGGCCTTTATCGTAAGCTATATGAGTACAGCGATAAGAAGAGTATCCTAGTGTTCGATGACTGTGATAGCGTATTGCTTGATGACTTGAGCTTGAACATTCTAAAGGCCGCGCTGGATAGTTCTAAGAAGCGTATGATCCATTGGAACACTGATGCTCGTAGTTTGAAAGAGAACGGTGTGCCCAACAGCTTCGAATTCAAAGGCGGCGCTATCTTTATCAGTAACATCAAGTTCGATCACGTTAAGAGCAAGAAGCTTAGAGATCACTTGGAAGCATTGGAAAGCCGTTGCCACTACTTGGACCTTACCATCGATACTGTACGTGAGAAGCTACTCCGTATCCGCCAGGTAGTTACTGAGCATGGCATGCTGGACAGCTATGAGCTAGACGATGCGGCCAAGCTGGAAGTAGTAGAGTTCATTGCTACCAATGCCGCTAGGATGCGCGAGCTCAGCTTGCGTATGGTGCTTAAGGTAGCAGACATACGTAAGAGCATGCCCAGCAAGTGGCAAGCTGTAGTAGAAGTAACATGTATGAAGGGCAGAGCATAACAACGATCATAACCTTTCCTACTCCTGCTGGCTGACGTGATTCGCTCCCACTAAGCTGGCATCTTCGATCCCCAGGCAACCGATTCGCTCCCGGCCCTGGGGATTTTTTTAGATAATGATTGGTCGAGGGTCCGGGGAGAATATTATTTTTCTACGAGGGTCCGGGGCTTATATACGCAACAAAACTAAAATCCTGCTAAAGCGCATGGGTACCGAAGTATTTTCAGGGGTCTAAATCTATAAGTACTTCTTTTTATTTTTTCGCGCGGTTCCCTAAATGACCCCGCAGAACCCATTTGAGCCCAAAAAAAAGCTCCCGTCTAAGGAGCTTTTCTCTATATTTGCCTACGTTATTAAAAGTGTGTCTGCGTAGTTTTAGCACCTTTTACATAGTGCCCCACCAGTGCTGGCTTACCATCAGACCCCAATGCTTGAGTATTCTTAACTACTGCTGTATCTTGTACAGTAGCCGCAAATGCTTCTGCCGCTGTTTGTGTAGCAAAATCATGTGTAATCTTCTCTAAGCTACCATAAACTGTACGTAGTGTTGTTACTTGGAATGTCATAGTCGTCGCTCCTTAAATGCTTGTTCCTATACATTATTTAGCTACATACTATATGGAAACACACATGATTCTCCCCCGCATACTGGCCGCTATAATGAGCTTGCTAGACTCTGCTAACCTGCGTAATCGTGTGTATCAGCAACAAGAACGTATTGCCTCATTAGAACTAGCCATAGAAGACATTGAACGTATAAATGCTCGTAGTGCTAGTCCAAATCCATTAATTCAGGGCATAGTAGAAAATACCAGAAAACCCTAAGTACTTCACCAATTTTTTTCGCGCTGTATTTTTTTTAGTTGCTAGAACCCATTTCGGGCTGATCAAACTTTGCTCTTAACTTTGCACCCAAACTGTCGGGATCTTCAGCTGGCGCTCGATGCGGTGGCTTATATTCGCCTAAGTCGATAATTTTTTGATTTGGCTTTGGAGTATGTGTACTAAACATGCCCATAGGATGGAATCCTTTATATTCTGGTCTCGTACGTAAGACCATCTGTTCAGCTTCCCAACCTTTGCCACCAGCAACTTTAAATAGAGGCAAGGTTGTGTCTTCCATACTGCCTACATACCAAATGTCTTTGAACTTTTCATGCTGTGGTTTTTGTGAGGCTTGTCTATGCTCAGGTGCCGGCCCTTTTTCAATAGCAAATGCGTAAGAACCCGTTCTAACATTTTCATACTTAGGGTCAGACATCATTTCTTCGTAAGGAACTACATGCCATCCTAGTTGTTTACTTACACGTTTAGCCAGTGCATCGTACATTCTTGCACGACTTTTTTCTTTAGCAGTAAATGTTATAGCATGTACGCCCTTCCATTTTGTCACATATTCTTTTATTGCTTGTATAACAGTGGCGAAAACTGCGTTTGCGTCACCGCGGCCAGTTACTTGAAATTCATGGTCAACACTAAACTCAATATATGCGAGTCCCTCTGTTTCCATGAATAGAACGTGTATTGTCTTTTCGCCTAGCTTTGCTCGAGCGTGGTTATCGTTTTCCCATTCTATAGGTTGGACATGCTTAGGGTCAAATAGTTCAGATAGGGGTTGTATTTCACTGAAGCGCATTAAGTATTTAGTAGTTTTAGGCTAGCGTAACGCTTGTTCGCGTTTTTACGCTACGCTTCGCGTTACAAAAATTTTTCCGCTTTGCTTCGCCTTGAAAATTTTAGCGGTCCGCTTCGCTAGCTATAAGTATATGCATGAACTATATCCACAACATATTCCCCATACCCGTGTACCTTAATCAAGTCAAAGACCCTGTGGCTTTGGACCAGGAAATTACTAATAAATTAACTAACATACGTTGGATTGCGGGCGCTGGGCTAGATGACCCACATCGCATTACTACTGCTAGCTACTATGATGACATCATTATGGATGCTAGTTTATCGGTGTTTCAAGCTGAATTAGACATTCATTTACGGGCCTATGCTAACAGTTTGTTGTTTCCCTTGACTGAATACAGTCGTGCTAGTTGGCTAGCTGAATATGACTTGAATGAATACAGTACTGTGCATGATCATGGTACTGCGGATATCAGTGGGGTTTACTACTACAAGACTTGCAGTAAGGGTGGGGAGTTTTTCTTTGAACGCCCAGGTACAGCGCATACAGCACATGCTTATGCTGACATCGGGGATCGTTATACTATACGTCCACAACCAGGTTTATTAATTATGTTTCCCGGGTGGATGCGACATGGTGTTACCCGTAACTTGTCGGGTGAGTGCCGCCGTATATTGTCGTTTAATCTTTGGTTTGACCGTACTAGTGCTATACGTAAAGAAATAGCCGACGCTAAGAGCCGTTACTCAACTCCAAGTTAATAAAAATAGGGTTTTATTGCGTTCTCTGCGGAATGCCACACAGGCTTGCCAATAGTTCAAGCTAGTGCCGTTATGATAGGCCCATTCAACATGATGACTGCCTACGTAGCGGTTTAACCACATTTCTAGTGTGTCCACACTTCGCACCCAATCCGTTTGAAGATCGTGTTCAACTACAGGCCAGGGTGCATGTGCTATAAATTCAAAGTCATGCCACTCTGGAAGATAGAAATCCTTGCGAGCCATATATAATATTTACTTGTTTGTAAGAATAAATACATGATACAGTGGAATTTCAATATGAAAAGTTTGGCCCAGCAAATACGTGAATTAAGCAACTTAATAGAAGCAGTAGCTCAAGCTCCTGCGCCAGTGGCACCAGCTCCTACAGCTCCTGCGCCAGTGGCACCCGAAGCTAATGCTCCTGAAGAAAAACGTTATGAACTAGATCCTGCTAGAATTGGTGCTAAAATTGATTTCAGTACGCTAACTAGACTAGGGCTTGCACAAGGTGAAATTGTTAGAATGGATTGGATACAACCTGGCTTAATAGGCAAAGTTGTACGTATAGAGCCTGCTGGTGTTACTGTTATACTAAAGACAAAAAACGGGCCTCCTATCATGCTTGGCCCAGATGCTATCGAGTGGCTAGACAGTATGCAATCTAAAAATGATAAGCCTGCTCCTGCCGCTACACCACAGACTCCGCCCGCACCGAAGGCCTAATAAAAAAGCTCCTTTCGGAGCTTTTTGTTTGATTACGCTTGAGCTTCACCCCAACGTAGAACCAAGTTAGTGTTAATCGGACTACCCTGTGTAATATACACGTTAATGAACATAGTATCACAACCGTTAGGATATGTACCACGTCCACCAATTGGAGTGTTGGTAAGTTCTTTCAAGTTACTTAAATCCAATGCGTCCTTGTTAGCTGGTGAGTTAATGTATGAGAAAACAGTTTCACCAGGTAGTGCGTATGTGCTACGACTACACTGAACAGTAGTACCAGTACCACCATATAATGTAACCGCGGCCAGTGTTGGTGTGTTAGTTACCAAGCCGTTGTAAATTGAAGTAGTGGCTGTTGTTGAGTTTTGGCTAGTGTTCAAGTAATAAGTACCTGCACCGCCTGTACCAGTACCGTTAGCAATAATATAAGTGTTAGCTACTACAGTACCACCAGCTAGTAAACTACCAACAGTAATAACACCGCTTGGCGTTCCTGTTACTGTCATAACAACTGCGGTACCTGTAACAGTCACGTTACCAATAGTTTGTGTAACTGAAATACCCCATGTACCAACACCTGAACCAGTACCAGTAATGTTGTTGGTAATATAAGTACCTGAACCTAAACTAGTACCAGTTAACAACATACCTACGGTAATTGTTCCAGATCCAACTGCTGTTACAGTCATAATGTTACCAGCAAAGTTAGCAGTAAAACTAGCAGTAGTTGTGTTACTAATAGTACCCGAAATACCAGCACTAGTGCTTACAAGTGCGGATACTTTAGTTAAACCATACAATGAACCAGTGCTTGTTGGGAAAAACACGTCATCGCCTACTGCTACACCTGTAGTTGATGGGTTACCAATTAGCGGAATAGCTGTAACGTTAGCGTTAACGAAAATTGGACATGTTAGATAGTTGTTTGTAGCATTGGTAAAGATAATACTTGAGCCTGCCGCAATTTGACTAAAACTAGGCTGGCCAGTTGGGTTAACTACTGAGTTCAAACTATTAAAGCTAATGTTGTTTAAGCTAGGGAAGTTGCTTGGATTAATAACAGCTTCAACCACAATGGCCGCGTTAGTACCACCAGCGCCTGATGATGATTCTAGCTGTTGTAGCAAGAAACTCGCACGGTTGATAAGTTCACGTGCTCCTAAATCGCCTGGCAATGCGTTACTTACGCTAGGTGCTAAACGAATAGCAAACGCTGTTGTCTTCTTAGTACTAATTGTAATGTTAGTAGCTTGATAGTTGAAAATGTATGAACGGTCACTGTCAAATCCACCGTCTTCAATAAACGCCGCACCCCAGTGACTTACGATTGGACTTGCGCTACCGTTAACTAGAATAACACCAGTTGTTGGAATATGAGTGGCCGCTGATCCAGCTGTAAATACACGATAGCCACCTGATGCCCAAGGACTAACTGTTGCGGCACGACTACAGCCAATTAATGCATTAACAGTCATAGGAGTAGCTACTGGAACTGTAGCATTAATTTGTGTCATCACAGTTACACCTACGTTGGCTAAACTAGTAGCTAATGTGATTGTTGTACTGTTTACAATAGTATTGACATAATAAGTTGTGTTTAATACAATGTTTCCTAAACTCAATACAGCCGCATTCATGAATACAATTGGTTGTCCAACAGCCATGTTAGTTGTTGATGCTACTGTAACAGTATTGCCTGTTGCACTAGTAGCTGTAGCGATTGTGTTAATTTTACCGGTATAAGTAATTAATTCGTTATCAATATAAACTGTACAAACTGTTAGAGTTGGTGTTGGGAATAAAGATGCATCATTGATTGGAATAACTGTATCTGTACTAGTTACATTAACAGAGCCTACAATATAACTGCGAGCGCCTTCATTAGTAACTTCATAACGTACAGGCATGTTACCTGCTCGCATCCAAGCTTCGTTGTTTAAGTTGTTATTACGTAAACGATGTACTGTTACATATTTGCCTTCTGGACCGCGCATCATCCAGTCAATAAATCCAGCACCATACCATGTCCATTGCATGGCCACCATCTGCATTTTTGTAGGAATGATTTGATAACCGCTTGGGTTGTATGGTCCGTTTGATCCGTCCATACGATCCATATTCCACTTGCTTTGTGGAATCACATAATCGATAGTTTTAGTAAACTTAACACCGCTTGCGTTTGCATATCCGCGCCATTGTGGGTTAACATAGCATAACGTATCACTAACTACTTGAGTAATCATATGTGTCATTCCACGAATAACAACGCGATCTCCTACAAATATCTGTGTAGTAAAACGAGTGTTAGCACCAATAACTTGTCCAGAACCGACAACTAAACTAATTGTACCTGCTAGCTGGAATGTACTAGAACGACGAGTTACAGCTACAGTCTGTCCATCATACTGGAAGAATACACCGTTTTGTTCGTCAAATGTTCCTGAACGAACAGTAGCACCATACCAATTGTTGATACTTAATAGAGTTGGATCTTGAACAGTAGCTCCTGTAATACCACTTGATGTTCCTAGTGTTTGTACTGCAAAAACTTGTAGTGTGCGTTCGTCAACAATGTTTACAACGGTAAATGTTCCGTTATATCCAGAAGTAGCAATACCGCTTAATGTTACTGTAGCACCAGGTTGTACACCATGGTCGACGTCGTCAGTTACAATAGTAATTACTGGTTGTAGTACTGCACTGGCTGTTAATGCACCGCTAGCACTAATTGTAGTAATTGCAACACCTGCAATAGCATTTGCGTACGAGTTAGCTAAGGTAATGCTTGTGCCAGTGCCACCGATTGCAACATAATATGTACCAGCTGTTAGACCTACTGCACCGTTTAGAGTAACGTTAGAAATTACAACAGCTTGACCTTGAACGTATGTTCCACTAGTAATTGTAACCGATCCGCTAGTAGTTGCGGCTGTAATAGATAACCCAGACGCATATACTGTTCCTGTAGCTGTTACACTACGAACAAAGTAATTAGGAGCCATTAACAAACCAGTGTTAAAGTTAATACCTTTACCTGATTGATAACGAATATATTTCTTGCTCATACGAATTGCCTGAGCACTATAAGCTGGGCCACCAGTTCCTAACTGAACACCGCCGTCAAATGGTCTATGAGAATAGTTACTGTCGGGACGAGCATAGATGCTTGCAGATATAGTTCCACTAATTACACCAGCCGCACGAGATGTATATGTAAATGTTGTAGAGCTTGTAACTGATTCAACAAAGAATGGTCCGTTAGCAAGTGTGTTATTGTTAGAACCATTTTCAGATGTTACAATCACGTTAATAGTTTCACCTGGAGTAAATCCGTGTGGGCTATATGTGTTTATAGTAATAATTGGGTTCGCGTTTACTGCGGTAAATGAACTAGATGTTCCAATGTTACCAGTGCTAGTACTTACAGTATATGTTCCTAGTCCATAAGCGGCATAGAATGCATAGTTACCCGACCCTTGAGAACTAAATGGGTTTGTTAGTGTAACGACACTACCTGCAATGCTTTTTACAAATGTTGATACAGGAACACCAGTTCCAGTAACAATTTGACCAACAGCGATGTTTAATGGACTATTAACAGTTAATGTGTAAGTACCTGCCGCACCCCCAGCTGACAATGTTGGGCTAACTACAGGTGTTGCTCCTGTTGGAGTTAACTGAATAAGAATGTTAGTTGAACTTGGTACAGTAGCAGTACCAGAAGCAATACCTTGTCCAGGAGCAAGTATTCCAGAAGTTAATGTACTAACAGTTAGTGTACTGCCTGACAATGTGCCAGCAAAGTTTGCAACTGTTGATGGAGTAGTGTAAGTAAATGTTGGAGGGCAAACTGCAATGCCTGCAATATAACCATTTGCGTTTGTTAGAACTAGGTTTGAACCAACGATAACTGTCATAGGACTTGAAACATACGCGGCTGTTGTTTGTGTCATCAAACTCATACCGTTTAGACTGCTTGGACTTGTTGTACTTAACTGTGCATACCCGCCGTCTAATACACTATAGATATAATAAGTACCCGCCGCTAAGTTACCAATAGTAACACCGCTAATAACGATCGGCTCTCCTACTAACATGTTAGTAGTTCCACCAACTGTTACACCATTTAATGTATAACTTGAAAATCTAACACCGTTAGTTAAAGCGTTTGTACTAACAATAGTTGTTGAATACTGTTGATATTGACTAATTGTAATATTAGTTCCACTGATACCAGTAATATAATACTGTTGTCCAGACACAATGTTACCGAAACTTGCTCCGCCTACAACATACATATTTCCGCCAATTGTGGTCGATGTTGGAGTAAAGTTTGCACCACCACTTACAAGACTTAAAGTAACTGTTCTTGTATCAACAATGCTAGTTACGTAATATGTTGTACCAGTTGTTAGTCCACCAAAACCTGTTCCAGAGAAATATAATGGCATACCAACAATCATACCAACTGTTGTACCTAGTGTAATATAACCAGTCGATGCGTTAGTGGCGATTGCATTAGTTGTTACTGTGGTAAATGTAATTGGACTGCCTTGAACCATGCCAGTTGTAGAATTCAACGTGATTTGATAACTGACGCCGTTTGTAGCAGTTGCAGTTGCGTTAATAACTGCGTTAATGTTAGAACCTAAATAGAACCCGCCTTGACGAAGTTGAATAACACTAGTCCAAATATTATCGTTGTTATTATATCCTACTTTACCTTTGGCAATGTAAGTAAATGTTGTTGTGCTTGGAACACTATAAACAACAAACGACCCTTCTGCTCGGTCAAACCCTGTAAATGCACTATTAAAACCTTTGATAGTAATCGGCTGACCTACGTTATAACCGTGAGCTACAGAAGTTGTGATTGTAATTTGACTTTCAGATGTTGTTAATCCACCCGAACCACTCGATGCATCTGTTGTTGCGGCTGTTACTTGCAAATCTGTTCCTGGAATTTCATAAATGCCGGGGTAGCCACGTTCCATGTCAACAGTTAACCATTTTGTTGGTTGCATACCATATTCAAAGTCAGCGTCTAGTAAACTTTGTGGGTTCGCAACACGCTGACGTTCAAACGCATCTGTACCTACTTCTGGACTACGAACATATTGGAATGGTTGTTCAAAGAAGATTTGTAAAACATCTGTACCAGACATGGTACTAGTGTTTGCGGCTAGTGTAATAATAGTAGTTCCATCAGTGTTGTCTAATGCACTGATAAATGCATTATCGTTAACACCGCGGTTAAATGTGACAGTTGTACCTGCAAAAGTTGGGTCGGCAAAGTTATAAATGATTACATTTTTTGTTGTATTTGTAATTACTAAAAACTGTTGTAAATCATATTTGCCTGGTATTTCGATTGTACCTGCACCCGCATTGCCTGGTGTAAAAACATACTGTCTAATCTGACTCTTTGCCATTTAATTCTCCGTTCCTATATTTATTGATGTTATGACCAGTTACCAACTAAGTTGGTAGTGCTTAACGGTGATACTTTAAAGTATGATCCTACACCAACCACTGCGGCGTTTGCAACACCTAAACTGACCTGCGGAATTACTGTTCCTGCTACTGTTACGTTAATGTAACCTCTAATAAATGCAAAACCTGTTGTGTTAGTATTTGCAGTGGTCAATGCAACGTTAGCAGTTGTGTTATATGTTGTAAATGGTGCGGCCGCAGTTGCATTACTTGTTGTTGGTTTTTGTGCTTCTGCATACCAAGATTGAGTAAATGTTGCTCCACCACCAAACGCAAATCCAAATGTACCGCTAGTTGCTGATAAGCTAGACAATGAGAAGAAACATTCAAATTGATAATTTCCAACTGGTAATGTAACTGCACCCGTTGTGCTTGTATTGAATAATTTTTGAGCGGCAGTTTGACTTGTTAATGTATATGTGCTTGTCAATACTGTATATTGTTCTGCGGCAATAATACTTCGAGTGCTTGCGGCAGGACTTGCATAGAAAACTGTTCCGTCATATTCAACTGCACCTGCTTGTGCTGAAGTTAAGTTTGTACCACTTGTAAACTTTAATGGAGCATAAGTTGTTGTACCAGCCGAAGGATTAATTGTACCAGTAGTGATTGACAAGTTGCCAGTAATTGTAGTTGTGCCACCGCTTGCACCTATTGTTAATGTAGTAGCGGCGCCAGCAAAGTTAATTGTAGTTGCAGTTGTATTCAATAATGCAAAACTACCGCTTGCCGTTGTAATACTATTAATAATTGTAGGACTTGTAGAAAATACAATGTTACCAGTACCAGTAGCTCCTGTACTTGTTACACCTTCTAAACTTACATGACCAGCAATAGTAGTTGTACCGCCAGAAACACCCATGTTCAAACTAGTTGCGGCTTGTGCAAAGTTAACTGTTGTCGCTGTTGTAGTTAATAAGTTGAAAGATGTGCTTGGAGTTGTAATACTTGTAGTAAACGCCGGACTAGTTGTTGAGAAAATACCAGCACTTGAAATTGTTGCGGCATCGCTAGTTGCCGATGTTCCGCCTACTACAAAATGTATTGCATTTGAAGTCCATGTACCTACAGTTAAATCACTACCGTTAGCTTCAACATATAATGATCCTGCTTGGTTAAAGTTATTATTTTGTAAACTTGCGGCAGTATAACTAAATGTAGAACTATTTACACCAAAATTTAAATATGATCCATAAGTGTTGTTAGCAACAGTTTGAACGGTATATGCTGTATTTGAATTGCTTGTATTTTGTGTAAATGTATAAGCGTATGTAGTAGAACTACCGACAAACGATGCAAGCACTCCGGTATCTGAATAGTTTGACCCGCTACTTTGCATTGCTCCGCCAACTGCTAAAGATCCAGTTGTTGAACTTGTTCCGCTGTATGTAACTGCTAAACTTCCCAAAGTTCCAATACTTGTTAAACTTGATAATGTTGTTACAGCACTATTAACTAATGTACCACTTGTTGGCAATGTAACACTTGTACTTCCAGTAGTTGTTAGTGTTAATGGATACGCTCCAGCAGTTGTAAATGCTCCAGCAGTAACTACGTTTCCAGCTAAGGTAATTGTGTAGCTTCCGTTGTTTACACCAGTACCACCGTACGTTGATCCAATTGTAGTACCGTGCCAAACGCCAGTAGCAATCGTACCAACAGTTGTTAAACTTGAATTTATTACGTTGCTTGCCAATGTATTTCCAACAATGTTTGCACCAGATATTGTTCCAGTTATTGCATTGGTTACAGTTAAGTTAGTTGCTGATAAGTTAGTTATTGTTCCAATAGATGTTAAACCGTTAGCAGTTGTTATACCTACTGGCAATGTGGTTCCAGTAATACCTGTTGCGGCCACATTAGTTGCAGTAGCCGCACTACCAGTAACACTACCGTTAATTGGATTTGTAACAGTTAAGTTAGTTAATGTTCCAACACTTGTTAAACTTGAATTTACTACGTTACTTGCTAATGTTGATCCAGATAATCCGCCTGCCGCACCGACTGTTGACCATACAAATGCACTTCCACTCCAACTTAAGAATGTGTTTGAGCTAGATGGTGCTGTAACATAACTGATATTACCTGTTCCTGTTTGATATACTAATTGATTTGCGGCACCACCGGCTAGTGTTGTTGCAATACTAGCGTTGGTAGCATTAGTAGCGTTGACCGCATTAGTAGCGTTGACCGCTTGAGTAGCGTTACTTGCGGTTCCAGTAATGCCGCCGTTAACAATTAAGTTTCCACTAACAGTTAGGCTTGATAATGTTCCCACGCTTGTTAAACTTGAATAAATTACACTAGGGGGTAATGTTGTACCAGTTAATGCACTCGCAGGAGTTGGTGTGGAAAGTAGGGTCGGATATGATAATAATTTCCAAGGAGTAACACCGTCACCAAATTTCCATTTTAGTGTATCTGTTTCGATTCCTGGTTCTCCGCTACCCAATATAGGGTTAACGGCTGTCCAATTGGCCGCTGTATCTCTTCTTAGTAAAATTTGTGTTAATGTTGTCATCCCGAATCCTTATGACATTGCCGCGGCTAGTGCCAACGCCAATGATCGAATACTTGTGCCGCCAATGTTAAGATTGGCAAATGTAGGTGTCGCTGTAGTTCTTAAATCTTGCGGGCTACTAATCGTTACAGTGGTTCCGCTAACACCGATAGTGATACCATTGTTACTTGCAAATGTAAGAGTACCGCTGTTTGCACTTATAGAACTAGTTCCAGTGGTTCCAGTAACTGCAATCGTTGTATTTGCACTAGTTTGGTATGTGCTAAGAGCAGTAGTTAATGCAGTATTAGTTACATAATTTGTAGATAAATTAGTGTTAACTGCACTGATCGCAGATGTTTGACTAGCAATAGTCGCATAGCTAGTCAAAGTAGATGTTAAGTTAGCAGTTGTTACATAACTTGTAAGTGTACTAGATAAATTAGAATTAGTAGTGTAAGAACTTAACGTAGATGTTAAGTTACTAGTTGTTACATAATTTGCAAGTGTAGAATTTAATGTAGTTGTAGGAGTATATGCTGTAAGAGCCGTCGAAACAGCACTAGTTACAAACCCTTGTGTTGCCATCGGAGTGCCACCTACGTTGGTGCCATCCATTAATCGTATAGTTTGATTGGTTACATCATAAACTACATCGCCGCGATCATATGCTAGCTTGTTTAAGCTAACTGCATCATACGGGTACAGTTTAACTGAATGTTGGGTTTTGCTCATAAATACCAGTCCTTGTGACTAGTATTTACCGTTTTTTACTCTTTGTGATAATACTGGTAATTAACGCTAGTTGCGTTTTCTTTATGCACAGTTGCACCGTTTTTCAAGTGAAAACGTCGAGCCATAGGAGTTTGCGGGCTCAATGTAACAATGTTTTTAACATCTTTATGTTCGCCTAAAATCCATTCAGCCGCTTTTTTAATAAGTTCTGCACCTGCACCTGGAGCATAACTCCATATGGTATAAAAGACTGCGGTGTCTTTTGTTTTGTCCATATTAACTAAATCTTGTTCGTCAGCAGGAATATCCTTAAGCCATTGTAAACAAGTAGCCGCTAAAATCTCTTCCCCAGCCCTAAGGATTAAAATCTCAGCGGCATCATTGATGCGTTGCTCTAATGGAATGTGAGGGCGTACTGGGTCATCCTTGACTACTTTAGTCAAAGGGTCGTCGATTGAGCGTAGATGATATAGTTCCATTATATACGTACTTATCTCTTCTGTCTAAAAACCGTCAAATATCCTCACCTGGAAGATTATTAAGTAGTTCTCTCAATTTACTACTTTCAACCTGAGCTTTAACTTTAGGAACTGCTAGTCCTTCTGTTGGATTTTCTGGTGCTACTGTTTGACGATTTTTAATATTGTTCAACAATGCACTACCCGCACTTTGACTGTTATGATTTCCATAACTATCTTCTTCAGCTAGGTCACTAATTCTCAAACTGTCAATGTTAAACTCTAAATCAATTTTTTGACCAACGCCGCTACTCGAACGTGTCTTCATCAACTGAATTTGATAGCGTCCACGCTCACGCATAGCACGACTCGTAAAAATACCAAACACGTTATCCGCTGTCTGAATCTTACTAAGTCCGCCTGAAATATGACTGTGGTCAAACTCAACTTCTTCAACAGCACCACGGTTCAACTGTGCCGCAGTTACGAATACACAGTTCTTTTCCATAGCTAAATTACGCAATTCTTCTGACACGTATTTGTCTTTGACAAACAAGTTTTCTGCACTAATTTTCTTACCCATGGGCATTAACAAGTCCAAGTAGTCAACTAAAAGTACATCGACTTTACGTCCTAGTTTGATTTCATATTCTTTCAAGTATGCACGAATATCGTTTGTAGTTTTACCACTTGGCATATACTTAATCTGGTATGTACCAGATTTCTTACCAATCATCTTAACCTTCATTTCTACATCGTCTAAGTTCTTAAACACATCCTTTGTAGCCATGCCTGTTACCATAGCATCCATACGCATAGCAACAAGTTCTTCTGAAAGTTCTAGAGTTAAGTAAACTACATTCATGCCCTTTTCTGCAAAATTGATACCTAAATTTGCTAAAAATAACGACTTACCTGCGCCTGATCCTCCTGCAAAGATATTCAACTCTCCGCGATTAAAACCACCGAACAGTTTATCATCAACAGCTTTCCATCCTGTCGATACTTGACCATTTTTATCTTTAATTTTCAATAAACGTGCTCTAGGATCTAACCAGTAATCTGTACCTAAATCTCGCTGTAAACCTATTTGAACAGCCAGTTTGATCTTTTCTTCAACGCTACCGTACTCGCCCTTTTCTAGCAAGTCAGCACTTTCTAAGATTGCTTTTTCTAAACCTTTATGACGGATGAATGTTTCAAAATCATTAAGCAACCAATCAAAGTGTTCGTCACGTAAATCATGCGGTACTTTAAAACTAACCCCGGTTGCGGCATTAATAATTTCTTCTGTGGGCACTACAGAATGTTCTTCAATATATTGATGCATAAATTCAGCCGCTGGTTGTAATTTGCGGTCGAACAATGTGTGATCAAAAATGCCCTGACATCTACTGAATGTGGCGGCATCTGCCAACATCATTTCTAGATATACTTTTTGTATATCATAACCATAATCTGTATTTTGTTTCATATCTTATTATACACTTTAATTAAACACTTTAACACCGTAATGGCGTTCAAAGTTTTTTGCATCTGTCGAGTCATTTACCATAGGTTGTCCTTTAATATTTAAACTGGTGTTAAGCAACATCGGACATCCAGTTCTTGCATACCATAGCTCTAAGAGTTTTCTGAAAGGGCTTCCATCTTTTGGAACAGTTTGTACACGTGAACTTCCATCGCGATGCACGACAGCAGGATAAAGCTCAGGATTCCGTAAATGAGCGACGACTTGCATATACCTACTATTATGCCAGCCGCGAGGCATAGTAAAGTACTCATCAACACACTCCTCGAGTATTGCTGGAGCAAAGGGTCTAAATTCTTGTCGTTGTTTGATTGCATTTACCTTATCCTTTATATCTATATCGCGGGGATCCGCTAATAAACTTCTATTACCTAACGCTCTTGGACCAAATTCTGCACGTCCTCGAGCAACACCGCATATTTTATTAATTTCTAAATAATCGACAATTTGTTCATTAGTTGCACGATAACCCATGTTATAACCTAAGAACGGATCAAACTCGTCAGGTGACATTCGCCATTCTGGATGTTTGGCTAGTACAGCGCCTACCGCACTTCCAGCATCACCTGGATTTGGCATTATCCAGGTATTATCAAAATAGTTTCCTGTTAGTCTATTAGCAAGGCAATTTAACGCACAACCACCCATTAAGACTAAATTTTTACTATTGACTAGCCTTGTTGCTTTTATCAATAAATGCTCGAAGTATTCTTCGTATATGTCTTGAGTGGTGGCCGCAATCTCAAAACTATCTTTAACGGTTAAGTCAGGACGCCAATCCATTACACCTCTATGACAACTACGTAAAAATTTTAAGTTGCCATAATTGTCTATAAAATCGTGACTCATGTCAAAATTTAACTTGCTAGGATCACCATATGCGGCCATGCCCATTAAGATATATTCATCTTCCTTAGGCTTTAATCCTACACGTTGAGTCATGGCACTATAGAATAATCCGATACTATGTGGGTAACGTAAACTCCATCTCTTTTTAAGTTTGTTACCTTTTGCTTCCCATATTGTAGCAGTATCCCACTCGCCGATAGCGTCTATAACTACTACACATGCTTCATCGAATCCGCTGGTAAAATATCCACCAGCCGCATGACTAAGATGATGGTCGACATAAGTTATAGGTGCATTGATCTCGTAACGAGCCATGTAAATTTCAATATCATTGTCTCGACCTTTCCAACCTTGACCAGCATAAAATTGTCTTAAAGTCTTAAGAAATGGGCGTTCATACCAATAAACTTGGTCAGGAGCTCCGTATTGTTTTGCGGCCATAACCAAATCACGACATAAATCTTTATCGTTTTTTATACCGCTAAATCGTTCGCTGTGACTAGCAAACACTAATTTTTCATCACAGAATACCGCTATTGCGGCATCGTGACTATTTGCAGAAATTCCCCAACTAATCATGTTTAAACCACTTTTTTGCTCTTAATTGAATCTTTAAACTGTTAGACTCTTTTGCCGATACAATTAACCATAAAGTGGCAAGCCTTCCAAGTTTAATAACTGCGTCATTGATATCCTTAACACCATCGGGCCAGTCGGGCATGCTGACGCTCCATCCTAACTCAATTGCACGTTCTACTGTTTTTGGACCTTCGTGATCTTTGTCTGGTACTAGAACAAGCTCTTTGCCTAATTGCTTCAACAACCAGTTTTGTCCGTCTTTAATTTCCGCACCCATGACCGCACAACCACTAATACTTATTGCGTCGATAGGACCTTCGCAAACAATTACGAATTCTCTGTCGTCGTGTTGATTATCTAAATTAAACACATAACCAGGTTGTTGCTCACTGAGATAGCGAGGATTTGCCTCACTGTTAATAGCTCTTGCAGTATATCCTACAATCATTCCATCTTTGTAAAAAGGTATGATAAGTCTGTTACTAAACCCAATTTTAGGAGTCCAATAGAAAGGAAAATCTTCGGGAAAGAGGTTTCTACTGACCATGTATTCTAATACAGGCACAAGTTTATCTGGAGGGTTATCTAGTAAATTGACAATGAGTTCACTATCCATCGGTAGTGCTCTCACATCAAATTTTGGAATGATACTACGTATTTCTGTAGTATTGTTTTCGTCTAATTTTAAAGCTTCTAATCTAATTTGATTAATAATATCGTCAGGCATGTTTAAGTCACGCATGAACTTATTCATTTTTTGACTAATATGTCTGCCCGGTTGCCAACTGCATTTAAAGCCGCAATTGAAACAATGATAGCTTACGGCATCACCGCCGTTGATAATAAATCCACCACGTCCACGGGTGTCATTACAGCAAACCGCATTGAATCCAATCCAACCACTTGGAGTATGTTTACGCTTTGTAGGTAGGTAAGAAAGTAACGTATCTGCAATTAGACTCATGTCTAATTATAACAGATTTATTATGAAAATGCTACGACTTTGGTAATCGAACCGTAAGTCAAAGTTGGATTTTGTTGACTACCAAATTGCCAAACATCTGGATACTGCCAACTAATACGCATGTAGTTGTATTGTCCACCGGTGCTTGCTACCGGAACATTATTAAAGGTCACAGTAGTAGTTGTAGCGGTATTGAATG
>Ga0316220_1001716_pt1 | contig 22735 bp, 13 predicted proteins | sample TBH18005metaG_FD_203632 | JGI IMG/M metagenome (GOLD analysis project Ga0316220, IMG submission 203632) | Freshwater microbial communities from Trout Bog Lake, Wisconsin, USA - TBH18005 | ecosystem: Environmental > Aquatic > Freshwater > Lake > Hypolimnion/Profundal zone | place: USA: Wisconsin...
GCGATCCGACAAAGGAACCCGGAAAGCCGGATGCGGGAAAACCGCCCGTCCGGTTTGATGAGGGGCGGGAAGCAGACGGTCTTTGGCCTCAGGGCCTCCCAATCCGTCGTTTCCCGCCTACTCTACATGAGCCATGAAGGATTCTTGCGCCTGTTTTATGGCTGGATAAGACCCAACGCCAAGTTCGTTAACCTACGGGCACAGGGCGCCTTCCTGGTTTCCGCGGAACGCAAGAACGGCGTATGCAAGTCGATCACCGTGTTCAGCGAAAAAGGGAGGCTGTGCCGGGTGCTCAACCCATGGCCAGGCCGCACTTTGGAGGTAACAGAAGTTTTGGATAACAAACAGCGTACCTTGAATCCCGAAGTTAAGAATGAGTCGTATGGGCAGCTATGCGGCTTCAAGACGGAACCGGGAAAGAGCTATGCAATCTCGCCAAAGGAAGGATTACCGAAGAGCATTCTGATTGCCAACGCGGCGCTTTACCGCCCCGTGACAGCTTCCAGCAGCGAATGGCTTCCGGAGCGGCTGGAGCGTTCCATCTATCCCGGCGTCCCCGTGTGGAAGCCCGAGCAGAACTGGGGGCCGGAGAAACTGACCGACGGCAACCGGATGAACACCGGATATGGCAGCCGCGGCTGGTCGAGCAAACACTATGACGACCCGAACCATACGGAATCCATTCAAGTGGATCTGGGCGAGGTCACACCGCTCCGGGAGGTCACCCTCTGGCCGCTGGATCACGGAGACGGGTTCCAGGTCGGGCCGAATGACGGCTACTTCGACAGTCGCGAGTTGGATCAGTCCTTCGACGGATTCCCGGTCTCGTATCGCATTCTGGTTTCGAACGACGCACGGCAATGGAATGAGGTCGCCAAAGTGGATAACTATCTCTATCGACCGGACTATCAAGACCTCAATCCGATGGGCGCGCCGCGTCCGGTGACCAGCACGCTTCGGCAAACAGTCAGCGGACGTTATGTCAAAGTCGAATTCACGCACTTGCGCAAAACCCGGACGACAGGAAAGTATGCAGTGATGCTGGCAGAACTCGAAGTCATCCGCGCGCGAGATTGAAATGTGAACATGCTTATCGAAGTCGAACATATCGCAAAAGAACCGCTGACAACGCCTCGTAAATCTATGCGATCCGTCTCAACCGCTCACTAACCCGAGTTTCGCGTGCGCCGTAAAAAGGGCGGGCCATTCCTGCGGAGGGTATCCGACCCGGTTTCGGCAAAATTGAAGAGTGCCCGGCGCTCTATTTGACGGTAATCTGAATCGTCGCGCTTCGGCTTTCCGCCGCCAGAACGGAAGTCACTGTGATGCGCGCGGTTCCGGGAGCCACAGCCGTAACGCGTCCGCTGACATCGATTCGGGCAACGGCCGGGTTTTCGCTGGAAAAGCGCGATGAACAATCGGCTTTGAGCAAGGCGTTCCCGCCATCGGCTTGCTCGGCCAGCAGGGCTAGGGAGACCGACTCTCCGACGGCAAGCGTTTCTTTCGCCCATGCCACGCCAATCTCGCCGGCCTCAATCACATGCGTATCGCCGCTGCCCTTGAGAATGTCGAGGCGGATGAACCGTGCCATCGATGGCTTGCAAACCGCCGCCTTTTTTGTGGCGTCATCCGCCCATGAACCGGCCGCCACCTCGCGGAACGTCGTCCCGTCCTCGCTGACAGTCACCCGGTAGCGTGTGATGTGCTTTCCTTCCCCGCCCGGAGTGTAGGTTAGCAATCGAATCGGTTGAGGATTTGCCAGTTCCACGGTGAAGAAGTGCGGCAGCGGGTCGAACATTCCCTCGGCGTACTGCGTGCTCCATACCGTCCCAGGATCGCCATCGACCGCAAGTTCCGGATTGAAACCAAATCCGACGCTGGACGCTTTCACTGCTTTGATTTCCCCAGTCAGCCGTCCATGGTTCAGTGAAGACCGGACCGGTTCGACGGCGAGGACGGAAAACGACTGTATTGGCGATGAGGGAAACAGCCGATCCAGCAATGCCGGCTCCAGCGCCTGCGAGGGCGCAAATCGTTCCGATCCCATATAGGCGTAAATGGCGTGCAGAAGCTGGCGGAACTCGGCGTGATCCCGCAGCGCGTTCTGGTTTAACAGATCATAGCTGCACACAAATAGCTTACCTTTTCCCACGTTGGCTTCGAACAGCGTTCCCGCCCGACACGGGGCTTTGAAGGAGGGAATAATCTGGAGTATCGGGCGAAACGCAGCCGGGGCATCGTCCAGAAGCACGGCGGCGTTTTCCCCCGAGAGGGCGTGCCATGCGGCATCGACGTAGCTCTTTGTCGGAAACTCCGCGAAAAGGGGGTGCCCGGCATCGATCCCGCTTCCCATCGAACTTCCCCCAAACCAGCCCGAGTTCTGGTAACTGTAAGTGTACTGGCGCGGCAGCGAAAGCGGGTCCGATCGCGGAATCAAGAGCACGCGCCCACCTTGCTCCAAGCAGGACTTTGCCGCGGCAGAAAAAGAACGTTCCACATGAACTCCCTCCGGCGTGGCGATGTCGATTTTCGGCGGATAAACGTAAATGTCGTAGCGGTTGCGCGCCGCGACGCCGCGGCCTGTGTACAATGCAAGGGAAAGGGTCATCCGCGAAGCCGATCCCGCGGCGACCAGCGAACCCTTGAAAAGTCCGAGCTTCGACACAACGCCCTGTGGCAGGTTGGCGGACCGGATTTCCCCGGTATCCAGCTTTCTTCCGCTTGCCGACGTCAGTCCCCAACCAACCGTGGCATCCTTCAGATCCGTTCTCCCGAAGTTCGGGACACGCACCTCAGCCTCGAAATCGGCATCGCTCGTCCACGTCGATTTTCCAAACATCGCCAACACCGTCACATCGGAACACGATTCACGGAAGCGCTCCGGATCCACACCTGGCTTGATGTCGTTGAATACGTCAACGAGTCCGGCGGGCGAGGTACCCTGGCCCGGAAAATCCAGGATTCCCAGCAACTGAAACCCAGCCAGCCCCGGAGTGGCGAGCATGCGTTCCATCGACATCTGGTAAAACTCCTGCGAGGAGGTCGCCGAGGCACGGTGAAACTCAGAGCAACGCTCCAACAAATACTTTTCCTGCGACATTCGCGCAAAGGCGTCCAGATTTCGCGGCGCCAGCACGCCGGTGTATTTTGGAATCTCGTGTGGAAAATCGGGGAAAGTCACAAATTGCCCCACCTCGTGCGCGATGAACGGAACCGTGCAGTTGCGAAGCGGCGCGGTGAAATCGACCGTGGTGGGTGCAATGCTCACCCCGACGCCGCCGTCCGGGGTTGCACCGGCGTAGATAAAGTCATCGCCGATGTTCGGCCAGAAATACTGCACATGGTTGTCCACCCAAATCAGGTTCGCCTGGCTGCCGGCCACATAAAGCCGGGTCGGGTCCACCTTTTTGTAATGGGCCAGCATATCCGCGAAATTCTTCCGGCCGGGAGAAGCATCCTGCACCTCGTTTCCAAGCGAAAACATGACCAGGCTGGGACTATTGCCGTTCTCCAGCAGGTAGCGTTCGCCGTCCCTCTGGAAATACGCAAACTCCCAGGGAGTCTTAAACGCGGCGCCCCACTGTGGCAACTCGGCCTGCACATACATCCCCATCCGATCAGCCGCCTCCAGCATCGCCGTTGGCGGCGAATAAGAATGAAACCGGATATGGTTGATCCCGAAGCGCCTCATTAGCCGCAGGTACGGCATCCAACCCTCGACCTCCATGGGGGCGTATCCCGTGTAAGGAAAGACGACATTATTCGCCTCGCCGCGAAGAAAGGTTGTTCGTCCATTGATGGTGAACATCCGCGTTTTGGGATCGCTCTTGAACTCGCGCAACCCGAAATCGGTCTCCTCGGCATCTTTGAATGCGCCATCGTTCTCCGCAAGCTCGACAGTTACGTGGTAGAGCACTGGGTCGTATTCGTCCCAAAGCGCCGCCTTTTCGCCGAGAGGAAAGACAACCTCCTTTTCGGAATCGCCGGGCGGAATTGCATGAACAAAGTCTTCCCGAGGCGGCGGTTCCTGCGGATGCACTTCGGCCGAACCGTTCCAACTCTTTGCACGAATGGAGAGCCGTGCATCAATGGCTGCATTCGTGCGGTTGCTCAGGCCCAACACGAGCCGAACCATCTTTTGCGCAATATTTGGTCGCGCAGTGATCGAGGCAATATGAAGGCGGTCGCGCGCCTCCAATGCAATCTCCCCGAGCATTCCATTCCAGTTGGTCTGAGTCGTGTCCGAAACCTGATGCACCCACGAACTGACCGCTCCGGGCAGAAGTTTGACGTCGTTGTTGACCTCCACCGCGAGGGTGTGCAGGCCCGGCGTTGCCCATTCTGTGAGGTCGTAATGATGCGAAGTCGTGAGGCTATCGCCGGTTCCCGCAAGCTTTCCATCCACGAACAACCGTACGACCTTGGTGCGGCCGATACGGAAAGAAACGCACTTACCCGCCCAAGCCTTTGGGATGTTAATCTCGCGGGTGTAAGTGGCCGGGCCATAGTACTTGTACCGCCGGTTCCATTCTTTGAGGGTCACCGCATCGTTCTTTTTTCCGAGCCGGTTTTCGTCCAGAGTACCCGGGAGATTGGCGAACAAGACCGGTTCGGTGCCGGAGCACGGGCCGAGTTCAACTCCCCACTGTCCCGTCAGGGAAATGGAATTGCGTGCCAACCCAGTCGTGACAGAGCATAGCATCCCGGCGAGTACGGAGAAGATTCGTGTGAAACGCATGAGGATCATGTGCTTTTTCATTCCTTTTCAAGAGTGATCTTGAACACAACGGCATACTCACAAGGTGACTGCTTTGGCATGGCGATGTTCAGGCCGGTGTTGGCGAGACTGCGCCATCGTTCTCATTTCGAACCGGCGCAATGAACAGGCCCTGCCTTGCATGCCACGTCCGTGTCAATTCCTCAACGTGGTACACGGGCGTTAGAACCAGATCCGGATTCGATCGACTGCGATACCTTCCCCGTCCGAGATGCTCCAGTTCCGTATCGACGGGCAGGCTGCCGACCGTCGCAGCAGGCGGCGGATTGCTCGGATCGTAAACTTCGGGCGCGGGCTGGTGGACCACGAGCAGCAGAGGACCATGCCGGAACGAATGCACCCCTTGGACCGAATTCGGGTTGTGGGTTTTCATCACGTGCAGACCCACGCCGAAATCAAACTCGATTTCGTCGCCGCTCTTCACTTCCGCGGCGAACTCCACGAAGCCGTCCACGACCTCCGTCGGCAAACGATTCCCGTTCAGCGTAAGCAACGGCGCACAGTGACTCCGCCATGGCGGTGCAAAGAAGCGGAACACTCTGCGTCGGGCTTCATTTGCCTGCAAGATTTCCAGACGGACCCTCCCTTCGTACGGGTATGCGGTCGTTTCCCGCAAAATGAGGCCGTCCACCGTCGCGATGGCGTTATGGAACGAAGGGAGGACGATGGCGTCCCGTTGCTTGTAAAAGAGCGCCTCTCCGGCTCGCGCAAACAATTCGCCCCCGCGCATGGTGCAGCACCAGTAGACCTCGTAGGTGCGCGGCTGCAGGACCAGTGGGTCGTGTTCGCCGTCCTCCACGGGAGGCGCCGCTCCGAGGCACCAATCGGTTCCAAAACAGCCATCGGCGCGAAACGCGTGGGCCACCCCGTTATAAAAGATGTGGTGCGAATCGGCGAGATACTGAGCATCTCCGGTCAAACGCCAGAACCAGACAGCCAGGATATAGGAATCGATCACCGCGCACGGCTCCGTCCACCGAGGGCGCCCCCACCAGTTGTAATTTGCATAGTGCTCCGTCATCGCCACCTCTTTGTAGCGACCAAAGATCTTCTTTGTCGCAGCAAGCACGCGCGCATCGCCCGTTAGTTCAACGTAGCGGCAGATTCCGCGCAGAGCCGTGAGCGTCGCATGGGTTTGCACGTGCAGCGCTTCGAGATCGATCTTGAGGAAGCGCTCGATCATCGCCTCCGCCATGCTCCTGAGTTCCGGCCATTGGAAATGTCGGCAGGCTTCGGTAACCCCATCCAAAAGGATGAACGCGCACCCCAAGTCGCTCGACAGCGCATGGCTCTTACCCTTGCTCTGGAGCTTCGATAACTGCCAGCCTTTGACCGCGGGCAGGTCCGCCGGCGAAAGCGGATAGGCTGGGTAGTTGGCAGCGGCAGGCAAAACGAGATTGCGCAGAATCGTCTCAACGATCTTGCCGGCGTTTGTGTCCTGTTTCCATTCGCTATAGGCAATCAGTCCGCGCAGCAACCAACTGTGTCCGGCGAGTTGTTGTTCGTCGCAGACGCCTTCCGGACAGATTGGGCCGAGGTAACCGCGTTCGTTGAGGTGCGCCGGAATGCCATCGACGATCTCCCCAAGCCAGGCGGGTTCGCGATGAGTCAGCCGCGCCTGGGAGACGAGCGCCAGGACGATGCGCCCCTCCCAGTCCGCCGGCCAGCCGTGTTGATCCGCGGAGAAGACTTCCCACGGACGATACCATTTTCCTTCGAGCCTGCCGTAGTTGAGAATGGAGCGGGCGGCGAGTTCGCCAACGATAGTGACGTCCTCCGGGCTGACGGGAAGAGGGAGTGAATGCGACGATTCTTTCATAACTTAAATTCGGAGAGCGAAGGCTTGCTAGTTTGCGATTTCGTCGAAGGACCAGCAGGCGATCAGTCCAGGCTCATTGCCCTTGAGCGGATGCTCCATGTCGGCCCGGATTTCCGCTTCGTTTCGGGCCTTGTCCCAAATGCGCAGTTCGTCGAGGGAGACGGCGCGCTCGCCGAGCTTCAATGGCCCGTTGCCCGCCCAACGCTCGGGCGCCTCGCCTTCAGCCACCTTTCGTCCATCGACGAACGCGGTAATCTTTCCGCCATCTTTGACCATTGCGACATGGTACCATTTTCCCCACTCGAAACCGGGACCGTAACGTCTGGCATTGGGTTGGGGACCGAACATTTCGATCCCTTTCCCGCCGGGGTTTCTCCATTCCAGCGAACGGTAGTCGAGCCAATAACCATTCAATTCTCCGCCGCCAAAGCCAATGAGACTGGCGCCGTTCCACGTGCTGTGCTCCAGCCGCACCATGATTTCAATAGTACAGTTATCGGGAATCGAAACACCCTCGATCTTCACACCTTCGCTCAGTTCGTCAAAGCGGATGCCCTTGCCAAGGGGCGATACGGTCCAATGCGGATTTCCGCGCACGACAATGGCCGGTTTTGCTTTTGGACCCGATCCTGGGAATATCGTCGGTCTGGCATTGGCGAGAACGGACGCCTGTGCCTTGATGATCTCCGCGGCTCTGAGATGAAGATCCGGCACGGACGCCCTCGGGTCTGCCGCCAAACGCTCGCCGGCAATCAGCGCGGCATCGAGCGATGCCAGATCCCGCGGTTGGCATCTCTTGGAGGGAAGCACCGTTTCCATCTCGGCGCCCGCGGTCGCAGCCACCCTGTTTTCCCGGTGGAACTTGCGAGCCGAAGCCACGCATTCTTTCAAACCATCGACTTCGGCGCTGAGCGGTAACAAATCGCCGATCCGAGGAACGCTATCCCTCGACAGAACGTCAAAAGTCACCCCTCCGCGGTGGGCGTGTCCAGTCGGTTCGCCGTAGGCAACCCGCGACGCGTCTTCCCTTTGCAGAGTCACATTTAATTCGCGAAACTGAACGCTCCCAACCCGGTCGCCCAGTTCGGCAAGAAGCATCTGGACACACCCGAAAGGGAGTTGATTGCTAAACACATAGCGGTATTCCTTCCACTCGGGCCCGATCTCAAACACAGCGCGCGAATCGGGCATTTCGTAACCGCCCATCTTCTCGCGCATCCACCCCGCTATCGATGCGGGATCGGCTCCCGTTTCTTTGCGGTCGAACCACAAGACATTGCAGCGGCGCGGCAGCCCCGGCTGGGAATGTGCGCAATCCGAAAATGCACCGATCGCCAGTCTCCCTCCCATTTCCGCCCGCGCCGTAAAACGGATTTCAAACTGGTCGTTGTGGAAAAGGTTGAAAAGCTGAAACACTCCGACGCCGTCCAACCTGGAATCCGGCGCCGTTTGCTCGTGGAAGGCTTGATTGGCGAAGTCGGTATTCACGTCCGGACGCCCGCCCAGGTTCAGCAATGTGTCAACATCGACGTGGGCATGGAACGGCTGCAAGTAAACCAGCCCATCCCAGCGCCCGTCGTGGTCCACCGATTTCAGCAACCCGCCCCGATCCGGTCCGGCTCCCAAAGTCACGATATCGAAGGAGCGACGGGCGCCCGTCTCGCGGCCCTCGTACCTTTTCTGGCCGGCGGTTTCGACGACTGAGTATTCGCGTTCGGCCACCGACGCTGTGCGGATTTCGCCCACGCCGCCCGTTACGCCTGGCCGCGGACGTCCGCTGGCATTGACGCGAGCAAGCCCCTCAAGAGTTTCCTTTGCGCCGTACATTCCCTCGGGATGCGTGTAGAGCAGGAATTCCAACCCATGGTCGAACAGCCACTCGGTTTGCTGAACCGCCTCTTCCGGAAGACTATGCGTGTAAATGCCGTATTCGCCGTTCAACGCCGTCGAGTGCCCCGAACTCCAGACGCCTTGCAGCCAGTTGAACGGACGTTTGAACGTCAGCGCATACCGCGTGCATCCGAAGCTCACTCCCGCCGAAAGCATCGCCTCAATCGGACAACCGGTGGACGTTACCTCATGGTTCCCCGTGAAATCGCCTCCATAAACATAGGTGTCCGGAATCATGTGGCCCTTTACCGATTCCGGCGGCAACCCAGCCAGCAGGCTCTCCCGGAACCCGCGGAACTGCATCGTTTGGACCGTGTATCGATCGTAGATCAGCCATTCCCGCCAGAAATCGCCCGCTTTCGAATCCCATGCGCCCCGGCTCCCGCCCCGCGGCGCATCGAAGTCGGGAAGCTTCGCGGACTTGAACGCCGTTCCGAAGCGCCGGTTGATGTTATCCAGCGATCCGTACTTGCCCAAAAGATAATCACGGAAGCCGCGGATGCATTCGGGATTCCAGTCGCCGCCCGATCCAATTTCGTGCATGGGCGAGACGCCGACGTAATTGGTGTCGGGATCGTGGCGGCGGATATCCACCGCGAGGTTTTGAAGCATGCTGCGCATCCGCCAGAAAAAGAACTTTTCCGTCAGTTCGCCCGAGGGGACATAGGAGATGCCGCCCTTCAATTCATTCTCCGCGCTTAATCGCTGGTACTTCGGCAGCCCCGTTTCTTCATCCCTTTCGCGCGCGTCTCCCGCCCCGAACACGCCATTGATAAACCCTGGTTGATAATTCGACGGGATCGTTTTTTCAAAGTGCTCGCGGATGTACGCGGCCCCAAAATAGTCAAACGCCCAGAACGACGGATCGTTGTTAGCGGGATCCAGACGTTTCGGTCCCCAGCCGTCGATCCGCCAGTGATTGTGCAGTCCGGGACGCACATACTTCCCGTTGACCGCGGTCGCGGTCCCGAAGTTTTCGCGGTCCGGCATGCAATACCAAAAGCGGTTCTCGTGCTCGCCGACATCTTGCGGCTGTGCTTTTGCTAGGTTTGGAAACGGGGTCACCGTCGAGAGAACAGGTTCGGGGCCGGTGGCAACGACGCCGTTGCTCACGAACGCCGACTCGTAAACGGCCTGCCCGGCGCTCAGCCCGCCGGGTTGAGCACAGGCATAATCCAGCGAATCAAAATTGAGAAACGCCACGGTTTTCGAGTGCATCTCTTGTACAACCAACCGGTCGTGCGCGCTCTCGTGCTTGACGGCGAGGTGCATCTCGCGCCGGTCCAGCACCCCGGCGCTCCACGGGAACGCGAACTCCTTCAGCAGCGTTCCGTCTTGCAGCGAATACAGCCGAACGGCGGGTTCATCGCTTCCGAGCACCCTCCGGCAGGCAACCGCGAGTTGCTCGTCCTCGCTGCTGGACAGAAAGCGGCCCGTCGCAATCACAAACGGCGGCAACCATTCATGCACTTCCGGTGCAGCGCGGCGCAGGGTCTGGTTCCCAAGCCCCTCCTTGAGAGTGGCGCTATCAAGCGTCTCACGAATTTTGATTAGGAGCGCCAGCGTTCCGTCGCGCCTGAAGACCCGCAAATCCCGGGTCCAGTCGCACGCGATCGGGGCCGTGGCGATCAGCACGTCTCCGTTCACTTTCGCAGCGGCAACGCGAACCCCACCAGCGACCGCCGGCGAGTAGGCCAGGAACTGCGTGGTGCATGCCTGGTAGCGATTGTAAACGCGCACCAGCGTGTGGTTTTCCGGGTGCTCGCCTTCGCCGGCGACGAGCATCGGGCCGAGCGGAACGAGTGTGGGAACCAATCTCCCGTAGACCTCCGTTTGCACTCCTAGATCGAGAGCCGGCGCATCGCGGAACGCGAGGTTCCCCGGGGCTTCCATCCTGCGTGCCAGCGGCACGATTCCCGGGGCGGACGGGGTTTGTGCAAAGAGGGTGCCAGCGGCGGCAAAAATGCACGCGGCGATTCGGAACGAGTTGGAGAAAAATGACATAGCTTTGAACGGGGTCGCCTGCACCGATACTACGGGCAGGCATGCTTCACCTTACCAGCGGGCCGGATGAACACCACACAGATTGGGAACGTAATGGGCGCACTTTGCGCCAATTCGACATGACAAGCGCCTGCGCTCCTGCTATTTGCATTATCCCGCACCTATGCCCAAAAAAACAGGCCCCCTTCGCATCGCCATTCGCCTCGACACCACCAAGACGTTCCATCGGGCTTGCGTCCGCGGCCTTCTGAGTTACGTCAAACAGAACCAGCCCGCATGGAGCTTCGCCTCCGATGCTGGCAACCGCCTCTGGATGGTTCGCCCCGACGAACTTCCCGATTTTCACCCGGACGTCCTGGCCGGCGTGTTCACCGCGGCCGAACTGAAGAAACTGAACGCGCGCCACATCCGCTGCCTGAGCCTGCTGACGCACGTCACTGACGGCAAGGTGGGCGTCATTGCTTCGGACGACCGCGAGATCGGCGCACTCGCGGCCAACCACTTCGCCGATCAAGAACTATGCCACTGCATATACTATGGCGTTGTGGTTCAACAGACCCATAGTCAATTGCGATTCGAGGGCTTTGCGGAAACCCTCAAAAAGCGCACCGGAAACTGGCCGATGGCGATGAAGCTCGACCTTGACCGCATTAATTTCACAGGGGTGGCGGGCCGACGAAAGCACCTTGAGGAAATCGTCGCCACCATCCAGAATCTCAAAGCTCGGAGCGGAGCACCCATCGGCATCTTTGCGTTCAGCGATGATCTGGCCGCGTCCGTCATCGAAGCGTGCCTTGGCGCGGGCCTGCGAATTCCCGATGAAGTGGCGGTCATTGGCGTCGATAACGACGACCTGATTTGCGAAACGATGTCTCCCGCCCTCACCAGCATCAAGCAGAACGGCGAGGGTATCGGCTTCCGGACCGGCGAGGTGCTGGACGCCATGTTCAAACACAAGCCTTTGCCCGAGAGCCCCATCCTCATGCCGCCACTTGGCCTGATGGTGCGCGCCTCCTCCGATACCCTGGCAATCAAGGACCCCATTGTTGCGCGTGCCGTGCGCATTATTCGCTCGAAGGTCGGAGAATCGCTGAACGTTGAAGCGCTGGCCCAGGAGCTTGGCGTATCGCGCCGACTGCTGGCCAAACGCTTCCGGGAGGCCCTCCAACGGACCCCACACGACGAGATCGTGCATACCCGTATCCGGCTCGCAAAGACGCTTCTTGCGGACACGGATATGACCAATCTGACCGTTGCGCTCGAATGCGGTTTCCACGGAGAACACCGCTTTGAACAGAATTTTCGGAGCATCGTCGGAGTCACGCCATTTGCGTACCGCAAGCAACTTCGCCCAGCCCTCCACACCGCGACCACGATTAAGCATGGAAGAAAATAAGGTTGCCCGCTCTGCCCTGTAAGCGCGATCACCCCTGCCGGAAACGCGGGAATTCCGTTCCCGAAATGGAGCCTTTCGAAAGGAATTTGCCGCTATAATCCCAATCGCAATAGCAAACAGCCTTCCACTTGCGTCGTTCGCTACAACACAGTGACCAATCTTGTCCTCTCAACTGAATATTTGAGCAACCCGCTGGGGCTCGATGAGCCGCACCCGCGCTTCGGCTGGGCTGTCGAAACCGCGCGGCGAAACTGGCGGCAGTCCGGTTACCGCATCAAGGTCTCTTCGAGCCTGGTCCATCAGAACACCGGCGTTTTCGATCTTTGGGACACCGGCCATGTGATTTCGGCGGAATCCCAGCAAATCGCATACGCCGGCGAGCCGCTTGAATCCTTCGGGCGTTATTACTGGAGCGTGGATCTCTGGACCGCGGATGGGCGAACGGTTTGTGCGCGAAAACCCGCGTTTTTCGAAATGGGACCGATGCGGCAGTCGGATTGGTCCGGCAAGTGGATCGGCGCCGGAGCCCATTACCGGCCAACCTGGAGCAATCTGCTTCGCAAGGAATTCACCCTGCCGGCTCCCGTCAAGACGGCGCGCGCTTATGTCTGCGGAGTGGGCCTTCACGAACTGACCCTTAACGGACAAAAGGCAAGCGACCGCGTTCTCGATCCCGCACAGACGGACTACGGCGAGCGCGTCTTCTATATCGCACACGACGTCACTTCACTGCTGCGTTCCGGGTCCAACGCCATTGGAATTATGCTGGGCGACGGCTTCTATCATCAATCCCGCGTGCTCGACCCCGGCGGAATGGTCGAAGGCCACTCCATCTATGGGAGGCCGACGGCAATCCTGTTGCTGCGAGTGGAATGCGAGGACGGCTCAGTCCACACCGTGCAAACCGACGAAAGCTGGAAGAGCGCATACGGACCGATCACGCAAAACAATCTTTTTGCCGGCGAGACTTACGACGCGCGGTTGGAGCAACCGGGATGGGATCAGCCGGGGTTTGACGATCGCTGCTGGTTTGCCGCCGAGCCGGAGCGTCCGCCGGGAGGCGTTCTCCAGTCGCAGACCATGGAGCCGATTCGCCGGATGCAGGAGATCCCGGCAAAGGCGCTCTCGCAACCGCAAATGGGGGTCTATGTCTTCGATTTTGGCGAGAACCTCTCCGGCTGGGCCCGGCTCTCCGTTCGCGCCCACGCCGGAGCAGAAATCACCTTGCGCTTTGCGGAGACCGTCGACGCCTCGGGGATGATCGACACCGATTCCTGTGGCACTTTCTTTACGCGGGTGATTCAAACCGACCGCTACATTTGCAAGGGCGGCGGGCTGGAAATTTACGAACCACGCTTCACCTACCACGGGTTCCGCTATGTTGAGATGACCAACTTCCCCGGCGAACCGGCGCCGGAAACTTTGATGGCCATCAAAGTCCACACCGCACTGGCGCCGGCGGGCCATTTCGAATGTTCAAACGAAACGCTCAACACGCTGCACCAAATGGCGGTGAGGACGATCGCCAATAATCTCCACGGACTTCCGACCGACTGCCCAGTTCGTGAGAAATGCGGGTGGACCGGCGACGCCTGGATCATTTCCGACACCGTGCTTTTCAATTTTCATTCCGCCCGGTTTTGGACCAAGTTCGTCGAAGATATCGAAACCTCCCGGCGCGCCTACGGCACATGGATGCACGTGGTGCCGGGACGTCGCACCTGCCTGGAAGCAGGCCCGCTTTGGTCCCTCGCCCAGGTGTTGATTCCCTGGAATCTTTATTGGTTCCACGGAGACCGCCGGATTCTGGAGCGCCATTTCGACGATATCCAAGCGTGGATCGAACACCTCGTAAATCGTGCCGGCGAATCGCTCGTGATTGAAACGCCCGAAGTCGGTGATCACGCCGCTCCGCTCCGGCTTTTGGCGCCCGGAACTGCAACCGCCCAGTTTGCAACCGCCGCATTCTATTTCGGCGCTATCCTGGCATCCAGAATCGCGCGCACTCTGGGATTCGCCTCGGAAGCGGAGAAGCATGAAGCGCTGGCCTGTCGAATCAGGCAAGCACACCTCGCGAGATTCTATGACGCCAAGCGGCGCTCGTTCGGCTTCCAGGGCCTCAATAGCTTCGCACTGGCCACTGGTCTTGCCCCCGAGGCAGACCGCGATGCCATTGCGGCAAGCATTGCGCAGGACATTGAGGCGAACGGGAACCACCTCGTCGTCGGCGCCGTTGGCATTCGATTTATTTTCGAAATCCTCCAGGAGTTCGGTTACGACGAAATCATCTCCGCGGTTCTGGACACCGATACCTACCCCAGTCTCACCGAGCACATCCGCAGAGGCGCAACCACGCTTTGGGAGACCTGGGAGACGGACGATTCGCAGAACGATTGCTCGCAAAACCACCCGTTCAAAGGCGGCTTTGACCATTGGCTGTTCGCAAATGTGCTGGGCATCGAGCCGCTGGAGCCGGGCTTCGCCAGGATCCGAGTCAAGCCGTCGCCGTCCGTTTTCGTCAAGTGGGCGCGCGGCCATCACGACTCGCCTTATGGCAAGATCGCCGTTCACTGGCGGATTTCTGGAAGCCAGTTCGCAATAGAGGTTACGATTCCGGCTAACACCAGAGCCGAAATCCATTTTCCGCTGGAGTTTTCCGACCTGCTCGCAGAGTCCGGAAAGCCAATTGCGCAAGACGAAACGATTAACGTCCGCAAGAATGCCGACTCCAGCGGACTTGTCGTTGAAATCGGGTCTGGCACTTACGACTTCTCCGCTCAATCGAGCAGCCCTTCGACCGTCCCAACGAGAGCGACAAGAGCCAACCCCGGTTCGTCTGCGGTGTTGCCTGCGTAGTTCATTTGGCCGGCGAGGAGTTCCGTCCACGAGAAGCAAGTCGCCCTCAGGGGCGCGATGAAGCCAAGGCACCTCTCGGCTTCCTGTTCCCAGCGAAGTCTGCGGAGCCTCCTGTCTGCCCAGTAGCGGCGGCCAAGGTCAGAAAACTCTATGCCGACGAATCCACGGGCCTGGACCGATCAGATGGTCTACGCGCTGGATTCCTCGACCATCCACCTGTGCCTGACGCTCTTTCCATGGGCCAAGTTTCGCAGCACCGAGTCGGCCATCAAGCTGCACACGATGATCGATCTTCGCGGCGCGATCCCTGTGTTCATCAGCATTACCGACGGAAGCGTTCACGCCGTGAACATCCTCGATTTCATCCCCTTCGAGGCCGGTAGCAAAAATTACACCGAGAAGGAGCGAAAGCCGCCCCGTGGACGCGACCCGAAACCAGTGGAAAAGCGGCGGATTCTCTTTACGGTCTTTTTGCACGGAGGCGTGCAACAATTTTGAACGATCCGCAACGATTCGATACGTTTTTAACGGCTAATGATGATGAATAACAAGGTCCGAAATCAATTCGTAATCAGCAGGTCACGAGTTCGAGTCTCGTCGTTGGCTCCAGTTCTAAGTCCCACAGCGACAAGGGTTTGCGAGCGCAGGTAAGGGTGTGTAGGATTCGGCGGGAAAAGCTGCTTGCCACTTGCTTGCCACTTTTTAGGCAGACTTTTGAGCCTTCCTGACATGTTCTGAACACTCGGCCCGGCGAAAAAATCCTTCCCGGAACGGTTGCCGGGGTGCCAGAAGAACGCCCGCCCGTGACCGGAGTTCTCGAACAATCAAGCAAGGAGACGGGCCTTTCGGGCAGGAACGGGGTCCGGGCTAACCTGTGGGTGGTTCACGGCGTCTGAAGCTGGCCACAGGTTGAATATCGGCGTTGGGAACGCTTTTGGTGGGGTTGCTGAAGGCGGACAGAAAAAATTTCGAAAAAAATCCCGTGGGGAGGAAATCGAAGCGATTGAGCGCGATGGCTTGGCCTCGTAGCTCGGTTCGACTCGTTTCAAGGAAATCTGGCAAACGGTTGCGCTTGGAGGGCTTCTGTCACGTCTCAGCGTTTGAGTGAGGTCCGCCTGCGCCCAGCGTGAAGAATGTCGAGAAAATTAGGTACGTCGAAGTCGTTGGATCTGGCTCACCGGAAAACATTTCGTCGCTGAGGTTGCCTGAATGTAGCAAATAGAATTATTTTTCCGCAGCCTATTGTCTGAGAATAATTTCGACTCCTAAAGAGCGGTCATTAAACATCGCAATCAACCCGTTGACGAAAACTTTCACGACCGGCTGCTGGACCGCAAGGAACTCACCAAACGCTGGACGTGCTCTACCGCAAAACTTCGCCGTTTGGAGAAAGCTGGCACCCTGCCCCGCGTCGTGCTCGGTCCCAGGATGATCCGTTACCGACTGGGCGACATCTTGCGTATCGAGCGCGATGGTCTCGCGTAATCAGTTTCTCTCTGGAACCGTAGCGATCGTCGGAGACAGAATATCCAATCGTGACCCCGGGCCGCAGCGTCGGCGCTGGCCGACAGTTCAAAAAGTCGTCGAAAGGCGACAGTTTTACTTGTGGGCGAACGCCGACATGTTAGAATGACGCTCGTGAAAGCCATTACCGTCCGCGATGTCGCCCTTGTCGCTCGCGACCGCCGCTCTGCCCTGGGGTGGTCCCAAGCCCAGCTTGCCGCCAAAGTTGGCGTGGGACGGGAGTGGATCATCCAGTTCGAAAAAGGGAAACCGACCGCGGAATGGGGTCTGGTCCTCCGCGTTCTGCGCGAACTCGGAATCGCCATCGACCTCCAGGTTCTTCACGAGGCGCCCGACGATGCTGCCAACGATCTCGACCGGATCCTGAATGCCGCGACCAAGCGGAAGGGAGAGGCATGAGCGAATCGCTGGGCCTCATCGCAGACGGGAAACGAATGGGCAAGGTAATCTTGCGCAGAGACCGCCTGAGCATGCGGTATGATGATGCTTGGCGATCCAGCATTTCGGCATTTCCGCTTTCGTTGTCGATGCCTCTGGTCAGCGCCGAGCACGGACATCGAGCCGTCGAAGCTTTCCTTTGGGGGTTGCTGCCGGACAACGACACGATCCTGGAACGGTGGGGCAAGCGGTTTCAAGTCTCCCGGCGAAATCCGTTCCGCCTCCTCCAACATGTTGGCGAAGACTGTGCCGGAGCCGTTCAGTTTGTGCGGCCCGAACACGTGGATCGCTTGCTCGCCGGAAATCAGGACGCATCGGTGACTTGGCTCAGCGATGACGACGTCGGCGCACGCATCGCCGCGGTGATTGAAGATGCGTCCGCCACCCGGTTCGGAGGGGATACCGGCCAGTTCAGTCTGGCTGGCGCCCAGCCGAAAATCGCGCTCTATCGAGACAACAATGTAAACCGCTGGGGTATTCCGGAAGGGAGAACCCCGACGACTCACATCCTTAAACCCGCAACCGGGGCTTTCGATGGCCAGACGGAAAATGAACATTTCTGTTTACGGCTCGCCACCGAACTGGGATTCCCGACGGCGCGCTCTTGGGTGATGACCTGCGGCGCGATCCCTGTCATCGTGGTTGAACGCTACGATCGGATCGAGATAGACGGCGTTTACCGGCGAGTTCATCAGGAGGACTTCTGCCAGGCGGCGGGCATTCGTCCCCATCTCAAGTATCAAAACCAAGGCGGTCCTTCACCCAAGGTCATCGGCGAGTTGTTGTCTGTCTTCTCCTCCGCGCCAGAAGCCGACATTCGGCGCTTCGCTGATTGCCTGGCGTTCAGTTGGCTGACGGCCAGCACCGATGGCCATGCGAAGAATTACTCCGTGCTGATCGCAGCAAACGCCCGTGCCCGGCTCGCGCCGCTTTACGATCTGGCGAGCGCCCTGCCCTACCCGCGGCAAATCCAGCCCAGAAAAGCGGAGCTCGCAATGAAAATCGGCTCTCACTATCGAATCCGCGACATCCGGCGCCGGGACTGGGAGAAGCTCGCACGGGAACTCCGGCTTGGGCCGGCAGAATTCATCGATCGCATCATTGGAATGGCCGGCCGTATTCCTGAAGCCGCCCGCGTCACGGCCGAGTCCCTTGAAAACGACGGCCTGAAACATCCGGTGATTTCCCTGATCTCGGAGAAACTCTGCTCCCACTCGGCGGAGTGCGCAGAAGTTTTGAAATCAGAGTGATCCCATTGTTCGGGGAGATACTGTGCTGATGGAGCTACTGAGGCAGGAACAAACTAGCTAAAAAGGCTGTACGGAAAACCCGGATTCTGGATGTCTAACACACAAACTTGAAAAAGTTTCCAAATTTTCTATTGACGCTTTCCGATTCCTAGTTGTAAGTTCACGACGCTTTCAATGAACTCAACCACACATACCCAATTTCAATCCGATTGCCTGACGGCCATAGCGCCGGCTTGGTCGGGTATGTTGTACGCAGGAGGGATCAACCTCCGTAGCGATAAACCCGAAGCCAGAGCCCAGGAGGCGAGCAGCTAGAGTTCCGATTTCATCGTTCCGATTTTCCGAAACCCTGCCCGCCTCGAAGCGAAGCAGGGTTTTTTCTTGCCCAGATTCAAACCGAAAGGAGCCAAAAATCAGCAATCCGACCAACTAAACTTATCGTGGCGAAAAAAGGCCCCGATGCCGGCGGCAACCAGCATCGAGGCGGATTCGGTCACTTCCAACTAGAGTTTTCGAGCCCAGTCGATCGGTAACCTGTAACACGGTTACGATCTCCGGTGAGTATTGTCAAGTTCTGGCAAATAGCACCGCTCTTCTCTCGTTCAAGCGAACGAATCCCACGCCCAAGCTTTCAGACTAGAGGCTTCATGGGAGGTGTGCCTGTAAACACCGAAACATCCGCCGAGTAAATCCTGCGGGTGCGATCCGGCGCTTTGTCTAAATGCAGCTATCAACTGATAGTTAGCGTTTGCGAAGTGCCCGATGGCAGCGGTGTTCGTTCTTTTTTTGTCGTCCCGTCGCAGGCGCTCACGCTCACGTGAAACACACACTATGAGTTGCGCCTGGCGACGGGAACAAAGCGCGTTTTCGTTCTGGATGCACGCGCAGTGGAAAGCATCCAGACGGCGCGGGACCCAGTGTCTTGCGCCTCTTTCGCAGTCATCGTTCAGTCGCAGCAGGACGCCCGAGCTTTCGTTCAGGAGAGGCCGGTGCAAATCCGGCTGACTGCACCAGATTTCAATACGGCGGTAGCAGACAAGTAATGCGCCGGTCACCAAAACCGTTCTCATGTGGGCGCGATACGCACCCGCCGTGTTATTTTGGGCTGCTAGATTAGTCAGTAAATCAGCCGGTTTGCACCCGGCAGAGCGGGGAGCAAGGCCCCTGCTCGCCCACCCTCCGGCCCCCATTTCTCCCGACCGCCACCTCGGCGGTCCACCATTTCATAGCGGGAAGGTTGAGAACCCAGGGAGCCTCATAAGCTCTCTTATCGTGGTGCGACTCCACGTCCCGCCACCATCACCGGGTTGTTAGCCGCGTAAAGACCTCGAGCCGCCTGTAAAGCGGTTGCCCGCAAGGGCCGCGTCGGAGCGTTACCGACACAACCCACCATTTGGCCTCTGGTGTGGTGCAACCGGAATGGCTGGCTCGCTGCTGTCGGCTATTTTTCGATTTTTCAAGGCGCGAACGAAGCGGCAATATCCGCTGCGATCTTGCCCGAGTGAGTAACGCAGAAAAATCGAAAAAGCATTACCGGGTGCGGGTGCCATTTCATCCCTCCATAGCTCAAAAGCAGAGCAGCCGGTTGATAACCGGCAGACCGAGGAGCGTTACCTCGTGGAGGGACTACTTTGGCTGTTTAGCTGAGAAAGATTAGCGCCTCCCTGAAGAGGAGGAGGAGGGCGGCGCGATACCGGCAGAAGCCACCATTTTCAAGCGCGTCATTGGTGTAACAGCGAGCACGTCTGTCATTTGCCGAGCAGCGTCCAATTCCAAAAGGCTCTCGTTCCCAATCTCCTGATTGGGAACGTCAGTGTCTCCGAAACTCCGTTTCGCTAACCGCCGTTTGCCGAAAGGACGCTTAGTGTAATCCGGGCGCGGTTGCGGCGGACTACGGTTCCCGAATCGGAGATTCGCAGACAAACGCGTTCCCAATCAGGAGATTGGGAACGAGTTCCGCTTCCAAAACGCCTGGGCAGCGCCGGTCGGAGGATCGTTCTTAATGGAGATCATGATGAAAGAGTCAGCATCCGGCTCTGTGAAAGCCGTCGTGCGGGTGCGAGTCCCGTTGGTCTCCCCATTCTTCAAAGCGCGCACATGCCAAAGCAGACGAGGCGAACGGCTTCAACCCGCTTCTTACCCGGTGCAAGTCCGGGGTGCGTGTTCATTTCGACATTCCGCCAAAGCGTAGAAAGCGACGCACCCCGTTGGTAACGGGGAGAGGCCGGTGCAAATCCGGCTGGTGGATGTTTTTCAATTACGGGGAAGAGCACCGGACGCTCGCCAGTCTCATAAGCTGGAGGAAGTTGGTTCGATTCCAACCCCCGCACCCATCTTGGCGGCACCCATGCCTATCCGCGTCATTGGTAGGACGGCATGCGTAGGCGCGAATGTAAAAGGAACTTCATCGCGACCATCTGCCTCGTAGCCGACCGGTTTCACCGCCGGTCGGCACCTTCTTTTCCGCTCCGTAGCATAATGAGCAGTGCAACGGTTTCATAAGCCGTCAGGTGCAGGTGCGACTCCTGCCGGAGCGACCACTTTTGGAAGTCAAAGCGGACAAGCGAGCCGCCGCCGGTTGGAAGCCGGTCGGATCTCCGAATAGGAGGTTGTGGAGCATGCCCACAGGCTTCCGCTCCTTTCGGGCCACAAGCATTGCAGCGATGCAGCGGTCTCTTAAACCGCCGAGGTGGCGCAGGGGAATCGCGGAGGCTGGCGGGTGGGCGAGCCAGAGCACGGAGCGGCACCGTGGCGACCCACCATTTTCTGGAAGTTGAACCGGACAAGCGCGACGGGACTGTTTCGAAAACAGATCGTTCCGCATTGCGGAATGGGGAGCATGCCCTCCGGCTTCCGGCTTTCGCGGGATGTAACCCTCTACTTGGCAGCAGAGCACTGACTTGGATGAATAATCCTCAAAAAAGGCCACTGGTCCGGCACTTGGTCGTCGATAAGGAGTGTTGGCTTCGGCAGGAAGTCTGTAAAACACCCTGCTATCCCGAGGCGATCCGCAACGGAACGGGCATAATCCGCACCTCCTGCGCTCCAACAATAGAGAATCGCGCCAGAGGCATGAAGTTCACGTACGCGATGAATCACGGTTGGAATGGGAATCACGACGGTCCCCGCTGACCTTACCAGCGTATCGTCTACGTCAACATATGCAACTATTGAGGAACTCATCAGGCGATTGGGAGTAGGAAAGCTGCCAGCCACGCAGTGGTTCGGCAAGAGATAATCCTCTTTATGGCAATTAGATTTTCCCTCCCCCTCCGGAAGCCGCCATTTCGCCGCACTAGCCCAACAGCAGAGGCACCGCGTTCAGAACGCGGCCAGTCCCGGTGCAAATCCGGGGTGCGGCACCACTTTCTAACGCTCCCGTAGCTCAGCAGATCAGAGCGGCCGGCTTCGAACCGGCGGGTCGTGGGTGCAAATCCTACCGGGAGTACCAACTTCAACCCCATGTAGCCCAATTAAAAGAGGCGCCTGTCTTAGAGCTTGTGAAAAATAGTAGGGAATGACCCGAATGGCACTAACTTAAGGGCGTCCTTGGATCAATGTTGGCTCGTATTGCAAATAGGGCTCGGGAAGGGGACTCAGGGGAGCGCACGCGTCTCGCGTGCTGGCGTCGGCGTCCCGCCGACGCGAACTTCCGTCCATCGAATCGCCTTCCGGTTCCCAGAGTCTGAAGGCTGTGGGCGCATCCACGCTAGAAGTTCGTTGAGGCGGGACGCCTCAACCAACAACCCGGGACGGGTGCGCTCCCCTGAACTCGCATCCGACGCTCCCCAGCTTCTTCGTGTCTCCCGTGCCCACCCAAAGCCTCCTTAAGTTAGTGCCATTCGGGAGTGACCCCTCCCCACTTTTTTCACAAGCTCTTAGACACAGGTCAGTGCGGGTGCGAATCCCGCCGCGAGCACCACTTCACAACGGGCTGCAAGCTTTCAAAGTGAAGCATCCGGCTTTTACCCGGTTGAACGGAGAGCATTACCCCGGCGGCCCATAAGTCATTCTATTCCCGGCGGTTCCTCCAATATCCCGGTTCGCGACTGCAATGCATGATCGCGACCACGAGAACGCACTCCGATTCAATGCTGTAAAGCACCGCAAACGGAAATATGTGGACCAAGCGTCTCCGAATGTCCTCTTCGAACAGCGGCCACCGCTCAGATTCACCGGCAACCCGCCGCAGGGCCGAATCGACACAGGCGATAAATCGCTGTTCCAGGCCCGGCTGGCGCTTGGCGTAATAGCGGGCCGCCTGTTCGAATTCGTCAACGGCCTCGGGATGAATCTCCAGGGTCATCCGTCTACAGCGTGCCTGACGCGCTTTAGCGCCTCGTCGGCAGAGAACGTCTTTACCTGTCCGCTTCGAACCTCGTCCCGCCGCCGCAACGCTTCCGCTGCCCATAGGCGGCGAACAACGCTGTCCTCCGCCGGGTCGAGACTTTCGACGAGGCGGTCAGCGAGAAGCGCGCGCGCCTCGCTTGGCAACGCAAGGGCTTCTTCGGCGATTTGTTCGACAGTCATGCTCATGCCCTAAGCTTACGAGGCGGGCACAGTTTTTCAAGACTCAGTTCCCGAGTCGTTAGGGAGCCGCTGACTGAATCCCGTGGCCTCTGTTGCATTGAAAACAGGCCGCGGGCAGGGCGGGTTCGCAGGCGCATCCCCGCAGCGGGCTGTAAGTGCGAATCCAACGCAGCCCCCGGCCTGTTTTCAATGCAACCCGAAGGGCTGTGGCCAAATGCCCGTTTTTCGGCGTTGCTCGCTCGGGCAAAATC
>Ga0316220_1001723_pt1 | contig 22671 bp, 13 predicted proteins | sample TBH18005metaG_FD_203632 | JGI IMG/M metagenome (GOLD analysis project Ga0316220, IMG submission 203632) | Freshwater microbial communities from Trout Bog Lake, Wisconsin, USA - TBH18005 | ecosystem: Environmental > Aquatic > Freshwater > Lake > Hypolimnion/Profundal zone | place: USA: Wisconsin...
CGGCATAATGTTTCAAGCGCTGCGTGGCGGCCAGGAAGGCCTCTTGCAACACGTCATCCGGCCCCATCCTGCCGCGCAGGGGCTCCGCCAACCGGAAGTGAATGAGCCGCCACAGCCGGTCCCGCTCGCGGGAAAAAAGCTCCGCCAACGCCGGCAGGTCACCGCCCCGCAGGCGCTGCTCCAGGTCCTCCATCGCGACATGGGATTCGCTGTTCATGCCATTAATATGATTGAAACGCGAACGAACTGGAACTTTCTACTGAGCGGTCGAAGAATGATTTTAAGAGTTTTCTTGTCGGAGGGTGCCATTCCTTTCCGTTCAACCCCTTGGATAGCACGGCACTGGCGACAGCGCCCGCTGGAACAAAACGAAAACGAACTTGCACTGGAATATATGAAAAAGAATTTGATCCTCATAACGCTGGCACTCGGGGCCTCGACCTGTCTGCTCACCGCCCAAGACCGAAGCGAACCCCGCGACGAACAGCGTCCGCCCCCCCGCGAGGGCGAACCCGCCGGCGAACGCAACGGAGGCGCTCCGGGTGAATCCGAAGTGCTCACGGCGGCACAGAAGAACCAGGTGAAGGGCATCCTCTCCAAGTACGACGCCAACACACTGACCGCGGACCAGGCGAAAGCGATCCACGCGGCCTTCCGCCAAGCGGGAGTCCCCGGCGGCGCGTCCATGAACGAGGCCGTAAAGGCCGCGGGTTTCGATCCCGATAAACTGAGGGATCTGGCGCCGCCGGCGCAAGGTGGCGGGAGCGAGCAGGTTCCGCCGGCTCGCGGCGCTGACCGCGCACCCAACCGGGACAACCGACGGGAGGCGGGGCGGCCGGAGTCGAACGGCCAAGGCCAGTATTCCATCGAGCAAGCCATCTCGGATCGCGCGCAACTGAACACCATTGCCTTTGACGGCTTGGCCTTCCTCACGGGAGACCTCGGCAGTTGCACCTTCCTGCCGCCCGGGAAGGCCGCTGATTTCTTTGGCTTCCAGTATATGCGCGACGTGGACGCCAACCAACTGGGCCACAACACGTCCTTCGTGCCGCGAGCCGCCAACAACGTCCTGTACGTGCTGAGCGCCGATCAAAAGGCGCAACTGATAACGCTGGCCAAAGGACAGGAGAGCTTGCTGGCCGACCTGGCGCAGAAGCGGTTTCCCTTGATCAAGGCCTTTTGCCGCCAGTTGTCGGGCGACCTCCCCGCCGGGACGACGGGCTTGGACCGCGAGGCGGTGATGAAGTACACGGCGAGCATCTTCGAGGTGGATGGACTCCTGAGCTACCAACGGGCCAAGGTGCTGGGCGGCATTATCCGCTCGCTGACTGACGAGCAAAAGACCCATCTGAGCAAAATGGCCTTCAACAACTCGGCCACCTGGCCCGAGTTGGCGGACCAGGTGGACACACGAAGCTTCCCCCCGGCGGTCCATGTGGCGGTCATGACCTACGCCAGCGAGATGTTTAGTTGGTATGCGGGCTCGGTGGACGCCGACGTGTATTTCTGCCCGGAACGCCATGCCACCTACTTCGGCTCCTTCTACATGAAGGACATTCCCGCCATGGGCAACGCCAACTTCTCGATCAGCACGTCCTTGACCGGGGACAGCGGCGAGGCTTTCCTGGCCGCCCTGAGTGAACCGCAACGGGCGCTCGTCACGGGCCTCGTGGATCTCCAACGGAAGGACTTGCAGGACATCGTGTCCGTCCGGCGGGCGATTTCGGTGGAACTCCGGCGCTTCATGAAGGAGGAGTCGGCGGACCAAAGCAAGGTGCTGGCGTTGGCGAAGCGCTATGGTGAACTCGACGGCGAGATTTCCTACTGGTACGCGATGCGCTTCGCCGAAGCCCGCGAAGCCCTCACCGTCGGCCAGAAGAAGACCCTGTTGAAGCTGCGCAACCTGGACAGCCAATACACCTGCAAGGGGGCTTACCTTTATTCCGAACCCATCGCGATGCCGGCGATCCCGAACACGGACTTCCTGTTCAAAGCGCCGGGGCAGCCCTTGCCCGCTCAGTCGGCTGCCGCGTCCACGGCCACCGGTTCTTAGGCCCGAGCGAGATTGATCCGGCGAATCCCCCTGACCTCGAAAATGAAAATGCGCCCGGTGCGCGACCAACTGAATGGCCCATGAAGACTAAACGCCTGTTCTTGACCCTGAGTGCCGTCTTGACAGCATTAAGCGCTTGCATCGTGCAATCAAACGGCCAACTACCGTCCAGTTTTCCGACCCTGGTGGTCTCCAGCAACGGGCCCGTCGCGCCGGGGGATTTCATTGGCACCCTGGGTGCGAAGGGCTCCGCGACCAACGTGTTCAACGTGGTTCTGGATAACTCGGGCACGCCGTTGTACACCACCCCCTGCAAGGCGCTATGGCGTACGGTGACACCCTCCGGGCTGATTGCCGAAAACAATACCGCCTGGCTGCTCCGGGACGAAACGTTCGGCGCGGTGGATACGCTCCCCGCCGGCGACGGCCACGATTTCAAGCTCCTCCCCAACGGTGACGCCATCCTTCTGGAAAACGCCAATATCCCAACCAATCTGAGTCAAATCGTCACCGGCGGACGGCCGGATGCGGTGCTCCGGAGCGTGGTCTTCCAGGAAATGGACGCCAACCAGAAAATCGTGTTTCAATGGCGGGCGATCGACCACCTCGCCATAACCGACTCCTTGGATTATATGAATGTGGCCAGCGTGGACTGGACGCATGTGAATGCCATCACCATCGACCCGCGGGACAACAACTATCTCATCTCGCTGCGCGGGTTCTGCCAGATCATCAAGGTGAGTCGAAGCACGGGTGACGTGATGTGGCGCCTCGGTGGGAAATCGAATGACTTTACCTTCATCGGCGAGCATCCCGAGAATGCCCCGTATTACTTCATCGGCCAACACAATATCCATGGTTTGGCTAACGGCGACATCCTGTTCTTCGATAATGGGAGCCTGCAAGGCCAAGGGGATCTGCCCGGCCGAACCTACTCCCGTGCCGTGCAGTACCACCTCGATGAAACCAACCTGACCGCCACCCTCGTATGGGAATATCGTCACGTTCCGGACATTCTGACCCCGACCGAGGGGATCGTGAAGCGGTTCACGAACGGCAACACTTACGTCGGTTGGGTTTCCGCCGCGCAACAGGGCACCGGCCCGGTGCTGACCGAGGTGAACGCCTCCAACCAGGTCATGTTTGAGCTATCGGCGCCCGGGTTCCAGTCCCAAACCATTTTGACCAAGCAGGTCTGGAACTCCCCGGGCCTGATCCACTCGGATATGTTCCAGGGAATTGGCGCGGGCCAGGTGTGCGCCGGGACGAACTCGGGCGTGGTCGTAACGGTCACCAGCCTGTCCGGTTTGTCAGCCAATACACTGACGGTCAGCCATCACGACGACGCCGTTCGATTTCCCCAGTTTTCGGGCAAAGCCCCGCAGGTGTTGGTTCCCCGCGTGACCCTGGCCGGGGCCAATATTACCGCATGGGCCGCCAACCTGAGTTTCGCTCTGCCAGCGAACAACTTCAGCTTTGATACGCCGTTGTACAGCAACCCCACGAACCTGACCATCTATCAGCGTGCCACCATTGGCCAAGGCGTTTTTGTTCCTCTGGCCACCACTTACGACCCGGTGGCGCAGACCTTGAACGTCACCACTACCCAACTGGGAGAGTTCATCTTCACGTATCCCGATCTGCCGGAAATCCCCCTCGCGCCCATTCTCTATGGCCAGGCCACGCAAACGTCAGTGGATTGGCAGGAACCGGTCGTTTTCCAGTGGACACCCCGGGGGTTTGCTCATGCCTATCACTTGCAGGTGGCGACCGATTCCGCCTTCAGCAATCTCGTGGTGGACCAGGCCGGGCTGAGCAATCTCGCCTACACGCTTTCCAGCACGCAAGCAGGGGCAACCTACTACTGGCGGGTGAACGTTTCCAACTACGGCGGGGTCAGCGATTGGGCCACCAATTCCTTTGTCGCGGCCCCGCCGGCCATCCAGGTCACCAGTCCAACCGGGGGCCAGGCCTGGCAGCGAGGCCAGACCTGCTTCATCCTGTGGAATGCCAACCTCGCTGAGAATGTGGCGATTGACGTGTACCAGAGCGCCAACCTGGTGAGTCGCCTTGCCAGCAGTGCCCCCAACCTCGGCGCCTTCGTCTGGCCCATCAGCCTGACCAACCTGCCTGGGGCCAATTACTCGATCCGCATCAGCAGTTCGACCAACGCCGCTGTTTATGGCGCCAGCACCACGCCGTTTAGCATCGTGGATGCGCCGACCCTCAAGGCCATCCCGGTCAGCGTCCTTGCGGCCGGGCTGCCGCCGCAGTTTGCGTTTAGCGCACCCGGGGCGGCGACGGCGACCATCTGGGGCGCCACTAGTCTGCCCGCCCTGAATTGGCAAAACCTCGGGCAAGTCGCCGTCACCGGCAGCAACGGGGTGTTCACCGTTACCCCGCCCTACACCTTTTACCGCATCAGTGTTCCCTAACCACCCTGACCCCCACATCATGAAATCAACCGCACATTGTTACCTCACCCTGGGCCTGGCGCTTGGACTGACCGCGAGTTGGGCCGCCAGCGCGGCTACCAGCACGGCGGTGTTCACCGAAACCATGGGCGCTACCGCGGCCAAGCCGTGGACCGGCTCGGGCTGCAACAACGCCTGGACCGTTACTTTCAACGGGGGCAGCCCTTTCGAGCAGGCGCTCAACGCCAACTACGGCAGCGGCAACCCCTGCGGCCTGACCTTCAAAGGCGGCACCGCGAACCTGTCTGACAGCATGATCACCACTACAGCGGGCATCAACGCCCAGGGTGCCAGCGGAACGCTCACCTTCTATATGGAGGCCGACAGCCTGGCCGCGGGTGGTGGGTGGGTCATGCAGCTCAACGCGGGGGCGGGGTTCACCAACCGCTTGAGCGAATTGACCGCCTCGAACCACGCCTTTCAGGCCTATTCATATACCCTGCAGGCGGCCGAACTGGTCAACAACCTGACCCTGCGGTTCCAGTTTCGCGGCGGTTATCCCACCAACCGAATTATGCTCGACGACATCGTCCTGACGGTGGTCAGTGGCACCAATTCGTCAGCGACGGTGACGCTGACGAATTTGCCAGACACCGGCCAGGTCACCAGTTACACGAGCACGTTCGGTGAAGATTCGGACTACGCCATCCACCCGCCGGCGTATCTGAACAACGGCGACGGCACCATCAGTGACAAAGTCACCGGGCTGATGTGGCAGCAAACCGACGGTGGCGAGATGACCTGGGAAAGCGCGACCAATTACCCTGCCACGCTCACCCTGGGCAGCTGCAGCGATTGGCGCCTCCCCACCAGCCAGGAACTCTACAGCCTCACGCTCCAGAACGGGTTCTCGCCGGCTATCAACACCAACTCCTTCACCCCGACTGCCGCCGCTTATTGGTGGACGCGCGATCCTCAACTCGGCAATGCCACCAATATCTGGGTAGTGAGTTCGGGGGGGAGCATCGGCCCGCAACCCCGCAGCGCCACCCTTAGTGCCGGGGGCGCTGTTCGCATCCACGTCCGGTGCGTGCGGGGCGCAGCCGCCATCTCCCCCACCGGACCCATTCATCACTTCGCCAATAATGGCAACGGCACGATTACCGATACCGACACGGGCCTCATGTGGCAGCAGGCTGAGATCGCCGCGACGACCAATTGGGAGGGAGCGCTCCAGCTCGCGGGCACGCTTACCCTGGCCGGTTTCACGGATTGGCGTCTCCCCAACATCAAAGAACTGCAATCCATCAGCGACGAGACCCTCGCCGGGCCTTCGGTGGACACACGGTATTTTCCCAACGCCGCCGCCGCTCGGTACTGGTCCTCCACCACCGTCCCCGTCATGACAAACCTCGCCTGGTGCCTGGATTATCAATACGGCATGGCCACCAACACCGCCAAAAGCAGCACTTTGTGGGTGCGGTGCGTGCGCGGCGGCACCACGAATATCACCGGATCGTTTGCCGCCCAATACGTCCGCATCCCCGGCGGCGGGTTTGTCATGGGCGACCACTTCAATTTCTACGACCCGGACCATCCCAGCGATGAAATCCCGTTGCACAATGTCTATATCACGCCGCTGTATATGACGACGACGCTGGCCACGATGACCGAGTACTGCGCCTTCCTCAACGCGGCGCTCTACCAAGGGTTGGTTGAGGTGCGTTCGAACCTCGTGTATGCCGTCGGCGGCACCAACATTTACCTCTATACGCATGACGCCAATGCGTACAGTTTTATCCAGTGGACCAACAACGCGTTCGTGGTCATGAACAACCGCGACCTGCGGCCGGTGACCAGCGTGCTTTGGTACGGGGCCATTGCCTATTGCAATTGGCTCAGCCAGCGCGGTGAGTTCAAACCGTGTTACAACCTGGACACCGGCGACGTGGATTTCACCAAGAACGGGTTTCGCCTGCCGACCGAGGCGGAATGGGAGTACTGCGCGCATGGCGGCTTGACCAACCCGTATTGCATGTTTCCCTGGGGCACCAACAGCAACGCCAGCGGCACCTTCGCCAACTGGCAAGGCTCCGGCGACCCGTTCGAGTCCACCAACGACTATCCGAACACCACGCCGGTCGGGTTTTACAACGGTGCGCTGCGCTTCGCAACCAACTACAACTGGCCGGGCAGCCAGACCAGCTACCAGACCAGCGATGGCTCCAATCCGTTCGGCCTTTATGACATGGCGGGCGACGTGTGGGAATGGTGCAACGACTGGTACCAATCCAGCTATTACAGCTATTGCGTCAGCAACAATATCGTAACCAACCCACCTGGTCCCGTAAGCGGGGACATCTTCACCGATCACGGCGGCCTCGCCTATCGGACGTTCCGTGGCGGGACTTGGTGGAACGGGGGCGGCCAGCAATTCTACGGTTACAGCCGGGTTTCCAACCGTGATCCGGCCTGGTCCCTAGGAACCTCGCCGGACGGCAACCAGGACAGTACCTGGTTCCAGGTCGGCTTCCGGGTGATGCGCCCGGAGAAACTGACCCAGACGGTCGGCCTGTTCCTGAACGCCACCAACGCCTCCCCCGGCTACACGCTCATGTCCCCGATGCAAGGCACCAACGCCTACCTGCTCAATGACGCCGGCCAGTATGTCCACAAGTGGACCAGCGCGTATTGTCCCGGTCGTGGGGACTACCTGATGACGAACGGCCACTACTTCCGCGAATGCTCGGTCCAAACGATTCTGTCCACCGGTGGGGGCGAAGGCGGCCGGCATGAGGAACGCGACTGGGAAGGCAACCTCCTCTGGGCCTTTGACCTGAACACCGCCACCAACATGAGCCATCACGACTTCAAAGTCCTTCCCAATGGCAATCTGATCATGATTGTCTGCGAATATAAATCGCTGGCCGAGGTCATCGCTGCGGGATTCAACCCCAATCTGTGCGTGTCCGCGATTACCACCAGCGGCGGTTTCATGCTCCCCGATTACATTGCCGAAGTGCAACCCACCCGACCCTACGGCGGCAAGATCGTCTGGGAATGGCACACCTGGGACCACCTCATCCAGGATTACGACCCGACCAAGCACAACTACGGTGTCGTCAGCAGCAACGTCGGCCTCGTCAACGCCAATCCTCCAAGCGGGCAAAACCAGCAGTTCTGGAATCACTTCAACGGGATTGACTACAACCCACAGTTTGACCAGATCCTGATCAGTTGCCGCTGCAACAGTGAAATCTGGGTCATCGATCACAGCACCACGACCGCCCAAGCCGCCAGTCATGCCGGCGGAACCTATGGTAAAGGCGGGGACCTGCTTTATCGTTGGGGTAATCCCCAGCAATACAAACTCGGTACGCCCGCCAGCGAGATGCTCTGGCAGCAGCACTGTTGTATCTGGATCCCCACCAATTGCCCCGGCGCCGGCCACATCCTCATCTTCAACAATGGGAATGGTGGCCGCGGCTACAGCTCCGTGGATGAGATCGTTCCGCCGGTGGACGCTTACGGCAATTACTCCCGCTCGACCGGGGCCGCCTTTGGCCCGGCGGGGCTTTACTGGACCTACACCAATAATCCCGCGACCAACTTCTACTGCTCCGACATCGGCGGCGCCGAGCGTGAACCGAACGGCAACACCCTGATTACCCATGGCACCCACGGCACGGTCTTCGAGGTCACCACCGACGGCACGATGGTCTGGAATTACATCAACCCCGAAATCGTCGCCCCGCTGGCGCAAGGCTCCGCTATCCCGCCCGATGCGCACATGGCCGGGCAATGGTACAACGAGGTATTCAAAGTCCACCGCTACCCTACGAACTACGCCGGGTTGGCTAACAAGGACCTCACCCCGCGTGGCACCGTCGAGACCTACACGGGCGCCGCCACCGACACCGTCGGGCTCGGATTGCCCGACTTGTGGGTCCGGAGCCACTTCGGCAGCCTGTCGGCGGTCACGGCCACCAGCAGCCATTCCGGCAACGGCTTGACCGACCTCCAGGAGTATCAATACGGCCTGGACCCAACCCTATGGTCTTCCGCCAACGACGGCATCCCCGACGGCTGGGCCATGACCTACGGCTTTGACCCCACCCTGGCCACCACCGCAAGCCTGGTCGATGCCAATGGATTGACCACCTTGCAGAATTACACCGCGGATCTCAACCCGACGAACGCCACCGCTGAACTCGCCATCAGCAGCATCGCGACTGGCGGCAGTGACGTAAAGCTCACTTGGGTTGGCGGCGTTAACGCGTGGCAGTATCTCGAATGCTCGCCCAGCCTCCTGGCGGCCCAATGGACCGCCGTGTTTACCAATACGCCGCCGACGGGCATTACCAATTCCTTCACCCACCCCGGGGCCGCCGCCGGCACCAACCTCTTCTACCGCATCCGGGCTCACCGCTGATGCCCATTGGCTGCCCGGATGCAAATCGAAGGAATATTATGGCTTTCGTGTAGAAACTCGCCACCGTTCTGCGTTTAGCCTCTTGGACATGAAAATAAGATCGAATCCAGCGATGGCGGCGGCGCTTGTGGCCGCGGTGGGGATGACCTGTACCGCGGGCGCTCCGCCACCGGAGAAGATGGCAGGCTTGGCGTTGATTCCCGCCGGGACTTTCGAGATGGGCGACCACTACGGGTACCGCGACGAGAAACACGAGAGCCACGAAGTGCCCCTCCACGTAGTCCACGTGGACGCGTTCTACATCGGCATCAACGACGTGACGACGAAGCAGTATGCCGAGTTCCTCAACGCGGCGCTGGCGCAGAAGGCGATCGAGGTCCGGAGCGGCGGGGTTTACCTGCTCGGCGGAAAGGATCTGCTTTGTGATACGCGGGCATTGTCGCCGTATTCGCGGATCGGTTGGGACGGGATGCAGTTCACCGTGCTCGACCAGAAGGAAGAGCACCCCATGGTATGTGTCCGTTGGCACGGCGCGGCCGCCTACTGCAACTGGCTGAGCGCGCAGAAGGCTTTGCCCGTTTGCTACAACCCGGCCACATGGGATTGCAACTTTAACCAGAGCGGCTTTCGGCTGCCCACCGAGGCCGAATGGGAATACGCGGCCCGCGGCGGAAAACAGAACCCGTATTGTATTTACCCGTGGGGCGACGACTCCGACCCGGCCAAAGCCAACGTGCCCCAATCGACCAACCCGTTTCGCGTCGGTCCGTTGCCGTGGACGACGCCGGTCGGGTTTTTCAACGGAAAACTCCACCACAAGGCCGACTTCGGTTGGCCCGGGGCGTCGGAAACCTACCAAACCGCCAATAGCGTCAACGGCTTCGGTCTTTACGATATGGCCGGCAACGTCTGGCAATGGTGCAATGACTGGTACACGCACAATTATTACGCCTACAGCCCGAGCAACAACCCGGTGGGTCCCGCCCAGGGCAGCCTGCTGCCGGACGGCAAGCCCTACCACTCCATGCGCGGGGGCGGTTGGTATAACGGCGACTATATGCGGGCTCGCATTTCCAATCATGTCCCGTCGTATTACCGTGGTCCGCAGGATCCGAATCACCCCTACTACGCCTTTGGTTTCCGGGTGCTCTGCCCGGTGAATGCGGAAAATCGGCTGATCATCAAACCAACCCCGATTCCTGCGGGCGCAGAGCGCGGGGGCCGGCGGGGCGGTGGCGGTCAAGGGCAGGGCGGTAGCGCGCGCCGATCTGATGACCAGGCTCGTTCTGGCGACCAACGCCCCGCCCGCGACGGTCAAGCCGGCGGCGCCGAACCTGGGCTTCGCCTGGTTCCTCCACGCGCCCAGGAGCAATTAAACCTGACGGCCAGCCAGCAGAAGCAGATCGCCGACCTGGAGACGGAGGTGAAGGCGAAACTGGACCAAATTCTGAAGCCGGCACAGCAGCAGCAGTTGCAGCAGTTGCGCGACCAGCAAAGCCAAGGCGGCGGGCGAGGGGCCAACGGAGGTCTGCCACGGGATGGGGGCAACAACTAATTAGACGACTATGAGCAACCGATTCACCAGGTCATTATCAACTTCTCCTCACCGTCGCACGATGGCTGCGGCGCTTGCCTTGGGGCTGATCGTCCTGCCGTCCCTGGGTGCCGATCAACCCGCTGCCACTTTCACCCTCCGCAGTCCCGAGGTCACTGATGGCGGAACGCTGCCGAAGGACTACACCGGTGACGGTACCAGTGCGACGCTGCCACTGGAGTGGAGCGGCGCCCCAGCGGGCACCAAGGGCTATGCGCTCATCATGCACCACCATGCTCCGGACGGCATCAAATGGTATTGGATTCTCTATAATATCCCGGCGGATGTGCAGAGCCTGCCCAAGAACGTGAAAGGGGTGGGGACCCTGGGCGGCAACAGCGTCAACAACCGCGGCGGCTATGCGCCGCCGCATTCCAAAGGGCCGGGACCCAAGACTTACATCTATACGGTGTATGCCCTTTCGGCAGCACCCGACCTCACCGTTCCGGCCTTGAAGGTCAGCCGCGAGGTCCTGCTCGCGGCCATGAAGGACAAGATTCTCGCCAGCGCGGAATTGAAGGTGGTTTATTCGCGGCCTCCGGAGGCGACCGATAATGCCGGAGAAGGCGACCGGCCTGGTGCTGGTCCGGGACGAAATCGGGGGGACGGTCCCGGTGACCGTCCGCCGCGCGATCTCAACCGGCAGGAAGGTCAGCGGCCACCGCCGAGCGACCAATAAACCTAGTTAGTCCTGCCAACCACTTTATGGGACCCCACAGCTTTATCCAACGACTCGAATTTGAGAGAACCGGCATGAACTCACAATATCAAACCGTTCGCCGACTGATGAAACGAGCGCTGTTCACCTGGCTGGTGACCGCCTGTGTCGTGCAGTTCACCTATTTAGCCGCGGGGCAAGAGCCGCCCGGGAATCGCCCACCTCGCCCCGATGGCCAGGGTAGAGGACGCGAAGGTGGCGGGGGCGGTGGGCGAGGCGGTGAAGGCGGCGGCCGACGAGAAATGCCCGAAAACAAAACCCCGGTGTCGTCCAAGCCCGGCCAAACCGTCGGCCTCTTCCTGAACACGCCCAAGGCTTTTAACGGCTACACGCTGATGGCGCCCAAGCACAACACCGTCACCTACCTCCTGGACAACCAGGGGCGGGTCGTGCATCAGTGGAAAAGCGCGTACGAACCTGGCCAATCCGCCTATCTGCTCCCCAACGGCCACCTGGTCCGCGCCGGGATGCTCAAGGTTCAGGGGGGCACCGGCGGCGGCGAAGGCGGCCGCATCGAGGAGTATGATTGGGAGGGCAACCTCGTCTGGGAATTCAACCACGCTACCCGCAATTACCAGTTGCATCATGATATTAAACCGCTGCCGAACGGCCATATTCTCGCCCTGATGGTCGAACGCAAGTCCAGCGAGGAGGCGGTGGCCGCCGGTTTTGATGCCCGCGCCCTGCGTGACGAATACCTGGTACCCGATGCCGTGGTGGAGATCGAACCCGTTTTGCCCAAAGGCGGCCGCATCGTCTGGGAGTGGCACGTCTGGGATCACCTAATCCAGCACACCGATCGCACCAAGGCCAACTACGGCGACGTGGCGGCGCATCCCGAGTTGGTGGACGTCGCCTGCAATGGCCGGGCCACGCCCGCGTTCTGGAACCACATGAATTCCCTCGATTACAATCCCGCGCTGGACCAGATCGTCCTCAGCGCCCGCGGCTGCAACGAGATCTGGTTCCTCGACCACAGCACGACCACGAAAGAAGCCGCCGGCCACACTGGCGGCAAGCACGGCAAGGGCGGCGACCTCATCTATCGCTGGGGCAATCCCGCCGCCTACCAGCGTGGCACGATGCGCGACAAACAACTGGTGCAGCAGCATGACGCGGAGTGGATTCCCGACGGGTATCCCGGAGCGGGCCACCTCACAATCTTCAATAATGGCTACGACCGAGGCTGGTCGAGCCTCGAGGAAATCGTGCCACCGGTGGATGCGAACGGCCACTATCTCATCGAGGCCGGCAAGCCTTACGGCCCCGAAAAACCGGTCTGGCATTACGAGGCGAAAAACCGCACCGACTTTTTCTCGTCGGAGATTTCGGGCGCGCATCGCCTGCCCAACGGGAACACCTTGATCTGCGCGGGGGTGGTCGGCCACTTGTTCGAGATCACCCCGACCGGCGAGATGGTCTGGCAGTACGTTGACCCGATGGTGCGCGGCGGAATCCTGGCGCAGGGCGAACTCCCCGGCAAAGACATGCGCGGCCACCTTTGGAATGCCGTTTTCAAGGTGCATCGTTATGCGCCGGATTACCCAGGCTTGGCGGGGCGTGACCTGACCCCTAAAGGCGTCATCGAACTGCCAGCCTCGGAGAAGGGTAAGACGGGGCTAGACCAGATCAATGAGCAGCCTCGCGACAACCGCGGCCCCGGGGGCAGAGGCGGGAATGGTCAAGGTGGCGGAGATAATCGCAATGGCCGCCCGCCTGCCGACAACCGGCCACCACGCGATGGTTAAACGTCCTGTCCGGATAGCAGCGCGTGCGTCGCCTGCCACAATCTTCGGCTAGGCCAGAAGCCATATACAGAGAGCAATCGGAAACCAGAAACCACACCCATGAAAGTGACCATAGGCTTCGCCTGCGTCCTGGCGGCAAGTGCCGCGCTCGGGATCGATTTCACGGTCCCGGTGGAGAAACTCGCCGGCGACTTTCAATTCACTGAAGGTCCCCTTTGGGTCGCGGCCAAGAACGAACTGTTGTTCAGCGACATTCCGGCTGATCGAATTGTTCGCTTCAAGGACGGCACGTGCGAAACGTTTCGAACCCCCAGCCGCAATGCCAACGGGCTTACGCTCGACAAACAGGGGCGCCTGATTGCCTGCGAACACGGCTCACGCCGTGTCACCCGTACTGCAGCCGATGGCACCATCACCGTGCTCGCCGAACGCTACGAAGGCAAGCGCCTCAACAGCCCCAACGATGTCGTCGTCAAAAGCGATGGGGCCACTTTCTTCACCGATCCCCCCTTCGGCGTCCGGCGCGAGGATAGGGAGTTGGATTTTCAAGGCGTTTACCGGATTGCGCCCGACGGAAAAACGCTAACCTTGGTCGCCCGGGATTTCCTCAAGCCGAACGGGCTCGCGTTTACCCCCGACGAGAAGATTCTCTATATCAATGACACCGATCGTGGCCACATCCGCGCCTTCGATGTGGCCGGCGACGGCACGCTCTCCAACAGCCGCATCTTCACCGCCAACGCGCCCGGCGCTGATGGGATGAAAGTGGACACGGAAGGCAACGTCTATTGCGCCTGCCGGACGGGCGTGATGGTCTTTGACCGCACGGGTAAAGACCTCGGCACGTTCGCCACGCCTGAGCAGCCTACCAACTGCGCTTTCGGCGGCGCCGACTGGAAAACGCTCTTCATCACCGCCCGCCCCAGCCTCTACCGCGTTCGCATTACCGTGGCGGGGGTCAAGATGCTGCGATAAGAAACGTGCATGAAAAGACACTTTTGTATCCTGAGTCTCCTGTTCCTGGCACCGTATTTCGTGCTTCACGCTGCTGACATGTCCTTCCAGCGCTCCGAACCACCGGTTCCCTTGCACAGGGCGCCAGTGGCGGACGAGCTTCGGATGGCGATCGAGCCCGCCAGTGCGGACGGGGTCTTTCCGGCCGGGAAGAACATCGCGGTCGAGTTGAAGTTAACGAATCAAACGGCGGGCGAAATCACTGGTAACATCGAATGTGGTTGGACGACAGACCTTGCCAACCAACCGCGTTTGCTCGCCCTCACGACGGAGAAATGTGTGGTGGAAGGCGGGCAGGAGCTTGCGCGCACTTTCACCTTCCGACCGAATAGTCCGGGTTTCTATCGGGTCAGCGCTGTCGTTAAGTTCGGCGACGGGCGGCAGGTGCGGGCTAAGCTCGTGACGGGCTATGAAGTGGAACACATTCAGGGGCCGGCCGTGCGGCCACCGGACTTCGATGCTTTCTGGGGTGCGCGGCTCAAGGAACTGGCGAAGGTGCAGCCGGACTATGCTGTGGAACTGAAGCCGGAGAGGTCCACTGAGAAGGTGGATAGTTACTTTGTCGGCATCCGGAGCTATGGCGACGTCAGGATTCACGGTTGGCTCACTGTCCCCAAAGGCAAGGGGCCGTGGCCCGGATTGCTGAACGTCGCCGGATACGGAGGCGCTGAAACCACCCGCCCGGCAACCTCACAGGAACACGTGGTAGTTATGCAGTTGAGTATTCGCGGCCAAGGGGACAGCAAGGAGGACATTGACCCCAAAGGCGAGGAATACATGTATCTCGGGCTGACCGGAAAACCTGCCGACTACATTTACGTCGGGGCGTATCTCGACGTCGTGCGGGCGGTTGACTTTCTCTGTTCGCGACCTGAGGTGGACGCCAAGTGGATCGGTATTGCGGGCGGGAGCCAGGGCGGAGGGTTAAGTCTGGCCGGGGCGGCACTGGATCCGCGCATCGTGGCTTGCGCGGCCGCTGTACCGTGGCTCCTCGACTGGCCCGACTACGCGGTGACCGCACCGTGGGCACTCGAAAACTTCCCGAGGCTCCTAAATGAGCGCAAGGATTTGAGCCGGGAAAAGCTCCTGACCATCTTGAGTTACGTGGACCTCATGAACTTGGCAGACCGCATTCGCTGTCCGGTCAACGTATCGTTGGGACTGATGGACGATACCTCCCCGCCACGGACCATCATGGCGACCTACAACCGGATAGCCTCCCCGAAGACCATTCGCTGCTATCCGCATGGCGACCACGGCGGTGGTGGAGCGGTGGAGAAGACTCTCCGTGACCGCTGGCTGGCAGAAATCCTCCACGCCGGGAGCCGCTAAGCGGAGGAAACAACTTTGAAAATGAAACGCCTACTGATCCTATTCGCTTTCCTTGCCACCTCGGCCTTTGCCTATGAACGCCTGCAAGGCCCCACAGAACTCCTGTTCTGCGACACCAACCGCGCCTTCGCAGGCTACACCCTCTTCGGCGTCGGCAATCGGACCTTCCTGCTGGATTTGGAGGGGCGCGTCGTTCACACTTGGCCCGTCGGCACGAATCCCCACCTGCTCGATAACGGCCACATCGTGGATGCCTCAAAGGACGATCCCAGCGGCTTTCAGGGCTTTCAAGAGGTGGACTGGGAGGGCAAGACGGTCTGGGAATACACCGAAAAGCGCCAAGACTACGCCCCGCACCACGATTGGGTGCGCATTTTCAATAAACAACTCAGCGCGCCCACCACCCTCTACATCGCCAACAAGTCCATCTCTAACGACCAGGCCATCGCAGCGGGCGCCGACCCGCGGAAAGGGCCGTATGAGGGTGGTCAAATGGATGCCATCGTCGAGGTCGACCTGCAAGGGAACATCGTCTGGGAATGGTGGTTTTTCGACCATGTCGTCCAGGACGTAGATCCGGCCAAACCCAATTACGTCGGGCAGGGCAAGACCGTTGCCGACCATCCTGGCCGCATCAACTTGAATCTGCCAGGCAAGCCGCTGAAACGGGATTGGCTGCACTGTAACTCCATCGACTTCAACGCCGCCTCAGGCCAGATCCTGGTCAACTCCGTGCAGGGCGAACTCTACGTGATTGACCACGACGGGACGTTTGTCACTGGCAATGCGAAGGCAAGCCTCGCTAAGGCGGCCGGCCCGGTGGGCGATTTCCTCTATCGCTTTGGGGACCCAGCCCGGTATGGCCAAGGCGACCCGCCGCGCGTGCTGGAAAACTGGGACGCCGCCACCTCCGGCCACAAGCAGATGGGCGGCTCGCATGACGCCTCTTGGATTCCACCGGGCTTGCCCGGCGCGGGGCACCTCATGGTCTTTAACAATGGCCAGTATCTCTACCAGCGCACGCCGCAGTCCTCGATTATCGAGATCAACCCCTTCCTCGACGGAAGCGGGCGCGACACGGGCAAGTATGTGAATCCGCCCGCCGCGGGCTACCGGCGTGAGATCTATGACAAGGACACCCACAATCAACCGCGTCAGATCTCGAAGCAGGTCGTCTGGAGCTACCAGTCCGTTAACAGCCACAGCTTTTTCAGCCATATCGGCTCCAGCGGTCAGCGTCTGCCCAATGGCAACACGTTCATCTGTGCCGACACCGAGGGCCATTTTTTCGAGGTGACCGCCGCGGGGGAACTGGCCTGGGAATACATCAACCCCGTCACGCGCGACGGCCCGGTCAAGGTCCTGGGGGACGTGCTGCCGATGGTCAATTCCGCGTTCCGCGCCTACCGCTATGCGCCCGACCACCCGGCGTTCAAGGGGCGCGACCTCACGCCCAAGGGCACCATTACCGAACGCGCTGAGAAAGGAGTTGATGTCTATCGCAAACGCCGCCCGCCCGGAGACCGTCCGCCGGGTCAAGGCGGCGGCGGCGAACGTCGTGGCGGCAAAGGCGGGCGCGGTGGGGGAGGAGGACAGCGAGACGCGGACAATCGCGACGATCGTCCGCCACGGGATGACCAGCGCGAGAAGTAAGCGGAGGCACTTCTTGCCGCCCTACTCGCCTTCTGATCCGCACTCTGTTAAGACACGTCATGAACCAGCCACTCATTCTCGCGGCCCTTCTTCTGGCACCGCTGACCGTGCTGAATGCTGTCGAGGGCGCGCCACCCATTGTGGGGGCGATCCGCTGGGATGGGTGGTATGGCGAAGGCGCCGTCGTGCGACAAACCGAAATCGCGCTCGGTCCGCCAAAGTACCACTTCCGGCTGCCCTGGTTTGCGCGCCTGACGGGCGAGGCCAAGGTCCGCATCAACGGCGACTCGCAGGAGATTATCGAGCAGGAGATCGCTTACGCGGCAGCGGCGGGCCTGAATTACTGGGCATTTGTTGACTACTGGGACGAGGACGCCAGCCTGAGCATCGCGTTCCGACGCTATCGTGCGGCGAAAGACAAGCGCGGCGTGCGCTATTGCTTGGTTGAAGAGGGGCGCCGGCTCGATACCGTGGGCGCGCGCGGCTGGGCGCGGCTTGTCGAGCATTTCAAGGATCCGAATTATCTGATGGTGCTCGATGGACGTCCGCTCCTCTTTTTGTTCGGGAAAACGCAGCGCCTGGGGAAAACCGACTGGGGCGAACTGGGTGCGGCGACGACCGCTGCCGGATCCAAGCCACCCTATCTCGTGCTCATGGGCTGGCATCCGGAGTCTGACGCGAAGGACATTGCTGCGCTCGGCTTCGACGCCGTGTCGGCCTACGCGCGGGGCGGAAGTTACAGCATGCAGCCGGCAACGTATGCAGACGAGTGCGCTTTCATCCGGCGCGACCGCTGGGGCAAATGTCGCGCGCTCCACATCCCGAGCGTCACCTTTGCGAGCGCGGGCTGGGACACGCGTCCGCGCAATGAACGTCCGCCCCCATGGATCAAGGGACTGGTCGCGACCCCGGACCCCACACCGCCCGCACAGCAAAAGCCGCTGGTGGATGCCGTGATCGCCGCTCCCGAGGAACTGGCTGCGCACATCCGCGAGGCCGTCGAATGGACGCAACGCAATCGGGACATCAATCCCACCGGCGCCATCATCATCTACGCCTGGAATGAGAACGACGAGGGCGGCTGGCTCATCCCAACCCTCGGCAAAGATGGCCGCCCCAACGAAGACCGCATCAAGGCGCTGGGCCAGGTGCTGCGCTCAGTTCCGTCAACCGGGCGATCGGCCTCCAGGCGAAGGCGGGGGTGGACGTCGTGGGCAAGGGGGCGGCGGTGGCCGGGGCGGAGGAGGTCGCCAACGCGCTGATGGCTGCGACCATCCTGATGACCGCCCGCCCTCACAGTAGGTTCTTCTTGGGACGCTGCCTCCTTCGCGCCCAGGTTGCGGCACCACCTTCACAGATGTAGAATCAAAACCATGTCGACCAGAAACCAATCCAAACAGGATGCCCTCCAAGTCGAGTCGGAAGTACCAGGTTGCAAACCGCCGTGCGAGGCCGCTCCGGCCGATGCCGGGCCACCGCCGTTCTACATCGTCGCCCTTCGGACAGGACAGCATCTGCTGAAACAGCATCCGGCCTTGGCCCTGACCTTGGGTTACCTGTTCCTGACGGCTGTCGGCATGGTCTATGAATTCCTCTTCCTCAGGCAATTCGGCCTCCAGATATTCGATTTCGCCGACGCCAGCGATTTTTTGTTGGTGGCGTTTCGCCAACCGTTGCTCTTGGTGTTCACGCTGCTCTCGTTGCTCGCCCTGGTCCAGCTCATTCGCAAGCACGCCAAATGGATGAAGAAGTCCGAGCGGTACCGGCGGTTAAGCGATTGGTTCGAAACGAAGCGCTGGTGGTGGGCGGTGGAGCGCTTCTGCTACTTCGGCATTGTGCTGGGCTATTTTGTTGCCTTTTGCGCCGACTATGCCAGTTGGAGTGCGGCTGCCATTCGGGCAGGTAAGGGCCGGAGAATCGAGGTCGAACTCGTATCGGAGGCCAACGCTTCAGGCAAACAGGCTGCGGCCAAATACCTGCTGCTCGGCACAACCAGCCGATACCTGATTCTCTTTAATCAAACCAGCCAACAAGCGGAGGTGTTGCCGGTCAACAACCTTGCCCGCTTGAAATACTGATGCAAACCAGCCCCTGTCACCAATAAAAGCGCTGCACCGCACCGTTAGGTCAGTGTTGGTACCAAGCCGCCAAGCAACACGTGATCTCGACCTCGTGGTCTAAACATGAACTACCCTTTCACCTTGCTCGCCGTCCTGTTATGGGCGCCGCCGGCCACGCTGCCTGCCGCGGATAATTCCACTCGCATCGAGCTTGGGCCGCCGGAAACTGTGCTCGCGGACCAGGCGCTTGGTCTGCGGTGGTTCCCGGATGGACGGCTGGCCGTGGTGAGAACCCAGCCCGATTGTCGCGTGATCGTTCCCGCGGGTGTGACGTCGTTTCTGCTGGAAGGGCCAGCGCTGGGGAAGTTCACCAAGGCCACAAAGGTGCTCGATAAAGGGAAGCCGGGTGAATTCGACAATGGTTACGCCGGCATCAACGCTGTGGTGCGGGCAAAGACCGGGGAATTACTGGCGTTTTATCACGCCGAAGATCAGGAGGAGATGGCGAGCGTCGGGAGTGGGATTCCGGGTTTCTACTGCCGGGTGGCGCTGGCGGTGTCGCGTGATGACGGCGCGACGTTTGAAGATCGCCGTCCGGTGCTTTCCAGCCGGTCACCGAAGAATCCCAAGGGGACACCAGATCAGGGAGTGGGCGAGCCGTGGGTCTTGACGGAGCCCAAGGGTGAATTTCTCTACGCTTATTACACGTCCCACGAGCGCACCGATGGCCGCGGCGTGCAGATTTGCATGGCGCGTTGCCCGGTGGCAAAGGCGTTGAAGCCCGAAGCGTGGGAAAAGTATTACGCGGGCGCTTTTACGGAGCCGGGTCTGGGGGGCAAAGACACGCCGATATTGACCAGCGGCCAGCCGGATGTCGACGCGATCTGCGCCCAGGTGGTTTATCTTCCTCCGTTGCACCAGTTCGTGATGACGTTCTGCCTGAATGCGTGGTGGGAGGCTGGCAACGCGAAACGCAGCGGAATCTACGTGACGTTCTCCGATGACGGGATCCACTGGCCGCCAGAGAGGTTGCAGCAGATTTGGAGCGTGCCGGTCATCGCGCGGTACGGATGCGAAGTGGCCTGGCACCCGACGTTCATTCTGGACGGGGAGGACGGCACGCGCGCTTGGCTCTACTACGGCTACAGCGAAAATTGGGGCGGCCAACCACCACACCAGCCGCATTACATGAAGCGACGTTCTCTGGTGATCGCCGAGCGAGGTCCCTAAATCTATGCAAAACATTATATATCTTATCCTCACCATGCTGTTGCTGGCACTGCCAGTCGCATCAGGGGCCGCCACCACGGCGCGGCCCAACTTTGTCTTCATCCTCGGTGAAGGCCACGGCTGGAGCAGCACTTCCGTGCAGATGGACGATGCGGTGCCCACGTCCAAGAGCGACTACGTCCGCACGCCGACCTTGGAGAAACTCGCCCAGGGCGGGATGCGCTTCGCGAAGTTCTACGCCCCGTCGCCGCGCTGCACGCCCTCGCGCGTGGCCCTGTTCACCGGCAAGAGCCCCGCGCAATTGCACATGACCTTCATCAATGAGGGCCGGCGCGACAGCGGCAGCGACCCGAACGGACGGGTGATCACGCCGTCGGCTTCGATGGAATTGCCGACCAGCGAGGTGACGCTCGCCAAGTTGCTCAAGGGCGCCGGTTACGCGACGGCACACTTCGGCAAATGGCACATGGGCCGGGCTAACCCCAGCCAGCACGGTTACGACGAAAATGACGGCGCCAACGGCAATGGCGGGCCGGACGACGTCGACAATCCGCATCCCAAGCAGCTCTACGGTATGACCAAACGTGGGATGGACTTTATGGCCCGCCAGGTCAAGGCCGGCAAGCCGTTCTATTTGCAACTATCGCACTACGCCTCCCGCCAGGGCGGCGAGGCGACGCCGGAGGCGCTGGCTGCAGTGAAGGGGTGGGGCGGCAACCTGAACGACCGGGAAATCGCCGCGGCCGCGGCGGATCTTGACCTCGACCTCGCCTTCGGTCAGCTCTTGAAGAAACTGGAGGAACTGGGCATCGCCCCCAACACCTACGTGCTCTTCACCACGGACCACGGAACGCCCGGGCGCAACCCGCCCCTAAGCGGAGGCAAGGGGACGGTGTCGGAGGGCGGCTTGCGTGTGCCCTTCATCATTCGCGGGCCGGGAATCCAAGCGGGGACTTGTTCCCACGTGCGCGTCATCGGGGAGGATTTGCTTCCCACCCTTACCGCGCTCGCCCAGGTCAGCGAACCCCTGCCCAAAGGCATTGAAGGCGGCAGCTTTGCGGCGGTGCTGACCAACGCCGGAAAAGGGACCGTGCCGCGTCCGCGGGAGGAATTTGTGGTCCACTTCCCCCACTACGACAAAGATGGCCTCGGCCCGGCCTCCGCGATGTTGCTGGGGGACTTTAAGTTGATCCACCCCTACGAGACGGGCGCTTTGCGGCTGTTTAACCTCGCGACCGATCCTGGCGAACGGCGTGACTTGGCCAAGGAAATGCCCGCCAAGGCGAAGGAGTTGGACCAACGGCTCACCGACTACCTGGTAGCCATGAACGCCCAAATGCCCAAGCCGAATCCCAATTACGATCCCAGCAAGCCGACCGAGGTCCCCCGGGGGGGCAAGCGGAAGGGGAAGCAATAACACGCTGGCGCTGCCCGGATCTAACCGCAACGAACGGTGGTCGGTTGCTCCTTCGACCTTCGCGAACGAACGCCACTTAAGACTCCATGAAACATCTGCTCCACCTCGCCGTCCTGCTGTCGGCCTTGCTGACCGCGCAGGCCGCTGATGAGGCCCCCCTCCGCAAGGGCGGATCACGGCAACCGGTTCAAACCTCAGCCTGCAATGACGTCCCGGCGCATCCGTTCGACCTCATCCTGGGTCGTCCCGCCTCGAATTCGGTCACCGTGAGTGTCCTGTGCTACCAGGACTCGGAGGGGGTCATCGCCTACGGAACCGAGCCGGGGAAACTGGCCTCCCAGACCCCCGCGCGATCGTTTCCCAAAGGGGAGCCAGTGGAAATCGTGCTCTCCCCCTTGCGCCCGGACACTCGCTATCGCTACCAACTCCAGTTGTCCCGCACCAATAGCGCGGAATCCGCTTTCCACACGGCCCGGCCACCAGGCGGCAACTTCACGTTTACGGTCACCGCCGATTCGCATCTGGACGAGCATACCGAGCCGGCCATTTACCAGCGCACCCTGGCTAACGCGCTGGCCGACGCGCCGGATTTTACTATCGACCTGGGGGACACGTTCATGAGCGAGAAGCACCCCAATCGAGAGTCCGCCGCGAAGCAGTACCTGGCCCAGCGCTACTACTTCGGCCAACTCTGTCAGTCCACGCCGCTATTCCTCGTGTTGGGCAATCATGACGGCGAAAGCCCCCGCGGCCGGGGCAGCGACGCGGACAGCTTGGCCATCTGGTCGAACACGATGCGCAAGCGCTACTTCCCCAATCCCGTTCCCGATACCTTCTACACGGGCAACGCGACGAAGCATCCGGAAGCGGGTCTCTTGCAGGACTACTATGCCTGGGAGTGGGGCGATGCCTTGTTCGTGGCGCTGGACCCGTTTTGGTTCACCCAAAACCAGCGGGGCCAGGGGGGTAATTGGCGGCGAACTCTGGGCGCCGAGCAGTACCGGTG